>Ga0105048_10006450_pt1 | contig 18919 bp, 8 predicted proteins | sample MAT05_FD_78382 | JGI IMG/M metagenome (GOLD analysis project Ga0105048, IMG submission 78382) | Freshwater microbial communities from Lake Fryxell liftoff mats and glacier meltwater in Antarctica - MAT-05 | ecosystem: Environmental > Aquatic > Freshwater > Ice > Liftoff microbial mat | place... | reverse complement strand
GGCATGCCCGTCGAAGTAGCCGACTTGTCCGCCGCGTTTCGGGCCACTTCGGCCAAGGCCTTTCACGCCGCTCTGCCACCGCCCACCGCGCTCGTCGGTGCAGACACCGACCTCGTCATCGCGAACACCATGGTCTCGTTCTGGGCCGTGCATCTCGCGCAAGCCGCCGGCGTGCCCTCGCTGCTCTACGTGCATGAGAGCACACCCGTCCGGCGGTATTTTGAGCCGATTTTGCCCGCCGCCCTTTTTCCCGTCGTGGAGGAGGCCTTCCGTCAGGCCACGCGCGTCGTCTTCACGGCGGATGCGTCGCGACTCGTCTTCGATTATTTGAATGGGCGCAGAAATTTCACCTTGCTGCCGAGCTGGGTGGACGTCGCGCGTATTGATGCGTTTGCCGCCACCCACGATAAAGCCTCCCTCCGCCGCAAGCATGGTTTGGATCCCGATGCCGCGCTCCTCGTCAACATCGGCTCGGTCTGCGAGCGCAAGGGCCAGCATATCTTCATCCGCGCCATCGAGCTCCTGAAGGAGGAGCTGCGCTTCACCTACCCCGGCCGCAAAATCCAGTTCGTCATGGTCGGGGCGCGACCCGGCGTTTATCTCGAGTCGCTCAAGGACGAACTGAAATTATACGGCCTCGACCAAGCGGTGTTCCTGCCCGAGACCGGCGAGATCTACGATTTCTACCGGCTCGCCGATATCTTCGTCTGCACGAGCTTCGAGGAGTCATTCCCGCGCGTGCTGCTCGAGTCCGCGGCGTTCCGGCTCCCGATCATCACCACCAACGTCAACGGCATCCCGGAGATGCTCACTCCCGATGAGGCCTGGCTCATCCCGCCCGGCGACCGTTACCAGCTCGGCGACGCGATCAAGCAGGCGCTAGCCGCGCATTACGCCCACGATACCCGACGGGCCGAATCCGCCCGCGCGGCGGTGCTGCGTCGGTTTCACGTTGACCAGTCCCTGCCGCAGCATCTCGCCCTCGCCCGCGAAGCCGCCGCTCGTCGCCGCTGAAACCATGCCCGCGAGCCCGGCCTGTTTCCATCACCTCGAGTGGCCCGCGCCCGGCGCCCGCGTGCGCGGACCCGTCCTCTGGCTGCGCGGCTGGGTCGTGGGCACGCCGGGGAATGACTTCCACGACGTGCGCGCCGTTCATCGCGGCCAGATCCATCTCGGCCTGCTCGGCCTGCCGCGCTCCGACGTCGCCACGCATTTCCAATCGCCGCGGCCGTGGCTGCCGGCGGAATTTGTGCTCGGCGTGCCCGTAATCGACGGGGCCGCGGAAATTTATGTCGAGGCCCAGGATGCGTTCGGCGCGTGGCACGGGCTGCAAACGCTGCCCGTCACCGTGGCACCCGACGGTGAGGCCAGCGCACGTGAAGCCGGCCTACTCGAGTCTCAGTCCGGCGGAAGCTGGACCACGCGCGGCACGCACCTTCCTTTTCACGGTCATCTCGACGATCCGCGGGTAGACGTCACGCTTGAGCATGGCCGCGCGAAAATCTTTGGCTGGTTGTTGCACGACACCCAGGCGATCAAGACGGTATGGGCCACGACCGATCTGCGCGTGTTCCAGCAGCTCGAACCCAGCGTGACCGACGACGCGCTCGCCGCCAAGGTCCCGTCGCTGCCACAGGCCCGGCACGCCCGACTTCGCGGCGCGGTTGATGTCCCGCCTACTCTCAGCCAGCCCGCCTGCGTCCGGATCTATGCCGAACTCGCGGATCGCTCGGTGCACCTTTGCCTCGCCCGGCGCTTCACGGTGACGCCGACGCCGACGATCCCGTCGCCAACGCCTGTCCGCGCCCGTCCCGCGATGGCGAATGCCACACTTTCCGCCCAGCCGTCGGGTCGTCCCCGCCGGTTGTTGCTGTGCACGTTGAACCTGCAAGGCGACGACAGTACGCGGCGCGCGTTGGACGTGGCGCGTCACCTGACGGCCGGCGCGCAATGGAGCGTGCGCCTCCTCACCACGGCGGACGGTCCGCTGCGCGCCGCCTTTGAATCGGCCGGGGTCGCCGTGCAAATCGTGAACCCTCAGCCGGTGTTTTCCGCAGACTCTGCAACCGCCGCCGCGGCTGCGCTCGCCGCCCTCGGCCGGCAAATCTGGTTCAAACACCTCGATGCCATGGCCGTGTTCGACGCGGAATGCCTGTGGGCCGCGCAGCTCGGCCGGCAGCATCAACTGCCCGTGCTGGTCGATTGCTCCCGCGAAACTCCTCTGCCGGCTTCGACCGCGCTTTTCTCCGCCGGGAGCGTGGCGAGTGCACTGGTCTTTGCTTCAGACACCGCGGACCGAAACTGCGCCACCTTATTTAACGGGGTGCCCGCCGCGTTCGTTCCTCCGTGGCACAGCGTGGAATTGCCCGTCCGCCCGTCGGGTGAGTTGGGTCGGCCCCATCTGATGGTCGCTCCGATCCGCGGCACCGCGGCCCAAGGCGCGCCGTTGCTCCTGCTCGCGGCCGACTGGCTGGCGCGTCATCACCCGGACTTCGCGGCGCAGCACCGGCTCGTCCTCACCGGCCTGCGCGACACGCGCGAGGAACAGTTGTTTCTCCGCGATGTGATGCTGAACCAGCCCGCCCTGATGGCGATTGAAGCGGTCGGGCTGGACCGCGCCGCGGCCTGTATCAGCCCCGCCTTTTCGGATCCCCAAGTGCGGAGTCTGCTCAATGCTGCAGCGATCGGAGTGCCGATCGTCACCTCGGCTTCACCTGCGTTGCAGGAAATCTTTTCTCCGCCCGAAATGGCTTTCGTCGACGCCGGCAATCCCCTCGCGCTGGCGCATGCGCTGGTTGACCTCGCAGCCAATCCGGCCGCGACCCAACGCCGGGCTCTCGCCGCGCAACGTCACGTACTTGCCCATCATGCGCCGCAGCCGCTGCTGCTCCGCTGGCAAGAGGCCCTGGAAAGCATGGTCGCAGCGGCGCGCTGAACCTTGCCCATGCTTGCGCTGGAGCTGCGGCTCCTCCTAGGTTGTTCGCCCGCAACGTGAACGAGAACGACGCCTACATTTTTGACATCGAAGAGCCCAAATCCTGGGACTTCACGGGCGAACCGGTTTGGATCAGCGGCTGGTTTCTGTCGAAGATCGGCGTGGTGTTTTCCGACGTCCGGGCGGTGATCGGCGGGGTACCGTATCTCGGAATTTTCGGCCTCCCGCGCGAAGCGATCGAACGCCAGCATCGCGGCTATTTCGGCCTGCCGCACGCGGGATTCTCCCTGCAGGTGCGGCCGCCCCGGGGCGCCAAGCGGCTCCGGATCGAGTTGCTGGACAGCGGCGGACGCTGGGTCGAGATCTGGTCCACCCGCATCAAGGTCACGTCGGGCCCGGCCCCGGGCGCGACGCTGCGCACGGAGATCGTGCCTGACCAGCTGCGCAAGCTCCTGCAGGCCAGCCGCGCCGACCCGGCGGCCGACTTGCGCCCGCTTGCCCGCCAGCTGGCCTTGGAATCGGCGACCGTCACCCTCAATACCCTGCCCAACCCGCCCTTTTTCGGCGCGCTGGAAAACCCGCTGGTCACCGGCGGCTCCCAGTTCGGCAAACTGAAGGTCGAGGGCTGGATCATCCACCAGGAGCAGCGCATCCGCCAGCTGATCGGCACCACGCATCCGCTCGCCGAGAATGAAATGGACTACGGCAACCGCATCCGCGCGGAGGCCGGCGAGCTCTTCCCGCATCATCCGTATGCCGGCCGCTCGCAATTCTTCGGCATGGTGGACATCGACGAAACCGCCGGCGACCCCAGCTACCTCGAGATTTTCGCCGAGCTGGAGGATGGCACGCGCCACCTCGTGTTTGTCCGCCGCTTCTTCCAGCGCGGCTGCAACCAGATGGAACGCCCGCTGCCCGAGTTCAGTCGCGGGGAGTTTCTCCATGTTGTTCGCCTGTTCCTCGCCGGCTGTCGCGCCCAGAAAATCTCGCTCGGGCCGCTCGACCGCCTCTGGCACGCCTGCGCGTCCGCCTATGAGAACTTCCGCCGCTTCGCCCCGGCCTCGCTGGCGCATCTCACCTCGGCCCGGGCGGAGCCTTACGCTGCGTGGCAGCAGGCCAACCGCCTGACACCCCGCCTCCGCGCCATCCTCACCGCCGCGGCGCAAAACATGGCGTCGAAGGGTCCGCGTTTTGTCCTCCTCCTCGACACCCGCGGCTGCACGCCCCCCCAGCTGCGGGCCTGCGCCGACTCCCTGCTCGCGCAAATCTACCCGTCGTGGGAGGCGTGGTTTGTCGGCGACACCGCCGCACCGGGCGGCGATCCGCGCTTCAAAACCCAACCGGCCAAGGATCCATCCGACACGATCCGCGCGCTGAACGCCGCCGTCCACCAGGCGACCGGCACGCAGGTGGCCCTGCTGCCCGGACATTCGCGGCTGTCACCCGATGCGCTGCTGGAAGTGGCGGAGACGCTATCGGCGAATCCGCTGCTGGAGCTCGTTTACACCGATGAAGACCGCATGGACGACGCCGGACTCCGGACCGACCCCCACTTCAAGCCGGCGTGGAGCCCTGCGTTGGCCGACTCCGGGCTTTTTCCGGGCCAGTTGAGTGTCGTGCCCCGCGAGCGCTTCATCGCGCTGGGTTCGTTGCGGGCCGATTACGACCTCGTGCCGTGGTTCGACTTGCTGCTGCGCCTCGGCGACAAGCTGACCGCCGCGCAAGTCGCGCACATCCCGCTCGTCCTCCAACACGTTCATGCCAGCGTGCCGCGCGAAACGGATCCCTCGCACGCCTCGGTGGAGCAGTCGCGCCAGGCCCTCGTGGACGCGCAGGCCCGCCGCGGCCGCACCGCCGCGCCATTCCTGCCGGAGACCGCCCATCTGCTCCGGCGGCGTTTCCACCAATGGCGCGCGGACCCGACCATTCTGACCCGTCTGCAGGTCACGATCGTGATCCCCACCCGCGACAAGCTCCATCTCCTGCAGGAATGTATCGAGCTGCTCGATGAAACGGTGGACTGGCGTTACGTGAAGCTGATCATCGTAGACGACGATTCGCGCGACACGGATGCCGTGCGCTACCTGGAGACGATCCAGCGCCGCAAGGACCTCATGTGCCTGGTGTTGCGCCCGGAGGACCGGAGCGCGCCGTTCAACTACTCGCATCTCGTCAACCTCGCCCTGCCCCATCTCGACACGCCGCTCGTCCTCCACCTGAACAACGACGTCAACGCCCTTGAGCGCGGCTGGCTGGAGGAAATGGCCGGCTGGTTCACGCAGCCCGACGTGGGCGCCGTGGGCGCGAAGCTGGTTTATCCCGACAAGACCCTCAACCACACCGGCATCATCATTGGCCCGCACGGCGGCCTGGCCGACACACCGTTCGCAAAGGTGCCCCAACTCGAGGCGCCCGTGGAATGGCATGCCGCCGCCCGCGAGGTTTCGGCGGTCACGGGCGCGTGCCTCATGACGCGCACCGCGCTTTACCGTGATCTCGGCGGCTTCGACGAGGCGGATTTTGGCGTAGCCTACAACGACGTGGATTACTGCCTGCGCGTGCGCGGTGCCGGCCACCGGATCATTTACACGCCGCAGGCCAAGCTGATGCACTGGGGCAGCGCCACGCGCGGGGTGACCTTCGACGAAAAGGAGCACATCGCGTTCGTGCGGCGTTATCCCGGTTATGCCGACCCGTACCTCAACCCGCATCTGACGCTGGCCAACGGCCGCATCGAATGCCGCGGCGCCCAACCCGCCCGCATCAATCACGCAGGCTGCCTCCGACTGCTGCTACTGACCCACAACCTGAACCTCGAGGGGGCGCCGTTGTTCCTGCTCGAATACGCCACCTACATGGCGAAGGAGGCCGGCTTCCACCTCGAAATCCTCGCCACGCAGGACGGTCCGCTGCGCAGCGCGTACGAGGCGCTGGGCGCCCATATCACGGTGGTGGACACCGCGCCGTTGTATGCCTCGCCCGATGAGGAGATTTTCCACGACCGGCTGAGCGACATCGGCCGTCACGTGAACTGGGAGTCAACCGACCTCGTTGTCTGCAACACCCTCACGAGCTTCTGGGGCGTGCACCTCGCTTCGGCCGCGGGCAAGCCGTCGCTCTTCTATATCCACGAGAGCACTTCGGTCTTCCGGTTCTTCGAGCAGAAATTGGCCCTCAGTCTTCATCCCCTCGTCGCGTCGGCCTTCGAGTCGGCCACCCGCGCGCTTTTCCTCTGTGCGGCGACGCAGGCCTACTACGAGGATTTCAGCCGCAATGGAAATTTTCGCATCGTGCCGAGCTGGATCCGGCTCGACGACATCGAAGAGTTCCGCCGCACCCACTCCCGCGCCGAACTTCGCCGCAAACACGGCTTCCGCGACGACGAGATCGTCATCGCGAACATCGGCACGGTTTGCGAACGAAAGGGCCAGCACATCTTCCTGCGCGCGGTGGACCATTTTAATCATCATTTCGGCCACCACGGGAAATTCCGCTTTGTCCTCGTGGGCGCCCGGCCGGGCATTTACCTCGACCTCCTAAACCGCGACCTCGCGCGGCTGGGCCTGGCCAATGTCACGCTGGTGGCCGAGACCCGCGAGGTCTTCGACTTCTTCGTCGCCGCCGACCTGTTTGTTTGTTCGAGCTACGAGGAATCGTTCCCCCGGGTCGTGATGGAGGCCATGGCCTTCCGCACACCGATGGTGACGACGGATGTCCACGGCATCGCGGACATGATCGGCCAGCGGCAGGACGGCTACTTGGTCGCAGCGGGCGACCCGATCGGGCTGTCGAGGATGATGTGGACCTGCCTCGCCAAGGAGCGCAGCGGGAAGTCCCTCACCCCCACGGCCTTCTCCAAGGCGTTGCGTTACTATGATTCGACGAGGGTTTTACCCCGCCATGTGGAACTGGCGCGGGAGGCGTGGTTGTCCGGGCCTGATGCCACGCATTTGCCTGCGGAATAGCGGGTTCGGATCAGCGAATTGTCTTACCCTCAAGGCCGGGGCGGGTAGCGTGACCGGTCCGCCCCAACCCCCACCGGCGGGCTGCCAAAATCAGGGCTCCCACCGGTTCTTTCCGACACGCCGCTGCTCACCAATTTCCACTAGACGCATAGTTATTCTTCCGCCAACCATCACTTTATGACCACTGGTAACCTTCGGCCGCTCCTGCCCGCCCGCTTCAGCCGGGTTCTGGGCAGGTGCGTGATCTATTTCCTGCTGTTCGTAGCCAGTTTTACGTTTCCCAAGATGCCCGAGCAGGGCCTCGACCCGTCCTGGCGCATGATCATGGGCTATGTATTCGACCAAGGCCTGCAGTTCGGTCGCGACGTGGTTTGGACGTATGGACCCCTGGGGTTCATCATGAGCAACACTTACTCAGGCATCCAGTTCTGGGGCTTGATTGGCGGCCAGCTGTTGCTGGCGCTCATCGCTGCCACGGTCACCATCCGCCAAGGCTACCGACTGACCGGCGTGTCCCGCCTGATCTTCTTCGGTTTCATCCTCCTGTTCGGTATCGCCTACGAGGACGCGCTCCACATGCTCGTGATTGCGATGCTCGGCTTCGAGTTGCTGCGCGAAAGCGGCAACCGCTGGAACTACCGCACGGCCCTGATCGGCTTGGTGCTGGCGTTCTACTCCCAGATCAAGTTCACCGACTGCACCCTCTCCCTGGTCATCGTCGTCGTGGCTTGCGGCTACAGCCTCTGGCAAAAACACCGCAACAACGCCCTCGTCCTCGCCGGCAGCTATGTCGTCTCCTTCCTGGTCATCTGGGCTTTGTGCGGGCAGCACCTGTCCAACCTTCCCGCCTATTTCCGCTCCTCCTGGTCCATCAGCCAGGGTTACCAATGGGCCATGGGGGTGCCGAGCCCGATCGCCCCGTTCTGGAAGGGCCTGGTCGTCCTGTTCACCCTCGTGGCGTATGCGTTCGCCCACCTGAAGCTCAATCCCGTCAAGCCCCGGGCCGTCGCCAACGTGCTGGTGCTCGGCGCTTTCATTTACATCAACTGGAAGCACGGGTTTGTCCGCTCCGACGGTCATATGATCGGTTTCTTCTTCTGCGCCATGCTTCCCCTGGCCGCCTACCCGGCGCTGCTCGATGACCCGGACCGTTTCCGCTTCCTGCACCGCTGGGTGTTTGTCGTGATGCTGGTCCTGAGCGTCCTGGCGGTCGAAAATGCCCTCTATGGCGTGTCCCGGGGCTGCTTCTCGCTGTTGGAGGGCCGGATCTGGGGTCGCACGGAGTCAGCTCTCAATTGGAAGACGACCCGCCAGATTTACCGCGATAACCTCGCCGTTCAACGGGTGGGCGCCGACCTCTATCACACCCGTGAGATCGTGGGCAAATCGACGATCGATATCCTCGGCGTCGAGCAGAACGTCGCGCTTTTTAACCGCTTCAACTTCGCGCCCCGCCCGGTGATGCAGAGCTACTCGACGTTCAACCCCTTCCTCGCGCAGCGGAACGGCGATTTCTACGCCTCGGATCGCGCGCCGGACTATGTCCTCGTGAAGATCCAGACCGTGGATGGACGCCTGCCCATCATGGATGACTCCATCGCGATGATGCTCGTGGTCTATCGCTATGAGTTCGTCCGCACGGAAAAGGGCTTCCTGCTCTGGAAAAAGAACCCCGGGCAATTCGACGCCACCAAGTTCGCACCGAAACTGATCCATACGGATACCCTGGCCTTGGACCAGCCGCTCGACCTCAAGCCTTTCGCCGCCCAGGCCCTCTGGTTGAAGCTCGACCTCAAGCCCTCCCTGCTGGGCGCGTTGCGCGCGTTTTTCTACAAGCCGCCGTCCGTGCTGCTCAACGTCAAGGACGTCGGCGGCAACAGCCGCGACTTCCTCATGCCCGTGCCGATGGCCCGGTCCGGTTTTCTCATCAACCCTTTCATCGACGATCCCTCCAGCTACATGGAGTTCGCCGCCAGCCGGTCCAAACGCCACGTCAACAGCGTCACCGTGAAGATGGCGCCTTCCGACCGGAAGTATTTCGCCGACAGGGTGGCCTATGAGCTCTCCGCCCTGCCCGACCCGACTTCGGGCGAAAAATATTTCGCGAGCAGCTACGCGGCGATGTTCCACATGTTCAAAACCTTCCCGCTCAGCTACGACGCCACGAGCCCGTTCTCCGAGACCGTCATCGAGGGGCGCGACTGCGCCGTTATGCATGCCCCGAGCGAGATGACCTTCGACATGCCCAAGAACGCCAAAAAGGTCAGCGGCAAGTTTGGCTTCGTCTCCGGTGCCTACACCAACGGCGGCAAGACCAACGGCGCTGAATTCCTCGTCTACTGGTCCAACGGCAACGAGAAGGTCGACCTCTTCCAGAAGTTCCTCGACCCGGTCGCCTACACGGGCGACCGCGGCCTGCAGACGTTCGACGCCGACATCACTGGTCTCAAGGGCGGCAAGATTTACCTGCAAATCAAGCCCGGCCCCTACAACGACTACGCGTGGGACTGGACCGGCTGGACGGACATTGAAATCAAGTAACCGCGCGCTCCGCCGCCCATCCTCCCCGCATGAAACCGGCCCCGTCAGTCGCACCTGACCCGGCCGGCACAGCCGGACGCTGGCTCTGGTTCGCCGGCGTGGCCGGCGTGGTGTTCGCCGCCCGCCTGCGCGAAATCCACCTGTATTCCAGCGAGACGCCGTTCCTCGACCAATGGGACGCCGAGGCCCGCGAAATCCTCGTGCCTTGGCTGCAGGGCAAACTCGCCTGGTCCGATTTCTTCGCCCCGCACAACGAGCACGTGCCAGCTTGGGCGCGACTGCTCGCGTGGCTGCAGGCCCTCGTGCTCGGCCGCTGGGACCCGCAGATCCAGGCCACCCTCAATGCCGGGCTGCACGGGACGTTTGTCGGAGTCATGGCGCTGTGGTTCCGCCGCACGCTCCCGCTTTTTCCGGCGTTTTTGCTCACGGCGCTCGCCGTCGTGCTGACCAGCCTGCCGTTCGGTTGGGAAAACATCACTTGGGGCTTTCAATCCCACACGCCGCTCGCGCTGCTCTTCGTGTTCCTGCACGTCCACGGCTCCTTCACGCATTCCCCCGGCTCGGCCCGCTGGTGGCTCGCGCAGGTGGCCGGCCTCGCCGCTTTTTTCACGTATGGCAGCATGTGGGCCGCCCCCGCGGCCGTACTGCTGACCGCACTCTGGACCGCCGCACCCGGCCGCCGGCGCTGGATCGCCGCCACGGTGCTGACGGTGGCCGGCCTCGCCCTGCTGCTCTGGGCCCGCACCCGGCAGGATCCCGCCACCACGCTTACGCTGGTCGCGCACTCGCCGCAGGAATTTCTCGCCGCATTCCTCCTGCAGCTCGGCTGGCCCGCCGCATGGCCGGGTTCCTGCGCGCTCCTCTGTCTGCCTTCCTTGCTGCTCGCGCTGCAGTTGCGGCGCAAGGCCCCGGCCGAAAACTTCGACCGCATCGTGCTCGCGCTCGCCGTGTGGTCCGTCGCACAGGCCGCGGCTTTCGCCTTCGCCCGGGGCGGCAATTACATCGGCTTTGTTTCACGGTATGGTGACCTCCTCGCGCTCGGCCTCGTGGCCAACGGCGTCGCGCTGTGGCGTCTCTGGCACGGCTCGCGCGCTTGGCGCGCCGCGTTGATCGGCGTGCTGGCGTTGGGGTGGATCGGACTCCTTGCGCCCGGCTTGGTGCAAATCAGCACGCGCGGACACACCCAGTATTTCCACGAGCACAGCGAACAGTGGGCACTCGTCCGACGCGAGGCCGTCTGGCGTTATCTCTCCAGCAAGGATTTAGGTGCGCTTTCCACTCTTGAGGTCCGCCAGTCGCTTTATCCCGACCCGGAGGTCGTCGCGCAGGTGCTCGACCAGCCGGGCCTGGCGGCATTGCTGCCAGCCAGCCTGCGCCCCGACGAGACGCCTGTGCGCGGGGATTTTTTCAGCAGCGCGGACGCGCGGATCCGTTCGCTCTGGGGCACATTCGCCGCCACGGCCGTCCTTCTCCTGCTGCTGGCCTTGGTCCTCGCCCGGCGCCACGCCGCGCCGCCCGCACCGACTCCGGCGCTCGGGGTGGGGCCGGATCCTTGGAGCTGGCCGATCCTCGCCGCCTTAGCGCTCGCTTCCGGCGCCTTGATTTTTCTCTGGCCGAAGCCTTTGGAATTCAGTCCTGAAAAACGCTGGCTCGCCCTGCTCAATCCGCCGGGCACGCGCGAGGTGTCGTTTCGTTTCACGACCACGACCACTTACCCCGATGCCCGGCTCATCGGCGGGGCCGCCCTGATGCCGGGGGATTTCCGCAACCGGTTTTTCGGCACGCATGTGGACGGGCCGGATTTCACCGGCTCCGCCCAAAGCTCGGTCTTCCCCCTCAGTTCACCGTGGCTGATCATCCCGTATGCCGGCTTTCCGGCCAGTGAGGGCAACGGCATTTACCTGCGCATCGCGGATGCCCACGGAACCGTGCTCAAGGAGTGGGCCTGCCCCGGGCCCAATGTGACCGACATTGATTTCTGGGCCGTGGACGCGCGCGGCTTCACCGGCAGTTCGGCGTCCATCCTGCTGGTGGACGGTCGCACCGACAACGAGGGTTGGGTCGCCGTGGCGCCACCGCAGCCGGCGACAGGCCCCGAGCGGGCCGAGGCGGACCGTCGCGACCGGTCCTCCGAGCCCACGCGCTATGGCCAGGCGTCGCTGGGGATCCTCGCGATGGTGGCGCTGGTGCTCTGCATTTTCACCGCGCTCACCGCCCGCCGGCGCAAGGCCTGAGCCGTTTTGCTGGTTGCCGCCTTCCGCACCCCGGTTTGAGCTTTCCCCCCATGCCCGACGCCCCCACCACCCCGGAGCTTACGTTGGTGATGCCCTGCCTGAATGAGGCGCTCTCCCTGCCCGGCTGCTTGGACGAGGCCTTCGCGGCGATGCAGCAGGCCGGCATCGCGGGCGAAATCGTGGTCGCCGACAACGGCAGTACCGATGGGTCCCAGGCCATCGCCGCCCAGATCGGCGCCCGCGTGATCGCCGTCGGGGAAAAGGGCTACGGCAACGCCCTCCGGGGCGGCATCGCGGCGGCGCGCGGGCGCTACATCGTGATCGGCGACGCTGATGGCAGCTACGATTTCTCCCACCTGCCCCGCTTCGTGGAAAAACTCCGCGCCGGCTACGACCTCGTCATGGGCAACCGTTTTCGTGGCGGCATCCAGCCAGGTGCCATGCCGTGGAAAAACCGCTACTTGGGCAACCCGGTGTTGTCCTTTATCGGGCGCTTGTTTTTCGCGACCGACCTCGGCGATTTTCACTGCGGGCTCCGCGGTTTCTCCGCCGACGCCTACCGCCGGATGAACCTGCGCACCACCGGCATGGAATTCGCGTCGGAGATGGTCATCAAATCCGTCGTCCTCGGGCTGAAGGTCGCCGAGGTGCCCACGACGCTCCGGCCCGACACCCGGGACCGGCCGCCGCATTTGCGCCCGTGGCGCGACGGCTGGCGTCATCTGCGCTTCATGCTGCTCTTCAGCCCGCGCTGGCTGTTTTTTTATCCCGGGCTGTGCCTGATGCTGGGCGGCCTGATCCTCGGCGCCGCGCTGCTGCCGGGGCCCCTGCATCTCGGGCGCATCAATCTCGACGTGCACACGCTGTTGTTCGCGGCGGGTGCGATCCTGATTGGCTTCCAAGCCGTCTCGTTCGCCGCGCTCAGTAAATATTTCACGATCCGCGCCGGTCTGCGCCCACCCGAGGCGCAATACTGGCTGGGCAAGGTCACCCTCGAATCCGGCATCGTCGTCGGCGGCGGGCTCTTCCTCGCGGGAGTCGCTTTGTGGATCGGCGCCCTGTGGTTTTGGCACGCGCAAGGCTTCGGTGCCCTTCGCCCTGCGGAAACGTTTCGCTGGGTGATTCCAGGTTCGCTGTGCCTCGCCCTGGGCTGCCAGATGATCCTGACGAGCTTCTTCCTCGGCGTGCTGCGGCTGGACACACGCGGAGACAATGCATGAACGCGGCGCGACAGCCGCCCGTCCGCCTTTGGTTCTGGGCCGGAGTGTTGCTGACGGTGGCCAAACTCTGGCTCGTGCGCGGCCAGACTGTTTACGCCATCGCTGGAGCCGATCATGACGACCGGCTGTTTCTGCTCCTCGCCGAGCATCTCATGCACGGCGAATGGCTGGGACCCTACAACCAGCTGACGCTCGCCAAGGGCCCGTTCTACTCCTGCTGGATTGCGGCGGTTTACGGACTCGGGCTCCCGCTGTTTTTCGCGCAGCACCTGCTCTACGCCGCAGCCTGCGCCGTGTTCATTGCGGCCTGTCGGCCGGCCATCCGCTCCGGTGCGGCGTTGTTTTTTATCTACGCGCTCCTGCTGTGGAACCCGATGAGTTTCGACGCCTCCGGCATGGGCCGGGTGCTGAGCCAGCATGTTTATGGTCCGCTCGCGCTGCTGATGTTCGCCGGACTGATCGCGCTCTTTCTCCGTCGCGACCAATCCCTCCGCCGACTGCTCCCGTGGGCCGCGCTGCTAGGACTGGCTTTCAGCGCCTTCTGGCTGACCCGCGAGGAGAGCATCTGGATTGTGCCCAGCCTGCTACTGCTCGCCGGCCCTTCGCTCGTCAGTGCGTGGCATTCCTCGCGGGCTGATTTCCGGCGCGTCGCCCAAGCCTTCGGCATCGCCGTGCTCTGGGGGTTCCTCCCGATTCTCGCGGTCTGCGGGCTGAACTACGCGCACTATCGCTGGTTCGGCACGGTGGAATACCGCGCGGCGGCCTTCACCGATGCCTACGGCGCGATGCTGCGCGTCAAGGTCGGCCCTACGCTGCCCTTCGTCGCCGTGACCCGCGAGGCCCGCGCCGCAATGTATGCGGTGAGCCCGGCGTTCGCCGAATTGAAGCCGCACCTCGACGGCGGGATCGGCCGCGACTGGGCGCAGTCCTCGGAGTTTCTCACGCACATCCCGCCCGACGAGCACCAGATCGGCGGCGGCTGGATGATGTGGGCGCTGCGTGACGCGGTGTCGGCGGCCGGCCATGGCCAGAACGCCAGGCGCGATTTGAAATTTTACCGGCAGATGGCCGATGAGATTAACGCCGCCTGCGACGATGGACGCCTGCCGGCCGGTCCGCAGCGCAGCGGTTTCCTGCCGCCGTGGCGGGAAGGCCAGACCGCTGCAGTGGCGAAAGCCTTCGTGGAGTTCACCGACTATGTCGTGAGCTTCCGCAATTTCAGCGCCTATGCCGGCGCTTCCGACGGCACGGCACAGGAACTCGAGCTGTTCCAGCGGATGACGCGCGAAAAACTGTCCCCCGGACCCGGCACCGCCGCGCTGCCGGCCCCGACCGCCCGCGACGTCCAGAAAACCGAACGGCTCCAGCAGATCGGTCGCACCCTGCGGCCGGTGTTGTTCTGGTTGTTCTGGGTGGCGCAGGGGCTCGCATTGATTCGCGCCGCCGAACTGCTCTGGCGTCGTCGCGGAAGTTTTCCCCTCACCGTGACCGCCGCGGCGTGGGTTGGGTGCTTCGCGTATTTGCTCATCAACGCGGTCGTGCAGGTCACCTCGTTTCCGGTGCTGACGATTTCATCGTTCGCGCCGGTCTACCCATTGCTGCTCGTTTTCATCGCCGCGGTTTTCTGGGACGCAATCGCCGCTTGGGTCGTCCCGCGAATGCCCCAGCGGAGGGAAAAAATTGTGGCGTCCCGGCGCGGTCCGCGGGGCATTCCGGTTGCCCCGGAAGTCGCGGACGCCCTGCCCTGGGTGATGGGCCTCGCCGCCCTGCTCCCGCTCATCATCTGGCACGCCGAGTTCGCCAAACTCTTCTGGTTTGCCGACGACCTCTTCCTCGTCGACCAGATCAACCGCATGGGTTTCTGGCCGTGGATGACGCAGGACTTCGCGGAAAATTTCGCGCCAGTGTTTAAATTGCCGTGGGGCGCCGCGCTGTTCGTTTTTCACGGGAGTTATTTTTCGCTGCTCGTCCTGCTGTGGCTCACGCACGCCTGCAATACGCTCATCCTCGGCCGGTTGCTCAGCCGCGCCGGATTCTCCTGGTCTACCGTTTTCCTGGTTCAGGTTGTCTTCGCCCTGAGCGTGGCGAACTTGGAAACCTTGGGCTGGTCGGTCCAGTGGTCCGCGGTGCTGGCGACGTTGTTTCTTCTGCTCGCATTGCTCTGGCAGGAAAAACACACCGCGCGGCTCGGCACCTGGCAGCTCCATGTGCACGGCCCGCTGCTGCTGTTCGTCACCGCCAGCGCGTGCTCGTTCTCCCGCGGCGTCCTCACCGGCGCCGTGATTGCCCTCGCGATCCTGCTCCCTGCCACCCGCGGGATCGGTCAGCAAAACCGCCGCTCCCGCTGGGTGCTGGCGGGGCTGATGCTCGCGCCTTCGATCGTCGTCACCGTCCTGATCACGCTGTTTTCCAGCGGGAACCACCAGCACCTCGGCGGGCACTGGGCAGAGATCACGAAATATGCCGCCGGGTATTTCCTGCTGAATCCCGTTTATCTGCTCTTCGGTTTCACCACGTGGGAACCCATGGGGTTGGTGCTGCTGGGCGCAGCCAAACTCGGGCTCATTTATTGGGGCATGACCCGCGTCACCGGCCGGCCGCGTGTGCTCCTCCTCCTGCTGCTCGTCTATGATCTGGGCAATGCCGGGCTGCTCGGCCTGGGCCGCTATCACACCGGTTTCGACACCACCATCAGCTCGCGCTATTACTACAGCTCACTCCTCGCCACGCTGCCGTTTGCCGCACTGTGGATCGAACATTGGCTCATCCGCCTGTTCGCGCGGGCCGGTTTGCGCCAAGCCGTCGCCTATATCGTGCTGGTCGCCGTCATCTGGTTCACCCTCCGCAGCTGGCCGCAGGAGCTGGCCAGCTTCACGGGCTGGCGCGGGACCGAGCAGCGACGGCTCTTGCAGGACGAGGCGGCGGCGAGGGCCGGCGCGACCGTGCCCGCGTTGGGCTACATGCGCACCGACCGGGCAATGGAATTGATTCACCGCTACAATCTCCATTGATTGGTTTTTTCCGCTCAACCATGACCCCCGTCTCACCCCGCTTCGTTCGCCTCTGGTTCTGGGCCGGCCTCCTCCTTACGCTCTTCAAGTTCTGGCTCACCCGCGGACAGTCCGTCTATGCCATCGCGTCGGCGGCGCACGACGACCGGCTCTTCCTGCAACTGGCCGAATCGATCCTTCACGGCGACTGGCTCGGGACCTATAGCCAGATGACGCTCGCGAAGGGCCCGTTTTATTCGATCTGGATCGCGTTCCTCTTCTGGGTCGGGATCCCGCTCGGGTTGGGCACGCAACTCGCCTATGCCGGCGCGTGCGCATTGTTCACCCGCGCCTGCCAGCCGGCGATCCGCTCGGGCGCAGTGCTGTTCGCGATCTACATGCTGCTCCTCTGGAACCCGATGTCCTACGAGGCGCCCACGATGGGCCGCGTGATCCGCCAGCAAATTTACACACCCCTCGGGCTCGCGATCTTCGCCGGACTCGTCGCGCTCTATTGCCGACGGGGCGAAGGCCGGCGCCAGCAACTGCCGTGGGTGATCCTGCTCGGACTCTCCTTCGGCTGCTTCTGGCTCACGCGCGAGGAAAGCGTGTGGCTCGTCCCGAGCATGATCCTGCTGGCCGGCGCCGCCGTGTTCTGGGCCTTCCGCCTCGCCCGTGCACAGGGTCGGCTGATGCTGCAATCCCTCGGACTCGCGTCCGCGCTGGCGGCCCTGCCCCTCGTGCTGGTCTCGTGGCAAAATTACCGGCACTACGGCTGGTTCGGCACCGTCGAGTTTCGCGCGAAGGAGTTCCAAGACGCCTACGGTGCGATGGTGCGCGTCAAAATCGGCCCCCCTCTCCCCTACGTGCCCGTCACGCGGCAGGCGCGCGAGCGGATGTACGAGGTCAGCCCGACCTTCGCCAATCTGCAGCCCTTCCTCGAGGGTGACTACGGACTGGGCTGGGCGGGTGCCTCCGCCGGCATGACCAAGCTTCCCGCCGAGGAACGCCAGATTGGCAGCGGCTGGCTGATGTGGGCCCTGCGCGACTCCGTGGCAGGCGCGGGCTATTGCCACGACGCCAAGGAGGCGCTCGCGTTCTACCGGCGCATGGCCGACGAGATTAATGCGGCCTGCGACGACGGCCGCCTACCGGCGTATCCGCGCCGCAGCGGCTTCCTGCCGCGCTGGCACGACGGCGAAACCGGTGAGATTGCGAAGACCGTGCTGCAGTTCGCCGATTTTGTGGTGTCGTTCCGCTCCTTCAGCGTGCGTCCGCCGATCAGCGTCGGCGATCATGACGAACTGCTGCTGTTCTACGACATGACCCGCGACCACATCACGTCGTCCGTGCAATCGCCCACGATGCCGCTGTCGAACCAGGAAGCCCTCGACCAGCGGAAATACGAGCTGCTCACCACCATCGGCAAAGCCCTGCGCCCGATCCTCCTCGTGCTGGCCTTCGTGACCCAAGCCATCGCCCTCCTCCGCTTCATCCAATCCGTCCGCACCCGCCGCTTCACCTACCCGATGATCCTCGCCGCCGCCGCCTGGGGCGGCGGCTTCGCCTACCTGCTCCTCAACGCGATCGTCCAAGTCACGTCCTTCTCCGTCAGCGCCGTCTCCACGTTTTCACCGATCTACCCCCTGATGCTGATCTTCATGATCGCCGCACTCTGGGACGCCGCCGAAGCATGGCTGGGAAAGCCAACGGCGGTCACCGCCAGATAGACCGAACTTTTTACCCCGTTCCCCAAACCCCGACCCCTCCCTTGCCCCTCGATCAACCAAACAAGCCGAGCCCAGCGACCAAATCGCCAAACAAATTGAGGCATTTGGATTTCCTCCGGGGCGTGGCCATTTTCATGGTCTTCTGCCTCCATCTTTACGGTGCCAGTTACTGGTTGGTGGAACTCTCATGGAAGGGATTTGTTCACGATTTCTCAAAGATGTATCATAAATCGATGCTCATCTTCTATCCGTATACCTACGGCTTTCTCGGCGTAACATTGTTTTTTGTGCTATCGGGCTACTGCATTCACCTATCTTTCCTTAATTACTGCGATCGAAACGCGGCCAACTTTCGCTTTCCCCGTTTTTTCCATTTCTTTTTCACCAGACGTTTTTTTCGCATCTATCCAGCGTATTTTTTGATACTGCTTTTTTTCATGCTCACCGGTGGTTATTTCGCGAAATCCGACGGTTGGTTCCAATTTACCAGTCATGTATTTTTTGTTCATAATTTCTGGCCGGAAACCTATTCGTCAGTCGTAGGCGTATTTTGGAGTTTAGCCTACGAATGGCAGTTGTACTGCCTCTATCCGGCAATGCTGCTGCTTCGCCGCCGCTTCGGGGTATCCCAAATGCTGCTATTCGTCGCCGGTTTCTCCGTCGCCTACGATCTCGCGGCGATGGGATGGTTTGATCATTCCTTCGCATTCCAAGTCGCCGTTTTTAGAAGTCAGTACCTTTTCCCGTGGGTTCTCGGCGTGTATTTGTGCGAAAGACATCGAGCCGGAGAGAAGGTATTTCCCGAGTCCACCAAGTTGCTGATCACCGCGGTTATCTTGGGTTGCGCGGCTTTTGAGTTTTGGCCCACGAGGCAGTATATCTGGCAGATCTTTGCCCCTATATTCGGTTGGATTATTGAGTGGTGCTCCAGCAGAGCGTTCGACCGCCCTACGGCGCGCGGCTTCGTATTTCTCGGTGTAGTCTCCTACTCATTCTATCTAATCCACGGACCAGTTATCGAACTGATCATCCATTCTCCCGCCAAAAAACTTTTGGCTGCCGGCTACCCTTACAATCAAATGTTTGTCGGAGGATTCGTCGTGGCATTCATTCCGATCCTAGTTTGCTCGTGGCTGCTTTATCGATGGATCGAACGACCGTTCCACGAGTACGGAGTTAAAATAACGCGCTGAAAGTTCAGCGAAGAGTTCAGCGAAGGGGACATGTCTTGACTCCTGACAAAACGTTTTGAACCGCCGGGCTTCCTGCTTCGCCACTCAGACAGAAACGACGCACAAACTGGC
>Ga0105048_10006448_pt1 | contig 18924 bp, 16 predicted proteins | sample MAT05_FD_78382 | JGI IMG/M metagenome (GOLD analysis project Ga0105048, IMG submission 78382) | Freshwater microbial communities from Lake Fryxell liftoff mats and glacier meltwater in Antarctica - MAT-05 | ecosystem: Environmental > Aquatic > Freshwater > Ice > Liftoff microbial mat | place... | reverse complement strand
TCGAACATGTCCGGAGCCTACCGGTCGGCCGAACCCGGGTCGGGGGCGTCGCCCGCCGCTGCATCCGCCACCGTGGCGCCGGCCGGGCCGGGCCGCGGCCCGGGTCGTCCCCGGAGCTGTCGGACCCCCTCGGTAGGGTGCCCCCATGGTGAAGGTGCGATCGGTGTTCCGGTGCAGCGAGTGCGGGGGGACCAGTCCCAAGTGGGCCGGTCGCTGCCCGACGTGTGGCGAGTGGAACACGCTCGCGGAGGAGATCGACGCGCCCGACGTCTCGCCGGTCCGCCTCGCGGGCGTGGGTGGCGGGCCACGTGACACGCCCATCCCCATCGCCGAGGTCGACACGTCCACCTGCGCGGCGATGCCCACCGGGATCGACGAGGTCGATCGCGTCCTCAGCGGGGGCCTGGTGCCCGGGTCGGTCACCCTCGTCGGTGGTGAGCCCGGCATCGGCAAGTCCACGCTCCTCCTGCAGGTCGTCGATGCGCTCGCGGCCCGCGGCGCCCGAGCGCTCTACATCTCGGCCGAGGAGTCCAAGCAGCAGGTCCGCCTGCGCGCCGACCGGCTCGGCACCCTGCGCCCTCACGTGTACCTCGCCGCCGAGAACGCCATCCCCCACATCGTCACCCACATCGACACCGTGGCCCCCGACGTGGTGGTGATCGACTCCATCCAGACCGTCTTCGAGCCGCAGATCGCCAGCGCGCCCGGATCGGTCACCCAGGTGCGCGAGTCCGCGGCGCGCCTCGTGCACGAGGCCAAGACGCGCGAGGTCGCCGTCATCCTGGTCGGCCACGTGACCAAGGAGGGCAACCTCGCCGGTCCGCGCGTGCTCGAGCACGTCGTCGACACCGTCCTGTCGTTCGACGGCGACCGCCACCACGGCCTGCGCCTGCTCCGCGCCGTGAAGCACCGGTTCGGGTCCACCGACGAGCTCGGCCTGTTCGAGATGTCCGAGGCCGGACTCGTCGCGGTCCCCGACCCCAGCGCGCTGTTCCTCGCCGATCGTCGGCGGGGTGTGCCGGGCTCGGCTGTCGTCCCGACGATCGAGGGACACCGGCCGCTCCTCGTCGAGCTCCAGGCACTGGTGAACGCCACCCAGATCCCCACGCCCCGCCGATCTGCCCAGGGCGTCGACGGTGGCCGCCTGTCCCTGCTCACCGCGGTGCTCGACCGGCGGGTCGGCCTGTCGGTCGCCGGGTTCGACGTCTACGCGCTGGCCGTCGGCGGGGTGCGGGTCATCGAACCCGCCGCCGACCTCGCGCTCTGCCTCGCCATCGCCTCGTCCTGCACCGACGTGGCCCTGCCCCCGACGATGGTGGCGTGCGGCGAGGTCGGGCTCGGCGGGGAGATCCGCCAGGTCGGCCAGCTCGATCGCCGACTCAACGAGGCGGCCCGCCTCGGGTTCACCCAGGCCCTCGTCCCGCTGCTGGCACCGGAGCCGCCGCCGGGCATCGAGGCCATCCGCGTCGCGACGCTCGCCGACGCCGTCCAGCGGTTGGGGATCACCTGATCGCGACCGATCTCCCGCCCGGCGGCGACGGTCGCACGCGACCCGCCGGCGCCTGCTGCGCAGCGCCGGCGCCGGGAGCCGGTGCGCCGCGGTCAGGCCCGCCGCCGTTGGCCCCCCGGCGGCCGCCCGGTGCTGCAGGTACCGGCATGAAGGCGTCATTTGTGGGACAGTCGGGGCAGGAGGCAGTGCCCGATCGAACGGGCCACGACGACCCGACCCGACCCACCCACGATCGGAACCCGCTGTGACCAAGCCCGGAGGCCACGAACATCGCAAGGTCCGCGAGCGGGTCAGCCACGCCACGTCACCGGTCAACCGCAAGCGGGGCGAGGGGATGCTCAGCGCCCTGGCCCAGGTGGCGCCGGGCAAGCCCCTGAGGGAAGGTCTGGACCGGATCCTGCAGGCCAACATGGGTGCCCTGATCGTCGTGGGCGACGGACCCGAGGTCCTCAACGTGTGCTCCGGAGGCTTCCTGCTCGACGCCGCCTTCAGCCCCCAGCGCCTCTCCGAGCTGGCCAAGATGGACGGTGCCATCATCCTGGCGGCCGACGCGTCGCGGATCGCCCGTGCCAACGTCCACCTGGTCCCCAACCCGAACACCCCGACCTCGGAGACCGGCACCCGCCACCGCACCGCCGAGCGCGTCGCCCGCTCGATCAACGTCCCGGTCATCTCGGTGTCCGAGGACATGGCGATCATCGCCGTCTACATGGGCGACGAGAAGCTGCCGCTCGACGCCATCCCACGCATCCTCAACCGGGCCAACACGGCGCTGCAGACCCTCGAGCGCTACAAGAACCGCCTCGACGAGGTGTCGGCCAACCTGTCGACCCTCGAGGTCGAGGACGCCGTCACCATCCGCGATGTCGTGATGGTGCTCCAGCGCGTCGAGATGGTCATGCGCATCGCCGAGGAGCTGGCCGCCGACATCGTCGAGCTCGGTGTCGACGGTCGCCTGGTGCGCCTCCAGCTCGAGGAGCTCATGGGCGGGGTCGAGGACGAGCGTCGTCGGGTGCTGCAGGACTACTTCCACGAGGACTCGGTGTGGCACCTCGAGGAGTCGCTCGCCGGACTCGGTCAGATCGACACCGACGATCTCCTCGACCTCAAGACCGTGGCCGAGACCCTGCACCTGCCCGAGGGCGTCGAGGACCTCGACGGCGCCCTGCAGCCCAAGGGCTACCGGCTGCTGGCCAAGATCCCCCGGCTGCCCGAGTCCATCATCGAGCACATCGTCGAGCGGTTCGGTGACCTCTCCAAGATCATGCGGGCCACCATCCGCGACCTCGACGAGGTCGAGGGCGTCGGCGAGACCCGGGCCAAGGCCATCAAGGAAGGCCTGTCCCGGCTGGCCGAGACCAGCATCCTCGATCGCTACAGCTAGATCTCGCGTCGCAAGTCATGCGTTGAAATCCACGAACTCGCGACGCAGGTCACGAGTCAGGGCGCTGGGCCGGTGCTCGTACGGCATTGCCTCGAACCGGTCGGGTGGGGTCCTCGACTCGGGTCGGTACCTCGAGGCGGGGCCGGCCGTCGGAGCCGGGTGCCACCGGATCGTCGTTGCGGCCGGTCTTGCCGACGCAGCCCGTGCTGACGAGCGCGAGCGAGGCCGTTGCGACCATCGTGGCGACCGCGACGCGTCGAGCGCGGCGGCGCAGGGCGGGGGCCGTCCACGTCGCTCGGGTCCCACCGCCCAGCCTCGAACGCCACCCTCGGTCGGTCAGATCCACCCCGCCATTGTCGGCGCGGACCACGGTCGGGCGAAAGTGGGCGGCCGATGGTGGCGGTGACGAGAAACCGACGACAGCGAGGTTCCTGTTCGCCGCCGGTCTGCCTATGATCGGACATCGCCTCTTTTCGAGGCGTCATCGGCGTATCGGGCCCCACGCGCCGGCGGGTCCGGCCGATCAGGTCGAGCTCAGGAGCGTCGCGATGGGACCCGTAGATCCGTTCGAGCTGCCGACCGGGGACGCGGGCTACGACGAGAAGTTCGGCAAGCTCGGTCTGACCTTCGACGACGTCATGCTGTTGCCGGCCGACTCGTCGGTCCTGCCCAAGGACGTCGACACCTCCACCCAGCTCACCCGCGACATCCGGTTGAACCTGCCGGTGATGTCGGCGGCGATGGACACCGTCACCGAGGCCCGCATGGCCATCGCCCTCGCCCGTCTCGGCGGCATCGGGGTGGTCCACCGCAACCTGTCGCCCGACGACCAGGCCGCACAGGTCGATCGGGTGAAGCGGTCCGAGTCCGGGATGATCACCGACCCGGTGACCCTCCGGCCGCACAACCGGGTCGCCGAAGCGCTCGAGCTCATGGCCCACTTCCACATCTCGGGCATCCCGATCACCGACGACACCAACCGGCTGGTGGGCATCCTCACCAACCGAGACCTGCGTTGGTTCCGCGACGACCAGATCGACGTCGCCATCGACTCGATCATGACCAAGGACAACTTGGTGACCGTGCCGGTCGGCACCACCCTCGAGCAGGCCCAGGACATCTTCCGGCAGAACCGCATCGAGAAGCTGCCCGTGGTCGACAGCGACGGCGTGCTCCGCGGCCTCATCACCGTCAAGGACATCCAGAAGAAGATCGACTTCCCCGACGCCACCAAGGACGCCTCGGGTCGGCTGCGGGTCGCTGCGGCGGTCGGCACCGGGCCCGACGTCGCCGATCGGGCCAAGGCCCTGATCGAGGCGGGTGTCGACGCCATCGTCGTCGACACCGCCCACGGTCACGCCGAGAGCGTCCAGGCCACCGTCCGCGAGCTCCGGCGCATGTGGGACGGACCGCTGATCGGCGGCAACATCGCCACCGCCGCAGCCGCCGAGGCGCTCATCGACGCCGGCGTCGACACCATCAAGGTGGGCATCGGTCCGGGCTCGATCTGCACCACCCGCGTCGTCACCGGCATCGGCGTCCCGCAGATCACCGCGGTCTTCGACTGCGCCCGCGTGGCGAGGGCCCGCGGCGTCAACGTCATCGCCGACGGCGGCCTGCAGTACGCCGGCGATCTGGCCAAGGCGGTGGCGGCCGGAGCCGACACCGTGATGTTCGGCAGTCTCCTCGCCGGCACGGACGAGAGCCCCGGCGAGGTCGTCGTGGTGCAGGGCGAGCGCTACAAGGAGTACCGGGGCATGGGGTCGGTCGGGGCCATGAAGTCCCGGTCGTTCTCCAAGGACCGCTACTTCCAGGATCACGTCACCGACGAGGAGAAGATCGTCGCCGAGGGGATCGAGGGCCGCGTCGCCTACACCGGGCCCGTCAGGCACACCGTGTTCCAACTCGTCGGTGGCCTCCGCCAGGCCATGGGCTACTGCGGCGCCCCCACCATCGCCGACATGCAGACCCGCTCCCGCTTCGTGCGCATGACCGCCGCCGGCCTCCGCGAGAGCCACCCCCACGACATCTGGATCACCCAAGAGGCGCCCAACTACCAACGTCAGAGCTGATCACGGACTCCCGATCCCCGACGCGTCTGCGCCGGTGGTTGGGGTAGACAACAGCCATGCGCATCACGTTGCCGTCCGGGACCGCCGCCGAGCTGGCCACGCCGTCGAGCGGTGCAGCCGCACAAGGGTTGGTGGTGATCCCCGACATCGGAGGTCTGCGACCGCTGTTCGACGATCTCGCCGCCCGGCTCGCCGAGGAGCACCACCTGGCGGTCTGCATCCCCGAGCCGTTCCCGGGCCTCGAGAGTCAACCCCTGAGCTGGCGACTGGAGCACGCCGGTGAGGTGGGCGACGAACGCCGGCTCGCGGATCTGGTCGCGGCGGCGGACGCAACGGGGATGAGCGTCGTCGGCATCATCGGGTTCTGCATGGGTGGGATGTACGCCCTCAAGGCCGCCGGCACCGGCCGATTCACGCGGGCGGTCGCCTTCTACGGGATGGTCCGGGTGCCGGACAACTGGAGGAGCGACGGCAACGTCGAGCCCCTCGACGCCGTAGCGGCAGCGGGCGCGTGCCCCGTTCTCCACATCGCGGGCAGTGAGGACCGGTGGACCCCGGCGGAGGACCTGCGTGCGCTCTCGGAAGCCGGAGGCACGGTCATCGTCTACGAGGACGCCGACCACGGCTTCGTCCACGACCCGTCCCGTCCGGCGCACCGAGCGGACCACGCGGCCGACGCCTGGCGCAACGCCATGGCCTTCCTCGACGGCGAGGTGCTCGACGCCTGAGCATCCCGCGCCCGGCAACCGATCCAGCTGCCCGGCGGGTGGTGGGGCTTGTGCCGCGGACCTGGTTGCACGGCGGGTGTGTGCGGGCGGCCGCGTCAGCGGGCGCGGCGGGTGAGCTGCTCGCGGTTGGTGATGCGGTAGCGGCGGTCGATCTGCTCGATCCAGCCGAGGCGGATGAACGAGGCGATGGCCTTGTTGACCCGCTCGCGGGAGGCGCCGACCATGCCGGCGAGCTCTTCTTGGGTGATGGGCAGCGCGAACTCGTCGGCGTCGCCGGCGAGCTCGAGGAGGCGCTTGGCGGTGCGGCCGGTGACGTCGAGGAACACCGAGTCGGCCAGCGCGGCGTCGGTGTTGCGGAGGCGGCTGGCGAGCATCGCCACCACGTTCCACAAGAGCACCGGACGCACCTCGTAGAGGTCGCGGAACGGTGCGTACGGGATGGCGATGACCGACGAAGGTTCGAGCGCCCGGGCCTCGGCCGAGCGCTGCAGGCCGTCGAAGAGCGGCATCTCGCCGAACAGGTCGCCCCGCTCCATGAGCGCCATCATCGACTCCCGGCCGTCGATCGACTTGTTGGAGATGGCGATGCGTCCGCCGGAGACCACGAACAGCTCGGCGGCTTCGTCGCCCTCGGTGAAGAGGAGATCACCGCGCTGGAGGTCGCGTGATGTCGCCGAGGCGGCGATGGTGTCGATCTCGTCGGCTTGGAGCTCGTCGAAGAGCTCGACTTCGGTGAGGAGGGTTCGGTCGACCACGTGCGGGAGCCTAGTGCCCCATCGGCAACCGGTTGTGGGGGAGCGGCGGCCGGCGTCGCCACTCGTCGCGTCCTCGTCCTCATCCCGCAACGGCGGGCGCCGTGGTCCCGATCACCCGTGATCGACGAAGCGGGAGCCGATGCGCCGGTCCCGCAGCCTCGTACGGCGGTGCGGGCTCATGGCCCCGCGACGGGTCGGCGCGGGATCGGGGTGGTCGGGCACTAGCGTGAACCCGGTACAGGTCGGTCGAGCCCCATGCCCGACCACCCTCTGCCCTGGGAGCTCGCAGTGCCGTTCGACGTCGGTGACAAGGTCGTCTACCCCCATCATGGGGCCGCGGTCATCGAGCGCCGCGAGACCAAGGTCGTGTTCGGCGAGGAGCGCGAGTACCTGGTGCTCCGCTTGGCCTACGGCGACCTGACCCTGAACGTCCCGGCCGACAACACCGAGGGCGTGGGCCTGCGCGACGTGATCGACCTCGACGAGGTCGAGGACGTCTACGAGGTGCTGCGGTCGAAGGACGTCCGCATGCCGACCAACTGGTCGCGGCGGTTCAAGAACCACGTCGAGAAGCTCAAGTCCGGTGACATCTACGAGGTCGCCGAGGTCGTGCGCAACCTGTCGCTCCGCGATCGCGAGAAGGGCCTGTCCGCCGGCGAGAAGAAGATGCTGGGCCAGGCTCGCCAGATCCTCGTCTCGGAGCTCACGTTCGCCATCGACGGCTCCGAGGAAGAGGCCGAGGCCCAGCTCGATCAGGCGCTCGCGTAGGCCGCCGGTGTCGGATCGAGGTTCGGTCTGGGCGATCGTCGTCGCGGCGGGCTCGGGTAGCCGGTTCGGCGCCGACCAGCCCAAGCAGTACCTGATGCTGGGCGAGCGCCGGGTCATCGACTGGTCGATCGCCGCGGCGCGCGAGGTGTGCGACGGCGTGGTGCTCGTGGTCGCACCCGATCGATCCGGCGACCCGGAACCCACGGTGGACGTGGTCGTCGCCGGCGGGGAGACCCGCTCGGCGTCGGTCCGGGCCGGCCTCGAGGCGATTCCCGATGACTGCGAGATCGCAGTGGTCCACGACGGCGCCCGACCACTGGCGACCCCCGCTCTGTTCGCGGCGTCGGTCGAGGCCGTGCGGGCCGGCGCCGACGGTGCGATCCCCGGCGTTGCGGTGACCGACACCATCAAGCGCGTGGCCGGCGCCACGGTGGTGGCGACCCTCGACCGCGAGGAGCTCGTTGCGGTGCAGACCCCCCAGGCGTTCCGGGTCGCGGCCCTGCGCGCGGCCCACGCGGCGGGCGGCGACGCCACCGACGACGCGGCGCTCATCGAGCAGGCGGGCGGCACCGTGGCGGTGGTCCCCGGGGAGGCGGACAACACCAAGCTCACCCACGCCCGCGACCTCCCTCCCTTGGCGGCGATCCTCGCCACCCGGGCGGGCTGACCTCCGGCGATCGACCGTCCCGGATCCGCCGTCGTCGGGCGCGCCCCGGTCCTGCGAACCCATCGGGTTGCTGGCGCCCTCTGGGGCGTCCCCGGACCCGTCGGGTGCGCAGCGCTCCGGGCCGGGAGTGGCGACGGGGTCGGCGGAGTAGGTTGCGGCCATGTCGGTGCGGGTCGGTCAGGGTTTCGATGTCCATGCGTTCAGCGACGATCCGTCGCGGGTGCTGGTGCTGGGCGGGGTGGTGTTCGCCGGGGAACCCGGGCTGGTCGGCCACAGCGATGCCGATGCGGTTGCTCACGCCTGCGCCGATGCGCTCCTGGGCGCTGCCGGTCTGGGCGACATCGGCCAGCACTTCCCCGACACCGACGAGCGCTGGCGGGGTGCGGACAGCATCGAGTTGCTGCGCGAGGTCGGGCGGATGGTGGCCGCAGCGGGGTACGCCGTGGGCAACGTGGATTGCGCCGTGGTGTGCGAGCGGCCCAAGCTGGCGCCCATGCGAGACCAGATGCAGCGGCGCCTCTCCGACGCCGTCGGCGCGCCCGTGACGATCAAGGCGAACCGTGCCGAGGGCCTCGGGGCCATCGGGCGCACCGAGGGGATCGCCTGCTTCGCGGTCGCGGTGGTCGAGTCTGCGCCGACGGCCGAGATGGGCCGATGAGCCCCGCAGGCGGAGCGCCGCGGGGTGGCAAGAAGGGTCGCCGGCCCGCGGCGAGCCCGAGCAGCACCGGTTCCGGTACGGGTACCGGTTCCGGCACCGGCGGTCCCGGCCGGGGTACGGGGCGGGGACGGGCCAACACCGCCTCGAACCGGACCCGCGCCAACGCGGTGCCCGACCGCGGTCCGCTCACGCCCCGCGAGCAGCGGGCCAAGCGCGCGGCGAAGAAGGCCCAGGCCATCACCAAGGGCAAGTCGGTCGCCCGCACCAAGGGGGGCGTCGGCCGGGGCGCCCAGGCGCGCATGGCCACCGAGGAGCCCACCGGCCCCATCGGGCGGGGTGCCGATCGGCGCGGTCGCACCGGACCCGGCCGCGGCGTCGCGCCTCGCTCCAGCAAGGACAAGGGCCTGGGCGGCGAGCAGGTCGAGGGCCGCCAGGCGGTGCGCGAGCTGCTCCTCGCCGACCGTCGCAAGGTGCGCGAGGTCTGGGTCGCCGCGTCCGAGCACGACGATCCCGACGTCGTCGACGACCTGGCCGAGCTGGCGATGAGCGTCGGCGTGCCGGTCCGCGACGTCAGCCGGGCCAAGCTCCTGGCCGAGGCCCGCACCGAGTCGCCCCAGGGCGTCCTCGCCAAGGCCCACGCGCTGCCCGAGGCCGAGCTCGACCAACTCGCCAAGCGACCGAAGAAGGGCCCGGCCCCGTTCCTGCTCGCCGTCGACGGGGTCACCGACCCCGGCAACCTCGGCGCGCTGCTGCGTTCCGCGGAGGGCGCCGGGGTGACCGGTGTCGTCCTGCCCCGCCACCGGGCCGTGCACGTGACCCCCACCGTCACGAAGGCGGCGGCCGGGGCGATCGAGCACCTGCCGATGACCGTCGTCGGCGGGCTCCCCGCAGCCATCAGCCGGCTGCAGGCGCTCGGGGTGTGGGTCATCGGTCTCGACATGGGTGGCGAGACGTCGCTCTTCGACCTTCCCCTGGCCGACGAGCCGGTGATGCTGGTGCTCGGCGCCGAAGGCAAGGGCCTGTCGCGCCTCGTGGCGCAGCGCTGCGACTCGGTGGTGTCCATTCCGCTGGCCGGCCAGCTCGCCTCGCTCAACGTCGCCGCCGCGGGCGTCCTCGCCTGCTTCGAGGTCTCCCGGCGCCGTCTCGGCTCCTGAGGCGACGGCCCTCAGCCGTCCCGGAGGACCGATCGCCGGTCGGCGCGGCTCGAACGGCGTGCGATGCGTGCGATGCGTGCGATACGGCCTTCGGTCGCGCTCGAGGGAGGGCGGCCGGGAGGTCGGTCAGCCGTGCGCGAAGATGGTCGCCCATGTCGAAGCACCTGTGGACCCGTTCGCCGGCGATCGCCCTGGTGGCAGCGGTGCTGGTGGCATCGGCCTGCTCGTCCGACACCGCCGCGGATGTCGAGATGCCCGAGGGCGTGAACATCGGAACGCTGCCGCTGGTCACCGACGGCGCCCGCTGCGAGGACCCCACCGGTGACATCAGCGCCGTCGCCTCCGAGGTCAACGGGACCCTCACCGAGCCGGCCGGGATCGATCTGGTGTCGGTCACCGCGGAGGTGAGCGACACCGAGCTCGTCGTCACGTACACCACCGCCGGTCCGATCGCCGCGGTCGGAACCCCGGAGTTCTTGCTCAGCCAGGGCGTCTCGGGCCAGGAGCCGAGCTTCGAGCTGCGGGCCAAGCCCACCTCGGCGACGGGGCAGTTCGGGCTCAACCTCATCACCTGGAACAAGAGCGGGGCTGGTCTCGCCGAGGCACCGGCTCGGCCGATCGCAACCGCGGTCACGGTCGAAGGCAACACGCTGCGCTACGCGGTCGCCCTCACCGACATCCCTCGCATCGCCACGTTGATCTGGCTGTTCGGCGCCAGCGCGCAGCTCCCCAGCAACGACTTCGTCCTCGACGATTGCAACAACATGGGCGATCAGACCCGCCCCGACGGGACCACAGCCCCGACCTCCGCGCCGCCCTCCACCCTCCCCAAGGTGGCCCTCGGCGTGCCGCTGACCCATCGCAGCGGGGCCATCGTCACCATCGACGACGTCCAGAACCCGCCGGTCGAGCTCCAACCCCTGCCCATCGCGCCGGACGAAGGCAACGTGCCGGCGGTCGTCTTCGCCGAGGTCTGCGCGGGGGAACAGGCCACCGGCGCCCGTGCAGGGGCCTTCGGCATCGTGACGACCGACGGCGAGATCTACCCGTTCTGGGACGCACCGCAGGGCGCCAGCCTCCCGGCGTTCCCCTCGTCGGAACCCCTCGAGCCCCGGGCCTGCGCAGAGGGTTGGATCACCTTCCAGCTCCCCGCCGGCGCCGTCATCGACGAGGCGTTCTACAGCCCGTCGTCCGACGGCAGCGACTACCTCAGCTGGACGGTTCCCACCGCCTGAGCGTCGCTCGTCGCTCGGATCGGTTGATCACCCGGACCAGGCCGCAGCCAGGATCGTCGGGTCAGACGTCGGGTCAGGCGTCGGGTCAGGCGTCGGGTCAGGCGTCGGCCCGTTGGATCGCCCGCCACACCCGCTCGGGGGTCGCGGGCATGTCGAGGTGGCGGACGCCGAAGGGTGCCAGCGCGTCGACCACCGCGTTCTGCACCGCCGGGGTGGCGCCGATCGTGCCGGACTCGCCGATGCCCTTGGCCCCGAGCTCGTTGAGCGGCGTCGGCGTCTCCATGGCGACGCGCTCGAAGGCGGGGAGCTCGGTGGCGGTGATCACCGCGTAGTCGGCGAAGTTCGCGGTGGTGGGGTTGCCGTCGGCATCGAAGCGCACCTCCTCGAGGAGCGCCTGGGCGGCGCCCTGGGCGAGTCCGCCGTGGACCTGGCCCTCGGCGAGCAGCGGGTTGAGGATGGTGCCGGCGTCGTCGACGGCGATGAGGCGCACGAGCTCGACGTGACCCGTCTCGGTGTCGACCTCGACGACCGCGCAGTGGGCGCCGAACGGGAAGGTCGGGCCGGAGGCGGCGAAGTCGGAGAGCCCCAGCAGCTCCTGATCGGGCTGCGCCGCAGCGAGGTCGTCCCAGCCCAACGAGATCGACGGGGTCCCGGCGACGTGGAAGCGGCCGGCGAGGTCGTCGGTGCCGAGCACGATGTCGTCGACCGACGCCTCGAGGAGGTCGGCGCTGCGAGCCATCGCCTGGTCGAGCACCTTGGCAGCCGCGTCGTAGACCGCGGCGCCGGCGATCTGCACCGACCGGGACCCGCCCGTGATCGAGCCGGTGGGCACGAGGTCGGTGTCGCCGTGGACGACCTCGATGCGGTCCATGTCGATCCCGAGGCGCTCGCTGACGAGCATCGCCCAGGCCGTGTGGTGGCCCTGGCCGTAGGGGTTCGAACCGGTGAGCACCAGCGCGGAGCCATCGGGGCGGATCTGCACCGAGCCGTACTCGGCGCCGCCGCCCAGGGCGGTGATCTCGACGTAGACCGACAGGCCGATGCCGAGCTGGCGCACGTCGTTGCGGTCGCGGCGGGCCTGCTGCTCGGCGCGGAGCTCGGCGTAGCCGGCGGCGTCGAGCACCCGGTCGAGGGCGCCGACGTAGTCGCCGACGTCGTAGACGGTGCCGGTGACCGTCGTGTACGGAAAGGCGTCCGGGGCGATCAGGTTGCGACGACGAACCTCGGCGGGATCCATGCCGATCTCGGCGGCGTAGAGGTCGACCGCCCGCTCGATGGCGGCGGCCGCCTCGGGGCGCCCGGCACCCCGGTAGGCCACCGTCGGCGTGGTGTTGGTGGCGACCGAACGGGCCGAGAACTCGGCGTTGCGAAGGTCGTAGACCCCGGTGAGCATGGTCCGGGTCATCCACGGCAGCACGGCACCCATGCCCGGGTAGGCGCCGGCGTCCTGCACCACGTCGAGCCGGTAGCCGCCGATGACGCCGTCGCGCGACCCACCGATGGTGACCTGTTGCACCTGGCCGCGTCCGTGGCCCATCGCGACCATGTTCTCGGTGCGGGTGTCCATCCACCGCACCGGCCGGCCGGCGTGACGGGCGAGCCACCCGAGCAGCAACGCTTCGGCGTACGGGCTGGCTTTTGCGCCGAACCCGCCACCGACGTCGGGGCAGATGACCCGGACCTCGTCCTGGTCGAGCCCGTAGAGCCGGGCGACCTCGTCGCGGATCGGGTGCGCCCCCTGACACGCGATGTACTGCACGAGCCGGCCGTCGTCGGTCCAATAGGCCGAGGAGACGCGGGGTTCGATCGGCGCGGCGGCGAGGCGCTGGTTGACCATGCGTTGGGTGACCACGACCTCGCAGTCGTCGAACGAGATGGGTGTCCGCGACTCGAGGTCCATCGCCAGGTTGGAGCCGGCGTCGGGGAAGAGCAGAGGGGAGCCGTTCGCCAGCGCGTCCTCGGGCGCCACCACGGTCGGGAGCGGGTCGTAGTCGACGATGACCAGCTCCGCCGCGTCGAAGCCCTGGTCGCGGGTCTCGGTGAGGACGGCGGCGATCGGCTCGCCGACGAAGCGCACCGTGCCGCGCGCCAGGATCGGCCGGGGGAAGGCGGGTGAGACCGGAGGCATCGGGCTGAGATCGGGCAGGTCGAGGTCTTCGGCGGTGATGACGGCGACGACGCCGGGGGCCTCGAGCGCCTCGGACACGTCGAGCTCGGTGATCGTGGCGTGGGCCATGGTCGAGCGGACGTAGGTGACGAAGAGCGCACCCTCGAGTGCGATGTCATCGACGTAGGTGCCGCCGACCGTCAACATGGCGGGATCTTCGCGACGGGTCACGCGGTGGCCCAGGATGCTGTTGCCCATGGGCGCGAACGCTACCCGCGCGCCACCGGCGACGCGGCGCTGTGATCCACCACGAGATCTCACCCGCTCGTGGGCCGCAGCACGGGCCTCATGAGCGGTGAGCTCTCGATCAGGGGACGACGCGGAGGACTCGGCAGGGGTTGCCGACGGCGATGACGTCGGCGGGGATGTCGCGGGTGACGACGCTTCCGGCGCCGATGGTCGTGTTGGCGCCGATGGTGACCCCCGGGCAGACGATGACGCCGCCACCGAGCCAGACGTTGTCGCCGACGGTGATGGGGTGGGCGGACTCGACGCCGCGGCGGCGGCGCACCGGATCGCGAGGGTGGTCGGCGGTGAGGAGCTGCACCGACGGACCCATCTGTACGTCGGAGCCGATCGTGACGCGCGCGCAGTCGAGGATGATGCCCCCGAAGTTCATGAACGAGCCGGCTCCGATCTCGATGTACGTGCCGTAGTCGCACGAGAACGGCGACCGGACGGTGACGTTGCTGCCCACCGCGCCGAACAGGTCCCGGAGCAGCCCGTCCCGCCGGTCCAGGTCGAGCTCGGCGTTGTAGGTGTGAACCGAGCGGCGACAGCGGTCGCTCATGGCCGCCAGCTCGGGGTCGCTGGCCACGTAGTCCTGGCCGGCGAGCATCTTCTCGCGTTCGGATGGCATCGACCCATGGTGGCCCAGCAACGGCGACGTCCAGGTCGCGGTGGCCGTCGCGGCGGGTCCTCGCGACGCGGGATAGCCGTCGACCGAGGCGTCAGGTGGTCGCGGCGCCGCCACGGTCCCACCACGGTTCGGTGATGGCCAGTGCCGCGAGGGCTACGACCGGTACGACCAGGGCCCAGCCCCAGTCGTCGGCCAGGCGGGCGCCTATCGCCGCACCGCCGATGTAGCCGACCAGCACGACGGCCAGGATGGTGAGCGGCGCGACCGAGGCTCGTCGCTCGTCGGCGCCACCCTCGCTCGCGGCCACCACGCGCTCGGCCATCGTCGTCAACGCACCGGTCTGGTACGTCGTCGAGAGCGCGACCCCGGCATGGGTCCGGATGACCTCGGTCTGGAGCCCCATCGCGCCGGCGGTGAGCAGGAGCAGGGTGGCGCCCCCGAGCCCGCCGAGCGGCTCGTCGACCGCGACCAGCGAACCGACGACGCCGACGACGATCGCCAGGAGGATGACCTCGACCCCGATCAGGAGCCGGCCCGGGCGACGGACTCCGCCCCATCGGCGCAGGACGACCGCCGCGATGACCCCGAGCGCGTAGCCGACCATGGCCGCGGCCGGCCGCCAGATCTCGGCGCCGGCGGCCTCACCGAGTCCGATGCCCAGGAGCACCGCGTTGCCGCTCTGGTTGGCGGGGAAGACCTCGAACAGCCGGCCGAAGCTCACGGCGTCGACGAACCCGGCGACGGCGCCGAGCACCACCGAAGCGGCGAGGGGCAGCGCGCCGGTTCGGATCACCGCCGAGGGTTCCACCGGCCGAAGCGTAGGAGGTGGAGCCACCCGGAGGCCGAGACTGGGATGGAACCGACCACCTCGGGGCGACGTGACCCCGCCGGGGGTGCCACGTGGGTTGGAGCCCGAGGCCGGAATCGAACCGACGACATCTTCTTTACAAGAGAAGTGCTCTGCCAACTGAGCTACTCGGGCCGGGCCGGCGACGATCCGCGAACGCCGGGAGCGAAGTTTGGCAGACCGCCGTGCATCCAGCAGATCCGGTTCCGTCGGTCGGGGCCCCGACGTCTCGGAGCGCAAGGCGTGTGACCAACGGCTCCTCGGTGCGAACGATGGAGGCTCGGGACCGGTTCGCTGCTTGACTGGATGGGTGCTGTCGGTGAGCAAGCTCGAGGTCGAGATCGGTGGGAAGACCATCGTGAAGGACGTGACCTTCCAGGTGCGCGCCGGTGACAAGGTCGGGCTCGTCGGTCGCAACGGCGCCGGCAAGACGACCCTCTTCCGCGTGCTCGGTGGCGCCGCGATTCCAAAGGCAGGGGTCGTGCGACGCGAGGGCGGCACCGGTTACCTGTCCCAGGATCCGCGCTCCGATGCGGTGCCCGACGACACCAACTGCCTCCAGCACGTGCTGTCGGGTCGGGGGCTCGACGAGGCCGTGGCCAACCTCGAGAAGCTCCGGCTGAAGCTCGAGGAGGACCCGTCCGACGCGAACATCACCCGCTTCACCGACGCCCAGGAGCGGTTCGAGGTCGACGGCGGCTATGCCGCCGAGTCCGACGTGCGCCGCCTGGTCGACGGGCTCGGCCTGCGCCCGGACCGGCTGGACTTCACCCTCGGTGCGCTGTCGGGCGGGGAGCGCCGCCGGCTCGAGCTCGCCCGCATCCTCTTCGGGGGCAGTGACCTGCTCCTGCTCGACGAGCCCACGAACCACCTCGACGCCGACGCGCGGGATTGGCTCCTCAAGTTCCTGCGCGAGTACCGGGGAGCGCTGCTCGTGATCTCCCACGACCTCGACCTGCTCGACGAGGCCATCACCAGGGTGATCCACCTCGACCGCGAGGCCGAGGAGGCCGCGGGCGAGATCATCGAGTACAAGGGCACCTACTCCAAGTACCTCACGGCGCGCGACCGTGACGAGGAGCGCGTGGCCAAGCTGGCCGCGCGGCAGGCGAGCGAGATCGCCCGCATCACGACGCTGGCCGACTCCATGCGTGGGCAGACCGCCAAGCGGGCCCGGGTGGCCAAGAGCCTCGACTCCCGGGCGGCGAAGATGAAGGCCAACCAGGTCGAGGGGCCGTCGGCCCGCCGCACCCTGGCCCTCCAGTTCCCCGAGCCACCGCCCTGCGGGCGGACCGTCGTCACCGCCATCGAGCTGTGGAAGGCCTACGGATCCCTGGACGTCTTCTCCGACGTCAGCTTCGATGTCGGCCGAGGCGAGCGCCTCCTCATCATGGGGCTCAACGGCGCCGGCAAGACGACGTTGCTCAAGATCCTCGCCGGCCGCACCGATCCCGATCTCGGTGAGGTCGAGCTGGGGCACAAGGTGTCGGTCGGCTACTACGCCCAGGAGCACGAGGGCATCGTGGCGGGCAAGGCGCTGCTCGATCACATGCGCGAGGAGTCGGCGCTGGGTGACGAGGCCCACCGGGCGCTGCTCGGCATGTTCGGCCTGAGCGGGGACAAGGTGTTCCAGGACGCCAACTCGCTGTCGGGCGGCGAGAAGACCAAGCTCGCGCTGGCCCAGCTCGTGGCGGGCAAGCACAACCTGTTGCTGCTCGACGAACCCACCAACAACCTCGATCCGATGTCGCGCACCGCCACCGGCGAGGCCCTCGCCAGCTGGCCGGGCACCATGATCATCGTCAGCCACGACAAGGAGTTCGTGAGGGCGCTCGCACCCGATCGGGTCCTGCTGATGCCCGAGGGGCAGCTCGACTACTTCAGTGACGACATGCTCGACCTGGTCGAGCTGGCCTGACAGCGAGGGGCGACCAGGCGGTCCGCTCCACCGGTTCGCGACCTGGGTCCGGTACCGTGGTCAGCGATGCGCGACGTGCGGTGCGAGGGATGTGGTGACCGGTTCCGGTGCCGCGTCGACGATGACCAGCTGTGCTGGTGCGCATCGGTCGACGTCTCCCCCGAGGGCCGCGTCGCCCTCGCTGCGCTCGCCGGCGACTGTGTCTGCCCCGCCTGCCTCGGCGAGGCATCGACGTCGGTGGTCGACCTCACCACGTCGTCCGACATCGATGCCTGACACCCCTGCTCACCAGCGGGCGAGGGTCCTTGCAATGATCGGGTGGCTGCACCATCCTTCCCTGGCATGGACCTGACGGAGCGCGATCGCGCCATCCTCGACTTCGAGAGCTCGTGGTGGGCCGAGGCCGGTCCCAAGGAGCAACTCATCCGTGACCGGTTCGAGCTGTCGGCCACCCGCTACTACCAGATCCTCAACGAGCTGCTCGAGACCGATGCCGCCTACGAGCACAACCCGCTGGTCATCCGTCGGCTCCGCAGGCTCCGGGACCGCCGGCGCCGTGCCCGCCACGAGGGCTACCAGGCGAGCGACCGAGCCAGCGAGTAGACCGCGTCCGTGAGCGATCAGGGTCCTCCCTCCGATGTCGAGCCGACCGCAGCGCGCCCCGCGCGCCCGGTCAAGAAGGTCGCGAAGAAGCGCCCCGCCGGGTCCAAGTCGTCCGGGTCCGGTTCGGGCTCGAAGTCGAGCGGCACCCGAGCCCGTGCCGCAGCCAAGCCGGGATCGGGGCCGAGCACCGGTTCCGTGCCGCCCATCAACGACTCGCAGGCCACCACCCGCGGCGTCATCGTCATCGCCGTCACCGTGGTCGTCGGCCTGCTGATCTTCTGGCAGGGCTTCTCCCACGACGCCACCGAGACCGTTGCCACCGGACCGGTCGTGACCACGGTCCCCGGCGTCGATCGCGACGCCGCCCCGGCCACCACCGCTCCGACGCAGGGCACCTCGGTCCCCCAGACCCCGGTCACCCGCGTCGCGCCGGACGAGATCAGCGTGATCGTGGCCAACGGCGTCGATCCGAGCCAGACCATCGCCGGACCGGAAGCCGCCAAGCTCACCGCGGCGGGGTACCCGACCCCGGTCACCATGGACCTGCCACCGCCGGCCGTCACGACCAGCTCGGTGTACTACACCGGCGATCTCGAGTCGGAGGCCCAGGCCATCGCCGTGGTGCTCGGCCTGCCGGACTCCGCGGTCAACCCGATCCCCACTCCCTCGCCCGTGCCCATGAACACGGCCCAGATCCTCGTGATCATCGGACCCGACGCAGCCTGACCAGCGCGGTTCCGGTCGGGCGGCGCTCGGCCCGGCCCGTTCGCCGGCCGCGGTGCGCGGGTGCGACGGGCCCGGTCCCTTCCCGGTGGGGTGTGGCGGTAGCGTGGGCGACGTGACACAGAGCGCGGCGCTCGCCCGACTCGAACCCATCCTCGCCGATCCGACTCGCGCCGGTCTGTTCTGCGACTTCGACGGCACGCTCTCGGAGATCATCGACCAACCCGATCTCGCCCGCCCCACCGATGGCTCGGCGGCGATGCTCGAGGACCTCGCCCGTACGATCGGCCTGGTCGGGGTGCTCTCGGGCCGCCCGGTCGCGTTCCTGGAGGCCTTCTTCCCCGGAGCGGTGCTGCTGGCGGGCCTCTACGGCCTCGAGACCGTGACCGCCGGCGTCCGGCGCGACCACCCGCTCGGCGGCGCCTGGCGCGAGGTCATCGACGACGTGGCGGCGTCATCGATCGCCCACGGCCCGGTCGGCATGCACGTCGAGGAGAAGGGTCTGTCGCTGACCCTGCACTTCCGCACCCATCCCGAGCTCGAGGCCGAGGTGCGCGCCTTCGCCGAGAAGCAGGCCGCCCGTTCTGGCCTGCAGGTGCGCGGGGCGCGGATGTCCTACGAGCTCCACCCACCCATCGCGGTCGACAAGGGCACGGCGCTGCTCGAGCTCAGCAAGGACCTCTCCACGGTTTGCTTCATCGGCGACGACGTCGGTGACCTGCCGGCGTTCGACGCGCTCGACGACCTCGCCGCGCGGTCGGTGTCGGTCGTCCGGGTCGCGGTGCGCAGCACCGAGGAGTCGAGCGAGCTCGTCGAGCGCGCCGACATCCTCGTCGACGGCCCTCCTGGGGTACACGCGCTGCTCGCGGGGCTGCG
>Ga0105048_10006445_pt1 | contig 18925 bp, 23 predicted proteins | sample MAT05_FD_78382 | JGI IMG/M metagenome (GOLD analysis project Ga0105048, IMG submission 78382) | Freshwater microbial communities from Lake Fryxell liftoff mats and glacier meltwater in Antarctica - MAT-05 | ecosystem: Environmental > Aquatic > Freshwater > Ice > Liftoff microbial mat | place... | reverse complement strand
CAGGCTTAATGTACGAAATGCCTAAAATATGGGCCATTTTGGTTGCAAATTTGGCCACTTCTTTTTTAGTAGTATGGATTTTTCAAAAATGGGCAAATGTGAATACAATGATGAAAGGACTTACCACGGGCTTGTTTATCGCACTTTTCATGGGTTTGTCTTTTGATATGTACATGTTCGCCTCTATGAACTTGATGGATACAACTGCAGTTGCAGTGGACGTAATTGCAACTTCCATTCTGGGCGCTATTTCTGGTGCTGTGGCAGGTTGGATTCTAGGGATGGGGAATACCGAAAAAATATAAACCTTTTTTCGCGAAACGTGCGAATACCAAACTGTTGGTTTGTGAAAAAGCCAGCCTTAGGAAACTTTATTTGTCGTTGAATTTTTATTTTGCCCAGCGCACTAGAGCCGCTGATAAGACATTTATGGCCAATGAAAATTGCGGCATAAATTGCTATATACCAGATGGATATACCCACAATTTTCGCAACAGATAAAATATTGATTAAGCGTTCGCGTGTTTTTGGGATTTTACAAATTAGGGTGCTATTTTCTTTTTGCCCATAAGATCTGACGCATTGAAACTCAGACTCATACCGAATGAAAAATGAAACGGCAAATATTCAACTTGTTGGTTGTATGGTATCAATGTGCCAGGTGCTTTGCTATTGTTGGTGCCATAATCTGTGCGGAATTGCAACATGGCTTTTATGTTTTTACTTGCCCCTCGGAGCATAATGCCTGGTTCAAAGCGTCTGTCTGTGCCGAATCTAGTGTCAGAATAATTCAAATCGCTGATTCTGCAAAAAAATGCCATTTCAAAACTTTCCCATGATACACCAATGGTTGGCTGAATAAATATACGAGAATAGGGAGAAAATGTTGTCGAAGAAGTATCCAAAGCTTTGCGATTCGTAAAACCAACGCCCACAGGCATTTCAAGCCTTAATTTGTCTTTGGCATAATAGGGGAAAGCGGCAAACTCCACGTCGCTAAACCTCGATTTTTTGCGGTTGGCAGTATCAGATGAAACGCTGCTAGCATAGGCAGCAGAAAAGCCAACATTGTTGATGGGAGAATAGGCTGCATAAATTTCTCCTCCTGCACCACCTGCGTTTAATTGAACGTTAAAGTCATTTTGTTTTGTAAGTAAAGGTGTCCTTACAGTGGTGGATTTGTATATATATTGACCGCATGATGAAAATAACACCAGTAATAAACCAATGGTGATGAAAAGCATGTTTCTCATAATTCAAAAGTAGTAAAATTCATCAATTTGGCAAGTATTCTAAAGATATTTAGCCGAATTTAAATACCCCTTAAAAATAAACCTGTCTTTTTTATTCACAACACTTGAAATGGGTGTGCATGGCTTGTTAATTTGCAGACCCATTCATGGATAATTTTATTGTTTCAGCGCGCAAGTATCGTCCAACTACTTTTGATAGTGTAGTAGGTCAGAAGCACGTTGCAGAAACTTTAATGCATGAAATTGAATCGAATAAATTGGCCCAGGCTTTTTTATTCACAGGGCCACGTGGGGTGGGAAAAACCACTTGCGCCCGTATTTTGGCGAAAGTAATCAACAGCAAAGAAGAGGGGGTTGACCCCAACCAAGATTTTGCATTTAACATTTTCGAGCTAGATGCTGCCAGCAACAACAGTGTAGAAAATATACGCAATTTGCTAGATCAGGTGCGCATTCCGCCCCAGGTTGGCAAATACAAGGTTTATATTATTGACGAGGTTCACATGCTCAGCCAAGCGGCTTTTAATGCATTTTTGAAAACCCTGGAAGAACCTCCTTCCTATGCCATTTTTATTTTGGCAACTACCGAAAAACACAAAATTCTACCAACCATTTTAAGTCGATGTCAAGTCTTTAATTTTAACCGAATTGAAGTAAAAGACATGGTAGATCACCTGCGGGGAATTGCCCAAAAGGAAGGGGTAGATGCAGATGAAAATGCATTGCACCTCATAGCCCGAAAAGCAGATGGTGGTCTAAGAGATGCCTTGAGTATATTTGACCAATTGGTTAGTTTTTCTGAAGGCAAATTGACCTATGAAAAAGCGGTTGAAATCTTAAATGTACTGGATGTAGAAACTTTTTTCGGCGTAGCCGCTAACCTTAGAAATAGCGATGTGGCAGCTTGTCTATTGAAATTAGATGATATCATCCGCCGTGGATTTGACATTGGTACCTTCATTGGTGGGTTGGGCGAGCATTTTCGCAATTTGGCGGTTTGCAAAGACAACAGAACCGAATTGCTGTTGGATGTAGGGCAAGATTTTAAACAAAAATATACCGACCAAGCTGCAGGCATGACCTTCGCTTTTATTCTAAACTCATTGAATTTGATTAACGACTGTGACGAAAAATACAAAGCCAGTCGAAATTCTAGATTGCTTATAGAGTTGACATTAATGAAACTTGCCCACTTGGAAAGCTACCTTAAGGGAATCGAAGATATCGAGGAGTTAAAAAAAAAATTTCTGAAGTAAAATCAACAACGGTTATTACAACCCCTGCAGTTGCCAAAAAAGTTGAATCCATTGCCCCATCTTTGGAAAAGTTGGAGAAATCCAAATTCTCAATGGATCAGTTGGAAGAATTTAAAAAATCTCGCGAAGCCATAATTAACAGTGAGAGAAAAAAAAAGCCTGAGGAGGAGGAGCAAGCTCCTACAAAATCATCGAATGCCACAGAAAATGAAACCTCAACACCTGCTTCAGTAGTTCAACCCAGTGAGATTGAGCCAGATTCGCAAACGGCATTGGGTCTAGAGGAACCGCCTGCATTGAGTGCCGTAGCAGAACCTTCCAACAATTGGGCAGATTTACCTACCGAAACCCAATTGAAACAATGGTGGGAAGAGTTTTTGGTTACCCAACCCGTGCGAATCTCAAGTTTGCTGCGAACGGTGACTCCGCATATGGATAAAAATGAAGTGGTAATTACCGTTTCTCCTTCCAAAATCGAACCACTTGAGCCAGTGAAATTTCCGTTTAACCGGTTTATACGGGATATTTCCAATGACCGCTTAACCAAGTTGAGGGTAGAGAAAGGTGAGGTAGAGCAAATGGAACGAAAACCATATACGGACAAAGAGAAATTAGAGTACATGGAGAAAATGAATCCATTGCTAAAATCTGTAATTGAAAAATTGGATTTAAAATTGCCTTAAAGCTACACAAATAATATTATGGGTGAATCTAGTTCAACAGAAAATGCAACTTTTTACACAGCCCAATTGCCAATTATTACTTTCCTTTGTACCCATATTATATGAAATCCACTTCAAATGTTTCATTTACCAATACCGCCATTGCTTTTAAACACCAAAGTACCGCGCAGTTAAAGAATGCAAGGCTCCTTTTTAAATCCTTTGATTTTCCCATATTGTTAAAATGGGGTCCATTGATGGCAAAATTGGCCGTAGCAATTGGGTTTAAATTTATGATTAAAAATACCATTTTTGCACAGTTTTGCGGGGGTGAAACCATTGAAGATAGTTCCAAAGCCATAGCCCATTTGGCCCAATCCAATATTGGTACCATTCTCGATTACAGCGTGGAAGGGGAGGAAACGGAAGATGTTTTTGTGCACACTTGCCAAGAAATCATCAAAACCATAAATATGGCCGCGGGCGATAAACGCATTCCATTTAGTGTTTTTAAAACTACCGGCATTGTCCGTTTTGAGTTGTTGGAAATGCTTACGAACCAATCTCCTTTGTCAGATTCTGAAAAAGCCGAATTACAGCGCAGCAGAGCCCGATTTGAAAGTATTTGCCAAGCGGCTTTTGATAAAGATGTGCGCGTTTTTGTGGATGCAGAAGAAAGCTGGATTCAAGGTGCAATTGATGCACTAACAGAAGAAATGATGGCCAAATTCAACACACAGAAAGCCATTGTTTTCAATACCATTCAACTTTACCGCCATGATAGGGTTGAGTATTTAAAACAGCATATTGCCGTTGCACCAGGATTTTTGGGTTACAAATTGGTACGTGGTGCCTATATGGAAAAAGAACGCGAACGCGCTGCTGAAAAAGGCTATGCAGACCCAATTCAGTCAAATAAAGCCAACAGCGATAGTGACTACGATGCCGCAGTAAAAATCTGTATTGAAAATATAAACAGGGTATCGGTTTGCGCAGGCACGCACAATGAACAAAGTTGTATGAATTTGGTGAACCTATTGGGTGACAAAAATATAGATCCAACGGATGAAAGAGTTTGGTTTAGCCAGCTACTGGGAATGAGTGATCATATTAGTTTCAACCTTGCCAATGCGGGCTACAATGTGGCCAAATACGTTCCCTATGGACCTGTAAGTGCCGTAATCCCTTATCTAACACGTCGCGCTAGAGAGAATAGTGGCGTAGCCGGACAAATGGGCAGGGAAAGGGCATTGATCGAAGAGGAATTGAAGCGGAGGAAGGGGTGAGGGTTTATGGTTTTTTGCCCGTAATGGACACCAAATCCACCGTTTTTATTTATTCGATGAACTAAGCAAATTCATTCCACAAATTCCCTTTTTTCCTACCCCTTTCTAACCTAATTTTGCAAAGCTTTTCAATGAAACAGGCTTGGTGGAAAATTTTGGGTGTAGTATTAATTGGCTACGTGGTTGTTGGTGGCCTATTTACTCCACTAAAAACAGGTATAACAGGCGTTGCGGTTGAAGGTTCAAATCAATTCAATATTCTAAGTGGGCAGAAATACAACCTTCTCATAGACATATACAATCCAGGGAATGGTTTTAAACCAGAGGAAGTTTTGTTGGCCAATGGTTCCAAAACTTTTAAAGCCGATGCATTGAAGTGGGATGAAGAAGGTATTTTAACTGCAGGCATTCATCCAGGGTTTGGAAAAAACGGCGCTTCGGAAACCATGTACAATTTGTTTGTAAAAGCCAATGGACAATGGATGTCGTTGCCCAATGCTTTGGGACTTAAAGCAGGTATTTCGGATACTTTGAAATCCAATGCCATAGAACTTAAACAAGACGAAATTGCAGCAAATCCTGATAAGTTGAAAGGTTTTCCCAACCGTATTATACTTTACGAAAGCATTCGCAATTTGCTTTACCATGTGCCCATGTGGTTTAGCATGATTTTCATACTGGCATTTGCGGCAATACAGGCCATGCGATATTTAAGCACCGGCAACCTAGACTACGATTTGCGCAGCGATGCACTCATTCGCACCGGATTGTTGGCAGGTATTTTGGGTTGTCTTACAGGTTCAGTTTGGGCCAGTGTTACATGGGGCAGTTGGTGGCCGAGAGATCCGAAACTGAATGGGGTTGCCATTGGTATGCTCATGTATTTGGCCTATCTACTTTTGCGCAACGGAATCAAAGACGAGCATCAAAGGGCACGTATAGCATCGGTTTACAACCTATTTGTTTTCCCAATATTCATATCGTTAATTGTGATTATGCCAAAACTTGCAGGCGACAGTTTACACCCAGGTGCGGGTGGTACGGTTACTTTTAAACAATACGATTTGGACAATACACTTCGCTTGTATTTTTATCCCTCGGTGATAGGTTGGATTTGCATTTTTTCTTGGTTGGCAAGTTTGCTATACCGGTATAAAAAATTAGAAATAGAACAAATAGAATCATGAATCATATAAATCTGAAAAAGATTGGATTGGCTTTGCTCACCATTTTTGGCATAAGTTTGGCTGCAAAAGCGGCAAATTCTGTGGCCCAAGATGCTATGCGAGGCAATGCAAAATTCAATGTAGTGGCTGTTGTCTTGGGAATTATATTCGCAGGCATTGCTTTTTTTCTTTTTCGTTTGGATAAAAAAGTGAGTAAATTAGAGAAAGATAAGGAACAAAAAATATGAAGCCCCTTCACATTGCACTGATAGTAGTTGCCGGGCTGGGCGTGGCGGCTGTGGTAAGTCTGTATGGCAATACCACCCAAAATGTTTCATTCAAAGCTGCGGATGAATTGGCCAAAGAGAATCCGGGAAAAAATTACGTAGTGCGTTGCAAACTTAACAAAAACAGGCCAATGGAATACGATCCCAAAGTGGATGCAAATCATTTGGTTTTCTACGCCATGGATAGTTTGGGGTACGAAAAAAAGGTGGTTTATAACCAACCCAAGCCTACGGATATGGAACGCAGCGATATGATAACCATTACAGGTCACGCAGAATCGGATTATTTTCAAGCAACGGAAATTGCCATGAAATGTCCCAGTAAGTATGAGGACGCACCTGTTTCTAACAAACAAACCAATATAAAATAATTCTGAAACCTGGGGTAATTCACTTCGTCGGAGAGCATTTATGGCTCGGAAATTTAGGCCAAATAATGGTTGTGATTTCTTGTTTAGCCGCAGCTCTCGCTGCCTATTTTTACTTTTATGCAGCCAATAGAAATAGCGATTCACTCAAAATATTGGGTCGTCGATTTTTTCAGTTACAGGCCTTTGCAGTGGTCTCTATTTTTGTCATTCTATTTTATATCATTTTTTCGCACCGATACGAATTTTATTACGCTTGGAAACACAGCAGCAATGCACTTCCGGTGTATTACATGATCTCGTGCTTTTGGGAGGGTCAAGAAGGTAGCTTTCTATTGTGGATGTTTTGGAATGCCACAATAGGCTTGGTACTAACCCGAAAGGCGGGAAGTTGGGAATCGCCAGTTATGGCTGTCGTTGGACTGGCCCAATTTGCCTTGGCTACAATGCTGCTGGGGTTCGAATGGGGAGAATTGCACATAGGAAGCACGCCTTTTGCCTTGTTTAGAGATATAAAGGCAGATATGATTGCCAATATTCCAGTTTTGGAAGGAAAGGCGAAATATTTAATGGCTTTGAAGGACGGAAATGGCTTAAATCCTTTGCTCCAAAATTACTGGATGGTCATACATCCTCCAACGTTGTTTTTGGGTTTTGCACTAACGGTTGTGCCCTTTGCCTATTCCATTGCAGGTTTGTGGATGCGACGCGATCGCGAATGGTTAAAACCTGCCCTTAAGTGGAGTTTGCTTTGCGTGGGTGTGTTGGGTGTTGGTATTGTAATGGGTGGCTTTTGGGCATACGAAAGTTTGTCTTTTGGCGGTTACTGGGCCTGGGATCCTGTAGAGAATGCTTCTCTAATGCCATGGTTAATTATGGCCGCTGCTGCGCACATGATTCTCATCAGTCGCAATACCGGCAGACATTTGTTTACTTCACACCTGCTTATTCAATTGTCCTATTGGTTGGTGTTGTATGCCACGTTTTTAACACGAAGTGGCATATTGGGTGATGCAAGCGTGCACAGCTTCACCGATCTTGGATTGAGTGGACAATTGCTGTTGTTTATGTTTGCTTTTTATGTGGTAAGTTTACTTTCCACAGAAAACTCACCTGTCATACGCAGAGCCATGGCTTATGGCTTTTTTGCCTTGGTGGGCATTCACCTTTCTTCATGGGCATTTTTAAGTGGCAAAGCTTTTGACAATGTGGAATCTATGCTAAAAAATATAGATATTGGGGTGTTTTTTGCCATATTAATTTCGTTTTTAATACTACTTAGCATGCGCACTTCTGCAGATCCAAGTCGCAACAATTTGAGTTATTTTCAAGCCATTAAAAAATTGTTTTCTCCTGATAAAGAATTCAAACAAGCCGATGAAAAATGGTCGAGCAGAGAGCTGTGGATGTTCTTGGGTTCTATGTTTTTAATCCTTTCATTGGTTCAAGTTATTTCCGCCACTTCTATCCCGGTTTTTAATAAATTGTTTGGAACCAATACTGCCATCCCTAAGGCAGAAGCCTATAATAAGGCCCAAGTTTGGTTGGCAATGCCAGTGATGTTTTTAATGGCCATTGGTCAATATTTTAGATACCGAGAAACTAAAATGGATCTTTGGTTAAAAGATTTTAGTATTGCTTTCGGATTGTCACTTTTGATTGCCATGGCATTGATGTTTGGCTTTGGAATATATGAAATTAAATATGTTATTTTTCTTGTTTTTTCTGTACAATTAATTGTTTCCAATATTTTATTTATTCGCAAACAAAAACTGGGCGATTGGCTTGGAAATGGCTCCAGCATTGCCCATTCTGGTTTTGGCATTTTGTTAATGGGCGTTTTGGTTTCTTCTGTAAACCAAACCATTATAAGTTCATCTCAAGGCATCAATTTGGCACCCGAAGTAAATGAAAAGGGTCAAGCCGACGCAAAAGCCATGGATTTTAACCGACAAAACAGAATTCTTTACAAGGACAAGTCGGAGGAAATGGGGATGTATACTGTAACCTACCGCAGTTTTTTAAAGGGCACAGGCAAAGACAGTATCGATAAATATTTTAATGTATTGTTTGAATTAAAGGACAAAACCGGCAAAGTGAAAGACAGTTTTACCCTGAAACCTAAAACACAAAACAACCCCAATATGGGATTGCTAGCTGAACCAAGTACAAGGCATTTTTTATACAAAGATGTGTTTACGCATGTGAACTATGAAAGCAGCATGGACAAAGCCGAACCTTTTAGTGCGTTTAAGCAGCAAACCGTAAAAGAAGGGCAAATGTTTTTAACAGAAAGCGGAAAAGTAAAACTGCAAGTAGATAGTTTTATGCAATTTGCACAAGGTGGTGGTTTTATTTTACGTTTGGCTGTAAAGGTAGAAAGATTAGATATTAAAGAAACCATTCACCCAGAATATGTTATTAATTTGGAAGAAAATATTCTACAAGGAATTCCGGTGACCAGTGATAAATTGGGTTTGTATTTCAACATTGAAAAGATAAACGTGCCTGCCCCTGGCGAACCTAGAAATAATATTACCTTTGATATTGTTACGGCGGAAAAGGACCCTGCCGTTCCTTATATTGTGGTTAAAGCAATTGAATTTCCATGGATTAATTTGGTATGGGCTGGTACCATTATTATGGCCATTGGCACTTTTATGGCGTTGATTTTTAGAATTAAAATGCAACGAAAATTGCAAAAGTCATGAACCCCAGCATCTACATCTGCGGAACCGGAAATGTAGCTTCGGCACTGATTGATGCGTTTCAAAGCTGCGAAATTAAGGTATCAGGTATTTATTCTCAATCCATTACTGGAACATATAAAAATATTCAAGTATTCAATTATCAAAACCGTCCTGTTGCCGGCAGCATTGTTATTATTGCGGTTCCCGACGATTATATTGGAGAAACGGAAAAGAATTTTTTAAATGCATCTGTCATTGCCATTCACTGCAGTGGATCTATGCCGATGGATATTTTGCAAAACAAAACCAAAGGGGTGTTTTATCCGCTACAAACTTGGACACGTGGCACGGAATCGGATTGGAAAAATGTGCCAATTTTTATTGAAAGTTCAGATGCAATGGTTTTCAAATATTTGGAAGAATTATGCCAAATATTTGGGGCAATTTCTTATCGTGCAGACAGTGTGCAAAGGCTAGCCTTACATATCGCCGCTGTGTTTGCCAACAATTTTAGCAACGCAGTTTTCGATATGGCTTTTCAGTTGGCCAATAGATCAGGATTTGATCCTAAAATATTAATGCCACTCATAGAAAAAACAGTTCAAAAACTGGAAATAAAAACGCCATTTGAATCACAAACCGGACCTGCAAAAAGAAACGACAGAGGTGTGATGAAAAAACACCTTTCGGAGTTGGCTAAAACCTCTAAAGATGCAAAATTGGTAGAGATTTATCAATTGTTGAGTGCATGGATATTGCAGCAACACAACGATTTGGAAAAGTAAAATATATTTTCAAGCCTTCCAAAACCTTTTATTCTTTGGTGTTTTTGCCTGCTGCCTTAGCTTTAGCATTCAAACCTGTGTGGTTTTGTATTGTCATCCTGCTTTTATCAAAAGACCAACAGAGTATGGCTTGCACAAGATTTTATCGCTATTTCCAGCAAGAAAACCGAGCAATTGCCATTTGTATAGGCGAGTTGAGGCCGCAATAGATTGTTATTTTGGATTTAATCTTGTTTTGGCTTTTTGGTACTTATTCCAAAGGGAAAATAAAGTGGGCAAAAGCCAAAGAAACTAGTAAGTATAAGAATACCCACAACGACTAAAAGCACCAAAGCCACAGTTCCATTAATAATATGTGCAAAGTACAAAGCGGTGATAATGATTGCCAACGTAAATCGGATAATCCGGTCAACAGACCCCATGTTTTTTTTCATAAGTATATTATTTAATTTTTGGAGGATTATTGACTTGCTCCAAAGAAAGTTTTTTGGTGCAGAAGAACCAATCATAACAAGTAATTCCTTCCGCCTTGTTTTCCATTCTGTCTTTGGCAATACCACAGGAACCCGCAGTGGGAACAATTACATCGTCTCCTGGTTGCCAATCCGCAGGAGTGGCAATTGCATAAGCATCGGCAGTTTGCATGGCTATGAGTGCTCTTTTTAATTCATCGAAATTTCTACCTAGCGAAAGTGGATAATAAATAAGGGCTCGGACCATTCCTTTTGGATCTATAAAAAAGACCGCCCTAACCGCTTTGGTGGAACTTTCGCCCGGCTGAATCATTCCATATTTTTTGGCAACTTCCATCGTAATGTCTTCAATTAATGGAAAAGTTACATCGATATTTTTCATGCCCTTAAATTCAATTTTCTCTTTAATGGTTCTTAGCCAAGCTATATGGCTATATAAGCCATCAATAGACAAACCAACCAGTTGACAGTTTAAGGCAGAAAATTCGGGCTCCCGTTTTGCAAAGGTAATAAACTCAGAAGTGCACACAGGTGTAAAATCGGCAGGATGGCTGAAGAGAATTATCCATTTTCCAGCATAATCACCAGGGAAATTAATTTCACCTTGCGTGGTTACAGCGTTAAACCCAGGCGCTTTATCTCCGATTCTAGGCATCGCCATTTTTTGTTCTTCTAGGGTTTCCATTTTGTTTTTTTATAAAATTTTATATAAATTGGGTTGTATTGTGATTTAGCGTTACTCGCACATTGAGTGAATTGTAGCCTAACGTTTTTAATGATTTTGTATCTTTCCAATAATTGTATCCAATGAAGCTTTGAGTTTTTCAATGGCACCAGATACCGCCAATATAAGTGTATCGGCTTTATAAGAAACCGCAATGGGTGGTCTACCTTCTATTCTTGCTTCCAATAAACATTGGATATCGTTTGGGCCTTCTTTATTGCCATTTTCATCGGATAAATGGACTTCTATTCTTGTAATATAAAGTTGAAATCTTTTTAACTTATCTGCTATCAATGAAGTTATATAAGCTTGATGTTTTTCATCACCATTTACTATTTTGTCTGTGTTAAATTGAATTTTCATGGATTTGTTTTTTACTGTATTTTTTCAATTGATTACCCATGATCTTCTTCTAAATTATTGTGATTATCTCCGCCCAAGCTATAATAATTGTTTTCTTCATCTTCGCTACCTATACTTTCTTTCTGGTCGTCTAACTCAGCTCCCGGAACATCTAAGTCATCTCCAGACATATCCGCCTCGAAGTCTTGTTCATTCATAGTGCCTTGTTTTTCATTCCGGGTCTTCATTTTTGAAATATCTTCAGGATCAATTTCTGATTCTTCCTTACTGTGCGCGTAAATGTCTTCTGAAGGTGGGTAGCTTGGATATCCTATAAACCCTTGAATTTCTGTTTTTCTCGTAGCACTTTCCTCTTTATGGGTTTTGGCATATTCGGTTACAAGTGCATTTAGCGAATGATAGTAATTGTCGAGAGCTTGGATGTTTTTCTCATCTTTTCTTAAGTCATTTGTTGGCATTTTTGAAATAAATTTAACGAGTTCAGGGAATTCGTTGTGAATTGTATTCTTGATTTCAAGGATTTTCTGTTCCCATTCTAATTCGGTTTTCATTTTTACTTTTGGTTTATTAATGTACCTTTTTTATTGAATTAATTTGCTCATTCTTTTTAAAAAATATAATTCTCATAATACGAATATTGCTTTTTGTGCTATTTATTTGATTAAAACACGCCACAAAAGAATGTCTATTGTATATATATTCTATTGCATAATGTCAAATGAGAGTTGTATAATTCACAGATTTTATTTGCACAATGACTTTGCATAATTTTAAAAAAAATGAAATCTTACCCAATTTTAATCTTGGTTTGGGAATAGTTCTATCAACCCCTGACATATAAACTTTCAAATTCTATTGGCTATGTTTTTAAGGCTCTTGACTGGATGGGCTATTTATTTTTCAAAAACCACAGCGTCGGGTTTTGCACCCAATTTGGAGAGGGCCTCTGAAACGGATTTTACAAACTTCGGCGGTCCACAAACGTAAAAGTGCTGTTTGAAGTTGTCTATTTTTTCTTTTAAGTATGCTTCGTCAATAAGCCGGTTATCGTAGCCTCCTTTTTTTTCATCCGTAAGTGTGTTGATGAAGTTTTTGCCTAAGATTTCGGTAAATTCTTTCTCGAGAATAATATCATTTTCGGTTTTGTTTGTAAAAATCAATTTGTTGTTGTTGATTTTGTTTTCTTTGTACAATTGCCTCAAAATAGCAATGAACGGTGTTACACCTGCTCCACCTGCTAAGAAAACTCCTTCCCCTTTATATTCTATAGCGCCCCAAACATCGCCAATGATAAGTTCATCTCCGTGTTTTAAGTTCCCCAGTTCTTTAGTAACCCCTTTGTGACTGTCGTATATTTTAATTGTAAATTCTAAATGTTTATTGTCATTCAAACTTGTAAAAGTAAAAGGCCGCTTTTCATTTTTCCATGCTGGCGAATTTATAGAAATTTCGGTTGCCTGTCCTGGAGTGAATTTGTAACCTTCTGGTTTTTGAATTGTAAAACGTTTTACATCGTGTGTTACGGGTTCTGAAGAAATAATTTTTACAATGTATTTTTCCATTTTGATTTACGGATTATCTGTAGTTACATCCTGCGCAAGTTTTACTTCATTGGATGTTGTTTGTAAATCTTTATCCAATTCATACAGGGCATTCGCTGTAGCGTTTTCTCCACCTGCGATTTTTATTTTATCCAAGAGGCTGATGGCAAGATTTTCTTCTTCTGTTTGCTCTTTTACAAACCATTGCATGAAGTTCCAAGAAGCCCAATCTTCTTCTTGAAGGGACATTTTTACCAATTTGTAAATGGCTTTGGTATTATCCACTTCCTGCTCAAACACTTTTTCAAAACAATTGGAAACACTTGAAGGATCTGGTGTGGGTTCTGGGATAGCGGTTAATTTTACTTTTGCTCCGCGTTTTAATACATATTCCAGGAATTTCATCATATGGTTTCGTTCCTCGGCCGCATGGCGGAAAAGGAAATTTGCGATGCCATTGTATCCTTGGTTATCTGCCCATGCAGCATAGGAGAGGTAGATTTGTGCAGCATGTGCTTCTTTGGTTATTTGTTCATTCAAAGCTCCTGTGAGCATTGTCGAAATTCTATTTGTTTTCATTTGTATTGGTTTTAATAATGTGTTCTTTTAAAACATTGCATAGTGAATTGTAATAATCGCTTAAAATTTTAATGTTAATTTCTGGTTTGTTAACATCAGGAATTGTTATGGGCATTTCATTTAAAAATTCAAATAACTCAGGATGATTTTCTTGGATTTCCAAAGTTTTTGCCATTATTTTGGCGTTCAATTCGTTTTCAGTTTCCATTATTTTTGGATTATTGCTGCGTAGTTGCCTTTAAATTTTTCAGGAAATTGCTTTACAATTCCTTCTGAAAGCATGTCTGCCATTTTTAGTATTGCTATATGTGCGGCATCAAATGCCCTTATATCCGCATCGTAATTTTTATTTATTCTAACAACTGCTTCTTCCGTCGTTAGTTTAAGATGGCCGTTCATCATGATTTTCAATTCTTCCAATTGCCAGTTGGGATTTGCTTTGCTTAAAAATGTTGAAATCTCATCTGCGTTTGCATACCATCTTTTATTCGCATCGGCCAATGCTGCATTGTTTCCTGCCTTTGCGGCTTTAATAACTTCAGCAGAAATTCTTATGTGTGGGTAAAGAAGCGCTGTTAATTTTTTTCCCGCAGTTTCACCGTAGTAAGTTTTAATGGCATTGCCTAAGTCATCTTGGTTCTTTAGCAACCGTGCAACCGCTTGGCTGCCACCCGGCGCATCGTCTACAAGGCAGATAATCACATTGCGTGTCCACATAATATGTTCTTCCCACAATTGGCGCATCGTAGCCTTAAAATCGTCGGCAGGCGATTTTAAAGCTACTTTTTCCATTTTTATTAGACTATCTGCCGCACTTTTATCTTCGGATCCTTTGCTATTGCAAGCCGTAAAGCCTATAATTGTTAATGCAAGTATGACTTTAGATAACGCCGTTTGCAATTTTGTTGTTCTCATTTTCTCTCGATTGTAGTTGTCGGCTGAATTATTTCAAAGCAAAGGTGATGAAAGCAAAACAGATATTCTTTACACAATTGTAGAATACATTATATAATTCACACATTAACGGTGCCTAATATAACAACTCCAATGGTTACAGAATTTATTTTGGAAATAGTGCAATTACAATGCTGAAATTATTTTTTTAAAATCTGCTTTGGATTTGCACAGTTTGATTTGAAAATTTCCTAGCATTTCATCCTTCTTGCCATGCAAATACATCAAATCATTGTTTGTTAAGGTGGCAAACTTTTGTTTAAGCTTACCTTTTAGTTCATCCCATTTGCCTCTTAATTCTGCAGTATTCATCGTGTTTTTAAATTATTTTGTAACGGAATTGTTACACTACAAAAGTGGGGGTGAATAGACCGAATGTCTTTACAAAATATACAAAAATTATTACATTGTTTACATATTATTTCAAACTTAGTAACATTTTTATAGTGGGTTACTTTTAGGCAAATTAATGTCTGCTGCATCTCTTTATGTCATCCAAATATTCTGCGCCATTTTAAGAGCAAGCGCTTGGATTCCAATCTTGAATATTTATTCATCATTTGATGAATGCCTTGCTCCTGCAGGTTATACCCAATAAATTCATTCCCACTCTTGCCCTAAAGCAATTTCGGCTCCCCACATGGCGGCGTCTAATGTTGATGTCAGGAATATGTATTTTGATTCTTTTTTTGCACAAAGTTTGAATTAAACCCAACTTCTATAAAATCTCTAATATTTAAATTTGCTTTTGTGCCGTGGAAATAAGTTTGTGAAAATGGGGTAGGACTTTGTAAACTTGTTTTATGCATTGGGTTATTTTCCATATTCGAAATTTGTATTTTATTGGCTTTCTTGCTGTTATGTTGTTTGTTGCAGTTGCCACAAACTATTAAACCAGTAAAATTATTGTTACTTCACTGCAAAGGTTTAACTGGGTAACATAGGAAATTTTCTTAAATTAGGTTGGAGACCTATAAATAAAATATAGAATACCGCATTTAAGGCTATTTAATATCCGCTTTACGAGTCATACGAGTTGATTTTTATTTGTTAGAACGAAGTTGTCAAAAGACATTGGTTCCATGCCTGTAATATGCTTTACACAGTCTGTTGTATTTGGTGTTTTGCCAAATCTAGGAAAGTAATGCAACATTATCATTACCAAAATTAACGGGATTGGCATTTTTTCTTTTCGTTTGGTCAAAAAGAATTGCAGTAAATTTGGTGAAATGAAATTTATTTTTTTTCCAATACCTTTGCTCATTATTTCTGCCATTTCTGTAAATGTCAATATTTCGTTATTGGTTAATTCGTAGCATTTGTGCAAATGGTTGTGCGGTTCACTTAAAACCTTTGCAGATACGGTGCCAATGTCTTTTACATCTATTACGGTAAATTTTGCTTCCCCTGCCGGCAAATATATTCTATGATTCTTCACTATATCGTTGCGTAAAGTTGTCGTAAAGTTTTGCATAAAATAGGCTGGTCGTAAAAAGGTATAAGGTATTTTACTTTCTACAATTAGTTTTTCAATTTTATGGTGGGGTATAATTTTACTCTTCTCCACACCTTGTACCGATAAAAAAACTATATGTTTTACCGCTGCTTGTTTTGCCATGTCAATGAGGGGTTTAAAATATTTGGTAACGTCAGAAATTTGGGGTGGGCGAAGCAAGAAGAGCAGGTCTATGTCTTGTAATGCGGGCAAATAAGTATCACTATTGGTGAAGTCAAATTTGATAATGTCGACGTTTAAATTTGCCAATTTCTCATTGCCAAAATCCGTGTCTCTAACACCCGCATAAACTTCCAATGGATAATTGGCTTTTTTTAAAGCAAACAGTACTTCTATTCCAACATTTCCTGTTGCCCCTGTAATTAACACTTTTATCATATTGTAATTGTTAGTATATTCCTGTAGCTAATGTTTTGGCAAAGCCCAATGGGATTTTGACTCGTGGCAATGCGCAATAAAACCAGCATTTCACGCCAAAAATAAGCAATTATTTACCATTAGATAGAAACTTGATTCATTTAATATAGAGTAGTTATCTACTTCGGCAATTTCGTTGAAGCGCCGCATGGTATGTATAGAACCCATTTTGTGTTTTTGGATAAAAAGATAGTTTGGAAACACTTCTTTTTTCATTTATAACCTTCGATAGAATTAAGGTGAGCCAGTATTTCACAAGCTTGGCTTAGGTAGGGTATAGCCGAACAAATGATCTTTTTTGTGTTCGATGGAGCAATGGAAGTAAAATACCCGTTTTATCGAGATTATTTCACCTCTCAAGAGCACAGGCAGGTCCAGTTTTTTGCGATTTTTACAAAAAAAAAGTTTTGGAATTTACTTAGCCAAATCCACCAAAATTTCATTGCGCATCATAAAAGGTGGTGTCCAAGGCGGATTATAGCCCGCACCGCGAGGTTCACCTGTAAAAGCTGTTCCGTCTCTCTTTAAGTACCCAAGTAGGTTTGCCTTCATACCTGCCACTTTTTCGGCGTTGTTGTAACCCGAGTAGCGCAGCACTGCGCTTTGGTGCTCTGCCACTTCTACAAGTTCAATTCTTTGGTCATTGGGAGTGGGCAATGTTGCCAAGGTATATTGTTCAGGCATAACAAATGAGACGGTGCGAGAATTGTTATCCATTGCTGTTTCAGACACTGGTGCAGTCATAGCAATGGATTCAGATTTTTGTTCGGAAACGGGTGCAGTCATTGCAATGGATTGCTTTTTTGTGTTGCCACCAAAAATATATCCTGCCAAAATGCGGAATCCCGAAGACATCGATTCACGGTATTCTCCAGTAACCCTAACCCGGGCTTCGATGTAGGATGCATATTGCCGAATCTCATAGCCGTCTTTCTTTTCAATCACAGTGAACTTTGGCTCTTTCACGCGAGATGAAAAATAACCGTATGCTATCCATACGAATATCAGTATTGCAATAATAATAAATAGTATTTTCATATTTATCTCTTTTTTGTAGTGGATTTTTAATTCTATACTTAGTCAATAGTACCTTTTAAATTGGATTTATCCAAAAAAAACAAGTTTTGTATGTGCTAAAAATCCATAGATACCCTTAAATTCCCTACATTGTGTTAAAGGTAGATTGTGAGCATGTGTTGCAACTTCCTAAAACAGACAAAAGTTTAAAAATAGGGTGGTACTTACTCGTCTTTTGTGGTTCTTACTAGACCTATGCCCGTTAGAAAAAAAACCAAGCCCAGAATACCGTAGGTTACTAGTGGCTTTATATTCATTGTTCCGTTGGATGCATTTACAAACAATATGGCCGCATAGATCAATCCGATGATTCCAAGTAAGGTAAGTATTGCTCCAAAAATACGCTTTAAGCTCATAGTTAAATAAAGTTTCAAATTTGGTTCTGTTTCATTTTGCAATACTTATATAATTCCCGAAAATTATTGTAATTATCACAGATTTGTTTTTTTGAATGGGAAGGGGTGTGGGATGGAAGATCTTGTAGGTTTAACGGTTTTGGACTGCACTTAGCGCGGGACTTTAACCACAAGCTACCGCGGCGGATGTCTTTGGAACATGAAAACCCGTCCATTTTTTAGGTGAATTAGCAAGCTCTCTAAAGCTTTTTGAAAGCGTTGGAATGTATTCTTTTTCCTGTGGGGCATCATTAATAAAAATAGGTGATATAAATCAAACATTAACAACCAGTTTTTTGCAACTCGCGTAACTCGACCCTTTCCGTCAACAAATGGATGAATTCTAATTAACTCTTGCTGAAAATAAATGGCTTTAATAATTGGGTTTGTTATGTATTGCATTTGATAAAATCGTTCTGAAGCCAATTGAGGAACAACATCCTTGTCTGGACAAATATGCGCCCCTACCTGAGCTAATGCCTGCCTAAAACGATTTGTATATGCTAAAAATCCATTTATACCCTTAAATTCCATGCATTGTGTTAAAGGTAGATTGTAAGCATGTGTCGCAACTTCCTAAAACAGACAATAGTTTAAAAATTGGGTGGTATTTACTCGTCTTTTGTGGTTCTTACTAGACCTATGCCTGTTAGAAAAAAAACCAAGCCCAGAATGCCTTATGTTACTAGTGGCTTTATATTCAATGTTCCGTTGGATGCATTTACAAACAATATGGCAGTATAAATCAATCCGATTATTCCAAGTAAGGTAAGTATTGCTTCAAAAATACGCTTTAAGCTCATAGTTGGATAAAGTTCAAATTTGGTTCTATTTTATTTTGCAATGCTTATATTATATTAATCCCCGAAATATTGACTATACATAGTATTTGGATAAATCCTTGATTTACAAATACCATATTCGCAAATAATTTATTTACCTTAAACTTTATAAAAAAAAACCAACTTTAAACTGAACTAAAAATCTATTTAGTGTTTTTTCTCTAATTATTATTACCTGAGCCAAATGGCTTGACTTGGATTTGTCATGGGAATGTAATTTTTTTTAGATCCTACTTCATGTGTTTTGATTTAAATTTGGTTTTTTGATTTGATTTGATTTGATTTGATTTG
>Ga0105048_10006442_pt1 | contig 18936 bp, 17 predicted proteins | sample MAT05_FD_78382 | JGI IMG/M metagenome (GOLD analysis project Ga0105048, IMG submission 78382) | Freshwater microbial communities from Lake Fryxell liftoff mats and glacier meltwater in Antarctica - MAT-05 | ecosystem: Environmental > Aquatic > Freshwater > Ice > Liftoff microbial mat | place... | reverse complement strand
GTTTGCAGTGTTGAGGGGTAGGGCATTACGTTTGTCAGTCCCAGATCGTTATGTTTTGGGTTCGTTGTGCCTCGCCACCATGGAAAATTCAGGACGGCAGGCAGCGGCGTGTGTCTAAATTTCAGTTAGACTTGATCTGACAGTTAAAGATTTTGGGTAGATAAAATAATTGATATATAAAGCTCATAAAACCCATTGAAAAATGGCTCGCCCGCTTTCCGAAATAATCCATTCAAACTTTACCACTCTTCAGTTAACTGAAATCTGGCGGGCAATAAATCTATTATTTCTCTTTGTACCAAAGTATTATTTTCTTCATAGAGGGTATCGCTACAGTGAGCCAATTCTTCACCAAATTGCTCTATGAACTTCTCACCTTTCCATATCCATTCAACTGGGATGCACACTCCCAGTTCATTTTCGGTAGGAAAACTGGATAAAACAACTCCAATAGCTTTCACTTTCAGTCCAGCTTGAGTAAAGTTTTTAATAAAAACTATATCTTCAGTCCTGATACTCTGGAATGTTTTAAATAAAACGGCTTCCTTTTCTATCGAGTTTTCTTAGCATACCACTCCCTGCTTATAAAACTTTTCCGAATTATGTTCGTCTATTCCGAAAAAAGCGGTCATTGTTTTCACCATTTCAAATGTAATTTCTTATGCAAATGACGATCATAAGCATTTTGTCTCGTGAAATTTCACTCACATTTTCGTGGCGAGATTTCTTTCGAATTCGACTTCCGCGCGTAAGCACTCCAGATCCCGGTGAACAGTAGCCACTGCCAATTTTTTGGCACCGCGGCGATATGTGATCGTGCAGTTTTGCGTATCAGTGTCAAGTTGTCCATCGATCTCGGCATTATCCCATCGCTCAGCGTGGCCGACATAAGCGAGGCCGAAATCGTACTGCTCGGTCCAGAAGAATGGAACAGCATCAAAACGTTTCCGCAGTCCAAGCATATTGCGTGCCGCGGTCTGTCCCTGACGCTCAGCAACAACCCAATGTTCGACGCGGATGTTTTCGCCGGTGAGCACATCTGGCCAGCGTGCGATATCGCCAGCGGCAAATATACCCGGAACACTCGTTTCAAGGTATTCGTTCACCGTGACACCACGATCCGTGGCCAATCCTGCCTGTTCCGCAAGTGCGATTGATGGACGTACACCAATGCCAACCACGATAAAATCGGCTTGAATTATTTCTCCGTTTTGCAATGTGATGCTGTGTGCGTCTATCGAGGTAGCAGTCGTATTAAGATGAAACATCACTCCATGGTCTTCATGAAGTTTACGGATAAACTTCCCGACATCTGCTCCCAGAATTTTCTCCATAGGATTTGTCTCTCGCCCAACCACATGTACTTCGATGCCACGATTTTGAAGTGATGCCGCCACCTCCAGTCCGATGAAGCTTGCACCGATTACTACTGCTCGTTGTGAAGCCAGGGCCTTGGCGACAAGCGTGCGACTATCGGCCAGTGTGCGCAAATAATATACATGAGGGAGATCTCCACCAGGAACGTCAAGTCGAACAGGTTCGGCGCCAGTGGCGAGCAGCAAGGAGGCATAGGTAAAGCGACTACCGTTCTCGAGCTGTACGTACTGATTCGCTGTGTCGATCGTGGTTGCTCGAGCGCCCAACTTCAAATCGATGTCATGTTCTCTGTAAAATTCTGGTGATCGGATGAGATTGAATTCTTCAGGTGTAGTGCCTGCAAGATAACCTTTCGAAAGATTGGGGCGGTCACAGGGCTCAGATTCATCAGCGCTCAGCATGGTGATGCGACCGACATAACCCTCCTGACGGAGCATTTCTGCAGCAGCGTTGCCAGCAGCGCCCCCTCCTAAAATAATGATCGGTCCTTGCAGGTTAGTCTCGATTAAAGAGGGTTCTCGCCCTTGAATTTCGAGCTTCTCGCGAACATATACAGTGCCATCTAATTGTTCGACACGCCAACAGGAAATGGGATTTAGCGCTGGCGCGCGCAGCGCTTCTCCGGTACGTAGACTAAAGCAGGCATGATGCCAGGGACAACGCAAAGTATCGCCCACCAACAATCCCTCATTCAGCGGCGCTCCATAGTGTGTGCAGAAAGCACCAATGGCGAACAGTTCGTTGCCGGATCGCGTGAGCAGAACCGGTTCGCCATGTGCATGTCCGAGCAACATCTCGCCTTCTGCCACAACTGAGAGTGGAACGCCTGCCGCGAAATTCAGTCCGCCCAGTGTTGTTTCTTCTACGCTCATTTTGTTTGATCGAAGCGCATAACACTTCTCCTTATTATTAGGAATTAACTTGAATAATGACTTAAAAGTCTTGATGCTCTATTGCAATTATCTCTGCAATTTTTAAAGTGTTATGTGCGATATCACACATAGAAATATCAATGTTGTTAATTTGGCCGCCTTTAAAGCAAGCTTAACTTTAAACAGCCCCCAACCTTGCATCACCCGAACAGCGACACAACTGAGGGTGAAACGAACGAAATGTTTACTGTTTACTGTTGACGGTGCTGCTACACCCGCAATCTTGGGTCGCCGCGCTGTTTCGGGAAGGTGAATATCGAGCGATGTCAGTTGTGCCGAGATGGGCATAGAGCATCGCCTGTCGTCACCACGTCATCCTCAAACAAGTGGCATGGTGGAGCGCTTCAATGGACGCATCAGCGCTTGGTCAAGTAAATCCGCTTCGCCTTAACCGCAGAGCTGGAAACGACTTTGACTTTCTGCTTCAATACTTATAACCATCATATTCCGCAGCGTGCTTTGAATCACCAGACGTTCATTCCGTCATTGCAAAAATGATACTCAGAGAAACCGCAGTTATATGTCAAACAAGTTTATAAACAGGCAGGCCTTGATAGTGAAGGCCTTGTTAGCGCTTCGAAGCCGGAGACGACGTCGAATAATTCCTCGTCGATGTCACTCTGACGCAATCGGTGGAATGTCCAGTGGAGATTCTCAAGCAATTCGTCAATGTTTCTATCAGCTCGTTCCATCGCCACCAGGCGGCTCGCGTTTTCGCTCGCGAGAGATTCGGCGCAAGCCCGGAAGAGCGAGATAAAAAGATATTCCCCAATGAGTGCGCGTAGAGTCGCAGTACTGCCGCGCATGACCTCGGGAAAGTTTCCGGTCGGCCAACGGACCTTGGCGAGACCCTGTCGCCATTGCGCGTCAAGTGGCAACAGCCGCTGGCTGACCGGCTCGTAGACCGGCCGATTGGCGGGCTTCCATCAATGCTCTGGCCGCCCTTTCCCTAGCCGCCTGTTTTTCCCGGGCGCAATGCGCCACAAGGGCCACCTGACGTTCACGCTCCGCCTGCTCTGTCCGCGCTGCGCGGCCTCCCGGCTTGCTTGCGCCTGAGCGGCTTCCTTGGGCTTGGCGCTGTTTGAGTTCCTTGGTTGCGGCCTGATCAGCCGCCTCCTTCATGTCCTCGCGGATCAGCGCCACAGTCTGGCGGATGCGCTCGCCAATTTTTTCCAGGTCTTCACCCGAAACAGCTGGGTTTTCAGAGGCCGCCTGATCGTGTCCGGTTTCAGCCGAAAACGCGCAGATGGGCAACAGGCTGATCAGCGCGACAACAGCGATTCGCGATGCGTGGTAGGGGTTCATGCTTATTCCTTCCGTGGACGAGTTTGGCATAGGCGCTGTATTCCACGATTTTTCCAGACTTCCATGGGATGAAGCTAGAAACACGATCGGTAACTGCTGAATACGTACCTGCCGTTAACTCGTTTTACGGCCACGCATGCAGAATCTTTACGGTATTACGTTGGAACCGCTTCCTCGAAATCCAGACAGACCTTGTCACTGGCGTCGATATCGATGGTCACCCGACCACTGTGCGCCAGCTTGCCGAACAGCAACTCGTCGGTCAGCGCCTTGCAGATGGTGTCCTGGATCAGACGCGCCATGGGGCGGGCGCCCATCATCGGGTTGAAACCATGCTTGGCGAGATGGGCTTTCAGCGCATCGGTAAATACCGCCTCGACTTTCTTCTCGTGCAGTTGTTCTTCCAACTGCATCAGGAACTTGTCCACCACCTGCAGGATGACCGGCTCGGTCAGCGACGATTCTGTGTAATTAATTAGGCCGATGCGGCAACGATGGGTCGCCTAATTCCGACCGGCTGTTCGTCGGACTAACCGGTCATCAGTTTTTGGCGTATTGACAGCAATTCCTGCTGGCGCGCGGCATCGGTTTCCGGGTAGCTCATTTCAAGCGCGTTGAACGTATCCAGAATGATTCGGGATACAATCAGCCGGGTGTTCTTTTTATCGTCGGCGGGCACTACGTACCAGGGCGCGTTTTTTGTGCTCGTTGCGCTCAGGCACGCCTCATAGGCCTGCATGTACTGTTTCCAAAATTTCCGCTCTTCAATGTCGGCAAGACTGAATTTCCAGTTTTTTGCGGGCTCGTCGATGCGTTCGAGAAAGCGCTTGCGCTGCTCTTCTTCCGAAAGGTGCAGGAAGAATTTGATGATCCTGGTACCGTTACGATGGAGATGGTTCTCCAAATTCACGATGGAATGATATCGTTCCTGCCAGATCGTTTTTTCGTCGACCAGACCATCCGGAAGCCCCTGGCTGCGTAAGATCTCCGGATGGACACGAACGATCAACACCTCCTCATAGTAGGATCGGTTGAAGATACCGATTCGGCCGCGTTCCGGCAGTGACTGAGTGGTACGCCACAGAAAATCATGATCCAGTTCCGCCGCGCTCGGATGCTTGAAACTGAATACCTGGCAGCCCTGGGGATTGACGCCGGACATCACATGCCTGATGGCACCATCCTTTCCGGCGGCGTCCATGGCCTGGAAGATCAGCAAGACCGAATAGCGGTTGGACGCGTAATGCAGACGCTGCAGTTCGCTTAATTCCTCGACCTGTTCCTTGAGATGTTTCTTGTACTTCTTTTTTGATGCATAGGCCGATTCGACACGCGTCGGCCATTTCCTGAGATCGACCGCGTCCCCCTCGCGAACCCGATAGTCCTTTGACTTGATTTTCATCGCTATCCTTTCGGTATGGGCTAAAGCCCGGTCAGTGCTTCAAAGCCGGAGACTACGTCGAACAATTCCGCGTCGATGCCACTCTGGCGGATCCGGTGAAAGCTTCCGTTGAGGTCTTCCAGCAGATCGTCGATGTTCTTGTCGGCGCGTTGCATCGCCGCCAGGCGGCTTGCATTTTCACTGGCCAGCGATTCAGCGCAGGCCCTGAACAGAGAAACGAACAGATACTCGCGGATCAGCGCCCGCAGGGTCGCGGTCTCGTCGCCCATCACCTCGGGCAGGTTCCCGGTCGGCCAGGGTAACTCGACAAGTTTACGGCGCCAGGTTTCATCCAGGGGCAGCAACCGCTGCTGGACGGGTTCATAAATCGCACCGGAGGTGGGGCGGTTGTAGAAAAGATGAAGCTCGCCGATTTCACCCTGGCTTTGGTGCGCCTCGCTCTCGATGAGAATCCGCCCGACCAGTGGAGTGATGGCCTGAACGGAATTCGGCACGGCGTGGAGCCCGGCCAGCGCCAGGCCCGCGTCCGCCAGGCGCCCATGCACGCGCTCGCCGACCGTCCAGACCTGGTGTTTGCCGGGCAACTCGGCGAGGGCCTTCAACGCGAAATCGGCGACCACGTCGTTAAAGCGGCCAACCAGACCCTGATCCGAGCCGAACACGACCGCGCCGACGGATCCTTCATCGAGATGTGCTGTGCTTGCTGTGATCGGCGCCGCCGCATTTTTCCGGAAACAGATGCTCAAGCCCAGTTCCACGCTGCGATAGTAGTGGCCCAGGGCGCGCACCGATTGCTCATATTGGCCGATGTTCGAGGCGGCCAGGGCCTTCATCGTGCGCACGACGGATTGCAGATCGCCGGCGCTGCCGATTTTGCGGCGCAGGCTGGCCGTGGTGTTGCTCATGACTGCTCCGAGGGGCTTCGCCCAGTCGTCTGCCGCACTTTACCGTGCCGCACGCCCCAGCGTGCTCTCGATCATTCGCGCCTGTTTTTCGGCGGCGCCGTCGACGGCCTGGTCCAGACTCGCCGCCGTGTGGGTAACCGCTATGGGCTGGCGGCCTTCGAGGCGGGCTTCCATCACGCAGCGCTTGTCGTGCTGGCCGCTCTTGTCGGCGTTCTCATCGCTCAGGTGCAGCCCCACTCGCGTGATGTGATCGCTGAATCGACTTAGTGCATTCTCCACTTTGTCGCGCAGTGGCGCCGCCATCGTCTCATCGATTTCGATGTTGCGGTCGGTGTTGATCTGGATTTGCATGGTTTGCTCCTTTGATTGGGTTGAATTGGCGATCGGCTCAGAACCAGAAAACCGCTGGTACGCCGGTCTGCGTTGGCATGCGCTGATATGGCATGATTACAACCCGGCCACCCGCCTGGGCGACCATCTCGCCCAGGTCGTCGAGCAGGTCATCGACTTCCGGGTGGCTCAGACCAGCGGATTCGATCCGGCCTGTCGTGTGGTCCAGCCGGCCGGCCAGTTGGCGGTCGGCTTTGACCAGCAGTGTTGCGACCCGTCCGTTGACTGCCGCTTCGGCCACCTGGGCCAGGTCGTCGTTGCCCAGTTGCTTCGCCCTGGCTTGTTCGAATTCCTCGGCCAGCGTGGTCAGTCGCGCCTGATACTCGGGTTCAACGGTCTGCCAGGCGAGCACCCGGAGCTCATCGAGCGGCAGCGCTGCAGTGTTGAGTGTGATGCCATCGGCCACCAGAAACGGGTTGTGGCTGACTGCGTGAAAGAGGTGATGATGCTCGGGCAAAGCGGCCAGGATCAGCGGTAAACCCGAAGGGTTGGAGTGCTGTTCCAGCACCGCACGGCCGACGGCACGGAAATATTTCTCTGCGTCCAGGTCTACTTCGTCCTTTTTACCGACAGTGCTGTGATGCATGGGCTGGTGTCCCTGGACGACGCCGCTATGGGAGGATACTTTCTGCTGCGGCTCGGTCAATTCTCCGCCCAGGGTGTCCTCGATGGTGCGCGGCACGCCTGGCGCCAGTTCGATCTCGTCAAGCGCATTGCGGTTGCCCTCGAAAAGGCGAATGTGTTGGCGGGACAATTCAAGAACCTGGTAGCGATCAACCGATTGCAAAATACGCCGCAAGGGCTTGGTATGAAAGCTGTCGGCGACGACGACCAGTTCATCGACCGGCCGTTGCAGCAGGAACACGCGCAACAGGCCCGACCCGCTCAGCACGGCAAGTCCATCCAGCGCATGGTCCCAGAAGGCTCGATCCCGAGCGAGCGCTTCAAACGGTTCCAGAAGCGGCTTGGCCTCGGCGGGCGAATGCTTCTCCAGCAGCGATGCCGCCAACTGCTTCACCAGATTGCCGAAGCGGATGGGATCCTGCTGGTTGTCCGGATGGTGTCGGTGCGTCGGTTGGTAGCGCGAGAGACAAGGCGGTTGTTGAGCCGATACCAAGTCGGCCAGCGATTCTGGGGTAAGCAGATTCATCATGACTTCCTCTTGGGTGTGGCGTCGGGCTTGGGTTGAAGCTGATCTTCATCCGGTTCGACGTCGGGTTGGGGTTCGGCTGTCGTTTCAGCCTTCTGTTCAGGCGCGGGCTTGGGGGCAGCTTTGGACAGGAAGTCTTCGAGCGCGGCGCGGCCAATCTCGACGATGCTTGCGCGGTCTTCGTCGCTCAGCTTGTCGGCACCATCGAAGCGCGCGCTCACCTCGTCCGGAATGTTCGCCGCTGCCTCGCGCACAGACTGCTCGGCGGCCGCCATCTGGTCGAGCGGCACCGGGTCGAACAATTTTGCGGTCAATGTCAGCAGGACGGCAATCTGCTCGGACACCGAGACCGGGGCGAATTCCGGCTGCTTGAGGCAGGCGCGGATGCGCCGTCCGTAGGTAATGCTCTGGCGGGTGTCGTCATCCAGTCGGGCGCCGTAGCGCGCAAAGGTCTCGAGTTCCTCGAACTGGGCGTAAGCCAGCTTGAGGTCGCCCGCCACCATGCGGTAGGCCGCCCGCTGGGCTTTGCCGCCGACGCGCGACACGGATTGGCCGACATCGACTGCGGGCAGCACACCCAGTTCGAACAGCGACGGCGAGAGGTAGATCTGGCCATCGGTGATGGAGATCAGATTGGTCGGAATGTAGGCGGCCATGTTCTGCGCCTCGGTCTCGATGATGGGCAGGGCGGTGAGCGAGCCGCCGCCGCGTTCGTCGCTGAGGTGCGTCGACCGTTCCAGCAGTCGTGAATGAATGTAGAAAATGTCGCCGGGGAAAGCTTCGCGCCCCGGTGGTCGGCGCAACAGCAGGGATAACTCGCGATAGGCGCGGGCGTGATGGGTAAGGTCGTCGTAAACGATGAGCACGTCGCGTCCCGCTTCCATGAAATGCTCGGCGATGCTGGTCGCGGCGTAGGGCGCGATGTAGGTGAGGCCCGGTGGATCGTTGCCTTCTGTTACCACCACCACCGTGTAGTCGAGCGCGCCCTTCTCGCGCAAGGTGGCCACGACCTTGGCTACGGCCGCCGAGCGCTGGCCGATGGCGCAATAGACGCAGAGGACATCCTTGCCGCGCTGGTTGAGGATGGCATCAATGGCAATGGCGGTCTTGCCGGTCTGCCGATCGCCCAGAATCAATTCGCGCTGGCCGCGCCCGATCGGAATCAGCGCATCGACGACCTTGATGCCGGTCTGCAGCGGCACGCTGACCGGCGCGCGGTCCATGATCGGTGCGGCGGGGCGCTCGATCGGCAGGCGTTTGTCCGAGGTGACCCGCCCGTTGCCGTCGAGGGGTCGCCCGAGCGGGTCGATAACGCGTCCCAGCAAGCCGTCGCCTACCGCCACGTCCATCACCCGGCCGGTGCGCTCGACCTCATCGCCGGCGTGCAACCGCCAGTATTCGCCGAGCAGCACGACGCCGACTTGGTCCGCGTCCACGTTGAACGCAATGCCGAAGACCTCGCCAGGAAATTTCACCAGTTCGTCAAAACCCACACCGGGCAGGCCGGAGATGCGGGCGATGCCGGTGGAGAGGCTGCTGATCGAGCCGACCTCGCGCAGGGCGAGTTCTGGTGTGAAGGCCTCGCGCGCCTTGCCGATGCCGGCAAATACGCGGTCGAAAACGTGCTGCAGGGTGGCGGGCGGCATGCTCATGAGCTTTCCGGGTCGGTCTTGACGGGCGCTTTCAGCAGTTCGCCGACCTGTTTTTCCAGCGTGGCGAGGTAATCCGCGATGCTCCAGGCCACCTTCTGTCCATTCGTGCTGAGTTCGATGCCGCTTACCAGGTTCGGCGCGGCCTCGAAGCGGACGCGGACTTCAGCCGAGAAGGTTTCGTTGAGCGCATTCTGTATCGCCGCGCGCTGCGACTCGGGCAGCTCGAATGTGCTGCGCACGATGGCCGGTTCCGCCGCGGTCTTCAGGGCCGTGGCGAGGTCTTCCTTCGTCTGCGCGGCCATCTCCCGCAGGCGGCGCGTGAACACCTCGCCCATGCGCGCTTCCAGACCGGTTTCGGCAAGATCGCCCAGCGTCTTGCGCGCGATGGAAAAAACCTCCTTGCGTGTCAGCCGCGTGATTTCGTCGTTCAGCGCCTGTTGTTCGCGTTCCAGGGCGTCCTGTCGTTTGACGCGCACGTCGTCGGCAGCCTGTCGCGCTTCGTCCATCAGCCGCTGATGTTCGGCCTTGACCTCCTCCTTTGCCTGACTCAAGCGTTCAGCGCGCTGCCGGTCGAATTCCTCGTTCTTGTGGGCAAACGCATCGCGCTCTGATTTCGCCTCAGCCTTTTTTGCCTCGGCATCCGCGAGTTCAGCCGCAATTCGGGCCTCCCGCGCGTCGATGGCATCGAGGATGGGCTGGTAGAGAAAGCGCTTCAGCAACCACACCAGGATGAGAAAGTTGAGCAACTGTGCTCCGACAGTGAACCAGTCGATGAGCATGGCTTATTTCCCGGCGACCTGCGCAATGGCGCTGTTCCAGAACGGGTTGGCGAAGATGAGGATCATCGAGACCACGAAACAGTAGATGGCCGTGGACTCGATCATTGCCAGACCGACGAACAGGGTGCGGGTGATGGTGGCGGAGGCGTCGGGCTGCTGCGCCAGCGAGGTCAGCGCCGTTGCAACTGCGCGACCTTCGCCCAGCGCCGGGGCCATGGTGCCGAAAGCCGTGGTGATGCCGGCGGTGATAATCGAGGCCACCGCGATAAGGGTCAAGCTGTCCATAATGTGTCCTTTGGTTAGTGAGTGGGCTGTTTCAAACATCGGGCGCCAGCCCGGATTCCGTTTCAGGCTTGGGCTGGTGCGTCCGCGTGGCGGCCGCGATGTAAACTGCGGCCAGAACGCTGAAGATGTAGGCCTGCACCATGCCGGTGAGCAGGCCGAGCAGGGTCATGACGATGGGAAAAATGAAAGGCGTGATGACCAGCAGGATAGCGATGATCATCGAACCGCTCATCATGTTGCCGAACAGGCGAACCGCCAGCGCCAGTGTGCGGGAGACTTCGCTGATGAGGTTGAACGGCAGCATGATGACCGTCGGACTCACATAGGTCTTGAAGTAGCCGCCCAGGCCCTGCTCGCCGATGCCGAACAGTGGCACCGCCACCAGGACGCACAGCGCCAGCGCCACCGTTGTCGACAGCGACCCCGTTGGCGCCTGGAAGCCGGGGATGATGGTGCACAGGGCCGCCGCAGCGATGAACAGGAAGATCGTGCCAATAAAGGCGAGATATTTCCGTGGCTGGCTGAGGCCAACTTCCTCGATCTGTTTCTCGATGGAGGTGACGACGATTTCCAGCAGATTCTGCCAGTGGGAGCGCTGCAGATCCCTGGAAAGTTTGTGCGTGACGAGTGTTGAACCCACCGTCAGCACGAACATCAAGCCCCAGGTGAACACGATGGTGGCGTTGAGCTTCACAAAATCGTATTGCCAGAAGATCATCTCGTCGGGGCTAAGGCGCATGGCGGGCCTCCGCTGTTCGTGCGCTGGGGGCGGCGATCGGTGGCGGGGTGAGCCAGATGACGATGAAACGCGCGACGGCAAATCCGAAGAGACATGCCATCAGCCGTTGCCAATGACCGTCCGAAACAACATAAAACCCAGCAACGACGATACCTGTGCGCAGCAGCAAGCTGCCCAGAAACCAAAGCGCCGGCCGTTTGGACGAAACGCCCTTGCGCACCGTCCACCACAGGCCGCCGAAGAAAATCGCGCCCATGATCAGGCCCGCCACCCCCGCCAGGCCCAGCATCAAAGCTTCACTCATTATTTGCCTCCTGTTCCTCGCGCATGGCCTGGTCTTCCCGGGTGATCCAACGCCAGGCATTGAAACAGCCGATCGCCAGCCCGGCCATCAGCAGCGCCAGCGTCCAGGAGCGGCCGCCCGGATAGCGCTGGTCCAACCACAGCCCGAGCGCCGCACCGAGCAGCGCCGGGATCGCCACCGACCAGCCGATCAGGCCCATCATGCCGAGGCCGAACCAGATGCCCGCGGTGGTGTGCCGCCGCGCCCTCAGCTTGCGCGCCGCCTTGGCGCCGACCTGCCCGGCCAGGTCCGGTTGGTGGTTCAAGGGGGGCTTCGGCACGTCATTCATGCCTAAAGGCCTCGAAGCGACGCAGAAATCCCGATTCCAGTTTAGCTATGACCGCGCGCACCTTTTGCTCATGCTGGTTCAGGGCCAGGTACTCCTGCGTCACCGCATCGCGCAGTTGGCCAAGATCGGCGCCGCCCAGCGCCCGACGCACGGACACCAGCACGTCCGGGCCGGTCTTGACCAGCACGCCTTTATCCACGGCCACGAAAACTTCCCCGTCGGATTCGGTTTCGTAGATCAGGATGCCCGGCACCAGAGCCGCCACGCAATCGAGCCGGCGCGGCAGCAGGCCGAACGCGCCCTCGCGCGTCTCTGCGACGATGCGCGATACGCCGGCTTTCTCGGCGAAGACCTCGAAAGGCAAGAGCACCTTAAGATTCATGCGTGTCTGCGGCATGCTCGTCCTTCGCTTCGGGCTTCGATTTTTGCTTCGCCTCGTCGATCGCCCCGATCATGTAGAGCGCGCTCTCCGGGGTGTCCTTGAATTCATCGCGCAGGATGCGCTCGCAGCCGTCGAGCGAGTCTTCCAGGCTGACCAGTTTGCCTGTGAGTCCGGTGAACTGCTCGGTGGTAAAGAAAGGCTGGGTGAGAAAACGCTCCAGACGGCGGGCGCGGGCGACCACCTTGCGGTCCTCCTGTGAAAGTTGCTCCAGGCCGAGCATGGCGATGATGTCCTTGAGTTCCGCATATTGCGCCAGGGTGCGGCGGATTTCCTGGGCCAAAGCGTAATGGCGGGTGCCGACGACGCCGGGCGTGGCCATCTTGGAACTGGATTGCAGCGGGTCGATGGCCGGATAGAGGCCTTCGCTGGCGCGTTTGCGCGACAGCACGATGGACGCGGAAAGATGCGAAAAGGTGTGCACCGCCGCTGGATCGGTGAAATCGTCCGCCGGCACATACACCGCCTGGATCGAGGTGATGGCGCCGCTATCGGTATTGGCGATGCGCTCTTCCAGTTGCGACAATTCGGTGCCCATGGTCGGCTGGTATCCCAGGCGCGACGGCATCTGACCCATCAGGCCGGACACTTCCATGCCAGCCTGGATGAAGCGAAAGATGTTGTCGATGAGCAGCAGTACATCGCGGCGCTCGTCGTCGCGAAAGTACTCGGCCATGGTCAGCGCGGCATGGCCGACCCGGAAGCGGGCCCCCGGCGGCTCGTTCATCTGGCCGAACACCATCACCATGTTGGGCAATACCCCGGCTGCCTTCATCTCGCGATAAAGCTCCTCGCCTTCGCGGCTGCGTTCGCCGATGCCGCAAAACAGGCTGACCCCTTCATGCTGGCCGATCATGTTGTGGATCATTTCGGTGAGCAGCACCGTTTTGCCGACGCCGGCTCCGCCGAACAGACCCGCCTTGCCGCCGCGTTCCAGCGGCACCAGCACGTCGATGGCCTTGATGCCGGTCTCGAAAACCTCCGACTTGGTCGACCGTCGCGCCAGCGGCGGTGGCGCCCGGTGCACCGAACGCCACTCGACATCGGTCAGGTCTGCTTCGCGGTCGATGACGTTGCCGAACACGTCGAACATGCGCGCGAGCGTGCCTTTGCCGACCGGCGCCTGTAGCGGCCTGCCGCTGTCCTCTACCACCATGCCGCGCGCCAGACCCTGGGTCGGCGTCAGGGCAATTCCGCGCACGCGATGCGCGTCGAGCTGCGCCAAAACCTCAATGGCGATTTTCCCTTCCATCGCGTGCAGCAACGTGTAAATGGGCGGCAACTGATCATCGAAGCGAATATCCACGATACTGCCGCGCACCGCGACGACGATGCCGGAATTCGATAAACGAGGGGCTGCTTCCATTTCCTGGTTCGGTTTCACAACACCATGCCTTTTTCATTGGCGCACAAAGCGGGTTCGGCTTCGAGCGCTTCGCGTACGTGAATCATCCGCCTTTTGATCTGCGCGCGATCATGGGTGGACGCGATGCTGCGATCGGCCAGCTCGGCAATCCACTGCACCTGTTCCTTGAGTGCTCGCCTGTGGTCCGGGCTGACCGTCATGCTGGCGAGGGTACCGATGGCGCCGAGCATGCGCGCCATGATGGTGAAATTGCCTTCGGCGCTACGCCGAATCTGGTCGAGTGCTTCGGCCAGCAGGCCGTCAAAGGTCGGAACGATGGTGATTACACGCAGCGCTTCGCCATCGTAGCGGTGCGATGGCGGAAATTGCCGACAGGCCAGCCGAGCCAGAATCGCCGTCAGATAATCCACGCACATCACGGCCGTCGAGGTGTCATTGACACCGGGCGAAAGTGCCTTCAATGCCATATCCACGATCTGTCTGATACCGAAAGCGGGATCCTGTTCCACCGAGCGATGGCGGCTGATGCTGCAAGCCTTATTCAGGGCAGCAATCATCTCCTGATCCGGCGGGTAGGTCAGGGCGAGCGAAGCCAAGGCGGTATTCTGCACAACGAATGCGCCGACGCCGCGTTCCATCCGCACGATGGTTTTCCAGTCGCACGTCAGGCTTAGCAGCGCATCATTGCCCACGCTCTGTATGTAGCCGCTCCCCTCTGCCGGCACGGTGTACCAGGTCCGCTCATCCAGAGACCGAAGCACCTGGTCCTGGTCTTCATCTACATCGGGTCCGTGTCCCTTTTTTTCCGGGAAAAGCCGGTCGACGGCCGCGATGGTTTCATGAGCAATCGAGGCGATGATGCTGGAAGCCTGGATCGATGAGGCGATGTGATGAATAAAGAAAATGAGGGCAACTACGCCACCGAGCGCCATAAAAAATGCGAAGAACACCGCCAGGCTCGGCACAAATTCCGCTTCCCCCCCGCGAATGGATCGCAACACAATCAGGCTATAGGCAAAAATGCCGGCGAAGATGCCGAGCGTGACCTGCGTGACGCTGCTGCGCATGAAGTTCCGCAGGATGCGCGAGGTGTATTGGCTCGAAGCCAGCGCCAGCGCCACCAGGATCATGGAAAACGTGACGCCCATGACGGTCATCATCGAACCGGCAAGCGTGGACAACATCTGGCGTGCGCCTTCCGCCCCGGCCCCAAACAGGCGTGGCCACTGGGTCAGCCAGCGGTCGCTCCCGGCTGAGTCTGCTTCGATCAACGCTGCTGCCAAGGCAATGCTGCCCAAGACCATTAGCGAAGGTAAAAACCAGAAGCTCGACCGCAGATTGATCAAGAGTTGACGTAATTTGTTCATAAATCAGGTCGTTGGTGCGGTGGTCATGTGTTTGCTCCCTGTCCACTTCCAATCGCGGATCTCTGGCATGTCTTCACCGTGCTTTTCGATGTAGGCCTTGTGATCGAGCAGCTTGTCGCGTAGATGCTGTTTGGCGTAGGCGGCGCGTGAACCCAAGCTCGGCACCCGGTCGATCACGTCGCCGGCCAGATGGAAACGATCCAGATCATTCAGCACGGTCATGTCGAAAGGCGTTGTGGTGGTACCGTTTTCCTTGTAGCCGCGGACGTGGAGGTTGTTGTGGTTGGTGCGGCGGTAAGTCAGCCGGTGGATCAGCCAGGGGTAGCCATGGAAGGCAAAAATGATGGGCTTGTCCCTGGTGAACAGGACGTCGAAGTCCTTGTCGGAGGTGCCGTGCGGGTGCTCGCTCTGCGGCTGCAGGGTCATCAGGTCGACGATATTGATGACGCGGATTTTCAGGTCCGGAAAATGCTGCCGCAGAATCTTGACCGCCGCCAGTGTCTCCAGCGTCGGCACGTCGCCGCAGCAGGCCATGACCACATCGGGGTCGCTTCCTTCGTCGTTGCTGGCCCATTCCCAGATGCCCAGACCGGCAGTGCAGTGTTTGATTGCCGCATCCATGTCCAGCCATTGCAGTTCAGGCTGCTTGCCCGCGACGATCACATTGACGTCATTGTGGCTGCGTAGGCAATGGTCGGTGACCCACAGCAGGGTGTTGGCATCGGGCGGCAGATAGACACGGATGATTTCAGCCTTCTTGTTTGCCACCACGTCGATGAACCCCGGGTCCTGATGGCTGAAGCCATTGTGGTCTTGCCGCCACACGTGCGAAGACAGTAAATAGTTCAACGACGCGATGGGCCGGCGCCACGCAATGTCGCGTGTCACATCGAGCCACTTGGCGTGCTGGTTGAACATCGAATCGACAATGTGGATGAAGGCTTCATAACAGGAGAAAAAGCCATGCCGCCCGGTCAGCAGATAACCTTCGAGCCAGCCCTGGCATTGATGCTCACTCAATATTTCCATGACCCGGCCATCGGGCGCGACATGTTCGTCGCCGGGAAAAATCTCGGCCGTCGAACAGCGATTCGTCACTTCGAACAGCGCACCCCAGCGATTCGACGCCGTTTCGTCCGGGCTGAAAATGCGGAAGTTGCGGGCCTCGGCGTTGAGCTTCATCACGTCGCGCATCAACTCACCCTGCGCGCGCGTCGCTTCGGCTTTGACCTCGCCGGGGTTGGGTACCTTGACCGCATAGTCGCGGAAGTCCGGCATTTTCAGGTCGCGCAGCAGCATGCCGCCATTGGCGTGGGGATTGGCGCCCATGCGCCGCTCGCCTTTGGGCGCCAGCTCGGCCAGCTCCGCGATCAGTCGGCCCTGGGAATCGAATAATTCTTCGGGCCGGTAGCTTTTCATCCACTGTTCGAGGATCTTCAAATGCTTGGGTTTTGTCGCAAGCGCTGCAACCGGTACCTGGTGCGCGCGAAAGGTGTCTTCGATCGGTTTGCCATCGACTGATTCAGGTCCGGTCCAGCCCTTCGGCGAGCGCAGGATGATCATGGGCCAGCGCGGACGCTCGCTAAAGCCATTGGCGCGCGCGTCGCGCTGGATGCGCTGGATCTCGGCAACCACCGTATCGAGTGTGGCGGCCATTAGCTGGTGCATCTTCTCGGGGTCGTCGCCCTCGACGAAATACGGCGTGTAGCCATAGCCACGGAACAGCGCTTCCAACTCGTCGTGGGGAATGCGCGCCAGCACGGTGGGGCCAGCGATCTTGTAGCCGTTCAAGTGCAGAATGGGTAGAACGGCACCGTCGTGAACCGGATTGAGGAATTTGTTCGAGTGCCAACTGGTCGCCATCGGGCCGGTTTCTGCCTCGCCATCGCCCACCACGCACGCCACCAGCAGATCGGGATTGTCGAACGCGGCACCATAGGCGTGCGACAGCGCATAGCCGAGTTCGCCACCTTCGTTGATGGAGCCTGGGATTTCCGGCGCCACATGGCTGGGGATGCCGCCGGGAAAGGAAAACTGGGTGAACAGTTTCTTCATCCCCTCTTCATCCTGGGAGACGTTCGGATACAGCTCGCTGTAAGTCCCCTCCAGATAGGTGTTGGCCACCAGGCCCGGTCCACCATGCCCGGGGCCCGTGACATCAATCACGCTCAGGTCATACTGCCGGATGATCCGGTTGAGGTGGACATAAATAAAATTCAAGCCCGGCGTGGTCCCCCAGTGCCCCAGCAACCTGGGCTTGACATGTTCCAGCTTCAAAGGTTTTTTGAGCAGCGGATTGTCATACAAATAAATCTGGCCGACCGACAGATAGTTGGCGGCTCGCCAATAGGCGTTCATCTTGCGCAGAAGCTCGGACGACAATGGTTTGTCCGTGAGATCAGGTGTTTTCATTGTGTTGACCATGTTCATTTACCCTTTCAATTGGGAGGTTTAAAACGCTAGAGACCGATTTTGCAATCATCATTTCCTCATCCGTATGGATGACGCGGACAGCGACTCGAGTGGCATCTTTTGAAATCACGCCCTCATTCGCCGTGTTTCGTTTCTCATCAAGCTCGATTCCAAGAAATTCCAGCCCCTCGCAAATCCGGGCACGGACCGTGGGTGCGTATTCGCCGATACCGCCCGCGAACACCAGCGTGTCCAGTCCACCCAGCGCCGCTGCGTATGCACCGATCCATTTCTTGACCTGGTAGCAAAACAACGCGACCGCTTCAGCCGCGCGCACGTCCTGCATTTCAAGTTCAAGTAAGTCGCGCATGTCGGAACTGGTCTCCGACATGCCGAGCAGCCCGGACTGCGAATTGACCATCTCGTTGAATTGCTTCGCATCCATTTTTTCTGTGCGTGCCAGATACCATACCAGTCCAGGATCGAGATCGCCCGAACGGGTGCTCATGGGCACGCCTGCTGCCGGAGTAAAACCCATGCTGGTGTCCATGGGTTGGCCGTTACGCACCGCCGCCAGGCTCGCGCCATTGCCAAGGTGAGCAAGGATGACCCGGCCGCGTGCCGTTTCTGCGCCCGCCACACGGGCCAGTTCTTCCATGAGAAATGCATACGACAAGCCGTGAAACCCATATCGCCTCACCCCCCGTTCCTCAAAACGACGCGGAATCGGCAACATCCGCGCCACGCGTGGCAGGTCATGATGAAAAGCCGTGTCGAAACACGCCACCTGGGGCAGATCGGGAAATCGGGTATGAAACGCCTCGATCAACAGGATTTCCTGCGGCAGATGTTCAGGATCGAAAGGGCTGAGTCGGCGCAGTTCCTCAACCATGTCTGCAGTGATTCGCTGTGGCTCGCAATAAAGTGATCCACCATGAACCACGCGATGCCCCACCGCAGACAATGCATCGCGCCCGCAGCGTTCCTCGATCCAGTCCACTAGAGTGCCCACCGCCATCGAGAGATCCGGCGCTGTCACTAAGCGTGAAAAGTTGTCCGCTGGACTCAAGCCTTTCACTCGCAAGGTGGCATCCGGCAGTCCAACCCGTTCAATTATGCCCTCCAGAATCCGTTGCAGCGGATCACCCGATTCGAACAAAGCGAACTTAATGCTAGACGAGCCACCATTTATCGTCAGAATGCGTGGGTTAACGGATTTCATGTATGCGTCATCAAATCATCGCTGCCACAGGATATGGATCTCTTCCAGGGGAACCGCAACGCCGTCGCGGTGCGGTATCACTCGCGCCGTATAGTCCGTTGCCGGGCGGGTTGCTGGCACCTCGGTGCGGTAGGCGAAGCCGTTTAGTGCGCCCACCAGTTGGCGCACACGCTTCATCTCCACTCGCACAGGGAGCGCACCGTTAACGCCATTGGCATAAAGCTCGACCCGTACCGATTCCGTGTCGAGTTCATCGAGATACACCTGCGCTTCAAAAACGTGCTGCTCATCACTGGTTTCAAGCTTCACTTCGCCGAAGCGTAGCGCAGCCCATTTTTGCTCCAGCGCGTGCCGCCAATCAACGATCTGTGCGCCGATTGCCCCTTTGTCGGCGGCCCGCTTACGGTAAGCTGCGGCGGCCGGAAGGTAGTGTTGCTCGGTATATTCGCGCACAGTACGGTTTGTGGAAAAGTGCGGCGTTAAGCGCGCCATACTTTCCCGCATTCGCGCTACCCAAGCGGTAGGAATTCCCTCCTGGTTGCGGTTATAAAACTCCGGGATAACTTCATGTTCAAGCAGGTT
>Ga0105048_10006440_pt1 | contig 18938 bp, 15 predicted proteins | sample MAT05_FD_78382 | JGI IMG/M metagenome (GOLD analysis project Ga0105048, IMG submission 78382) | Freshwater microbial communities from Lake Fryxell liftoff mats and glacier meltwater in Antarctica - MAT-05 | ecosystem: Environmental > Aquatic > Freshwater > Ice > Liftoff microbial mat | place... | reverse complement strand
GACAACTCGTCCTCGGTCGCTCCAGTCAGCAGCCGCTTGTCGAGTTCTCCTGCTAAGCCTCGGTGCCCGAGCCAGCTCTTGCCATCACTTTCCTCGGTAATTCGTGTGACGGTTTCGGCTTGATCTGAAGTTTTGCTCGCTGTCATTTTCCTGGCCTGATTGGGGGGGTGCGGGGAAGGGGCTCTTTCATCCGATCGAAACAGCTATCGGACATTGACACCGGCTTGATTCATACCCGTTAATCGGAAGCGCTGAAGTCAACTTGAGTCTCAGAGTGGTGCGAGCGCTCACTCCTTATGGAAACCGACGCCGTGACTCTCGACCAAGCCCGCGATTCGTCGGGGGGTCGTCGTGTACGGAAGTCGACGAAGCTGACGCGAACGATGAGTGGCTTGGCCGAACACGAACGGCACTGGATACAGCGCCCTGTGAAGACGCTCGCACCGAAGTAGACACAAGACTACTCGGCGCTCCTGCGTCCCTACGTCAGCAGTCGAGGGCCGCAGTTCGAAGCGTTGCTGACTGCGATGGCACGGCTCATCAATCGGCTGCTGCTGACGTGCCAGCGCATCGAAATCCTGTCCCGCTTTGCCGACACCGTAGGCCCCATCCTTGCCGCCATCGGCCGCATCGCCTGGCACTGGACAAAAATTGGGTTCCGGATGGCGGCCAGCGGCGGGCGCACCGTCGAGTTGTCGGTCAGTGGCGCTGGGCAAGCCAGTCGCTTCAAGTTCCGCGCCGCACCCGCGCCCAAGCGCGAGGGCGAGCGCGGGCGCCCGCCCACCAGAACTGCGCTGGTGTTCTGGCTCGATCCCGACCGGGATGCGAGGCGTAATGCGGACAAGCCAGCGCTGGTCACGCGATGGACACCGCGACCGTCGACGCCTCGACGTCGTTGGTGATCACGACCTGGGCGCGTCGCGTCAGGAAGTGGTTCATGTGGCGACACCACCACATCGTCGAGTGGTCACGGGAGCGCCATCCGCGCAATCGAGGAGGCCGAAAGACACGATCGTGAGCGGCGCGAAGCCGAGGTCCGCGCGCTGCACAACCAGCGCCAATGGCTGTTGCTGCACGCCATCGATCGGGCTCGGCGGGCGCAGGAGATCCAGGTTCTCGTGGCCGACATGGCGGCCAGCCAGGTCATTGGTGACGTCGACGAGGCAGAACTTGCGGGGCGGAAGGTTTAGGCGCTCGGGCATGCTGATGCTCTGAACCTGCGCTTGCAGCCGCCGGCGGTGCTTGCAGAGCGGGTGATCGGGTTTGAACTCAGCGATGCGAAGCCGGACTGAGCGAGCCAACGGCCCCGACGCGTGTAGGCACCGGGATCCTGGTTGCAATCGATCACGTGCTCACGCAGAGGTCTCGGCAGGCCGACTCAATCATCATCAGCCCCATCCTCGTCCTTCGTACCTTCCACTGCGGCGGGCCCCTTGTTCACCTGGGCCCAGAACGCGACCTTGCGTGCATGCTTCTGTCGAATGGCGGCGACATACTCGTCGTGCGCCGGCAATGGCAGCAAGTCCCGCGACTGCGTGGCGATGGCATGCAGGTGATGCCAGTAGCGTGCGCCGTGTCCGTAGGCCGGGGCGGAGGCCTTGGCCAGGATGGCATTGAGCAGCGCACGGTAGACGGCAGCAGCGCCGCGCCAGCGCTCCTGCGATAGCAGCGCAGCCGCCAGGGGTACCAGCCACATGTAGTCCTCGCCACGGATGCGCGCCGGCTCTGCGACGAGCACCTGCTCGGCATCCGCGTCACAGTCGATTGCCACCAGCAACCGGGCTGCCGTGACCGGGTCGTCGTGGTCGAGCGCGAGCGCATGGGCGCGCTCGACGGCGCCGGCATGCGCTCGCGGCTCCAGATGCCCAAGCCATGTTCGAAAATCCTCAACCGCCAAGGTCTCCTCGAAGACCTTCTGCTGCATCGGCGCGCTGCGTTCAGTCTGGCCAATGCGCTTGAGTACCTCCGCCAGCAGACGCAGCCTGGTGTGCTCATGCCAATCCGACACGGCTTCGAGCCACGGCAGTGCGTCGGCAGGTCTTCCGACCTCCAGGTACTGCAGCACGAAGTCCTGCTTCTGCATCGAGTTCGGCCGCGGACTGCGGCGCAAGGTGGCGCGGACATGGACATCCGGGTCCCGCAGCGCACGCGACAGCAAGGTGAGCGCGGTCAGACTGGAGCGGACGCCGTGTGTTGGCCGGACGTCGGGTTCGGACGGCGCCGGGGCGCCGTCAAGATCCCTTTCAATCTCGGTCGCCAGCTCACGCAGTTGGGGTTCAGACATCAGGAGATTGGCGTACGCCAGCAGCGGCTCCCGCGCGCCGTACTGATCGGCAGCAAACAGCCTGAACAGTCGGGCAGGCCACATGTCGGTAGTCACCTCGCAGCGGGCGGCTGCCTGCAGCCACAGCTTGCACGCGCCACGCATCGCATCACCTATGCAGCCGCTGGAGTCGTCCGCGCGCTCGAAGAAGACGACGTCGGATTCGATGAAGGACTCGGCCAGCGTGACCACGGCCATCGGGTCGCGCGGGAGCAACTCGCGCTCGAGCTGGCTCAGCCAAGCGTCCAACTCTGCTCCCCACTCCTGGCTTGCGCGGTAGTCCAGGAATCGGCTCTGGCGCCGCCATCCGTTCAGCGTCTTCTGGAAAGTGGTAGCTAGCCGATCGGGCTTGTCGGACAACTGCGTCCGTACGAGGCGCTGACGGACTTGCGGATTCGCTTCGGCCAGTTCGAGCAGGACTTTGGCCAGATCGTCGGCGCTTTGTCGGCGGACGTAGGTGTCCAGATCTTCCTTGCGGGTGGCCATGGGCAACATTGTGCCGGCCGCCGCGTCAGCGGGCGCGGCGCGAACTCACCGACTGGGACCCTGCCGAGGGCACCTGCTGTACAGCGGCTCCAGACCGGACCCGGACATTCCTCTCCGCAGATGACTGAAGGCGCCTGCCGTCACCGGCCGTTCAAGCGCCAGGGATTTGAACGGCCGCTGCCCCCGAGTTCACTTGCAGTTCCTGTAACGGGAAGTGCAGTAGAACCCGCAGCATCGAAACCTGCTGCTGGAGTCAATGACGGGCAACCCGCCTCTTTTCAGCTTTCGCTGCTGACAGAAAGCTGCACGGATCACCAGATGTGCTGGCGGCTTGCAATGCAGCCAAGACGAGGCTGCTTACCCAGGACGAACGGCGGATCCTGAGCGACCGTGATGGTCTGGGGTGGAGGAACGCCAGCGGACTCGTTCACATGCTGGTCTCCACCAAGCTCGCCAAGTCGGTGAACTCGACAACCAAGGTACCGCTCGGAAACCTGGGGCGCGCGCTGTCACCACGGCCACCCCAGTATCCAGAGCCGTTGCTCGCGGTGTCGGACCACTGTCGATTGGTTGCCGAGAAGGACTTGTAGGCCCGCAAAGCCATCGGCATGCGAGCAAGGTGGCCGCTGGGGGCTTGCGCGCCCGGCTTCCGGTTCAGCGCAAATGGGCGTACAGTACTGTGCATGCATCCAGTATTTGCGTGCCGCCTTTGATGGCTCGCGCGCGCCTCCTGCCCCTTCCACGCCGCCCGTCTGCGGCACCACTGACTCCGTAGACCGCGTCAAAGGCCCGGTCTTCGGATCGCGCCTGCCATGAACGCACCACTACGCCGCGAAGTCTTCATTCGCCCACAACCAGCGCCTCAGCTGGATCTTCCCTTGGCTGCCGATGCCGTGCTGCGCCCTTTGTGGGAGGGGCGTTTTGGCTCGATGCTGATCGAGGTCTCCGACGGGCAGGTCTATGTCAACGGCTGCCGCGTTGAACCCGCGGAAGGGTATGCCCCGCCTGGCCCTGGCTCACGATGAAACCGCTCATGCTCTGCGCGGATGTTCGCCATGGCGACGGCTGACGACAGCTTTCCCGACGGCGCGCGCGTAGGTGCTGACCTCGCGTCAGATGCCAGCCGCCCTCGCGAGCCCACGGCCTCATCGGGCTTTGGCTCGCCCGGCAGCGACTTCACCGTCAAGCGCATCGACCTGAACGACGCGTTGATACGCCAGCAGCCCTGCAGAGGCGCACCTGCGCGGCCTTGCTGCGGCCACTGGCGGTGCTTGCGACTTTGTGGCACCTGGCGAGGCGGTGGGGCCCGCGGTGCTCAGGATGTTTGCACGCCTGCGGTCGCCCCGGTTAGCCGGCATAGCCATCGAGTGGCCGGAAGGCGTGACGCCGGAGTGGGTGTCACCGCTGGTGCCCTCGGTTTTCGATGGCGACACGGTGAATGTGTTTGCCCTGCTTCGGCAAGCGCCGGCAGGCATGGTGAGGCTTTTGGGCAGGCGTTCCGACAGCGAGGCGACACAGGAGATCGGTCGTACTGCCCGGCGTCAACTATCTTGAGCTGCGTCCACCGATACCTGTGGGAAGGCCGCTTCGGCTCAATGCTGATTGAGGCGCGCGGCGACCAGGTCTCTTTCAACGGAACCCTACGCGAGTCTGTGGACGCCGCGGCGTGGCCCAACTACAGGGCGGCTTGAGCGTCTGAGCGTCCAAGGCTGCGTAGCAACCATGGAGGGCGCCGATCCCTGCTTCAGCGACGGTGCTCGGGTCGGCGCCGATCCCGCTGCCGCCTGATCATCGCCAAGGTTGACGGAGAACTGCTGTGCCGCCGGCTCGTGCGGCAGCTGCGATGATCGGAACTGGAGACCCCGAGTCGCCATCACAGCGCATCATGTGCTCAGACGCTCGGCCGCTTGAGGTGTGGGGCGTCGTCACCACCGTCATCCGCCAGCTGGCGCTGTAGCCTGCAGCGTTCAGCCGTGGAGGCGCTGGTCGACGTCAACAACATGTACTGCTCGGTCAAGCGGGTGACCGTTCACAAAGAGGGGTTGCTCGTGCCGAGTCGATAAAAATAGTTACGTTTAATGGCCGGCTGCTTATGATTGGAGATGACGAGGAAGAGTTGGCTGGTGTCCTGGGTCGGTCGAACGGACCATGAAGCGGCCGAGCAGGAGGCGGGGGCCGGTCTCGGTCCCATCGCCACGGCCCTCTCGGACGCAAAACGGTACGACCGCATCTACCTGCTAACGAACTATCCGTTTGAAAAGAGCCGTAGCTATTGCGCTTGGCTGCGCGAAAAGGTCGGGTACCCGGACGATAAGGTCGATCTCTTCGGCATCGAACTTCGAAGTCCCATTGATTACGCCTCGATCTATACCGAGGTTTCGAAAAATCTGAAGGACGCTCGGCTACCCAGGGATGACGTGGAACTGACCTTCCATCTCAGCCCCGGTACGCCAGCGATGGCGGCAATCTGGATCATTCTGGCGAAGACCCGATTCCCAGCAACCTTGATCCAAACCTCTCGCGAACGAGGGCTTGAGCCCGTCGACTTCGTCTTCGATCTGGCCAGCGACTTCCTACCCGAGTTCCTGAAGCGCTCGGGTGAGCGCATTGACAGGCTGGCGGCGGGGCCGGCGGACGCCGGTCCACGCTTCGCCAAGATCCTCCACACCAGTGAAGTCGTGCGCAGCCAAGTCGCTCTAGCGCAGCGGCTTGCTGTCCACGAGATACCAGTTCTTATCTTGGGCGAGACTGGAACCGGTAAAGAGCTTTTTGCAGAAGCTATCCACGCGACGAGCAGCAGAACTGGGAAGCCCTTCTTAGCCGTCAACTGCGGTGCCATCCCGCCTGACCTAGCGAACTCCGAACTTTTTGGACACAAGAGGGGCTCATTTACTGGCGCTACTTCGAATCGCAAGGGCCATTTTCTGGAGGCAGACGGTGGAACGCTATTCCTAGATGAGGTTGGCGACCTTCCACTCGAGACTCAGGTGCGATTGTTGCGCGCCCTGCAGGCGGGGGAAATTACTCCCGTGGGCGAGTCCTCGCCCGTCAAAGTGAATGTACGAGTGATTGCGGCGACCCATCGCGACTTGATTGCCGATGTAGCCACTGGCCGGTTCCGCGAGGATTTATTCCATCGACTTGCCGTCGGGATCTTGCGATTGCCGCCTTTGCGGGAGCGAGGGGCTGATCTCCCGCTGTTGCTGGACTCGTTCCTGAAGCAGATCAATGCGGACGCACGCGGACGTCCTGAGGCTCAGGAAAAGATCGTCACCCCCGACGCGCAGGCGCTACTGCTAGCGCATAGCTGGCCCGGAAACGTGCGAGAGCTCTATCACACGCTCCTTCGGGCGTCGATCTGGTCGGTCGGGGCGGAGATCGGATCGGCAGACGTGACCGCAGCCATCCTGCGGCCGGCACAGAAGGACGCGGGCTTGATGGATCGCCCTCTTGCGCCCGGCTTTCAGTTGCAGCAGGTCCTTGACGAGGTTTCAAGGCTGTACATGAGCCGAGCGCTGGAGCAAGCGGGGGGTCGGAAGTCTGCCGCGGCAAGGCTCTTGGGCTTCTCAAGCTACCAGACGCTGGACAACCGGCTGGCCAAATTACAGATGAGCAACGACTCAAGGGCTGACGAGAGGTAATAAGTTTTACCGTAAACGTATGTTTATTTATGCTTGACCAAGGGTCTACCTCCGTAACTTGTTGAATTTAAATGGATTTCTTTCGCCACCAATCTGGAACGATCTTCGCATAAGAGATGGCACACAGATTGGAGACCATCTTGAACCACGCGAAAGCTTCGAACCCTGCCGCAGCCCTGCCCCCCCTGAGCAAGCATGCAAGCACCCGCATGCGGCAGCGGGGAATTGGCTTGGACGACATAGATGCCGCGCTCACCTACGGAAGGACGATCCATGCCAAGGGCGTGACTTTCTTCGTCATCGGCCACAAGGAGGTCCAGAAGTTTTCAGCACACGGGATTGATCTCGACGCGTTCGCCGGCATTCAGGTGCTGGTATCTCATGACGGCTCCGTCGTAACGACTTACCGCAGTCATGACCTCCACGCGATCAAATCGTCGCCCCGTGTCCGGCGCCATGGCCGCGGAGTGAGCCGTCACTGAACATGAACAGAAAGGGTTACGAAATGGGCTGGGCCAGCATGAACGAAGACAACGAGAGCCGTTTTTTCAACGCAACCATCATCCGCAACGAGGTAGACAAGAAATTGAACAACCCCCAAACCGCCCCGGACAAGAAGCTTGGTGTAGCGACAAAGCTCAAAGCGTTCGCTGCTCCGCAGGCTCGCCCCCTGCCGGTGATCATCCTCGCCGACGTAAGCGGCAGCATGGCTGAAAGCGGAAAGATCGAGGCTCTCAATGTCGCTGTGAAGCAGATGGTGACGAGCTTCGCCAGCGAGTCGCGGCTGCGCGCAGAAATCCAGGTTGGAGTCATTACCTTCGGTGGGCGACAAGCTCAACTCCACCTCCCACTAGTCAGCGCTCACGCTGTCAACGAAGTCATCACCTTCACCGCAGCTGGCGCTACGCCGATGGGTGCGGCGTTTGAACTGGCCAACCAACTGCTGGAAGACAAGGATCGCGTTCCGTCGCGCGCATACCGTCCCGTACTTGTGCTCGTGTCTGACGGTGCACCGACCGACAACTGGGAAGAGCCACTCGCCGCACTCAAATCCAGCGAGCGTGGACAAAAGGCATCGCGCATAGCCATGGCGATCGGTGCCGATGCAGACAGGTATCTGCTCGCGCAGTTCGCGAACGACACGGAGGCGCCGGTGTTTGAAGCCCATGAAGCGCAAGACATCCGCCGCTTCTTCCGGGCAGTCACCATGAGCGTGGTGGCTCGCTCGTCGAGCCCTACTCCCGACAAGCAGCTCACCATCGACATGAGCGAAATTCCCGACGACGACCTCGATTTGGACGCCATCTGATGCTGCGCGCAGTGGGCGCAGGCGTGACAGGACCAGGGCACCTGGAACTGAACGAAGAATGCCAAGATGCCCACTCGGTAAGGGGCTGGAGGGGTGGTTGGATTGCCGCCGTCGCTGACGGATTGGGATCTCGCATGCACAGCGCACGAGGTGCGCAGGTTGCAGTCCGCTCGGCCCAAGCAGAAGCGCGAACATGGGAGCGGTCGACCGAGTGGCGCGCTCTGCCTGCACGCGATGTGGCCATTAGGATCTACCGGCGGTGGTTGAAGGCGGTTCCCTGGGCCGACAAGTCGACGGCAGCCACGACCCTTTTGCTCGCAATCTGCGATGCTGACGGGTACACGCGCGTTTGGCAGATTGGCGACGGCGTAATCGTTGGCCTCATCAACGGGCAAGCCGAGGTTCTCACACCAGAGCGAAGCGGCTTTGGAAATGAAACGCGGGCCATGGGTGTCGATACGGCTTGGTCTGCATGGCATACGCGGGATCTCGTCCTCGGCGAGCCGGGCGACGCGCTTCTGCTGATGACCGATGGGATCTCCGACGACATCCCGCGAAACCTCATCGATGGGTTTGCCCGCGCCGTCCGCGGAGAGGTCACGAAGCGATCCAGGCGGGGAGGTCGCAAGTGGCTGCAGCGAGAGCTCATGCACTGGGCAACGCCTGGGCACTCCGACGACAAGACGTTGGCCGCGATCTTCGTGGCTTGAAGGAAGTCTATGACAACAACATCAGAGCAGACCCACGCCCAGTCCACACGCAAGCAGCGCGTCTTCGATGACAAGGGCGGCATGTACGAGTTGGGCAAACGCATAGCAGAAGGCGGCCAAGGCATCGTGTGTCCGACACAGGACCCCCGCTTCCTGGTGAAGGTCAGCAAACACTCTGCAGGAGACCCCAGAACGGAAACCTGGCGCCGGCAGATTGCCGCCGTCCAGCGCATGCCAATCGAAGAGAACGACCTCCCCATCGCAATGCCGATTGCCTTGGTCACCAAGCCGCGACCGGGCTACGTGATGGAGCTAATGGACGGCCTCATCCCGCTTGAGGAAATTCTCAGGCAGGCGCACGAGCACCTGCTCGACCAGGAAAGTTTGGCAGGCTTCCTTGCGACCGGCGGCCTCGCGCGCCGATTGCGCCTGCTTGCGCGGCTAGCGCGGGTCCTTGCTCGCTTACACGGGTTGGGGATTGCGCACGGCGACCTGTCGCCGAAGAACGTCTTCGTATCGGGCTCAGTCGAGCACGACCAAGTGTGGCTGATCGATTGTGACAACCTCACGTATGCGGTCAGAAACAGCACCCTGCAGATCTACACGCCGGACTACGGAGCTCCCGAGATCTTTCGTGGGGAGTCCGGCATCAGCACGTTTACGGATATCTGGAGCTTCGCAATCATGGCGTTCCAGACACTCACCCTCCTGCACCCGTTCAAGAGTGGCGCCTTGGTCGATGCGGACAGCGACCTCGAGGTGGCAGCTTTCCGCGGGGAAGTTCCATGGGTTGATCACGATACCGACGATCGAAACCGTGCCGGTTCTGGTCTCACACGGGACTATGTCTGCACTCCTCAACTGGCCACGCTGTTCCAGAACTGCTTCCGGGATGGCTTGCATGAGCCCGAGCGGCGCCCACCCATGGCGCAATGGGCAGAGGTGCTGGAAGCTGCGGCTGCGTTGCAGATCCACTGTTCGGAAGCAGATGATGGGTGCGGCAGTACCTTTCTGTGGTCTGAGGGGATGGAGTGCCCGTTCTGCGGCCAAGCAAGGCCTGCATCGAAGACGGCGATCCTCATGGATCACATGATCTTCGCTCACCGCTCCCTACTTGGTGAGGATGCGAAGCCAGCAGACCAGTGGATACGAACAGGATGTGCTCAAGTCGTGGGCGAGATGTCTGTAGCCCTGCGACAGTCACCGCCGGGCACCGCCGGCTATCCCGACAGTCAGGTGTTGGCCTGCCTATGGATCCAGGATGGCGCTCTGACCATCAGGGTCGAGAAGGGCGCCGACGTGACGCTGCAAACCGCTGGCGTCAAGCAACTGGAGCCTTTACGCGGTCGCGTTCAACTACCGGCCCGCGGCGTCCGTCTTGCGCTGCATCTAGGCCAGATCATTTCGCCGCATAGCGTCTGGCGCCTGACGTGGTGAGCACAAATGCAGTTGCATGAGTCTCCCCTGCTGCAGCCCGAAGTGCTTGTCGCTCTCCCTGCGGAGCGATCGTTCGACCCACAGGCCTGGGTCATAAACAATGAGGTGTTCTTGCGAGCTGAGCAAGATGTCGTCCTCCTGCGGCAGGGGGACCGCGTTGCTCGGCTCGTAGCAGGGCCGCAGTCTGGGAACATGGAACACCACGCTGCCAACCCTGACGTGCTATGGCTTCTCGTGCGGGCCAAGGCAAATCAGGTCGCGTTGAAGTGCATGGTTCCAGTCAGCGCTACACCGTTGAATCGGCTTGACCTATGCGTCGACCAACGTGTGGCCGACGACTTGCATAGAAAAGGCCGAATTGCGCTTCCAGCCGTTCCCAATGCGGTCGAATGGCTGAACGAAGAGTTCGTGCTGTCCAGCGGCCTGCAAGACTCGGGACGCGTGTTCGCCGTCATCCACGCCAGGGGCGACGACAGTAAGTTGCAACTTCACGGTCGACGGTACCAAGCAGACCTCACACGTTCTGCTGAGGGTCCCATCATTGTTGATCGGCTGGCTGAGAGGCCGCGAAACTCCATGGAACCCATTGCCGTCTTGGCAGGGCAGATTGCCTTCGTAGACGGGGAGGACCCAGCTTCGGCCATACCGCATCTCGACCGTACGCTTCTTGACAGCGCGGTGACCAGTTACGGCGCATACCTGGACCTTTGGCGGCTATACAGCGAGAAGGAATGGCACCGGGACGTGACACGCGCTGCTGCCATCAGCGCGGTGCGTTACTCCTCCTGCCAGGCAATCAGTCAAGAGGGCGGAGGCTGGAATTTGGCGATCGATCAAAAGTCGCTCTCGACACTACAGGATGCATGGCGCGAACATGCGACAGACGATGACCAAGTCGAAATCGACGAATCCGCGCCGGACTGGACATCGGACCGCTATACCGACCTCAGCACTGTCGACAAGCGAAAACGGGTGCGCGCGCGACCGCAGTTCACATCGGGAGGCCTCCTACTCCCAACTGACGACTGGCTGGAGCCACCTTCGACGGGCTACGTCTATCTTTCGCTGACCGGTAATCGGACACAGCAGGAGCGACGGGACCGTGCCCGTCGTGCCATCGAGTCGGGTTTGGGCGTGCCGACTCTGAACCGGCTGCTACAGGACATGCCGCTGCCAAGGCAGAGACAGTCGAATCTCGAAGGCCTCTCCTCATACGCCAGGCAGAGCTTCAAGGCAGGAAAGGCCACGGTCAAACAGGAACTTGCGATCAAGGTTGCCCTGAACACGCCTGACGTGGCGCTGATCATTGGCCCCCCAGGGACAGGCAAGACGCAGGTTATTGCCGCGCTCGAGAGGCGATTAGCCGAGCTCAACGAGGGACATGCGATCGCGCAGCAAGTGCTGATCTCAAGCTTTCAGCACGACGCCGTGGAGAACGCGTTGGGGCGAACGGACGTGTACGGGCTGCCCGCAGTGAAGGTTGGCGCCAGGCGCCAAGAAGGAACCGACCCGGTCGACACGTGGCGCCAAGGGCAGCACGCGAAGGTGGAAGCAGAGCTCGCTCGCCTAGAAGCCGTGGAACCTGGCGCGAGACTCCTGGAGAGTCTCAATAGCTTGCTCAATGAACTGTTGGTCGCCGGGGCTGCGGCAGATAGCCGCGCTCAGAAGTTCGACCTGATGGAGCATATGCTGGACCAACTCGCGACGGAGGCCCGCATCCGCCCGTCGCTCGACTGGCGCAGCAAGTGGGCTGCCTATCGTGAAGCGATTGCAACCGTCGCTCCGGCCTCCACCCGCCTATCGACTGGGCAGCGACAGCAAATGACGCGTGCAGTCCGTTCGTTGAGGGTGCTGCCAGAGTCTTATGCCGACGATGGTACGCGGCGCGCTTTGTTGGTCTTGCGACTGGCGCAGGGATCGGAATGGTGCGGGCCTTCGCACGTCGAGGTCCTCGATAGACTGTCCAGTGAATCGATACCGTCGTCGCTGCAGTTGGACGAACTGAGCTCTGTCCGGGACGCGCTTCTTGACCAACTACGTGTGGACCGTCGGCCGGCCAAGGTTCGAACGAGGCTCGAAGAAAGCGCCGCACATTTGCTCGGCGAACTTCAGGCCGAACTCGCAGCCAAAGTGGCAAAGTCGCGCGCTGGGGCCTTCGGCGTAGTCAGACAGTTCGCAGATGCCCTCATCTCACAGCCAGCATGGGTCCGGCGGGCGGTGGAGAACTACAGCAGCATTGTGGGCGCCACCTGCCAGCAATCTGCGAGTCGCATGATGACGCAACTGAAGAACGTCTCGTCCGACACGGCTCAGTCGATTCAGTTTCAGAGCGTGATCATCGACGAGGCCGCCCGGGCCAATCCTCTGGACCTGTTCATTCCCATGGCCATGGCTCGAAGGAGGATCGTTCTTGTTGGCGACCATCGACAGCTGCCGCACATCCTGGATCCGGCCATCGAAGAGGAGATTCGTGGGGAGCGAGGGGAGCAGGTCCAGGACGACACCTATCAGCACAGCCTGTTCGAACGGCTCTGGAGGCAGTTCAAAGCACGTGAAGCCCGCGATGGGATCCCTCGGGTCGTCATGTTGGACATGCAATTTCGAATGCACCCAACGCTGGGCAACTTCATCAGCGAGCACTTCTACGAGGCTGCCGGCCTTGACAAGGTGTACTCAGGAAAGACGGAGGCCGACTTTCCAGAGACAGTGCCCCTTTACGGTGGCGTCGTATGCCAGTGGGTGGACGTTCCTGCGCAAGTGGGTGGCGACGAAAGACTTCCGACCGGCAGCCGAGTCCGCTCAGCTGAGGCTTTTAGAACAGCGCAAGAAGTAAAACGACTACTGGAGCAGCTCGCCCCGAGCCAAAGCATAGGGGTGATCACGTTTTATGCAGCACAGCGAGATCGGATCTTCCAGGAGTTGGCAAAGCTCGGAATCGCTGCACGGGGCCAAGAGGGCTGGCACATCAAGGAGGAACATGCGTCAAGTCCCGAATGCCCTGAGCGCCTTCGCGTCGGCACTGTCGACGCCTTCCAAGGCAAGGAGTTTGACGTCGTTTTCCTGTCTGTCGTCAGAAGCAGCGGGCAAAAGCTGGAACGCCGCTCAGACTACGAGATCCCGGAGGCATTCGAACGACTCGCTAGCCGCAAGTACGGCCACCTCCGCAGCTCGAATCGATTGAACGTGGCCATGAGCCGACAGCGGCGCTTGCTCGTCGCAGTTGGTGACAGAAGTATGTTCACTGGCCACTCGGCGAAGGAGGCTGTACCGGAGATGTGCGCCTTCCTCGAGCTTTGTGACCAGGAGGCCGCCCGTGTCCGGTGAACGGTACCTCCGGTGGGAGCACAAGCTTCCCAAGGGAAGGCAAGCTTCGCTGCTGTGGCCAGTAGAGATTTGGGCCATCCTTGCCCCTGAGGCAAACCGTGGCTTGAATGTGTTCCAGGAAGGCATCCTCGGCCTGCTGAGGGCGGGAATCCGAGATCGACAGCAGATCGCAAAGCTGCTGTGCCTGGATGAGAGCCTGATTGCTTTCATCCTCGCCCATGAAATCATGCCGAACCAGTGGGTCGATGGCCAGTTCAAAGTTACGCCTGCAGGAGAGCGCCTCCTGTCCGGCGGCATTGACACCCAAGGGAAGCTGACTCTGCAGTACGCCTATCGAGACTCCGTGTTCGGGCACTGGCTCCCTCGTGTGAGCCGTGATCTGCCAGACATCAATCCCCTTGAGCTGGGCCCTCAGAAGTTCCCGACATTCCGCAACAGCCGGGAGGGCGGCGGAGAGATTCGGCCCTTCTTACTTCCGCGAAGGCATGAGGCAAGTCCCCCCCGCAAAGCCGACGTTCTGAGGGCTTGGCGCACCGGTCTGCAAGACGCGCGCCGTGCGGAAGGTGAAGGCGAGAGCGTGCCTGAGATCCTGAGCGACGACATCGAAATTGTCGGAGGAGAACCCACAGTGGCGTACGTGTGGTGCGAGATCATCCACATGCCGGGTGATCAGCAGCCGTGGCTCGTGACAGATCCGTGGCGGATCACGCTGGCAGCGAGATGGCTGCGGGAGCCGTTGCAAGAGAATTTGGACTCCATCTCAGGCCTGATGGGTCGCATAGCCACCGTATTGCCAACCACAGATGCGTCCGCAACAACTGCGGAGGCACTCAGGAGGCAGATCGATCGAGACGTCGAATTTCATCTCTCTCAATGGCCCGGACTGAACATGCCGCATCTGGCCCTGCTGAAGGAGCACCTGGCGAGGGTGCTACGACAAAAAGCCAGGACGGAAGCGACGGCAAACTCCTCCCAGGAGGAGTTGGGAAGCCTGATGCAGGAGTGTGGGTCATTGCTCGAGGCGCTCATGCAGTGGACGCTGGAACGCTGGCCTGTGGGAGATATCGTCTGGCCACGCGACGGGCAGAACCGGAAGGCGGCGGAAGATCTGCTGGACATGGTACCGATCCGGGCGGAATTGCCGGATAACAGCAAGGCTCTGTTGGCGGGGCAAAACTTCCGCGACATCCGTCTCGCAGCGCAGCGTCGCGACCGCGCCTTCAAGGCTCTCTTGTTTGCCGCTCTAGTGGCGACGCACAGCCATCAAGATCATCCATTCCGCGAGCTCGACGAAGCCCAAGTGCAATGGGATCGGTTGCTCACGCTGATTGACACGCGTAACAAGGGCAGCCACGCTAGTGGAAAGCGGCTGCACAGAAACCACGCCCTATCCGAAGCCGAATTCGCGATCGCATGGTGTACGAACTTTTCGAAGTTCTTCAAAGAAGTCCAATAGAGATGGCAAAGAAACACCCGAAAAACAATCAACAGGCTCGGCAGGCGATTCCTCAGCCCGCTACAGCCGCGCCGGCACCTTCTGCCCTTCTCCGATTGATGGCGTCAGCCTCCCAAGTGGCCACCCTTGTGGGGGAGGACTTGCCGGCCTGGTCGGAAGACACGGTAAGGGGCCTTTCGGCCAAATTGCCAGAGGGGGACCGAGGTCAGTTCAACACATTCATAGATTCCTTCGCGAGCCTCGGTGCCAGAGCGAGGGACGTCTACGACGGATGCAAGAGGAGGGAGGCACAGCACGAAGAGGAACGTACATCGCTCTCGACAGATCGCGACCGTCTAAAGGCTGAACAGATCTCCCTCGATGAACAGCGGGACCAGCTCGCTGCAGCCTCCTCAAAATTGCGAGAAGAGATCGAGGAAAACTCGAAGCAACGCAATGACTTGGTTGCGGCGAAGCAAGCGCTCGCGCTGCGGGAGGCAGAAGTTCGAGGCGGTCTGGTTCTGGAGCGTGAGGCGTCTTTAGGCATCCTGTTGGATCAGATCGCGACCCTCGAAAGGCATCGCGACCAACTTCCGGCCGAAGCCGCCCTGCGGCGACAGGAACTCATGGATGAGGCACGCCGGGAGGCGGCTCACCTGATCTCGCTTGCGCAGAGGCACAGTGCGTCAAACCTGGAGAAGGAAACTGAGCTCGTGATGCAGGTGGTCGAGATCGGACGTCGCGAGGAAAAGCTTCGGATCGAAGAGGAGGTCATCCGCGCACGGCAGCGAAACATCGACGAAGCCGCGCGATCGCAGGCACAGGCTCTCGTCGAGGAAAAAAGTGTACTCCTCAACAGGCAGCTGCGAGAAGCTGAGCGGCTGCGCAAAGTGATTGCAGACCAGCAGGCTGAACTGGATGAGTTGGATGCAGTTCGCCAAGTGGTTGGCGACGAGCCCCAACGCCTGCTGGACGAAAACGAGTCTCTGCGTGCGCAGTGCAAGCAGCTCGATCGAAGATTGCAGGATCTGCTATCGAACCAGTCTCAAGACGACGCAAAGGAGCTCAGGAAGCAACGCGATGCGTTGCAGCAAAGCCTCGATGCATTGCGAGGCGAAGTTTTCGGCCTTCGGCAGCAAGAGCACCAGTGGCAGCGCAGCGTGACCGAACGGGAGAACGCTGAAGCGATGCGCGTCGTGCTCGAGAAGCACAAGGCGTTGTTGGGGAGTGCCGTACAGGAGCTACGCGCACAGGTGGACGAACTTGTCGATCAAGGTAAGGACAGCACTGTCTTTCCTGAGCTGACGCGCATGGACAAGGAACTGACTCTCCGCGTCCCTACCGAGCCGGCGCCACTTCTGCCCGCCTTGGTTGGCGATCTCCAGGCCCGTATTGCGTACGCCGAGCGCGGCAAGCAGCTTCACTTTTCCAAGGAAGTTCTCCAACTCTTTGTGGGCGGCCTAGCGATGAGCCGCTTACACATCTTCCAGGGCATCAGCGGGACCGGCAAAACAAGTCTGGCAACGGCCTTTTGCGCGGCAATCGGGGCCACCTGCAAGGTGGTCCCGGTCCAGGCTGGTTGGCGCGATCGGGCCGACCTGATTGGCCACTACAACGCCTTCGAGAAGCGTTACTACGAGAAAGACACACTGCAGGCCTTGTATCGCGCGCAGACGGAGGCTGAAAGCGACAAGCTGCATGTGGTCCTGCTAGACGAAATGAACCTCTCTCGCCCAGAGCAGTATTTCGCGGAGTTCCTGTCCGCAATGGAAGTCTCCCAGGAGAGGCGGTTCATAACCCTCATGGAGTCCCGGCCGGTCAATGGCGCGCCCGTGCTTTTGAAGGACGGTCGCCTGATCCGGTTGCCTCCCAATGTCTGGTTCATTGGAACGGCCAATCACGACGAAACTACCAACGCCTTTGCCGATAAGACCCATGACCGTGCGTTTGTCCTTGAACTGCCGAAGCATGGTCCGGTTGCCGAAAAAATCATTCGACCGGCAGACAGCGTGACGTGGTCTTTCGAGGCCCTGACGAACCAGTTTGACCAGGCCCGTAAGAAGCACGAAGCTCACGTCAAGAAGCTGCTCGGGTTCATCGACGCCAGCCGCCTTACGAAGATCCTGAATGACGACTTCGACCTCGGATGGGGCAATCGTCTGGAGCAGCAGATGATCCGCTTCATGCCGGTAGTGCTTGAGTGCGGTGGAACCGAGTCCATGGCGCTCGATCACATGCTCGCCTCGCGAATGTTCCGGGACGGCAAGGTCACTGGACGGCACGACAAGAGCGCTGACGACCTCCGTCGAGTTCAGGATGCGCTAAATGATGTATGGAACGAGGGCAAGCTTGGCGGCGCACCCAGCTCATGCTTGAAGGCGATTGAATGGGACATCCAGAGGTTGGGGCGCGGCGGATGAAGGTATGGGACCGCTACTACGGATCAGAGGCAGAACTGCCCGACGTTGTTGAGTCGGGACGGTTCCAGGTACTGTCGCTATGCACGCTGAACGGTCATACCCTGCTGAACAAGGGCGACGTGCTCTGGGGTGATGGTGGCCTCAAGTGTGCCTTGACGGGGGACAGAACTGAGAGGACCTTTGCCGCTGTGGACAACGGCCAATCCGACGGCTCGCCAGATCCGAAGATCGACGAGGCCGTCGGGGCAGTAACGGACCAACTAGACGGTGATGAGTTGCCCTCTCCCATCATGCCGTCGCAGCTCGAGAAGCACGTTGATCTGCTCCATTTCGAGAAATTGCTGGCAAATCTTCTAGAAGCAGGGCACCTTCAGTCCATTTCACAGCGACCGAGACTCGACATGCGCTACGACGTCGAAGTATTGCCGGTCTCGCGTGCAAGAAGGCTAGCGCCAGACGCGCTGACAGCGCTCGCCTCCAACTCGCGGGACTGGAGCCGCAGACGGATTACCGGGATTGTTCCTGCTCGCCTCAAAGCACTCGTGAGCGACGACGAGCATGGCATTTATGAGAACGTCGTCTTTGCTCGGCTGGTCGATCGTTTCCAGAAGCTGCTACGGGCGAGGATCCGTGATGTGTCTGACCTTCTTAAAAAGCACAAGAAAGCAGAAGTGCTTTCAAACGCGCAGCAACTCGACCGCCGGCTACGCCAAGACATTTGCACACTCTGGGGCCAGTCCTTCGCCGACAACCCCGCAGCAGGAGCACGTGCCCGTGAAACCTATGATGCCTTGATCAAGCTGCGAGGAAAGGTTCAGCAACTGCAGCATAAGGGACTCTACACTCAAGTATCTCGACAGTTAACGGTCCCGAACGCGCTCAGGAACACCAATATCCTGCAACACGATCTGCGCTATCAGCATCTTCGACCAATCTGGCTGATCGCCCACTCCGCGTTCGACCGGGAGATGAAGACGCCGCGCCAGAAGTTCGAAGCGGAAAGGGCCCTCGGCGAGCGGTATGGGCGCTATATCGAGTTGCTCGTTCGAAGAGCTCTGTCCGCCAGCTTACTCGTCAAGTGGAGTAATGCGGGCGTCGCAGCAGCCTTCGGCCCTTGGGAGTTGCGAATCGCAGGCCAGAAGGGGGGCTGCAACTTGGAACTCTTCAACGGAGTGACCTTGCTCGACCACCTGACGATCGTGGCAGGCCGGCATGGCCGACTGGACTGGGTAGACCAGCGCGACGATTACTACGTCTTTTTCTGCCATCACCCGGAGGCGGCTGAGAATGACTCTGGAGACGACAGCGTCCTCAATCCACTTCAGTTCTATTCGGTGGAGAGGGTCCGACTAGCTATCGAGAAGTGGTTGCTTAAGCAGAGTTTGAGTCGTTACCCATTCCACGTCACGCCCGTTCCGGCGGACCTCCAAGCCGCCATTTTGGCCGCGGCGGGCTCGAAGGTTCGGAAGGCGGGCAACGGCATCCAGTTCTGCGAGCCGTTGAGGTCCAACGCTCGGATTGAGATCGGGACGGCTGTAGGACGGGGTTCTGCCAACGAACGCACAAAGGCAAGGCTACATGAGGCGCTAAAGTTGGCTGAGATGCTGGGGTTGTGCCATGTATGTGGCAATACCATTTCCCCCTCAGATTTTCGGGCTTCAGAGAGTGGTTTTCGTGCGGACTGTGGGGCCTGCGGCGCAAACTGGACGCTAAAAATGGTGGACGGCAGACCTGACCGAGCTGAATATCGAGTCGGGAAAGTCGATCGGCCTTTCGTCGAGGTGGGTTGCCGCCAAATTGAAATCGATTGGTTGGTGCCGGGGCAGCCGTCAAAGTACGGAGGCACTCAACAG
>Ga0105048_10006437_pt1 | contig 18946 bp, 13 predicted proteins | sample MAT05_FD_78382 | JGI IMG/M metagenome (GOLD analysis project Ga0105048, IMG submission 78382) | Freshwater microbial communities from Lake Fryxell liftoff mats and glacier meltwater in Antarctica - MAT-05 | ecosystem: Environmental > Aquatic > Freshwater > Ice > Liftoff microbial mat | place... | reverse complement strand
TGCGGGGCCGTGAGGATCACCTGCACGCGCTCGACCAGAAGGTTCGACGGGATCACCACCGAGTCGCTGACGCCCGCGAGGCTCGCGTCGGGGACCGCGACGTTCGGCGTGCGGAGGGCCGAGGCAACGGTCCGATCGGGCCCGCGCGAGACGAACCCCGGCGCGAGCGAGACGGCGGCCGCGGCGTCGATGGCGCCGAAACCGAAAACGTCGCTCACCCACCGCCCGGCGCCATTGAGCGCCCAGCTCTCGTCGTCGGGCTGCACCCGCCGTGCCGAGCGGATCAGCACGTGCTGCACATCGCGGCTGGAAAGATTCGGATTGGCCTGCAGCACCAGCGCGATCACGCCCGACGCGATGGGGGCCGCGGCGGACGTCCCGCCGAAGCCTGCGGTATAGTCGCCCGGGGCCGAGACCGACGCGCCGGTGGTCGTGTACACGCCCGACGGGGCCGAGCCCAACAGGTCGGTGCTCGATGTCGTCACCAGCATGAGCGACGAGCCGGCCTCGGAATACGTTGCCCGCTGGTCGCTCCGGTCGATCGAGCCGATCGCGATCGCGTATCGGCTGGAGGCATAGGGGTCGTAGTCCACGCGGTCGCTGACGCCCGCGCCATTTCCCGCGGCCCAGACGAAGATCGTCCCCTTGCCGCCGCGGCCCGCCGTCGCCGCCGTTTGCAAGGCGGCCAGCTCGATCGAGGAGATCGCGCTCAGAATCGCGTTGTCGGGCGGACCCCAGGAGCAGGACTTGACGGCGTTGAGATCATTGCGGAAAGTGAACGACGCGGCGGTATCCGAATCGAAGCCGAAGAACTGCCGCGAGATCTTCGCGCCGTACGCGACGCCCACGCCGCCGATCCCGTTGCGTGCCGCGGCGATCAGCCCGGCGCACGCCGTGGAATGGTCGCCGAAGGTATAGCCCAGAATCGGGCCCTGGCTGGCCGCGAGGTTCACGTTGGGCGCGAGGTCCGGATGGTCGATGTTGAAGCCGGCCTCGATGACGCCCACGGTGATGCCCGTGCCGGTGATGCCGTTCTTCCACGCCGGCAGGGCGTTGACACTCCCGGCGGCACCACCCAGGCCGTTGATGAACCACTGCTGCACAAAGCCCGGGTCCGTCGGCGGATTGGCCCTGAGCGTACGGGGCCGCATCGAGTCGACGTACGCCTCGAGCACGCCCGGCTGGCCCGCCAGCGCGTCCGCCAGATCAGCGGCGGCGGCGACGCTCGTCGTGTCAATCAGCCAGAACTCCCGCAGCTCGCCCGGCTCCTCGCTCGCCCGCACGGGCAGCAGCGCTGGCCCCTCGGCCACCCGGCGGAGCCCAAGGGCCCGATCGATCGGGCCCCGGTCCACAGCCCGAACGATCACCCGGGCCCGCAGCATCCAGCCGTCGTCGGCCTGGCTGGTCAAGGCCTCGGGCGACTGAAGCCCCATCGGACGGACGCCCACGCCCGTGCGAACCGGCCGCTGGTCCGCCTCGACCGCCCCGAGCGCCGACGAACACAGCAGGCCGCCCGCGAGCGTGGCGGCGAGCGTCAGAGTCAGCGGGGCTTGCGGCTGGGCGGACCGTGCGGGCATGGTTCCTCTATCGGACGGTTCGCGGCCCGACTGGCCCGGGTTCGCGCTGGCACGATTTAGCACGGGAACTGGCCGGCAAACCAGCAGCTCAGGAACGCAAAGATGTCTGAAACATCGCGCGTGCCGCTGTTATCAAAGTCCGAGCCCGGGCCGGCGGCGAACCACGTCGACAGGAACGCAAAGATGTCTGCAACCGTCCTGGCCCCGTCGTTGTCGGCGTCGCAGGCGCAGCGGAGCCGCGGGCCGGCCGCGTTGATGGCCGCCGTGGTCTGCACGGATGTCGTGGTGCTGCTCAGCGAGATGGTCACCAGCACCGGCAGGGCCGCGCACGCGGGCGAGTCGGCCGGGAAGGTGACCTGCAGCGGATCAAGGGGGGTGGGGGTGGTGTTGGTGGGCGGGGAGTTGTTGATTGAGAAGTTGGTTGTGGCCGTCGCGCCGCCCTGGGGCGTGCGGGTGATGCGCCCGGCGAGAACGACCGGGACGACCTGCGGGTCCGTCGGGAACGCCGAGCCGCCGAAGTTCGAGGTTGTCACCACCGTCGCGCTGACGGGGATGCTGAAGTCGAACGATGCGGGGTCGCCCACGACGGGCGTGAGCGTGCCGGCCGACGCGGCCGCCTGCGTGACGCCGATGGCCGTCACGTTGACGGTGCCCAGCGGGATGCTCAGTGGCCCGCAGTTGAACAGCGTGCAGGTGGGCGTCGTGCTGCCGGCGAAGGCGGCGCAGAACGCGCGGTAGGTGAAGTTGTTGAGGTTTGCCGATGTGCTGATGGGCGCTACACCAACCAGGTTCAGGCTCACATTCCGCGCCTCGGCCGTGCCCGCGCCGGGATTGATCGAGAGCGTGAAGCTCCCGGTCGGTCGCTGCGGCGTGCTCGGGGTGTTTCCCCCAGTGCCCGCGAGCGTGCCGCTGATCGGGATGATCTGGTTGGTCGTCAATGCGATCGACGAGCAGCCGCTGGTGAACAAGCACAGGAACGGGTTCGGCGTGCCCTGCTGCAGGCGCGTGGCGAGCAACGGGGCCGCGGGGGGCGGAGGCTGAATAGGCATCGGATCGCCCGAGAGCGAGCCGCTGAACGGGGCCGAGGCGCTGAACGTGTACGTCACGGCACTGGTCGTGGCGTTGACGGTGAGCGTGTAGGCCTCGGCGGCCAGGGCCGACCCGGAGCACAGGGCCAAGGCGGCCAAGCCGACGAGGGAACGGAGTCGAGTTTTCGACATGGGGAGCATCTCCACGAGCGTCGTCGCGTGTTCAGGCAGCGGAAGGGGGCGGGATACGAACAAAAGGTAACCCCTGGCCGCCGGTTTGCCACCTCGGACGTCCGAGAAGCCGTGGAACTTCATGGTGAAGCCTCCCTGGCCAAGCTTGGCCGGTGGCAGCCATGTGGCCCACGGCGGGTATGCTCTTGGCGACCGCCGGCCCATGACGCCCGGGGCCTGGGAGGACCCGTCATGCCGCTGCCCCCGCTGGTTCTCAAGGACCCGATCTGGGCCCGCCTGGATTCGGGCTGGAAGCCCATCCCCAAGCGTCCGGGATATGCCTTGGGGATCGCCGTGGTGCTCTCCATGACGGTTGTCATGGCGCTCGCGTACGTGGCCACTCTGGGCCTTCTCGGCTACGGCGTCTGCGTGTATTTCCAACACTTCGCCCCGCCGGATGCGAGATCGTCGGGCGGCTCCATAGTGAGCGCGTCGGTCCTGTGGCTCCTGCCTCCCGTCTTGGGCATTATGCTCCTGGTGGTGCTCATCAAGCCGCTCTTCGCCCCCCGGGCGGGAGCCACAGGCAGCATCGAGATCAAGGAGTTCGAGGAGCTCAAGCTCCACTCGTTTGTCCAGAATGTTTGCGTCGTCATCGGGGCCCCGCCGCCGCGCGAGATCCGGTTGGACTGCGAGGTGAATGCCTCCGCGTCGTTCCGCCGCGGCCTGCGGAGCCTTCTCACGCCCGGGGACGTGGTCCTCACCATCGGCATGCCCTTGGTCGCGGGCATGACCAAACGCCAGTTCGCCGGCGTGCTCGCCCACGAGTTCGGCCACTTGGCTCAGGGCTCGGGCATGCGCACGACATCGCTCGCGCTGACCCTCGTCAACTGGTTCGCACGCGCCGCCTATCAACGCGACGCCTGGGACGTCGCCATGGCCCGGCTCGCCGCCACCGGCCACGCCCTGGCGATCTTCGGCTGGGCGGCGATCATCTGCAGCTTCTTCGCCCGGCTCGTTCTGAAGGTCATCGTCTGGGTCTGCTCGTTCCCGGCGCTCTTCATGCTCCGCCAGATGGAGTACGACGCCGATCGCTACGAGGTGCAGCTGTCCGGCATCGCGGCGTTCGAGCGGGCCTTCGAGGTGCTCGGCGAGCTGGGCACCGTGTACCCGCGGGCCCTGGAATCGACGCGCCGCGTCTATCAGCGCGACAAGACCGTGCCGAGCAACTTCCCCGCCGTGCTCGTCGACCACGCCCGCAGGCTCACCCCCGAAGAGCGCGCGGAGGTCCGCAAGCAGATGCTCGAGGCCCCGGGCGGCTTTCTCTCCACCTACCCAAGCCCCACCAGCCGCGTCGCCGCAGCCAAGGCACTCGGGCACGAGGGGCTCTACACCGACGACGGCCCCGCGGCCCATCTGTTTGGCGACTTCGACGCCGCGTGCACCAAGGCGAGCTATCACCTGTTCCGCCAGCTTCTCGGGCCGGACCTCGAGATGGCCCGCTTCGTCAGCGTCGGGCCGCTGGTCGTGGCCGGGCCCCGTGCCGAGTCGCGGCAGACCACCCTGGAAGCCTTCCTGGGCTACGAGCCGGCCAGCTGGCGCCCGCCCTTCCTCCCCGCGACAACCATCGCCGACGCCGAGAACGCCAAGGCGACCATCACCCGCATGCTCGACACCAAGGCCAAGACCCGCGCAGTCTCCGGCGGCGAGGCCGCGGGCAAGCGCATCACCGAGTTCCGGGCCGCCAGCGACGAGGTGATCGCCTGGGGCAAAGTCGTCGCCCAGCACGGCGCGGGCCTCTCGCCGGACTTCAAGGGCCTCTCCCTCGCCTTCACCAGCCGCGAGGGCGCGATCGAGCGCTTGCAGAAGTCCGGCACGCGGCTCGACGAGGCGACGGCCCGGCTCGATGAGCTGAACACGGCCGCCGCCGCCCGGCTTTCTTGCACGCTCGCGGTGCTCGGCGTGGCGGGCATCGAGTCAGCCATCCCGAGCGCGGCCCGCGATCGGGCCCGGGCCGGCGAGCTCTTGCAGGCCCTCGAGACGCTGCGCAAGATCCACCCCACCGCCGCCGAGTGCCGCTCGATGAACGCGCGGGCCCAGGCGCTCTTGGGCCGTGTCCGAAACGAGGAGAGTTTCAAGCGGGCCAAGGGCGAGCTCCGGCCGCTCAGTGATATCGCCCGGATCAAGCTCGACGACGCCCGGCGGCTCGGCGGCGACACCAAGGACCCCGCCGCCGCAAGCCTCGCCGAGGGCAACCTCGGTGCCACGCTCGTGGGCGCCAGCCCCGGCTACCGCGAGATGGACGAGATCTTCGCGGCCCTGGAGCTCTTTGTCGCCAACTACCCCGACGCGGTCGGACGCTGCCTGGGCGAGCTGGCCGAGATCGCAGCCCGCGTGGAGACGGGGCTCGGCAAGCGGCTCAAGGCCGGCAGCGGGGCGGCGGCCGGGGCGGCGTGAGACGCCAGCAAGCACCGGCTCAAAGAGCCAACTCGACAGATTCTTGTGCCCGCGTTCGCACACGCCGCGCGAGCGGATGAGTCGTTGGTGAGCCATGCTGGAACAGATGAACCATCCGAGGGCCGACGACATACCCAGATCGACAGACCCACCAGCATCCGCCGCAACCTTCGCACCCGACTGCCTGATTTGTCAGTACGACCTCTCCGCCACGCCCGACGGCCGCTGCCCGGAGTGCGGGGGAGTTTTCACGCACGACGAGCTCTACGCGGCTGCAAGGCTTAAGGCTCGGCAACGACCCGGCGTACTGGATTGGACGCTCCGTTTGATCGCCGGCCCACTTGCCTTCATGGGAGCGGCAACACTCGCCTACGCGTCTTGGAGCACGGTATTTCCACTTTCGTTGACGCTCATCCTCGCCGGTGTCGGGCTGTTGGCGTTCGTCGACGCGTTGCGGCGTGCGCGCGGCCACTTCACTACGTGGCTGACAACATTCTTCGCGGCGCCATTCACCCTTGCCACGGCTGCGCATGTTTTCAACTCGCTGCTCGCCCCATTTCTGCTCGCGCTCAGTCCGACGATGATCTGCTGGCAACGCCGTGTCCTGAACGGCCAGCGAGGTCCGGGGCCTGTGGGCGCGGGATTTGCCGGCCTCACGCCCACGGCGACAAGCTGCGTCTGGACGTTCGCCTCTGTCGATCTGCTGATCAGGGGCTACCGCTGATCTAGGTTCGACTGGTTGCCCAACGGGACGGGTAGATCCAATGTCTTTGCCATCCGGACCGGCGCGAGCTTCGGGCTTGGCCTCGCTCAGCTCGCTCTGGGCGCCGTGCTAGTCGTACTTGGGGTTCATTACCGCCGGCTCGACCGCCGCCCCGCGCTCACCCCATCCCCATCGCCATCGCCATCATCTTCCCCATGTCCGCCGGGCTCATCGCCACCTTCGCTCCCGCCGCCTGCAGCGCCTTGATCTTCGATTCCGCCGTGTCGTCGGCCCCGCCGATGATCGCCCCGGCGTGGCCCATCCGCTTGCCGGGGGGGGCCGTCTGGCCCGCGATGAACGCGGCGACGGGCTTCTTCACGTGCTTCTTGATGTACTCCGCCGCCATGATCTCGTCGGTCCCGCCGATCTCGCCGATCATCAGGATCGCGTGCGTCTCCGGGTCGGCCTCGAAGAGCTTGATCACGTCGATGTGCGACATCCCGCGCACCGGGTCGCCGCCGATGCCCACGCACGTGCTCTGCCCGAGCCCCAGCCGCGAGGTCTGCCACACGGCCTCGTACGTCAGCGTGCCCGAGCGGCTGACAATCCCCACGGCCTTGCCCGTCCTGGCCTCGCTCACGTGCGTGTTGATGTAGCCGGGCATGATCCCGATCTTGCAGCCCCCGCCGCCCTTCTCCTTGCGCGTGTAGCGGTCGCTCGACGTGGTCCCGCTCCCGGTCTTCGGGCCCGGCGTGATCACGCCCGGGCAGTTGGGCCCCACCAGGAGAATCGGCTCCTTCCGGCCCCCGTTCGCCGCGTTCACTTCGTCGAGCAACGCCCGCGTCTTGACCATGTCGTTGACCGGGATGCCCTCGGTGATGCAGCAGATCACGCGGATCCCCGCGTCGGCCGCCTCCAGAATCGCATCCGCGGCGAACGGCGGCGGCACGAAGATCATCGTCGCCTCGGCGCCCGTCGCCTTCACGGCCTGCTCGACAGTGTCGAAGATCGGAACGCTCGCCCCATCGTCGATGGCAAACTTCTGCCCGCCCTTGCCGGGCGTCACGCCGCCAACAACGTCGGTGCCGTAGAGAAAGCACCCCTTGGCGTGGGCCCCGCCGAAGGAGCCGGTGATGCCCTGACAGATGACTTTAGTGGAGGCGTTGATGAGGATCGACATGGGGCGGCAGTGTAGGGCGGGGCCCCTGCGCCGTGGGCCGAGCCTCCAACCCGCTTTACGCGCCGCCCGCCCCCGCGTCGTTGACGACCAGCACGTCCGCCGCCGCCCGATATCCCGCGGCATAACGGGCAAAGGTCGGCTCGGCCACCGAATCAAAGAACGCCCGTGCGTACTCGACCCCCCACCCCCGCACGCCCGTCTGCTCCAGCCGCTCCCACCGGGCCCACCGCACCGCGGGCCCGGCCTCGACATATACGCACAGGTCCAGCGCTGGCCGCACCGCCGGGTGCAGCGCGAACAGCCCCTCGACCACCACCAGCGGCGTCCACCCCGCCCGCGCCGGCCTCGGAGCCTCGATCATCCGCTCGCCGACGCGCCGGTGCTCGTGGAAACTCCACTCCGGGACGCTCGCCGCCCGGCCGAGGCGCAGGCTCGAGACGTCCGCAACCAGGCGGGCGAGGTCCGCCGACTCGGGCAGGTCGCGCAGATGCTCGGGCGTGCGGTCGTAGTCGGGCAGGTAGTGGTCGGTGCCGACGATGCACCCGCTCAGCCGCAGGGCCAGCGTGCTCTTGCCCGCGCCCACGGGGCCGGTGACGCCCACGACCATCGCGCGGGCTCCGTCGCCGCCGCTCGTTCCCCCCGCGACCGGCCCAGCCGCACCCAGCAACTGACGCACCTTCAGCGGCGCCTCGTCGAGCGTCGTGACGATCGGGGCGGGCCGCTGGCCCGTGCCCGCCGCCGCCGCGGGCTCACTCATCGTCGTCCACCTCGCCCGGCGCCGGCGGCTTGCCCGGCCGCTTCCAGCCCGACTCGGGATCCTTCTCGAGCGCCGTCGCCGACTGCTTCATGCAGCGCAGGCACACCCGCGCGTGCACGCCCGCGGCGTCGACCGGGCTCTCCCACTGCGGCTGGTTTCGCTCTTCGAGGCACATGCTGCACTTGGCCCCCTGGTGCTGGTGCCCGCCGCCATACACGACCACGTCGGCGTACGCGGTCGTCAGGCACTTGAGGCAGATCAGGCTGCCCTGGTGCCCCTCGATCATGATCTCCTGGCCCTCCGGGTCCCACGTGCGGGCGCAGAAGTCGCAGAGAGACGAGGCCACGGTGCCGTCGGGGTTGGAGGTGTGCATGGTGTGAGCAAACAAGGACGGAACGGGGTTGAAAGGGGTGCGAACGTTCGACGAATGGTCTAGGCGGCCTCGCCGAGCCCGGGGCCGAAGTCCCCCGAGCCGCCGCCGAGCTGGTTGCGGACCAGTGATTGATAGATAGCACATCGCGAGAGCAGGTCTCGGTGGTTCCCCTGGTCGATGATGCGGCCCTCGCTCATCACCACGATCAGGTCCGCCGAGACGACCGTCGAGAGCCGGTGCGCGACGATCAGGCAGGTCCGCGTCCGCCCTCCCTGTCCCTGCCCGGCCTGCCCACCGGAACCAACGAACTCGGCGATCGCCTCGGCGATCCGGGCCTCGCTCTCGGCGTCGATCATGCTAGTGGCCTCGTCGAGGATCAGGATCGCCGGGTCTCGGAGGATCGCGCGGGCGATGGCCAGCCGCTGCTTCTGCCCGCCGCTGAGCCCCGAGCCCTGCTCGCCGACCTCGAAGTCGTATCCCCCGGGCTTCGCGAGGATGAACTCCTCGGCCCGGGCCCGCCGGGCCGCATCGCGGATCCGCTCGTCGGTCGCGTTCTCGGCCCCGTAGGCGATGTTGCCCACGATCGAGCCCTTGAACAGCACCGTGTCCTGCGTCACGACGCCTATGTGCCGGCGCAGCGAGCGGACGCCCACGGCCCGGATATCCGTGCCATCGACCAGCACCCGCCCGGCGTCGGGATCAAACAGCCGCGGGATCAGCGAGAGCAGACTGGTCTTCCCACAGCCATTGGGACCAACGAACGCAACGGTCATCCCGTGCCGGATCTCGAGGCTCACGCCGTCCACCGCCGGTCGCGATGCACCGGGATACGTCAGCGCCACATTCTCGAAAGTGATCGAGCGGCTCGGCCGCTCCAGTCGCGGCAGCCCGGGGCTGTGCCCGTCTTCCTCCGCCTGTCCCATCAACTGGTCTAGCCGCGACGCCGCCGCCGACGCCGCCTGGATGTCGTTGAGCAGCCCCGTCAGAGGCTTGAGCTGGGCCGCCGCCAACCCCAGCGAGGCCAGCACGGCGAGCGACGAAACCTTGTCGAGGTGCCCATCGAGAATGGCCTTGACAGCCACCAGCGCCAGGCACCCAAGCACGAGGATCGAGATCGTCTCCACCAGCGGGCTGGCCAGGGCGCGGGCCGTGCGGACCTTGAACTCCTGGGCGACGACCTCTTTGTTGATCCGGTGGAACCGCCCGGCCTCGTACCGCTCGCCGGAATACACCTTCACCACCCGCAGCCCCGCAAGCACCTCGTTGGCGGACTGATAGAGCCCGCTCTGGCCCGCCAAGGCCTTCCGGCTGGCCCGCCGGATCCGCTTGCCCAGCGTGCGGATGATCGTGCCCACCAGCAGCGCCACCGGGATCGTGATCACCGTCAGCCGCCAGTCGAACACGCACGCGATCGCGAACGCGGCCAGACCCTTGGTCACCTGCGCCACCGCGCGGCTCAGCAGCGCGTTGAACCCCGAGCCCAGCTGGGCCGTGTCGTACACGATCCGGCTCACCAGGTCGCTCGGGCCCGCCGACACCACCGTCTTCAGCGGCAGGTGCACCACCCGATGAAACGCCTCACGCCGCAGGCTCGCGATCGAGCGCGTCACCACCGTCAGCGACAAATACGCGTGCATGAAGTTGCACACCGCCCCCAGCACCGTCAATACGCCCAGCCCCACCACGATCCACAGCACGGCGTCAAACGGCTTTGGCGGGAGCGCGGCGATCACCCCGCTGGGGATCTCAACGGGCCAGTTCCGCTTGCCGAACGTCTCGTTCAGGTCCCTCGCCAGCTCGGGCAGCCCCTTGGGAGAAGCCCCGAGGATATTGTCCAGAACCGGCTTGAGCCCGAGGATCCCCGCCCCGAGCCCGCCCGCCGACAGCGTGGCGAACACAAGCGCCAACACCAATAGGCCGCGATACCGCCCCATCGTTCGGGCGTAGCGCCAGAACGGGTCGCGACCCGGGAGGGTGCGGGCGGGGGTGGAAAGGGCGGCCATGCGCAAGTAGTAAAGGGGCTCCCCAAGGGCAGGACCACACCGCAAACGCGGAGAAATCCTGACAACCTCGGGCCGGATCGGTCGCGGCGCGCCGACAATACTCATGACGTGATCGACCCGAGCACCCAACCCCCCCACCGCCCCCATCCCGGGCAGCCCCACGCGACGGCCATCGTCCCGTGCTTCAACCAGGGCCGCTTCGTCGTCGCCGCCGTCCGCTCCTGCCTCGAGCAGACCGACGCGAGCGTCCACGTTGTCGTCGTCAACGATGGCTCCAACGACGGCCGATCGCACACCGACTGCGACACCTGCCTCCGCCTCGACCCCTCGCGCGTCAGCGTGGTACACCAGCCCAACAAGGGCCTTCCCGCGGCCCGCAATGCTGGCGTCGCCCAGGCCCGGGCCTTGGGGTGGAACCAGGAGTTCGTCTTCTTCCTCGATGCCGACGACTGGGTCGAGCCGACCTTTGTCTCACGCCTCGCCGCGGAGCTGCGGGCCGCCGGCGACGACGCCTCCCACGCGTATTGCCAGGAACAGCTCGTCGAGCTCGGCACCGGCATCTGGCAGGTGCCCGAGTGGGACCCAGTCCTACTGCTGATCACCAACCTGCACCCGATCACGGCCCTCATCAGGGCCGACCGTTTCCACGCCTCGGGCGGCTTCGATGAATCCCTCGTTCACGGCTACGAGGACTGGGACCTCTGGCTCACCTTCGCCTCCCGCGGCTGGCGCGGCGTGCGGGTCCGCGAACCGCTCTTCGTCTGGCGCCGCCACAGCCCCGCCACCATGGTCATCCAGGCCAGCTCGCGGCACGACCGGCTCTACGCCGCCCTGGTCGTGAAGCACTGGGCCATGTTCGAGCCCTGCGCCCGCGAGGTTGTCGCACGCTCCAACGCGCTGCTCCGCAAGGCCGATGCGCACTGGATCGACGAGAACCACGACGCGATCTTCATCCGCGACCTGCGTCGGGACGTCCGCGAGGCCGTCCGCGACAAGGGCCGCGCCCTCGACGATGCCCTCGCCCTGAGCAAGCAGCTGCAGGACAAAGATGCCGAGATCGAGTATCTGCGTCGGGAGCTCGCCGCCGCGCGCGGCGCTCCGACGCTGAGCATCCGCGCCGGGGCCCGCCGGGCCATCGACGCGATCGCCGGGAGGCTCGGCCACGCGAGCACGATCCCCTCGGCCGCCGACGCGCAGGCCCGCGGCGTCAGCCCCGGCTGACCCCGTCGCGTTCGTTCAAGCCATCTCGGCCAACCGCCGCCTCACCGCTGGTCAACACTCGCCGTGCGCGACAGCCGCGCCTTGAGCTCCGCGACATTCGCCCCGGCCCGCTGGGCCTGCTCGAGCCACGCCGCGTGCTCACGGGCCGCGAAACCCCCGTCGGCGGCCCGTCGAACCAGCACGATCCGCATCCACGCCGAATCGTCCAGCCGCAGAGCAGCCTGGGCCAGCCGCGACCCCTCCGCCCCGCGCCCGGCGGCGTGCATCGCGCCGTACAGCCGCCCAGCATCCTCGCGGAACCGGGCCAGCCCGCTCTTGCGCTGTGCCGGCGACCCGCCGACCAGCGCCGCGAACCTCGCATCAGTGAACGACGCCGCATCGCTCACGAGCGCCGCGCCCGCCGGCCCACGCCCACCGGCGAGCAGGATCGTCGCCAGCCGCGGGGCGAGATCGCGGATCGTGCCCGCCGGATCGCCCGAGGCCTTGAGCTGATCGAACCACCGCAGAACCGTGCCGCGATCGTCGCACACGTCGCAGAGCATCAGCCAGTGTTCCAGCGTGCCGAGCGTCCGCGACGGGCCGCTGGCGTCAAGCTGCACGGCGTTTCGAACCAGCAGCGCCGCATCACGCGCGGGCTTGCCCGTGCCCATCAGTTCCCGCAGGGCCAGCTCTGCGGCCGGCCTTTGGGCGGGGCCTAGGCCGATCCACGCCCGGGCATACGCCGTCGTCGCCTCTGCCGCTCGTCCCGCCGATGCCGCTTCCTGGGCCGTGCGCAGCAGCGCCTGCGCTTCGCCCGCCGAGACGCCCGCGGGCACTTCTGCGGGCGTCGCCGCTGGCTGCGAGCCGCCGCCATTACCGGCAGCGCGTGCCAGCCAGTTCACCATCGATTGAGCGTCGCGCATCCCGGTCGTGCGGTCGGCGATCTGCCCATCGACCAGCACGATCGTCGTCGGCACGGCCTGCACGCCGAAGCTCCGGGCTGCCGCTTTGTCCTGATCGATATCCACCAGCACCGCCACGGCGTTTGCCCGGATCCACGCATCCATGCCCCGCTCGCGCCAGACCGTCCGGTTCATCACGTGGCACGGCCCGCACCAGCTCGCCGTGAACACTGCCACCAGCGGCCGCCCCGCCGCCCGGGCCGCCGCCTTGGCCTGCTCGAAACCCGCCCGCGTGAACGATGGCGCCGGGGCCAGATCATCATCGTCGGAATGAGCCATCGCCCGCGCGGGCCCGATCTCCACCAACCCGGGCACAACCCCCGCCGACAACGCCACCACGCAGATCAGACCGAGGGTCGAAAACACACTTCGCATGCGCAGTTCCCCGCTCGCGGCACGGGCCGCGGAGGGGCTTGATCGGCACGCGAGCCTTGATCGGATGACCAAGAGGCCCCCGGCCGGGTGCCGCCGACGCCAACACCAGACGTATCCCTGCCCGGCGTATGCCAAAGCGGGTAACCGACGCCCGAATCGGGGCGGGGCTCGAGGCCCCGCAGACCCTAGCGCCCCGGCTTGGCCAGCCCCGCATCGACCTTGGCGCGCAGCGCGTCAACCTCGCCCCCCGCACCCCCACCCCCCCCACCCGCCGCCGCGCCGCCCGCCTTGGCCTGCTCCAGCAGCGCCGGCATGTCGGCGTTGAACGCATTGAGTTCAACCGCCCGCCCGACCAGCACAAGCCGCGTTTCGGGCGTGTCGTCCATCTCGACAGCCTTGCTCGCCAGAGTCGCCGCCGCATCGCCACGGCCGGCGAGGATCAGCGCCGCGTAGATCGTGGCGGCCCGCTCGCGGAACCTCTCGATCGCCAGCTTCCGCACCTGAGCCCGCAGCGCCTCGTCGGCATTCGCCCCCTGGCCCGCCATCGCGACCATCGCCCACTCGCGCCGCAGCCGCGTCAACGGCTCGGCGAGCACACGCCCCAGGTCCACCCACCGCTCGTTGGCCTCAAGCAGCCGCTCGATCCGGTTCCCGAAACGCTCCAGCGTCAGTCTCGCGTCGGCATCGCCCTTGATCCGGTCAAACCACTCCAGCGTCTTGTGCTCCTGCCCCACCATCGAGTTGAGCGCCAGCCAGTCCTCCAGGTCGTTCCACGCCTTCTGACCGCCCTTGAGCCTCGCCTCGGCCGCGTCGCGAAGCTTGATGAACTCGACCTTCGCCGGCTCGTGCCGCTCGCACAAGTCGGCAATCTCGCCGGCCATGAAGCTCACGCGGACGCCCACCATCGCCGGCTCCTTCTTCGCCGCGTTCCGCCACAGCCAGAGGTACTGCTCGGTCGCCTTGTCGAACCGCTCGCTGTTCACCAGCGTTCGGGCCAGCTCCATCCGCTCGCGCACTGGCAGGTCGTCGCCGGCCTTGGCCGCCCGGTCCTCGAGCACGACGGCCTCGGTCTTCCCCTGCGCCACGGCCACCAACCACTTGCTCAGCCCCGCCGCGTCGCGGTAGCCCACGATACGGTCGACCGCCTCGCCCTTCTTGAACGCGATCATCGTCGGCATGGCACGGACGCCATACTCCCGCGCGATGCCGCCCTGCTTGTCGACATCCACCTGCAGCGCCCGCCCGTTGTCCTGCACGAGCTTCACCACGCCCGCGTCGCGCCACGTTGTCCGGTCCATGAGCTTGCACGGCCCGCACCACTCGGCCGTGAACTTCACCACCAGCAGTCGCCCATCTGTTTTGTTGGCGTTGATCGCGTCCTCGAACTTCATCGCCGCGAAGATCGGGGGTACACCCTGGTCCTTCTCGGCCGCCCCGATCTCGACCTTGGATGCCGCCGGATCTCCGGCGCCCGTAGCCGCCGGGCACAGGAAGAGCATCGAAGCGAAAGCAACACGCGAGAAGCGACGAGCGGGGTTCATGACGATGGCCTCCGCCGCGTGATGCCTGCCCGCGGCATCTCCATCCTACGCGGCCGAGCCCTAGCCCCAGCGCGAAGCAACCTTGGGGAGCATCGGCGACGCAAACCGCCGCCTATCCCGCCGCGATCGCCGCCCTCGCTCGCTCGAGGATCCCCTCGGCGACCCCCGGCGTCGGGGCCTCGGCGATCAGCCGCATGATCGGCTCGGTGTTCGAGCCGCGGACGTGCAGCCACGCCCGCTCGGACGCGAAGTCCACGCGGACGCCGTCCTGCCTGTCGAGCGACTCCGCCGCGAACGCCCGCGCGACGATCTCCACCGCGCGGCCCGCCTGCGACAGATCGCTCAGATCGACCTTCCGCTTGATGATCGAGTACGCCGGCACCTCGCCCACCAGCTCGCTGAGCGTCCGGCCCGTGCGGGCCAAGAGCGAGAGAATCAGGCCCATGCCCGAGAGCGAATCGCGGATATAAGTCACCCGCGGCCAGATCACCCCGCCGTTTCCCTCTCCGCCGAAGACCGAGCCGCGGGACTTCATCGCCTCGACCACGTTCGCCTCTCCGACCGCCGTCCGCACCACCTGCACGCCGAAGCGGGCGCACACGTCCTCGATCATCCGGCTCGTCGAGAGGTTCACGCACACCGTCGCGCCCCGCAGATCGCGCCCAAGGGCCTGCTCGGCCTCCAAGACGGCCTGGGCGCACAGCACCAGCGTGTACTCCTCGCCGATGTACGAACCCCTTTCGTCGATCAACGCCAACCGGTCGGCGTCGGGATCCTGCGCGAAGCCCACGTCCGCGCCCTTCTCCTGAACAAAGCGGGCCAGGTGCACCAGGTTCTCGCGCGTCGGCTCGGGCGTGTGGGGAAACACGCCGCTGGGCGAATCGCCCAGATGGTGCGTGATCGTCGAGCCCAGAAAGTGCTTAGCCCCCTCGCGCCCCGACGAGTTCACCGAATCCACAATGCACCGCTTAGACTGCCAGCGGCGATCCTCCACCACGCCGATGGCCTTGAGCGCCCCACGCACCTTCTCCACGTGCGCAAAAGTTCCCTCGCTGGGCAGCCCGATCGGCTCTCCCGTCTTGCCCTGAGTGATCGTGCCCAGGAGCTCGTACCCCACGCCCCGGGCCCCGGACTTCTCCGCCGCCCGATATCGCTCGATGATCCGGTCGGCGAACGCCTTGCTCGGGGCCGAGGCGATCACCGCGCCTATGGCCACTCCTGTGCCCTCCCGCATCATCGGCTTCAGCCCGTTCCACTGCTGCGGGTTGTGCGATGCCGTGATCACGATCCCGCCCGCCGCGGCTCTCGCATCAACCATCACTCCGACCGTCGGCGTCATCGCAACGCCCAGGTCCAGCACATCGCACCCGGCCCCGGCAAGCCCCGCCGCCGCGGCCTGAGCCATCACCTCGCCGCCCACGCGGCCGTCACGACCGAGCACCACCAGCGGCCTGCCCGACCCGCCAACCCGATGCTCGCGAAAGTATCCCCCCGCGACCATCGCAAACCGCGACGCCACCTCCGGCGTCATCGACGTCCCCACAATCCCGCGGCAACCCGACACCGACAACATCAACGGCGCATCAGCGGCTGTACCCATAGACCCCAAGAGTAGAAACGCCGCCCGCCCCGTTCAGCCCGGCACCCTCACTCCAGCCCCTCAACGACCACCGGAACCCGCACCCGCTGCCCCCAGCTCGCCGGCGGGTTCTGCCACCAGAGCACGTCCTCGGGTGTCGCCGCCAGCGGCGGCAGCATCGGGGCCTCCATAACGCGCAAAACCGCCCCCTCGGGCCGCCCGGGCGAGAGGGCATCCAGCAGGCCCGCCAGCGTTGCGCCCCGCGGCGCGATCTCAACCGAATACACCGCCAGCACCACCCCACGCACCGGGCCCACCGGCCGCACTGTTGGCCGAGGATCCGATGCAGTCCCGCCGCCGCCCAAGCTTCCATCCCCCGCAAGCGTCGGCAGCCCCGGCCTTGCCGGCGTTCCCCCGTTCGGCACCGCTATCGAAGGCGTGAGCAGCCCCGCATAGGCCGGCGGCAACTGATCCATGGCCATTAGCCGCCAGCCGCCCTCACGCCCCGCCGCCCGCGCGATCCCCTCGACACGCTTCATCGCCCCCGCCCCGGCGCTGGGCAGCCGCACGCTGATCACCAGCCGCCCCTGCCGCGCCATGGCAATCGCCCGTTCCGGCGTGAGCGCTTCGGCCGCGGCGACAACCGTCGCCCCGGGCTCGGGCCCCTCGGGCGTCGTCTCTGCGTTGCCCGGTCCGGCGGCGACCTCCACCTCCGCCGGCCGCACCACCTCGGGCACGATCGGCGTCGTCGGGTTGCCAGAGTTCGCGACGCCAAGCCCGGGCCGCTGCATCGCCCGTTGATACTCGCCGTAGCCCAGATAGCCGACGCCCGCGACAATCGCGATCGACGCCGCCGTCGCCAGCCGCCCGGCCCATGCGCTCTCGAGCACCATCCGCCACCCGCCGCCCGACTGGCGGACAGTCACCACGCTCGTGGTCGCGACTTCCGCCGGCGCATCGGCCTCCTGGGCCGCCAAGTCGCGCAGGGCTTGGGTCTGCAAAGCCGATTCGATCCGGTCGCCCAGATCAGCCGGCACGCGGACATCCCGCAGCATCGCCAGCCCGGCCTCGTCGTCCCGAAGCTGCCGAACCAGCAACGCCAGCCGCGGCTCGGCTCTAAGCGCCGCCAGCACCGCCTGCTCACGGTCCGCCGGCAGCTTCCCGTCGACAAGGTCGATCATGTCGGCCTCGGTCAGGCCGGCCGGAAGCCCCGGGGTCGGGCGGGGCGAGGAAGATGGTGCATCGGCGGGGTTCACGTGCGTGGGCTTTTCTCGATCGCTTCCCGAAGGGCCATCCGGGCCCGGAATAGCCGGCTTTTGACCGTCCCCTCAGCAACGCCCAGCGCCTGGGCGATCTGCTGATAGTCCAGTCCCTGAACATCCCGCAGCACCAGCACCGAACGCTGCTCGGGCTCGAGGCTCGACAGAGCCCGGGCGACCTGCTGCCGCCGCTGTTCACGTTGGACGCCCTCACCCGGCTCAAGTTCCCGGCTCTGAGCATGACCCGACCCCGCCGAAGCCCGAACATCCGCCGATTCAGGGCTTCCCCCGCGCAGTATCGACCCGGCGATCGGGGCATCCAGGCTGGCATGGTTCCGAAGCTTGGCCCCCCGCAAGTGCGACAGGCAGGCATTCATTGTCACGCGGATCATCCAGGTGCTGAGCTTGCTCCGCCCGTCCCAAGAGTGGAGCCCCTGGAGCACCTTGACAAACGCGTCCTGGGTCAGGTCGGCGGCGAGATTCCGGTCGCCGACCATCCGCAGGCACACGCCGTAGAGCCGCGACTCGTACCGCGTCAACAGTTCCCCCCACGCCGGGCGGCTGCCCAGCCCCGCCTCGCGGATCCGCGCCACGATCGCGCGGTCCAGCGCGTCCTCGTCGGTTGGTGGATGTGGGGCCGGCGGGCCCGCGGGCGGGTGCATGACTCTGCGATGGTAACGACTCCCCGGGCCCGATTGGGTTCCCGGGTTTGTCGTCCCCGCCGCGAGATCGCCCCTGATCCCCGTACACTCGACTCGATGTCCAAGCCTTCTGCCGCGCCCGCCCAATCCTCCCATCAGCACCCCGCCGAGACCGTCAAGGAGACGCTGATCTCGATCGTCATCGCCTTCACGATGGCCTTCGTCTTCCGCGGCTTTGTCATCGAGGCCTTTGTCATTCCCACCGGCTCCATGGCCCCCACGCTCATGGGCGCCCACATGCGCTATCACGGCTCCAAGTCCGGCTACGACTGGCCCGTCAGCGCCGTCTACCCCACGCCCAACGATCCGACCTCCTATCAGAACCCGCAGCGCAACATCGCCGTCACCGATCCGATCACCGGCGAGACGCGGGCCAGCAGCGCCGTCGATCTCTCCTCGGGCGACCGCATCCTGGTCCTCAAATACCTCTACTCGATCTTCGACCCCAAGCGCTACGACGTGATCGTCTTCAAGAACCCCTTCGACCCGAGCCAGAACTACATCAAGCGACTCGTCGGCCTGCCCAACGAACAAGTCGCCCTCATTGACGGCGACGTCTTCGTCCGCATTCCCCAATCCGCCGACCCCAACGACGTCTCCCCCTGGAGCCTCCCGGGCTGGAGCATCGCCCGCAAGTCCACCGTCCAGCAGCGGGCCCTCTGGCAGATGGTTTACGACTCGTCCTACGAAGCCCTGAGCCCCGCCGCCGGCCCCTGGACCACCCCCGACCCCGAGGGCTGGACGCTCAAGCCCAGGGAGTATGTTTATACCGGCTCCAAGCGGGCCGATCTGGTCTTCGATCAGTCCCGCCAGCGCACCAGCCTGAACGCGATGCCGCCGCCATGGCGCACCTGGGCCATCAGCGACGCCTACGCCTACAACGAGGCCCTGCTCACCGCTGGCCAGCCCCTGGCCCGCTTCCCCGTTGCCGACGTCCGCGTGCACGCGGGCATCAAGCCCCAAGGCCCGGGCCTGAGCACCAGCATCAGCCTCGCCGCCCGCGGCCACGAGTTCCGCGCCCTGCTTGCCCCCGGCAAGGTTGAGATCCAGATCCGCGCTCCCATTGGCGGCGGGGGGGGCGGG
>Ga0105048_10006436_pt1 | contig 18947 bp, 11 predicted proteins | sample MAT05_FD_78382 | JGI IMG/M metagenome (GOLD analysis project Ga0105048, IMG submission 78382) | Freshwater microbial communities from Lake Fryxell liftoff mats and glacier meltwater in Antarctica - MAT-05 | ecosystem: Environmental > Aquatic > Freshwater > Ice > Liftoff microbial mat | place... | reverse complement strand
TGACCATTACTCTGGTGACCATTACTCTGGTGAGTAGTGTTATGATCGTTGGTGTGATCACTATTTTGGTTGACTGTCCAGGCTGTCATCGTATCCCCTCTGCTTGATCCCAAAAATCTTATCCTAAAAATGTAATCGCTTTTGGCTTCACTTTGTGCTGGCAAACTGTTTATGAAAAGCTATCCCTGCCAAAGCTTACAGCCACATGAATTTTATTGTATCTTTGTTGTATACATCCTAATCAAAAAGGATGGCTTATTGCGTTACATATTGCTGACAGATCAATTTGCCAGTGTAGGCAACCGAATGTGGTTCACTAACTGTGTGTAGGTGAGCTTACTGATGACTAACTTGGCCATCCATGTGGCGTGCCTGCGTTGGGTGATTGCAAGATTAATTTGCTGCTTGTACATGAATGGCAAAATCAAAGTTTGCAGAGTTTGTGAAAATTGGTTACAATGCCTTTCCAAGAACACCCCTGTTCATCGCCGCTGGGGATTCCCTCCCCATAACTACGCAGGTATACTGTAACTTCGGTAACGTGTAGGCGAACGTCAACGGGCAAGTGAACACTATACAGCTTATCGGGGAACTTGTGTGTGGCAGTCCACTACATGCCACTACAGAGGCGTCTAGGCCAAGTGACATTGTTGAGCGTGTCCATCGGACATAGTTACTATCACTTGTACCAAACTGCATGGCGCAATTGCTCAGGTACGCACCGCTTGAACATGGACAAAATCGGCCTGCTAATTTGCGTTAGCGTCGACTGGTCATCTGCTCGACCACTGACTACACCTACATCACTACCTTGTGTTGCGCTACTCGCTGTACGCACGAGCAGCACAAGCCGGTATTCGGTATTGCTGTAAAACGTCTACCTGCTTGGCGCTCGTTCGTATATACACAAGTCTTAGTTGCTCTTTCATTTATTTTAACGCTACAGGAGGATGCTTTGAGTAAGTTCAGAATCTATCAACGCTCTGCTGCTGTTTTGCGCTTGTTGCCGCTTTTATTAGTTGCGGCGCTTGTGTTAGCAGCTTGCCCAGCCCCCACCACGGCCCCTGCCGAAGCCCCAGCCGCTGATGCTACGGCTGCGCCAGCAGAAGAAACCGCTGTTCCCGCTGAAGAAGCGGCAGCCCCCGCAGACGCTATGACCACCATTTATGGGGTGGCGTTGCCAGAAGACGCTGCACCCTATGAAGAACAGGAAATGCGGGGTGCCTGTTCGAACACGGCATCTGCCACCACCTTTGACTTTCAGGTCTCGGTCTACACGCGTTACTGTCTTAGCGATCAATTTAGCGATTCATTGACCGAACTCGACAAAGATTTCAACGTGGTGCCCGCTGCCGCCGAAAGTTGGGAAGTTAGTGAAGATGGCCTGACGTGGAGCTTCCACCTGCGCCCAGACCAGGTTTGGTCTGACGGTACGCCGTTGACTGCGCATGACTGGGTGGCCACCTATCAATATCTGGCCGAGCCGGACCATGCCTGGGACTTTGCCTGGTTCTACAATGGCGTTATCAAGAATTGGGAAGAAGTGATTGCTGGCGAATTACCCAAAGAAGAATTGGGTGTTGCTGCGCCCGATGATCTGACTTTCCAGATCACCACGCAAGAGCCTTTCCCACCCATGCCCGGCATGATGAAGTTCGGCTGGACACTCCAGAAAAAGGCCATGGAAGAGCATGGGCCTCTCTATAACAGTGACCCCACAACCCATGTCTCCTCGGGTCCTTTTATTCTGGAAACCTTTGAGCCAGGCAAAACCATTACGCTGGTTGCCAACCCCACCTATAATGGTTATCGCCCAGCACGCTTAAAGCGCATGATTGGTATCTATATGGATCAAGGTACCGAATTTGCCGCCTTCCAAAATGGCGAAGTCGATTCGATTGGCTACGAAGCCCTGAGCCCGGCAGATCTAGAAATCGTTTTGCAAGATCCCATATTGAGCGAAAATTACTTGCGCCATTTTGGTGATTTCCGCACCGACTATCTGCTTTTCGATACTTTCAATGCTCCGTTTGACAATCTAGATGTGCGCAAAGCTTTTGCCCATGCCGTAGATCGCGAATCGATCGTGACGAACATTTATGGCGAAGTGAAGTCGATGCCGGCCTATGCCATGTTGATGCCGGGCTTCCCTGCTTCCTCTACACAAGGGGAATTGAACGAATATCAGAACTATGACTGTGATGTGGCCAAAGAACACCTGGCAACCGCCGGTTATCCCGATGGTGAGGGCTTCCCGCCACTTGAACTCTGGCTGCGCAATGAAGGTGCTGCTCTGCAAGCGGTCTTCCAGGCCACGGCGCAGTCAATTGTGCAATGTCTGGGTGTCAGCATTGAAGTGTCGAATAAAGATAACAAAGTTTACAACGACGCCATGAATGCCAAGCCAACCGGCCTACAATTCGGCGCAGTCTCCTATGGCATGGACTATCTGGATCCCGCCAATATGTTGGGGATCTGGCTCTTTGGTGGTCGCCATTCGTGGAAGAATGATGAGTTTGATCGCTTGGTTAATGAGGCGACTCCCCTCGTTAGCGATCCTGCTTTGCGCGATCAGATGTTCCGCGATGCCGAGAAGATTCTCGTCGATGATGTGGGTGGTATCTTCCTCTTCCATCGCTGGCAGGGTACGCTCTATCAGCCTTGGGTACAGGGCGATTGTCTGCGTGAACCAGATGCGATTGGGATCACCGGCCCACACTGGGGCAATGACTCTTGCGGCAGTATTCAATATATTGCCAATACGAAGTAAGTAAGGATCGACAGGTGGCAGGTATGAAATTTCATGCCTGCCACCTGTTTCATAAAGCTGGGTTATATTGTACGAATTTATTTCACTTGAGACTGAATTGATGTTATGGCGCGATACATTTTAGGTCGTCTGGCTGCATTGCTCTTTGTACTTTTTGCCGTTTCGGTGATCAATTTTACGATTATGCACGCAGTACCAGGCGGGCCTTTTGACGAAGACAAACAGCCTTTAAGTGGGGCTGCCAAGGCGAATATTATGCGCAAATATGGTTTAGATAAACCAGCTTGGCAGCAGTATGTAAATTATATGAGCAATGCCTTACGTCTAGATTTTGGCATTTCTTTTCAGCAACCAACAATGACTGTGATCGAGCTGATTGCTTCGCGGTGGCCTGTGACAATGCAAGTGGGACTCATGACCCTGCTGATTGTCTTCGGCTTCGGCATTCCGCTTGGGATTACCGCGGCCTATTATCAAAATTCATGGATCGATAATGCGTTAACCCTCTTCTCAATGTTGGGGATCACCTTGCCCAGCTTTGTGCTGGCCTATTTTCTGCTCATGCTCTTTGCCGTACAACTCGATTGGTTCCCCATGCGTGGTTGGGGGGATTCTACCTGTTTGCTTAATAATGAACAATGGAAGACCGGCTATTTCTGTTCAGATTGGGTTATGCCGGTCCTGGCCTACTCGCTCGGCCCTATGGCCGTCATTGCGCGATTTACGCGGGCAAGTGTCGTTGATACGATTCGTTCCGATTTTGTGCGCACCGCGCGTTCTAAAGGGCTGGGCGAGCGCATGGTTATGACGCGCCATGTCTTTCGCAGTGCGCTGATTCCGGTGGTGACGGTTGGCGGACCAATGATTCCCGATCTGATGACCGGCAGTATTTTCATTGAATCTACCTTCTCGATCAATGGGCTCGGGCGCTTTTTTGTGACTAGTGCCTTTAATCGCGATTACCCGATGTTAATGGCGATTGCGCTGCTAATTGCCGGATTGTGGGGGCTCATGAATCTATTGACAGATATTGTCTACACCTTGGTCGACCCACGCGTGCGATTAGGGACAGAAAGAGGCTAGCAGTGGCAGAAGCAAGTAGTGAATTGCGTGTAGCGATCCACCCATCTGGACAAAAAAATCTGGATGTCAAGCCTCATCGCACTTTGTGGCGTGATGCCATGCGCCGTTTCTCGCGCAATCGGCTGGCGATGCTTGGGTTGATTGTTGTCATCTTCTTTCTCTTTTTGGCCATTTTTGCCGATGTGATTGCCCCCTATCGTTACGATGAGGCTGACTTTACCAAGCCCGTACGGCTTTTTCCTTTTGTAGATCCTGCGCACCCCTTGGGAACTGATGAAATTGGGCGTGACTTTTTGAGCCGCCTTATCTATGGCGCGCGTACGTCTATGAGTATTGGAATTATCATCCAGATTGTTGCCCTGAGCATTGGGGTACCCATGGGTGGATTGGCTGGTTATCTAGGCGGCAAAACGGATTTCTTTGTCGTCCGTCTCATTGAAATTATGACGGCCTTCCCTGGTTTGCTCTTTACGATCTTGATCGTCTCCAGCTTTGGGGGTGGATTTGGCATGGTCGTCTTTGCCCTCAGTGTCACCAGTTGGGTAGGCATGGCGCGTTTGGTGCGCGGCCAGGTCCTTTCGATTCGCGAAAAAGAGTTTGTGGAAGCGGCCCGCTGTTTGGGCGCAAAACAGAGCGATGTGATTCTTCGCCATATATTGCCGAATATTCTATCACCGCTGCTGGTTGCCATTTCGTTTGGCATTCCCGGCGCGATTTTTGGTGAAGCAGGGCTGAGTTTTCTTGGGATTGGCATCAACGATCCAATTGCCAGTTGGGGCAAAATGGTGGGCATCAGTCAGGCCTATGTCAGTGTCTATTGGCATCTGGCACTTTTCCCAACGCTAGCCATTGCCTTATCAATGCTGGGCTTCTCCTTTATGGGCGACGGTTTACGCGATGCCTTGGATCCCAAGTTGATCGAATAAGTGATTGACGCGGCATAGATAAGGCTGTTCTGAAGAAATAAATATACTGCATTCCGGGAAAAGGTCACAGGAATTTTCTATTGTGGATGGGATGCTCGCCTTTCCCGGAATGCTTTCACCTATCCCGTTGGATACTCTATTTTTTAGAATGACCTAATCGATAAAACCCTTAAAAGTCATCCATAGTTTCTAGTGTAGTAACCGGCTTATTTGGTTGACTTTTAAATAGTTTGTCTATAAATCACTGTTGGACTTACGCAGCGTTGCGGACTTTGCCGGAAACTGTTTCTTCGATAGTCCGTTGAGTCCTCCTGTGGCTTGCGTAGGTCTGATACCCGCGCAAGCCCTATCAAAACAAAAGGGTGCTATGGAAACTTATTTGCGCAAATTGTTCAAGCCAGTGTTTGTTCCTGGATTCGCCTTTGCTCTTAGCCTTTTTATCCTGACAGCCTGTGGTGGCGGTTCGAGTGGCGGTAATGCCGCAAGTAATGCTGGCGCGCCGGCGGTTGCTGCGCCCACGATGCCTGCGGGCAATTTTGTGGCAGTTGGGGAACAGAGTGCCTTGGCAAGCACAGCTAGCTTGACCGCAACGAGCGCAACGACCGCCACAACAACTGCAACAGAAACGGCACCCGCCGCTAGTGCTGCCACAGTTGATCTAGCGCGTGGCGAAAATGCCTACATCAAGAACAAATGCGGTGACTGTCATGGCGCAAATGGCGAAGGCGTAGCCGATAAAGGCAGTGCCATTGCTGGGACAACCTTATCCCTGGCCGACTTTGACGCAGTTTTGCGCACGGGACGCGGCTTGGGCAATAGCCACATCTTTGGCCGCTCTGCTGTCAGCCCTAGTGGCATGGAAATCCTCTATGCTTATGTGCAGTCGCTCGGCCAATAGTCTCGCTTGATTAGTTAACTGCTGGTGGGTGCTTGCCTTGCCCCATTTGCCTGACCATTCAGCAGCCAAAATTTACCACCCAAACCAGATCATCCAAACGCTAGCCTAGAATCGCTGATGCTCAACACCGCAGAATTTCCACAGCAAGTCGGTCCCTATCGGATTGATGCCGAAATCGGCCAGGGGTATGGCGCGACTGTCTACCGCGCCTTTGACACCCTCTATGATCGCGTCGTGGCGTTGAAGATCCTGCCCGAGCACCTTACCCAAGATACAACCTATGTCCGGCGTTTTATCTCGGCCGGCCGCGAAGCCGCGCGACTGCGCCATCCGCATATTGTCCAGGTTTTTGACGCGGGTCAGGCTGGCGGATTGAATTACATTGCCCAGGAATATGTGGAGGGCGGCACCTTGGCCGCGCGCTTGCAAGCGCGTTCCCAGCCGTTTACGCTCTATGAAACAGAGCAGGTTGTTACGCAATTGGCGCTGGCGCTCGACTACGCCCATCAACAAGGCGAAGTCCACGGTAATCTCAACCCGAACAATATTCTCTTTGTTTCCGATCATCAGGTGAAGATTGCCGATTTTGGTCTGGCCCAGTTGCTGCCCGCTGCCGATCCGTTTTATTACCCAGCGCGTGTTTCAACATTTATGTCCCCGGAGCAGGCGCGCGGTGAATTGCGCATCGATCAGCGGGCCGATATTTATAGTTTGGGGATTCTCACCTATTTGATGTTGACGGGGCGGCCGCCCTTTCAGGCCGAAAATCCGTTGGCCCTGGTGCGTAAGATTATTGATGATGAAGCCCCCATCGCCACAACCGCGCCTGGCCGCCTGGTGCCGCGCATTGCCCACGCATTGCAGCGAGTACTAGCCAAACAGCCGACGGTACGTTACACGGCAGCGGGTGAATTTGCCCAGGCTTTTCTCCATGGCGAACCTATTGCCCCGCCTGCTCCGGCTGAAGCAATGGCCGAATCGGCACAGCCAATGGCGGAAGATGCGACCGCGACTACAACTGCGCAGGAATTCGTAAACGCGGCGGCGGTCCCACTTGTACTGCCCTTGCCCGAGTACACCTATACCCATGCGCGCCGCCCCGTCCGCCCGACGCATAGCCGTTCCTTATTTTCCTTTCCTTTTTTGGCGATGGCAACCTTCGTCTTGGCCTTGATCACACTTCTGCGGATTACTTGGACCACCTGGGGTGAGCCAGTGTTGGGCAATGTCGGCTCACCGATGGCCGGTGTACCGCTCCAAATTGCGGGGATGCAGTTGACGCCGCCTTTTCCACCCACGTTGCTACCAGTTGGCACGGGGCAGCGCCTGACGGCAATGGCGATGAGCCTGACGCCCAATGCTGTTATGGTGGCGATGAGTAGCGCGGAACAAGCGGGCGCGGCGGTTGACTCTGCCAACACGCCGGCAGCACCGCCAACACTCCGCGTCTTGCCTACCTTGACTGCGACCGACACATCCAATCCACCAACGGCTACGGTGGCGGCTACGGCAACAACACTGCCTACAGCATCGGACACGCCTACTACGCTGCCTTCACCAACGCTATCGCCCACGGCTTCACCTACTGCGTCACCGACCTCAACGCCCAGCGAAACGGCAACGGCCGAGCCTACGCTACCCCCAACCCCGAGCCCGGCGGTCGCGCCCGGCGGTCGCATTGCCTATACGCGCTGGGATCATAATCGCGATCGCTATGATCTCGTCTTCTATACGGTGGCTTCGGGCGAGAATTGGCCAATTGTGCGCGATCGCCGCCAGCCAGATTTTAGCCCCCAAAATAATTTGGCGAGCAATGGTGACGGTGGTTTTATTGACAACCTGATCTTGATGGGTCCCAATGGTGAAAACCCCGTGCCGGTGAGTGCGTTTGCGGAAGATGCCCATCCTCACTGGGCACCGACGGGTAAGCTGTTGGCTTTTGACTCTACGCGCGTGGGCGATGGCCGCCGTCGCATCTATGTACACCGCGACACAGATTACGGCCAGCCCGTGAGCCCGTTGATGTTCGAGGCGTGGGAGATTTTTGGTAGCTACCCTGTCTTTCTGGCCGACAGTCGGATCGCCTATAATGGCTGTGATGTCTGGGAGAATGCCAGCAAGTGTGGAGTTTTTGTGGTGGATACCAATGGTGGCAAGCCAACCGGTGTAACCAATTGGCCGGGTGATCTGCCAACCGATAATCTGGGTCGCGAAGTGCTTACCATGTCAAACCGTAGCGGTAATTGGGATATCTATCGTGTGGATCCGGCGAGTGGTGCCGTCATCCAGTTGACCAACGATGCCGCCCAGGATGGCCTGGCAACTGCCTCCCCGGATGGTGATTATATTGCCTTTGTCACCAATCGGGAAGGCCCATGGAGTGTCTATACCATGCGCACTGACGGCAGTGATACTCACAAACTTTTCGATCTCGATGTCAGCTATGGCAGCGGTGATCGCGGTTGGCTAGAAGAACGTATTACTTGGGGACGATAAGCTTATAATTGAACCCAGCTTTGTTGCGCGTAGCTGCTGCGGGCTGCGTCCAGCGCGCGTTGTACGACCAGCCCATCGTAAAAGCTGGCTGCTTCGTTGAGCAAGGTTTCATTGGCCGGTAATGCCTCTGCCAGCCGCTTGGCCAGATAGTAGCTGCCAATCGCAAAAGGCGATGCGCTATGTAGGTCGGCAATCTCGGCATCTGGAAAGCCCGTGGCGATTGGCTGCCACTTGCCTTTGTGTAACGCGTCCCCTTGCGCGCCCCACAACTGATCCATATTATCGAGGCGAAGTGCCCCTTCGGTACCGACAACCGTCAACGTCAGACCATAACCGCCGGGCACAATCCCACTGACCGTGAGCGCACCTTGCACTTGATTGGTAAAGCGTAGCATCAGGTGCGCGTGATCGTCGGCGGTTACATCGCGTGGCGTCTGGGTGGCCGGATCCTGGCGCAGATGATGGCCGATCTGCAACTGGGCTGTCAATGACGCAACGCGCCCAACCAGCCAGCGCGCCAGATCGAGCAGATGGCTACCCACTGCCCCCAACATTCCGCCACCGCGCTCCGCATCATTGAGCCACGTCCATGGCAGGGCAGGGTTCAGCCGTTCACTGCCCAGCCGTTCCAGTTGGATCGTCAGTAGATCGCCCACATAGCCTTCGCGCAATAGGCGGCGCAAGTGGGTGCGCTGGGGATGAAAGCGCAACTCGTGATCGATGATCGCCAGTTGGTTAGGCGCAGCCTGTGCCGCTGCCAGCATTGCTTCCGCTTCGGCCACATTCAGCGCCATGGGCTTTTCGCAGATCACATGTTTCCCCGCTTGCAACGCGGCAATCGCCATTTCGGCGTGAAGATGGGGCGGCGTGACAATACTGACGATATCGATCTGCGGATCTGCGACCAAGGCGCGCCAATCGGCATAGACCGTGGGGATGGCGAGATGCTGTGCCACACGGTCGGCGTTTGCCACGTTACCCGAACAAATTCCCTGGGCCACCAGACCGCCGCGCCGAAACATGGGAATTTGGACGCGCTCGCTCCATCCTGTACCAATATAGCCAACACGAAGTTGCGTTTGATTCGACATGTGATCTCCTTTGCTCGAGCAGGCGATTGGGCGGCCTGCCCTATGCATCGCCTGCAGATAGTTGTCTATATACTGCTTCCAGACGCGGCACAATCTGTTGCCAACTGTATTCGGCCAAGACGAATTGGCGGGCACGCTGCCCAAGTTGGTTGCCCAACGTCTGCTCTTGTGCGGCATCGTGCAAAAGCCGGATGACGGCATCGGCAAACGGTTGCGGTCTATCGGCCAGTAACAATTCGACGCCGTCTTGCACGCCAATGCCTTCCACGCCGAGCGATGTACTGACGATCGGTTTGCCATGCACCATCGCATCCAACACTTTGAAGCGTGTGCCACCACCGACGCGCAACGGCACAACATAAACTGTCGCCGCGTGCATGTAGGGTTCGATTGCTTCGACTGCCCCAGTAATCTCGATGGCTGGATGTTGCCGCAATCCCGCCAGCCGTGGATGGGGATTCATGCCAACAATCTGAAAGCGCACCTGCGGTACAGCGCTTAAAATAAGCGGTAGCACCTGTTCGGCAAACCACAATACGGCGTCAATATTGGGGCGATAGTCCATCTTGCCTGTAAAGAGCAGAATGGGTGGCACCGTTGGTTGCTGTACCGCCGTACTATCATCCGGCAGTACATCAATGCCATTGGCAATCACGCTGACCCGCAGATTGGGTGCCAACCGTTCGAGTGCCTGTTGATCGATTGGGCTAACGGCCAAAACTGCATCGGCGCGTTGACAGATCTGCCGCTCATATTGACGCAATTTTTGCCACTGGATTAGGCTATAGAGTGCGGCTGGCCAGCGTTTGGGCAGGCGTAGATCCGTAAACGCGTTGCGCTGCTGAAGCAAATATTCACAGTTGTGATCATCGAAGAGTAAGCAAGGTCGTTTGCCCGTTGCCGTGCGTGCCGCTGGATTGGTGAGCGCATGAAAGCCATATTGCGCCATCTCGATCCCCTCAATCTGCACCATGTCGTAGCCATCTTGCAGCCAACTGTCCACCAATTCATGCATGGGTTGACTTTCCAGACGCAGCGCCATGTCGGGCAAGGGACTGCGCAGCGTGTCGACAATCCTCTGGCGCGCTGCGCGCACTGGTTGCGGCAAGGTTGCGATCCGGCGACAAACGCCGTAGAGTGGACTAGCCGGATCGGGCTGTTGATCCGGTGCCACAAAGGTGAGCAAATCGATGGTGTGTTGGACGGCCAGATGACGAATTAAATTGTAATTGCGGATCGTTGTACCCTGATGTGGCGGGTAGGGTAGTTGTGGCGTAAGGAAGAGAATCTTCATGAACGATAGGGCATTTGCCTATTAAGAGAGCGTTGTCTGTTCGTTGGGCGTCTGTTTATTGGTCGGTTGTTTGCTGGCTGCTGGCGCTGAATTGTAGGCGGCGAGCGGTGCGTTGATTGCCTTACTGTAGACCTCTAAGGTACTCTGTGCCGTGGCCTCCCAACTAAAACATTGTGCCCGTAGCAAGCCTTTTTCGCGCAATTCGGCGTGCAAGAGATCATCGGTCACCAGGCGATGCATGGCGACGGCAATCTCCTCATTATCGGCTGGATTCACCAACAGCGCGGCGTCTCCCACAACTTCGGGTAGGCTGCTAATATTGCTGACAATCGTAGGCGTGCCACAGGCCATGGCTTCTAGCGGTGGCAGGCCAAACCCTTCATAGTGGGCCGGATGCACATGGCAGCGCGCCCCCACATAGAGCTGTTGCAGATCTTCGTCATGGACGCGGCCCAGAAAAAAGGTATCTTTTTCCAGCTTCAGCTTTTTGACTAACTCCATTGTCTCTTCGTAGAGCCAACCTGGACCACCTGCCAGCACTAAGCCCACGTCGCCAATGTTATATTTGTCGCGCAAATAGCGATAGGCATGGAGCAGGCCATTGACATTTTTGCGCGGTTCAATGGTGCTGACAAAGAGAATATACTGGGGCGGAATCTTGAACTTGGCGACCATAGCGGCACGGGCTGGCGCAATTGGTAAGGGGGAAAACGATGGATTAGCCGCTTCGTAGATAACCGTAATTTTTTTGTCGGGCGTGCCCAGGATACCAATCAAATCTTGCTTGGTATTTTCACTCGGCACAATAATGTGCCGAGCATGGCGAACGGCGCGGTCAATCTGGCCATAGTAGGCAGCACTATCTTTGGTCAGAAAATTGGGCCAGTGAAAGAAAGCGAGATCATGGACGGTTACCACCGCAGGAATGGGCGAGTATAGGGGTGGAATAAAGTCCGTGCTGTGGACCAGATCCAGCGATTGCCAAAACAGCTCGAGCGGTAACAGAAATTGTTCTAGCGGATGATGCACTGGTGCCCAAAGGCCCCGCCGATGAAAGTTGGCTTGGTCAACCAGTGTGGTGCGGTGTTTGCGGTGCTGAAAGATGACAAACTCGTCGTGCTGATTCAGTTGAGCAAGCGCACGTAAGAGATACAACGTATAGCGGCTAATACCAGCCGGTTGATGATAGCTTAGTCGTGCATCAATGCCAATGCGCATAACAGATTTCTGCGGCTCTACAAAACGTGCTCTATGAAACGTTCGGTCGATCACGTCCGTCCATTTTACCGTTCCCTTCGGATTCGGTCAAACCTGTAGATCGATTACGACGACTATCTTTCCCGGATCACACGCCCAAAGTAGTGTATGATCGTACCTGCGTAACAGGAAGGGGGAATCGGTTTGAGGGGAAATTTGAAGAATGGTATACTAGGGTATCCTTGTGCTTGATCACAGACGTTGCCGGCTGGCTAGCCAGGCGAATTGCAGCGTAGATGGGCAACGATTACATGGCAGCGCGGTAAACTTGCGGGGGCATGGGAAAACTATCATCTTTCCCCCATAACGGGTGATGAGCGTTATGGGGTTGGTTGCTTTTGTGAAGATACTTTGGTGAGTAAGGTGGGGTTCTGATGGAAATAGCACAGTTAGCACAAATGGTGAATTGGTTGGATGAAGAACACCGGCGCGATCGTTCGGAGATTGCGCGGTTGCAGCAGCGCATCGAAGCCCAATCGGCAGATGTGATCGAACAAGCGCGCCGCATCCAAGACTTGGAAGCACGCCTTGCCGCAACCCAAGGACATTTGGGTAGATTTAATCAAATTGAACAATCGATTGGCAATGCAAAGGTTGAATTGGCCGCATTGGTTGAGCGTGCCGAAGAGGCTCGTACCCAAGCTCAGCGCGAAGTGGATCGCTCGCGTCTCAGCGATCGCGAAGTGTTAAGCCGCGAAATTAGCGAAGTGCGGCGCGAGTTGCCGCGCATTGGGCGTGTAGAAGAAACGCTCGGCTTGCGCGAAGTGGAAGATCAACGCTTGTCGGAATTGATCATGGGTGTGCGTAACCAAATTGGGGGTCTGGCCAAAGAGATCGAAGAACGTACCCGCCAGATTCCTTTTCTGGCCGAACAACGCACCAGCGACACCAAACGCATTGCCCAGCTGCAACAGGAAACGGTAGAACTGTTCAAGCGCACCGAAGCGATTGGTGGCCGTTTACCGCTCTTTGAAGAAGGCATTCGCAAAAATCATGCCGAATATGAAAAGCTGCCACCCATGGTCGAGGCGCTGCGCAATCGGCAAGTCGAGTTTATGGAAAAGACCCGGGCCATGGTGGTTGATCGCGAGCAGGTGTTGACCCGCTGGCAGGAGACGATCGAAGAGCAGAAAGCAATTGTCAATCAGTCGTATGAACGGGTGCAGAGTTTTGCCCAACAAATTGACGTGACGCGGCGGGCTGTCAATGAAATGCAAGAATTTAAGGACATGATTCTGCGCGAACAGGCCCAAGTCCAAGAGTTGCAACGCCTGGCCGAAGAACGGGTACGGCGCGAAATGGACGAATTCCGCGAGGATTTTGAGAAGAAACGGCGCAAAGCTGAGCTACGTCAGGAGCATCTCTGGTCCGAGCAAGACAAATATAATCGCGAGGTGGTCGAACGCTTCCCCCCAATTCATCACGATGTCAAAATTATGGAAGCGCTGGTGCAAGAGGTTTGGAAGCTGCAAGAGACCTATGGCAACTACTTTGTCGGCGTGGCCCAGGCTTGGTTGGAAGGTACGGAACAAGCGATTCGCGGCCGCGATGAACAGATGCGTCACATGCAGGAAGATTGGCAACGGCAACGTCGCCAGGCTGAACTCTATGCCAGCCAAAACGCGCAACGGCGTACTAGCGGTATTATGGTGGGCGAAGCGCCAGATTATAACGGCACCAATGGCAATAGTCGCTAGTTTATAAGCTTTCGGTACTGATAGATAAAACCCTTAAAAGTCATACATAGCGTCTCGTGTATTATCGAGTTTATTGGGTTGACTTTTAAATAATAGAGATTATTCCGATTTGTTCTTTGAGCGACAAAACAAGGTGTGGTGATTCTTGTAGGTGCGGTTTGTAACCGCACAAAGCTAGTTGGACCCGGATTGTGCGGTTTGTAACCGCACAAAGCTAGTTGGACCCGGATTGTGCGGTTACAAACCGCACCTACGCATGCACAAAATTAAATCGGAATAAGGTCTAGTTTGTCTATTAGTAGAGCATAGAAAGTTCTTAAAAAGCTTAGTCACGAATGAACCGAATAAACCGAATTTTGCCTTGAGCATTCGTGAATTTTGCGCAATTCGTGACCGGTAGTTTTTACAAAGACTTTCTCACTTTTACTTTGCTGTCTTTCTCACCACTTTTCAACGTATTTAGATCTGTTGGGTTTACAAAACCTGACAGATCTAAATAACGCGACCTACCAAAGAAAAACTATGCGCGTCATTGGCACCGCCGGCCATGTGGATCACGGTAAATCAACCTTAGTACGTGCGCTCTCTGGCATTGATCCGGATCGCTTACAAGAAGAGAAAAAACGCGGCATGACCATCGATCTCGGCTTTGCCTGGATCGAGTTGCCGGTTGTTGGCGCGTCTGGTGCAAACGAAACCGCAGTGGCCGGCATTGTTTCCCCAACCGAAACGGTCGGGATTATTGACGTGCCGGGCCATATTGACTTTATCAAGAATATGTTGGCGGGTGTGGGGGGCATTGACGCGGCCATGTTGGTGATCGCCGCCGATGAAGGCGTGATGCCCCAGACGCGCGAACATCTCGCCATTCTGGATCTGTTGGCCGTGCCCGCAGGCTTGGTCGCGCTGACCAAGGTTGATCTGATCGACGACCCAGAATGGCTGGAGTTGGTGCAATTGGATATTGCTGAATTGTTACACCATACCCAATTGGCTAATGCGCCAATTGTGCCAGTCAGCGCCACAACGGGCAAAGGTTTAATCGATCTGCGGCGTACCTTGTCCCAGATATTGGGCAAACTGGCACCACGTCGCAATCGGGCACGACCCCGTCTACCCATCGATCGCGTTTTTAGCCTGAGCGGCTTTGGGACAGTGGTAACCGGCACCCTGAGCGATGGTCAATTTGCAGTGGGCGATGCCGTGGAGATTTTGCCTGGCGGGCGCGCCGCGCGTATTCGTGGGCTACAGAGCCACAAACAATCAATCGCGCATGGCGAACCAGGCAGCCGCCTGGCGATCAATCTGAGCGGTGTGGATATCCACGAAGTGCACCGCGGTTCGGTCGTTGCCAAACCGGACACCCTGCACACCACCTTGCTGATTGATGTGCAGTTTCGCCTGCTGGCCGATGCCGCCAAAGGCGTAACGCATAATCAGCGCGTCGATTTTTTTAGCGGAGCCGCCGAAATCCCTGCTACTGTACGTCTCTTGGGAACGGAAAGCTTGGAGCCAGGGCAACAGGGTTGGTTGCAACTGCGGCTGGATCGACCTGCCGTTGTGGTGTCGGGTGATCGGTACATTTTGCGCCAACCTTCGCCCAGCGCAACGTTGGGAGGGGGGATCGTGTTGAGTCCGCACCCGCGCCGGCGGTGGCGGCGCTTTGATCCAGCCGTATTGGCGCGCTTGCAGACCCTTGCCAATGGCGCTCCCGACGAGATTCTGTTGCAGACGTTGGCCCGCCATCCTTTTCTCACACCCAAGGCCCTTCTGGCACAGAGTGAATTGGATCTCACGGTTGCCCAAGCCGCGCTGGCAGAATTGCAAAGCAGCGGTGCGATTACCTTATTGGCAACGAGCACGGAACCGGTGCTCCTGACCCTTGAATTATGGGCGCGTGTGCAGCAACAACTGCTGGCCCTGTTGGATCGTTTTCACGAGCAATCTCCGCTGCGCCGTGGCATGGCACGCGGCGAAGCGCGTAGCCGTCTTCAGAATGTTTTGGCTCGCAGTGAATTGCCTGTGCGCCTTTTCAACACAATTATTGCGCAGCTGCGGCAAAGTGGCGCGATTGCGGGTGATGATAGTCTGATCTGGCGCAGCGGATTTGCGGTACATTTTACGCTACATCAGCAACAGCTGATCGATCATGTGTTGACGCTGTTTACCAATGCGCCCTATACACCGCCCAGTGAAGCGGATATTGGGCGGCTGTTGGGCAACGAGGCCGAGTTGGTTGATGTCCTGATTGATCAGGGGGTGCTTGTGCGGATTAGTGGGGGTGTGCTCTTTCAGCAGCGCGACTTTGCAGAGATTGTGACACGTGTGCGCACTACCGCCCAGGAACAAGGTACAATTACGCTGGCCCAAGTGCGCGATCTTTTTAACACCAGTCGCAAATATGCCCAGGCCATCCTCGAAGAGTTGGATGCCCAACGCATCACGCGCCGGGAGGGCGATCTGCGCGTATTGCAATAAAAGAAATTGGTCGCGAAGAATAATCTTTCGATTCTTCGCGACCAAGCATTAGCCGCGTTGTTCGAGGGGCACATAATCGCGCGTGGCCGGGCCAAGATAGATCTGGCGCGGGCGGGCGATGCGTTGCTCGGAGTCTTGCACCAGCTCATTCCACTGGGCCAACCAGCCCGGCGCACGACCCAGCGTAAAGAGCACGGTAAACATATCCGACGGGAAGCCCATGGCCTGATAGATAATACCGCTGTAGAAATCCACATTGGGATAAAGATTGCGCTTGATGAAATACTCATCACTGAGCGCGGTCTTTTCTAATTCCAGGGCAATATCCAACAAGGGATTGCTGCCTGTGACAGCGAAGACATCTTCGGCCAATTTTTTGACGATCTTGGCGCGTGGATCATAGCTTTTGTAGACGCGATGACCGAAGCCCATGAGCCGAAATTCGCCTTTTTTCACGCGTTCCACATAGGCCGGCACTTGCTTGGCATCACCGATCTCGCGCAACATTTGAATCACGGCTTCGTTGGCACCACCATGCAGCGGCCCATAGAGCGCGCCCGTTGCCCCTGCCATTGCCGTATAGGGGTCGGCGTTGGACGAACCAATGCCACGCATAACGGAAGTGGAACAATTTTGCTCGTGGTCGGCGTGGAGGATAAAGAGCACATCCATCGCCTTGGCCAACACGGGATTGACTTCGTAATCGCTCTGATTCATGAAGTCCAGCATGTAGAGGAAGTTGGCTGCATAGCCGAGCGAACTGTTGGGATAATTGTAGGGGCGACCAATGCGGTGGCGATAGACAAAGGCCGCCACCGTCGGCAGCTTGCCCAGAATACGCAGGATCTGCTTGTCGCGCGTGGCCTGGTCGCTAACGTTCTTGGCCTCTTTGTGCAGCGTGGACATAAAAGACAAGCCGCTGATCAGCATACCCATGGGGTGGGCATCATAGCGGAAGGATTTCATCAGATCCGTCAAATTTTCGTGCACAAAGGTGTTGTGACAGACCTTGTGCTCCCATTCCTCGGCGGTCTTTTTGTCCGGGAGTTCCCCGTAGATGAGCAAATAGGCGACTTCGAGAAAATTGCTTTGCTCGGCCAGTTGCTCAATCGGGTAGCCACGGTATTCCAAGATACCCTTGTCACCGTCGATATAGGTGATGCTGCTTTTGCAGGCCGCAGTGTTGCCGTAGCCGGGGTCATAGGTCATCATGCCAAAGTCATCGGGGTTGACCTTGATCTGGCGCAGGGCCATAGCGTTGATGGTGTCGTGCTCGATCGGGATTTCGTAGCTTTTCCCCGTGCGATTATCGGTAATCGTTAACGTGTTACCGCTCATGAATGAATGCTCCTTCATCGGTGCTTTGGGTACTCTGCCCTCGGCTTGTAATAGATAAAACCCTTAAAAGTCATAGATACGCTCTCGTGTATTGCCGGGCTTATTTGTATGACTTTTAAATGGTTTGTCCATAAGTAGATAAAGAAGTTACGCAGTTGAATAGATTCACGAGAGAGCAATAGCGTCTGCGAGACTCTATCGCTCTGACCAAGCGCGTAACACCTATAGATAAAGAAATTCGACTGCTTGTATAGACAACCCCTGAAAATTCATACACATACCGGGTAACAATGTTTCATGGATTGCCCGCAGCAGTCGAACTTCTGCTTGCATTATTCCTGGGTCACTGGTTGCTGGGTCCAATAATCAGCATAGCGACCGGCAAGGCCGATGGGCAGCCGCCCGATCAGGTGGGTACCGTCGCCGGTGTGTTCTTCGGCTTGCACAAAGCCATGCTCATGAAATAGCGAAACCAGTTCTCCATGCTGATAGGGGATCAGCACATTGACCGGTGCCATTTGGGCAAAGAGCACTTCGTCAATCTTGTTCAACAGATCGTCGAGGCCTTCGCCAGTTACGGCACTAATCACCACGGCATTGGGATAGGCTTCCATGGCCGCTTGTATGCGCTCTTGTTGATCGGGGTCAGTCAGATCCAGCCGATCAACTTTGTTGAGCGCCGTAATGACCAGCTTGTTGCCCGCCTCTAACTCTTCCAGCACCTCTTCGACGGCGGCCACTTGCTCGTCCATATTGGGATGGGACAAATCCACCACATGCAGCAACACATTGGCCTCGGTGACCTCTTCCAGCGTGGCGCGGAAAGAGGCGACCAGCATGGTGGGCAATTTCTGGATAAAGCCTACCGTATCCGTCAGCATGATCATCTGGCCGCTGGGCAAATCTGTGCGGCGCGTGGTCGGGTCCAGCGTAGCAAAAAGTTGATCGGCAGAAAGTACATTGGCCTTGCTCAACACATTGAGCAGCGTGCTTTTGCCTGCATTCGTATAGCCCACAAGCGCGATCACGGGGGAGCCGGATTGGCGACGATGTTCGCGATGCAGGCTGCGCTGCTTGCGGATCTCCTCCAATTGGCGCTTGAGAAAAGCAATCCGCCGACCAATTTCGCGGCGGTCTACTTCCAACTGCGTTTCGCCAGGGCCACGCACACCCACGCCACCACTGGCACCGCCGGCGCGACCACCGCTTTGGCGCGCAAGATGGGTCCAGGCGCGCGTCAGGCGTGGCAAGCGATATTCATATTGGGCCAGCTCCACTTGGACGGCCCCTTCGCGCGTTTGGGCGTGGCGGGCAAAAATGTCGAGAATCAACGCCGTACGATCCAGCACCTTGATCTGCTCGCCCAACACCTTTTCCAACTCGCGTTGTTGGCGTGGTGACAATTCGTCGTCGAAGATAACGACATTCGCGCCTTGCTCCAAGGCAAAAGCTTGCAACTCTTCCAACTTGCCACTGCCAATAAAGGTGGCCGAATGGGGGGTTGCAAGCCGTTGGGTAAGCGTGCCAATTACGCCGACGCCAGCGGTCTTGGCCAGCAGCGCCAACTCGGTTAACGAATCTTCCAGCGTCAGCAGATTCGGCGCGCCAGACAATTCAAC
>Ga0105048_10006428_pt1 | contig 18953 bp, 11 predicted proteins | sample MAT05_FD_78382 | JGI IMG/M metagenome (GOLD analysis project Ga0105048, IMG submission 78382) | Freshwater microbial communities from Lake Fryxell liftoff mats and glacier meltwater in Antarctica - MAT-05 | ecosystem: Environmental > Aquatic > Freshwater > Ice > Liftoff microbial mat | place... | reverse complement strand
CTCGGCCCACTTGCCGGCGCCCTTGCTCATCAGGCGGGCGCGGATCCCGATCATCGGCTCGATGCCGACGGTGCGGGAGACATTGATGATCTGGCGGAGCTCCTCGAGTTTCTCCACCACCATGATGACCTTCTTGCCGAGCTTGATGCCCTGGAGGGCGAGCTTGATGAAGGGGGTGTCCTTGTAACCGTTGCAGATGATCAACGAGCCGGGTTGATCCTGCAGGGCCATCCCGGCGTACAACTCCGGTTTGCTGCCGACTTCCAGCCCGAAGGAATAGGAGCGACCGGCGTCGAGGATCTCCTCCACCACTTCGCGCAGTTGGTTCACCTTGATCGGGAACACCCCCCGATAGGCACCCTTGTAGGAAAACTCGGCGATCGAGGCGCGAAAAGCCTCGTTCAAGGCCACCACCCGATGGCGCAGGATGTCCTGGAAGCGCACCAGCAGGGGGAACTTGAGGTTGCGCGACCGCGCCTCCTCCACGATGTCCATGAGGTCCACCTCCACCCCGTTCTGCTGGGGTTTGGCCACCACATGGCCCTCGGCGTTGATGTCGAAGTAACCCGCGCCCCAACGATCGACGTTGTAAAGGCTCCGCGCCGCGGCGATGTCCCACTCCGGAGAAGCTCCGGCAGGAGGGACCATGGAAGATTCACTCATTTCTCGTTGGTCAAGCGATGCGGACTGTAAAAACGGTGGGCGCAGATTCAAGAAGCTCGTTGTGAAATCGTACGCCCCCCCGGGAGGGGCCAGAGATCGCCAACGTCCTCGTGGCGTCGGGGACGCCATTCCGCGTCGCTGAACTTCTCCCCATCGCGGGATCTGCAACCCCTCCGGGGTTGGAGACTCAAGGGGGGGACGTAACCCGGGGTTGCGCTTCGCGCACCCCGGGCTAATCGCTGAAACGCCTCCGGCATAAAAGGCGGATCGGCACCACGGGTGCAGCTCCGCAACGACTCCGGCGTCATCGCAGCGCCTTCATCCCGGCATTCAGGTGCCCACCCGCCAACACGCCACCTGACGTCCGTCGCCGGCGTCTTCGAGGGGCGGGACCTGTTCGCGGCATCGCGACTCGGCCACGGGACAGCGCGGATGAAAGGGACATCCGGAAGGCGGGTGCAAGGGCGAGGGTACATCGCCTTGCAGCATCACCCGCGTGCATCGGGCCACGCCTGGGACGGGTTCCGGCACGGCGGAGAGCAGCGCCTGGGTGTAGGGATGAAGCGGAGCGCCGCAGATCTGCGCCGGGGTTCCCGATTCGACCACGCGACCGAGGTACATCACCAGGATCCGATGGCTCAGGTGCTCCACGACCGCGAGATCATGGGCGATGAACAGGTAGGACAACCCGCGCGCGCGCTGGAGTGAAGCCAGGAGGTTCACCACCTGCGCCTGCACCGAGACATCCAGGGCACTCACCACCTCGTCGCACACCAGCAGTCGGGGTTCGACCGCCAGAGCGCGGGCGATGCCGAGTCGCTGGCGTTGTCCGCCACTGAACTCGTGCGGGTACCGCGACATCACCGCGGGATCGAGCCCGACGTCGCGCAGCAAACCGGCGACACGGTCGCGTCGGGCCGAAGGCGATTCGCGTTGCTCTCGGAGGAGCAGGGCTTCCCCGACGATCTCTCCGGCCGTCCAACGGGGATCCAGTGAACCATAGGGATCCTGAAAGATCATCTGGAGGCGCTGACGGGCGGCGCGGAGTTCGGCTCCGGAAAGCTGGGCCAGATCGCGGCCTTCAAACCGGATGCTGCCGGCGGTGGGCGATTCCAATCGGACGATGGCCCGACCGAGGGTGCTCTTGCCGCACCCGCTCTCACCGACCAACCCGACCGTCTCGCCCGGGCGCACGGTGAAGCTGACACCGTCAACGGCGCGCACGACGGCACCGGGGCGTCCGAGCCAGTCTGGCTGGACCGGGAAATGCACCTTCAGATCCTGGACCGCGAGCAGATTCATGGGGCGATGTCGGCGACCGAAAACGGGCAGCGCGCCGCGCGGGCGTGGGCGAGATGACGGAGGACCGGGATTTCGCGGGCGCAGTCGGGAACGGCTTGGGGACAACGCGGGTGAAACCGGCAACCGGACGGCCACGCTCCCAGCGACGGAACGATGCCAGGGATGACTTCGAGCGCATCGCGGCGCGCGCCAAGCCGGGGGACGGACGCGAGCAGTGCGGCGGTGTAGGGATGGGCGGGGCGCCGCAGGACCGCGGCGGCAGGGCCGCACTCGACCACCTGCCCGGCGTACATCACGGACACTTCATCGGCGATCTCTCCCACCACCCCGAGATTGTGGGTGATGAGCAGGATGGCCATGCCGAGCTCGCGGCGCAGTTCCCGCAGCAGATCCAGGATCTGGGCCTGGATGGTGACATCCAGTGCGGTGGTGGGTTCGTCTGCGACCAGCAGGCGGGGACGCGGTGCCAGGGCCATGGCGATCATCACGCGCTGCTGCATGCCGCCCGAGAGTTCATGCGGATATTGCCGGGCACGAACGGCGGGTGAAGGGATTCCGACACGGGCGAGCCAACGTTCGACTTCGGCGGCGGTGGCCTCGGCCGGACGATGCAGGGCGAGGGTCTCGCGAATCTGATCGCCGATACGCATCACCGGGTTCAGCGCGGAGGCGGGCTCCTGAAAAACGTAGCTGACGATCGAACCCCGGAGACGCTGGAGGCCGGCGCGGTCGAGGGAGAAAACGTCCTGGCCATCGACCACCACCCGCCCGCCGGTGCGGCGGGCGAGGGAGTCGGGGAGGAGCCGGGAGAGGGTCAGGGCGGTAATGGATTTGCCGCTGCCGCTCTCACCGACGAGGGCGTGGATCACGCCGGGTTCCAGCCGAAGATCGACGCCGTCGAGGACGCGAACCCAGCCGGATTCAACGGCCAGTTCCAACTGCAGGTCTTCGACGGAGACGAGGGGCATTCCGCCTTACGGCTTCACCTTGTCACCGAGGCTCTTCAGGGCGTTGCCGGTCCCTTCCTGAGCTTTCTTCATCGCATCCGCAGCGCCGTCCTGGGCCTTTTTGACGGTCTCGGCGGTCTGTTCAGCGACCTTGGCAGCGGCTTCCTTCACCTTCTCCTGAACCTGGGTCATCAGGTCCTTGATGGCCTGCTGCTGGTCGGGCGTGAGCTTGGCGTTGGATGCGAGGGCCTGGAGGGGGGCGGAAGCGGCGGCGAAATCACCGGCCTTCACGGCCGTGACGATCTGATCCACCTGGGACTTGGCCGAGGGTTCGGCAGCCGAGAAGGTGGACTCGACCTTGGAGGTGTCGACGGCTCCGTCCTTGGAGCAACCGGCGAAGGTGATCGCGAGCGCGGCGGTGAGGGCACCGAGATAATGCAGCGGTTTCATGGGCAATTGGATTTCAGTTTTCATTCGGGCGGAACAGGCCGCCCGCCGGGCCAGTCGAACCCCACCCGACCATTGGCGTCAACGCCCCAGTTCCCGGCGGACCTTGCGCGTCTCGATGTCCCAGGAACGAAGGACGCCATCCTGTCCGCCGGCCAGCAGCCAGCGACCATCGTAGGAAACGGCGGCTGCATGCTGGAACTCGCGTGAGCCCGGAAGCGTCGATGGCTTCTCTCCCGCCTCGGTCACCCGCACGAAGTCGGCTTCGCCTGGCACGGCCACGACGTCGCCTCCGGTTCCCAGATGACAGACCGCGACGATCTCCTTGCCGAAGCCGGTGACGGTCTTCGCCCGGTCGGCGCTGCCGAGCGTCCAGAACTTCACCGCCAGATCGGCGCTGCCGGTGGCCAGCACCCGTCCATCCGCCCGCCACGACACGGCCAGGACATGTCCGGTGTGCCCCTCCAACGAGGCCACGATCCGCCCGTCCGCGACGTCGATCACCCGGGCGAAGCGATCGGCTCCACCGGTGGCCAAGCGCGAGCCATCCGGGGACCAGGCCAGAGCCAGCACGGCGTCGGAATGGACATTGGTGAACCCATACAGATGCCGTCCGGTGGCCGGATCCCAGACCCGCACTTCACCGCCCCGGGTGGGTTCTCCCGAACCACTGGCGAGACGCAGGCCATCGGGCCGGAACGCCAGTGCGTTCACCCGGTCCGGCAGAGGAGAATTGTCCTCACCGGAACCCAGGGTGGCCGAGAGGACGTAGCGTGGCTCGAAATCCCAGGAAGCAACGCCGGGCGAGCAACTCCGTCCCAGCCGCAACCGCGTCTCGCCTTCGAAGCTCAACCGGTCCACGTCCTCCCCCAGGACGGAAGAAGCGATCCACACGCCGGTCTCGGCCGACCAGACCTGAACGGTGCGCGCCGTCACCAGCGCCACGCGGTGACCGGAAGGCGACCAGGCGGCGGTGCGCACCTCGATCCAAGGAATGGGGTTCGTCCCTCCCGGCAAGGCATCCAGCTTTGCGTGGGCGTCGTCCAGGCTGCGGCGGGCGACCAGGAGGGACACGGCAGCCCGATCCCGCGACCATTGGGCGAGGCGGGATTCCTCGCCGGCGGTATCGAGACGGGTCTGGGTCTTGAGCGCTTCTGCGGCGAGGGGTTCAACGGCCTTGCGTGCAGCTTCGAGTCGGTCGCGCAGAACCTTGAGCTCGTTGGTCGAACTCCCGGCGCGTTCGCCCCGGGCGAGCACGGCTTCGGCGATCGACGACACCACGCGCGCCCGGTGTTCGAGGGACGCCTTTTCGTCGCGGGCCTTGCGGGCGACTTCCAATGCCTCGGCCGACTTGCGCACGCGGTCCGACTGCGCCGCCAACTCCTTCTCCACCGACGCGAGTCGGGAGCGGTGGGCATCGAGATCGGACTGGGCAAGACGACGGATGCGGGGAGCATCGGACTCCGGCAGGCGAGGGCCGGCGTGGAGGCCGACGATCGGGTTGCCCTTGTCATCGGCCAACTCGGGAACGCCGTTGGTGTTCAATCGCAACTGACGTCCGCCCGCCGGGGCAGCCAACGGTTGCCCAGGAAATCCGTTGGTCGGAAGCGTTCCCTCCGCCCATGCACCTACCGGGGCGAAGGAACGTTTCCAGAGTTTGATCTCGCGAAAGCCACCCGAGGCCAGCCAGGTGCCATCGGGACTGAACGCCACCGAGTTGACCAGGTCACGGTGGGCGGCGGCGGGTTTGGTGGACTGGCCGGCATCCGACAACCACCCACGCACCACGCCCTCGACCGGATCGAGCGGCATCAAGCGGTTGCCGCGCCCGGCAGCGGCCACGTGTCCGTCGGCCGCCATGGCCACGGCGTAGACGGGTTGCACGCGTTCGGCGGGCGATTCCCAATGGATCTGGGTGGCGCGGCGTTCAGAGGCCTTGCAGCCCTGATCGATCCACAGCGCCAGCAGGCCCAGTTCCCGGGGGGTGAGATTGACCGCGTTCGCCTTGTTGTCCTTGGGTGGCATGCGCGGCTTGGCTTCGTGGGTCGAGAGCTTGAGCAGGAGCGATTCGGCGGAGTTACCGGGCACGACGGCAGCACCGGATTCGCCACCGCGGATCAGGTCGGCAGGAGTTTCGAGGAGGAGATCGGCCTTGGTGGTGGTCTTGTTGTGGCAAGGCAGGCAACTCACCTGCAGGACCGGCAACAGATCCCGGTCAAAATCCACGGGCTCGGTCCGCGTCAGACGCTCGATGGAAATCACCGGAGCCGCGGGAACCGGCACGGCCGGGTCCTGCGCCCGGAGTCCAAGGAAGGAGAACGCCAGGAACAGAGCCGTACGAAGGAGGGCAAGGGAGCGCATGTTACTTGACGGGCAGGACCCGGACCTGGATGGGGGCCGACCAGACGCCCACCGTGGCGTCCCGGGGCTTTGCTCGTTCCTCGGCAGCCTTACGGGCGGCCTCGGCGTCCTTGCGACGCTTTTCAAGCGCCGGTTTCTGTTCGGCAGAAACGGATTTCAAGGCGGCATCGGCGGCCTTCAATTCCGCATCGGCGACGTCGATGGCCTCCGGTTGATTGCGATATTTTCCGGCGGCCTGCCCCTGCAACCAGACGACATGATCGCCCTCGGGCAGGGCCGTCTCGGCGAGGTTCAATTCGAAGACCGCGTTGGTGGCCTTCTCCGCCACGCTGAATTCCTTCGTCTTCTCCAGGACCGGATCTCCGGCCGGCTTCAGGTTGAACGCCGCGCTGAACTCATAACGCCGTCCGACCTTCAACGGCACCGACAGCTTTCCGCCCGCCTTCACCTCGTGCACCCGATCCTCGACCGCCGCGAGCACGACGGGCTCCGGCTCCGGAACGAGCCCGATGCGGAACTCCTGCGACAACCGCGGCACGACGGGTTCCTGGTTGAAGTCCGCGACGGTCCATTGCGGACCACCGCTGCGCGCGGCGTGTTCCACCCGGTTGGTTCCCACCGTGGCCCGACCCATGACGCGCACCGCAAACTCCCCGGCAACGATCCCCTCCGAAGCCGTCAGCAGGACCGTGCCGATCGACGTGCCGCCGGGGATCCGAGTGGCCCGGCAGGTCACCCCGGCAGGCAGTCCTTCGGCGACCAGGTCCACCGGGCCATCAAAGCCATCGAACCGCGAGACGGCCACCCGCAGCGGCAGCGTGCCCCCGCGACGCAGCGTCGGTGTGGTGAGATGGAGACGACGATCTTCGCCATTGGATTTCGGGGGTGGCTGGGCCCAGGTCACGAGGCGGAAATCCGGCGCGGCGCGACGGATCGTCAGCCGGTAAGGCCGCCGGGGGGAGGAAGGCGACACGTTGAAAATGTCGCGCACCAGAACGCGATAGGTTCCGTCTTCCGGCGCTTCGAACTTCCCGGCGGCATCGCGGGAGAAGACGGGCAATTCATTGCCGGGCGGGTTCGAATCCAGTTCACCGAGATCGCTGACCTCGCTGTATTGGACGCGCCCGGCGGCGTCGCGGGTGGAACGTTCCCGTTGGATCGACACCAGTGGATCCGTCCCCTGCCCCAGGCGATCGCCGACGATCTCCATCCACCAGACGTCGCCCTTCCTGGAGGCAAAGGTGATGCCCGCAAGCTCGGTGCCCTTGGGAAACACGCTGCTGAAATCAAGGGGAGGCGTGACCGGGACGACCGCGGGCGCAATGCCCTCCGTTGCCGCCACCCCCACCGGAAGATCGCCGAGCAGAAAGGTCACCGGATTGGACGGTCCATTCGTGGTGGACCAGTTCCAACCCCAGGCAGGAAGCCCGGCGCTCGCGGGTCGTCGCAGGCGGGCCACCGGCGACGTCGGGGGCGTCGCCGGGGCGACGACGTCCACCTCGACCCGTTCGAGTCGCACGCCGTCCGCTCCGGTAAACGACGTCACGGTACCCCCGGGCAGTTGGCGTCCGAACAGGGTCACCCGATTGGTGACGCCGGCCCGCAGCCCGACCGGCAGGGCGAAATCGATCTGCGGCCCGAGCATTCGCTCCAGCCGATACGCGTAGTCCTCGCCACCGCGGTACTGGGTATCGGTCAGTTCCAGCCGATGGACGTCGTCGGCACCGGCGACGTAATCGATCCAACCGATCCGGCGCGTCCGCGCGACTTCACGGCCATTGGAATCGAAGACGACCAGATCGGGAACCAGACGCGAATCCAACTCGGTGGTGAGGGTCCGCACGAGGACCCGCTCGCCTTTGCGAACCCCGAGCGAGTACATCGCGCGACTGGCGGCGGCGAGCCGACTCCACACGGCGGTTCCGCGCGCCAGCACGGCCGCAGTCTGGGCCGAGAGGTTGGTCGCCGACTGGATCCGGGCCGGGGTGGATTCCACGAGAAACCCACGCGGGTTCGAAACCCCGAACCGTCCGGTGACCCGCAAATCGATCACGCCCGGCGGCACACCGTCCGGGACGACGACCTGATAGACGCCCGCGATGCCGGGCTTGGGTTTCCCGACGACGCGTGGATCGCTGAAGACCAGGGAACCGGGTTCCTCCAGATCGGCGGCAGCGACGGTGATGTCATTGGTCGAACCCGCCGGGGCACCGGGCGGGAACAAGTGATTCAGGACGGGCTGCGGAAGCTGGGCGAAGGCGGTGGAACTGCCGATGACGGCGAGCAGGGACCACCCGGCGCGACGCAGGCGCCCCGCGATGCCGGGGGGACGGGCAGGCTGCCGGTCCCGTTCAACGTGCTGGCCGTTTGGTACCGGCGGGCTGCCGGTACCGACGTTCTTCAAATCCCTGTGCACGTGTCAGTGGTTGAAGAGGAATTCCTTGGTGTTCACCAGCGCCCACACGGTGTCTTCGAAGGCTTCCCGCCGGGCTTTCGTACGACCCGCGTCGTCCTTGGCCGTGGCGATCTTGCGGGTGAAATAGGCCTGGGCCGCGCCGAGTTCCTCCTTCCGCGGATCCCGCCCCAGCGCCACCTGATACAACTCCGTCAGGCGCGCTTCCTCGGACCGTGTGGTGTCGCCCGCCAGGCGCGCGGCGTAACCGGTGTCGGCGGAGAGTTTGGTCTGGAGATCCTTGGAGTTGAGCAGGTGCAACGCCTGACTGAGCGAGGCGTCGAGCGACCGTTCGCATTCGCATGAGGAACTGGCGTCGGGCCGACCGAACACCGTCAGGAAATAGGAGCCCGAATTGAAACTGTTGTCCGGCAGGTTCACCGCCCGCATTCCCGGAGGCAGTCCCTCGAAGCGCGTCTCCGCCCCCAGCACCCCGTGGACCGCGTCGAGCAGGACCTCGGCGTGCAACCGGCGCGGGTAGAAGCGGGAGAAATGGTGGCGATCGCGGGCGTTGTACTCGTTGGGCTCGGCACTCAACTGATAGGTGGTGCTGCCCGCGACCGTCCGCACCAGATCCTTGAGGTCGTACCCGCTCTGGATGAAGTGCGCCGCCAGGGCGTCCAACAACTCGGGATTGGTCGGCGGATTGGTGTCGCGCATGTCGTCCTCCGGATCGACCAGGCCGCGTCCGAAGAAATGTTTCCAGTAACGGTTCACCAGGGCCCGCGCGAACCACGGGTTCTGCGGCGCGGTCATCCAATCGGCGAGCGCGCCGCGGGGATCGACTTCCGGAGCCATTTCGTCGAGCGGCATCCCGAGTCCGGCGGGGCGCACGGCCTGGCCATTCTTCTTGTTGGTGGCCTTGGCAACGCCGCGCCGGTGGAAGACCACGTCTTCACCCGGTTGACTGCCGGGCTTGCGACCGACCTGGGCGAAGAAGGCACCGAAGCTCCAGTAATCCTGCTGGCTCCAGCGTTCATACGGATGGTGATGACACTGGGCGCACTGCAATCGTTGGCCGAGGAACAGCTGGGCTGAATCCTCCAACTGCGACTGGAGCGAGCTCACCTGCCGAAACCACGCCACCGGCGGGTTCTCGGCCATATCCCCCGAGGCGGTCAGCACCTCGCGTACGAAATCGTGGTAAGGCGTATTGCGCTGCATCTGGTCGCGGATCCACCCATGGAAGGCGAACGCACCGCGGGTCTGACGGGCGTCGCCGCGGCGGTTGCGCAACAGGGCACTCCATTTGTTGGCGAACCAGTCCGCGTACTCGGGGCTGTCCACCAGGCGGGCGACCAAGGCGTCGCGGCGTGCGGGCGAACGATCGGCGCGGAAGGCCGCGAGTTCAGCCGGTGTGGGCAGGCGACCAGTGACGTCCACCGTCACCCGGCGCAGGAAGGTCTCGTCGTCGGTGACCGGACTGGGAGGCATGCCGACCTCGCGCAGGCGCTTGAAGACCAACTCGTCGATGAAGTTCCTTGCCGGAGGCAACGAAGCCACCGGTGCTCCAAGCGGCACGGTTCCGCGGAAGGTGGTGACCTTGCCCTGGTACCGCACCATGACGGCGAATTCGCCCGGCAGATTGAAGACCTTGACCCGGCCCTTTTCATCGGCGCGCGCCACGTCCTTCTCGTTGGCCTCGTACAACGCCCCGTAGGTCACGTCCTCGGTCGAGCCATCGGTGTAATGGGCCGTCACCACCAACTGCTGGGTGGCATCCGACTTCATCGTCCGCTGCGCCGGGAACACTTCCAGGCGCGCCACGGTCGGCGCGTCGGCGCGACCGACTGGCATGCCCTGACGGATCCAGCGGACCAGCAGCGAGTAATCGTCCGAGTTCGGTTCCAATCGGCGCCCGCCGCCGTGGGGAAGCTGCGCAGCGCCCTTGGTCAGGAGGAGGGAACGTTCCGGTGCGGCCGGGAACAGGCGGCGACCGCGGGATTCCTTCACCAGATGTTCGAAGTCTTCCGCGGGTTCAAACCCTAGAAGGGAGAGCCGGAATCCATTCTGTCCGGCCGCCTTGCCGTGGCAGCCCCCGCCGTTGCAGCCGTTCTTGGTGAAGATCGGAACGATCTGATTGGCGAAGTGAACCTGTTCGGACACGCCGGACCCGGTCACCTCCACCGACATCGACGCTTCTGAACCATCGGCGAACCGGGCCTTGAGGGTGGCCGTCCCGTCGGCCAGCGGACGCAATCGTCCGCCCGGATCCACGGCAGCGATCCCGGCGGGAGCGACCGTCCATTTCGCTGCCGCAGTGCGATCGGATTCCAATCCATGGATGTCCTTGAGCGTGGCCAGCACCTGTTGAGAGGCGTCCTGCCCGTGCAGGACGAGTCGGTTGGTGCCAGTGCGGAAGCCCAGTTGCAGGGAGTCTGCCTGAGCGGTCAGCGCAGTGAACAGGAGCAGCAGACCGGGTAGCCAGACGCGGGTGCCCGAAGGCCTCTCCCGAAGCGGGCGAGGACGCCCGCGCTCCCGGGAGGAAACGTGCGGGGGCTGGGACTGGACGAAGCCCGGGCCGGGGAAGATCGGTGTGTCCTGATTCATGGGTGGATTCCTGATTTCTGTACCCGTCGGGTCCTCCGTCACACCATCTCCCGCATCGGCTGGCAGCCATCGGGCACCAGAAACTGGGGGCGCCCGGTGAGATCCGGGAGCGTCACCTGGTTCACGTCCACGCCGAGGGCGTGGTACAACGTCGCAAAGACTTCGCCAAACATCACCGGACGCTCGGAGGGTTCGCCTCCGAGTCGATCGGTCGAGCCGATCACCTGGCCATGGCGCAGGCCGCCGCCGGCCAGCAAGGCATTGGACACGCGTGGCCAGTGATCGCGACCGCCGTCCTTGTTGATGGTCGGGGAACGTCCGAACTCACCCCAGGCAATCACCGTGACGTCCCGGTCGAGGCCGCGATCGTGGAGGTCCTGGATGAGCGCGCTCAAACCCTGGTCGAGCAACGGCAGGTCATTCCGGGCATTGCCGAAGTTGTTGCCGTGGTAATCCCAGAAGCCGTAGGCGACGGTGACAAAGCGCGCCCCCGCCTCCACCAACCGTCGGGCCATGCAGAACTGCTCGTTCAACATGGGTGCCGCGTCGCCGTGCACCTTGGAATCCCCCTTGCCATAACGTTCGAGGGACCGCGGATCTTCCTTCGACAGATCCAGCGCCGCCAGCAACCGGCTGGAAGTCAGCATGCCGAACGCCTGCCGATTGAAGCCATCCAGGCCCGACATCAGCCCGCTCCCGTCCACCTCGCGCCGGAACCCGTCCAACTCGGCGAGCAAGGCGCGGCGGTCCGACAACCGGTCCGGCGTAATGCCGTTGAGCACCATGTCGCCCTTGGCATCGGCGGCCGGACGGAACGCGTCATTGGCCACCCCGGCGAAACCGGCATTGGCGGCGTTGTACGGACGATGCTGCATGCGCGGTTCGAGACCGACAAACGCCGGGACGCCTTCCGCCGATCCCAGCACCCGCGAAACACAGGCGCCCATGGTCGGCCAACCGCCGGGAGGCGCATTGTTCTTCCGCCGCCCGGTCTGACACATGAAATCCGAGTGGTCATCGATGCCGTCCGCGATGGAACGGATCACCGAGTACTTGTCCGCCAGGCGGGCGAGACGCGGGAGATGTTCGCAGATCTGCAACCCGGGGAGATTGGTGGAAATCGGACGGAACTCGCCCCGGATCTCCGAGGGGGCATCCAGCTTGAGATCGAAGGTATCCTGATGCGGCGGGCCCCCGGGGAGATAGACCATGATCACCGCCTTGTGCGAGGAGCGGATCCCGGAGGCCGCCTCCGCCTGCAACAACTGCGGCAGTGCGATCCCGCCCATGCCCAGCGTGCCGATCCGCAGGAAATTGCGGCGCGACACACCATCGCAGAACCGGCGAGCGGAACCTGGGAGGGAGATCATCGGAGATTGTTTGACTGGCGGGCCTCCCGCGCACAAGGCCCCGTTTGGAGGAAGGGGCCAAGGGGCGGCCTGCTTGAAACTCGCGTTCCTGAAACCTAACACTCCCCGATCGTCGCCGGGCGTCTCCGGTGAAACGATGCGCTCCGGACATGATCCTCAAGACCCTCCTCCAACGGCTGTATGCCGGACTCGCCGACGGCCCCGGCCTGAACGCGCGTCCGCATCATAGCCGTCAGCGTCTGGATCCTGCCGAGCTCCGGCATCTGGGAGGGGCCGATCCCGCCCATCTCGCCGCCACCCTGCTGGATCCCTCCCGGGGCACCGCCCATTTCTCCGCCCGAATCACCCAGTTCACCGCCCCGGAGCATCCGGAGCAGGAATGGACCGAGGCCCAACGTTCGACCCGTCAATCGGTCGATCGCCAAACCCGGCTCCTCGACAAGCTCCGCGACATCGCCGCCGACGCCGGCGAGTACTTCAACGACCACGGAGAATCGGCCTTGTTCGTCGGGTTCCCCCTTCTCTCGCTGCCGCCCGTGGCAGACCGCACCGGTCTGACGTCACGGCGCGTGCTGGCTCCGGTGGCGTTCATCCCGGTCCAACTGCGCGTGCGACGCGGCCCGGTCAATTGCATCAGCCTCGTAGCCGTGGGCGAAGGCGTCGATCGACTGATCCCGAATCCGGCCTTGCTCGCCTGGCTCGAACAACAGACCGGGAAATCCACCGAGGACCTCTTCGCGGACGACGCCGGCGAGGAACCCTGGCGCGAACTCGCGACGTTGATCGAGCTCGTCGCCCGCGCCGCCCGGATTGCGCCCGTCCCCGTCTTCGACGCCGACACCCTGCTTCAACCGGTGCCGCGGACGGATGATCTTCCCGAGACGCCCACGCTTGTCCCGGGCGCGGTGCTCGGCCTCTTCCCGACGGCGAACCCGGGGCTGCTGCGGGACACCGCCTGGATGCGCGACCACGAGACTGAGCTGGGCGCTCCGGTGAGCGGTTTCCTCCGCCCCGAAGCCCTCACCTGCGATCCGACGGATCAGACGGATCGGACTGATCGGTCGGATCCTCCACGGGGAGAGCGCTCGTTCGTCACGGAGTTTCCGGTGGCGCCGGCGGACCCCTGTCAGGCGCAGGCGGTGGCCCATGCGCGTCTTGCACCGGCCCTGGTGATCCACGGGCCTCCGGGCACGGGCAAGAGCCAGACCATTTCCAACATCATCGGCGACCATCTGGCCCGGGGTGAACGCGTGCTCTTCGTCTGCGACAAACGCACCGCACTGGATGTCGTCCATCACCGCCTCACGGCCCTCGGGCTCGGTGGGCTGTGCGGGGTCATGCACGATGCGCAGGGGGATCGACGCGATTTCTATCTGCACCTCCGTTCGCTCCTCGAAGCGTTGACCGAAGCGCCGGCCCTCGCCGATCCCAGTCGGGAGGTGGACCGGCTCAACACGCGGTTGACCGCGCTGCACGCGGAACTCACTTCCGCCTTCCGCACCTTGCATGGGGCCGTCGGCACCCGTTCGTTCCACGAGCTGTGCGGAGAATGGATTGCCCTGCGCGATGGCAGCGTTCCGGACCTGCCCGACATCGAGGGCTTCACTCCCGATCGATTGTCCGGCCTCGAAGCGGATTGCGAGGAAATCGTCAGCCGCGCCCATCGAGCCGGTTGGCCCACCCATCCGGGTCGGGACCGGCTCGCCCTCACCCCGGAAGCCTGGCTGGCCCGCAACCGCGACGGCTGGGACGCCTTCTTCCAATCAGGAGTTGAACTGGCCGCCGCATTCGATGCCCTTCCCCAGTCCGTGGGATCTCCCCTGTCGCCGGCCATTCCCTGGGCGGCCCAGGCCGCGGTGCGACACGAGATCGTCGGGTGGCTGGAACGGATCGATCGCCGCGGCGATCCGGCGCTCGCCCTGCGGTTTGCCGACGGCTCCGATCCCGCCCGCTGGATGAAGGTCGCTTCCGAACTTGGGTCGGCAGCGGCGGCGGCGCTCGACACGCCGATCGACCGTGAACTCTGGCCCCAGATCCGCGATGCGATCCCGGGTCTGGCGGATCTCCGCCGACAGAAGCTGGCCCTGGAGCAATGGGCGGAGGTGGCCGGATCGTGGAAGCGATTCTTCGCCTTTGGCAGACGGAAGGCGGCGAAACCGGTGCTCGACCGGCTCGCCCTGCCGATGGACCCCAATTCCACCGCGCGCGCCCTGGGATGCGTCGAGGCACTGGTCGCTCGTTGGCACTGGAGCGAACTCCAGGCGGAGATCCTGGGGCAAGCGACGCCGACGCTGCTTGCCGACGGGTCCTTGATCGCGCTGCGGGAAGGTCTGCCGGAATTCGAAGGGCTGCACCGATGCCTGGCCACGGACGTCGCCGCACCGCTCCGCGACGCCGCACTCCCTGCGCTGCGCGAGCCCGGGCTGCGGGCAGGATTGATCCAGGGCCTCCGGGAATCCGCCGCCCGCGCAGAGGCGCTCGAACCCATGGAACGGCATTGGCTGGATTCGGGATTCCTGACCCGGACGGCCTGGAGCGATTGGGGCACCCGCCTGTGCACCGGCGAACCGTCACTGCCACTCGCCTCGGCCTTTGCGCAGTCGGCACCGACGTTGGAAGACGCGGTCCGACTGACCGATCGTCTTCGTTCCCTGCCCGCGCCGGTGATCACCGCCGTGCGCGAGGTCACCGCATGGGGATTACCCTGGGATCTGGCCCGGCCAGCCCTTCGCGCCGGAGCCCTTGCCCATGAGATGCGACGACGCCTCCGCAGCAGTCCGGAGCTTGCCCGCATTGATTCGGCACGGGTCGATGCGGCGCTGGGGGAATTGGGTCGGCTCGGCAACGACAAGGCGAAGCGCGTGCACGAGCTGATCCTGTATCGCTGGCAGAAGCGATGGCGCGAACGACTGCTCGCCAGCACCGGCACCCGCCTCAATTCCCTTGGGGCCTCCCTTCGACAACGGTTGTTCGTCCGCGGTCAACGCGCTCTCAAGTTGCGTCAGATGATCGCCACCGGCGCTGGCACGGAGGGCGGGGATCCACTCTTCGATCTGTGCCCGGTGTGGATGGCCAGTCCCGCCACCGTCGCCCAGGTCTTTCCCCGCGAGACCCTCTTCGACGTCGTGATCTTCGACGAAGCCAGTCAATGCCGGCTGGAGGAGGCCCTGCCGGTCCTGTTGCGGGCGCGACGCGTCGTGATCGCCGGGGATCCGCGACAGTTGCCGCCCACCCGATTCTTCGAGGCGGCCAACGTCGAGAGCGACGACACCGCCGCGGAGACCGCCGGGGACGTGTTCGACCGTCAGCAGGCCGAGGCCGAGGACCTGTTGTCGGCCGCCCTCAATCTGGCCGTGCAGGAGTCGTTCCTCGATGTGCACTACCGATCCCGCGATGCCGCGCTCATCGGTTTTTCCAACCAGGCCTTCTACGGCGGTCGTCTCGTGCCGCTCCCCGGGCATCCGCAGCGGGTCGCGGATCAATCCGCCCTCCGGCTCCATCACGTCGGCGGAACTTATGCCGCCCGCGGCAACGAGGCCGAGGCCGTCGCCGCCGTGAAAATCGTGGCCGAACTCCTGGCCCTGGCGGAACCACCCTCGATCGGCATCGCCTGTTTCAATCTGCCCCAGCGCGATCTCATCCTCGACGCCCTCGAAGCGCAGGCCGCCGCGGATCCTGACTTCGCCGCCCGACTCGCCACCGCCCGCGAACGTCGCGGTCCGGGTTCATTCGAAGGGCTGTTCGTCAAGAACCTGGAGAACGTCCAGGGCGACGAACGCGATCATCTCATCCTGTGCACCACCTTCGGTCCCGACGCCGAGGGAAAGTTCCGCCGCAACTTCGGTGCACTGTCCCGCACCGGAGGCGAGCGCCGACTCAACGTCCTGGTCACGCGCGCCCGCGATGCGGTCCACATTCTGACCTCGATTCCGCGTACCGAATACGCCGTCGCCCCGGCGGCCGATCCGGCGGTCCGACTGACCGGCCGACATTTCCTCTACGGATACCTCCGCTACGCCGAGGAGTGCGCGAGGATTCCCGCCGCGGGTGTGGCTTCGGCGAAGACCGATGCGCCCGCTCCGATCCCCGCCTGCACCGTGCGGCCATCGAAGAATCCGTCCCCGGTGGCCACCGCCCTGGGCAAGGTCGTCCATGACCGATCCCAGGCCGGGACCACCGTCCATTGGGGCAACGATGGTTTCTGTGTCGATGTCGCCATCGACGCCGGATCCCGGCCGGGAGCCACGACCCTGGGGGTTCTCACTGATTTCAACCGGTATGAACGTTCCCCCGATCCCATCGCCTGGGAACAGTTCCGGACGCAAACCCTGGAACGGCTCGGATGGGAACTCCATCGCGTCTGGTCCCCGGGGATCTTCCGGGACCTGGACACCACCTTGAAGCCGATCCTCCGGCCAAGGTAGGGCTTCGGCAGACTCGGTTCTCCGGACGAGCTCCGCGAGTCCGTGAACGTCCCCCGCCCCACCCAAAATGCGCCTCGTTACCTCGGCACCTACGGTAGGAGACGACGTCAGGAGGCTCTGACTTCCCGGTCTTTCCGCATCCTCAGGGTTGCTTCCGGCGTGGAAACATGCGGCGATGGTCGGGCACTTGCCGGGCGAATGGCCGCCGGGATTGTCCCGTCGGGATCCTCCGGGAGCGCACGAATACCATGGAGTTGTTGAGCGAAGAAAATGTCATCGGACTGAAGACGCGTGAACTGTGTGTGGCCCTCGCCAGTTCGCCGGAGTTCATAGCGATCCGGGGTCGGATCGAACGGTTCTCGACGGATACCGATGCGCGCATGCAGTTCGAACTGGTGAACCGCAAGGGTGCCCAGCTCGAAGAGAAACAACAGTCCGGCGCCGACATCAGTGAGACCGAGGTCGCCGATTTCGAGAAGCTGCGCGATTCCCTCCTCACCAATGAGGTCGCCCGCGAGTTCCTCGAAGCCCGTGAGGAGATGATCGCCCTGCAGGATGGCGTCCAACAATGGGTCTCCAAGACCTTCGAACTCGGACGCACGCCCTCTGCCGATGAGATGGGCGGATCCTGCGGACCCGGCTGCGGCTGCGCCTGAAGTTTGAGGAACGGGGACCGGCCGGCTGCCGGTCTTCCCTTCCGAGTTCTGGCAACGGGCGTCTGGCAACTTCCGCCGGGGCTCGTTACCGCGCCCGTCGCGCCTCGCGTAACACTCCGTCCCAATTGAACGCCGGGCCCGGGTCCACCTTGCCGCGTTGCACGTGGTAATGTCCCAGCAACCCGGTGTGCTCCTTCAGTTGCTCCGGCGTCAGCGCCCGGGGAATCAATTGCCCGGTCGCGTCCCGCGGGTAGTCCATCCGGATGCGCGGCAACGCCCGATTCAACGTCGCCACCAGACGCGCCAGGGCCGCGTATTGCTGCGGGGTGAAATCATACTGGATCAACTCCGAGTCCTGGACCTTGCCGATGACCGGATCCGGACGCGCCGGACGCCCGATGAATCCCGGGGTGGCGATCCCGGGAGGGCCGATCCACTCCGGGTAAGTCAGCCGGATCCCGAAGCCATCGTTGGTGTACCAGGGTTCCAGATTCCGCCTTTGGGCAACGGGAAAAGCCCCGGCCTGGGCGATCTCGATTCCCACGCTGCGACTGTTGGCGGTAGTGGCGTGCCAGGCGCGTTCCTTCAGGTCGAGCGTCTGGTAAAGGGTTCCATCTGAATCGAGCATGAAGTGGACACTCAACCCCCGCAGATCGTGCAGCACCTCGAAGCAACGCCGACTGGTGCCGGTGGCGTCGAAGTGGATCACGAACTGGTCAATGCGCTCCTGCAACTCTGGCAATGACCAGCCTCCCCCGCGGACCTTTTCCAACATCGCCGCGTCCAGGCCATCCTTTCGCAGACCGTAGCGGTTGGGGGTATCCAGGGCCTTGCCCCCCTTCTCGTTGCTGTCCCAGTCGGACCGCGTCACTTCCCCGAACCGTCGTTCCACCCGATAGGCGTCGTAGCCGCCCGGATCCATCCAGGTCACGACCCGGGTGCCGGTATGGAACAGTTGACCGGCCACCACGATTTCATCGCCGACCCGCACCAGCGGATCCCCGGGGTGCGGCTTCCGCCAATGCGCGCAGCCCGCGGCGAGAAACAACGTCAAGAACAGCATCAATGGACGCATAAGGAGATCCTGAGGTGGGGCGGTTCCAACCGACAGAAGGATCTGGGAACACTTCCGGCTTTCCCCGGGTCGGCCCCCCGGGCGAGAACTCCGGGGTGCAACCCAGGTTCGTCCCACGCACTTCATGAACACCGCCACCGAGAGTCTCCCTCCGCGCCAGCACTTCCATCACTGCCCACGGTGCGCCAAGTCCCTGCCCGACGGGGGTGAACCCAACCGCATCGAGTGCGGTGCCTGCGGATTCCTCCTGTACTTCAATCCCACCGTCGCCGCGGTGGCCTTTGCCTTTCGCGAAGACGGACGGGTGCTGTTCATCCGGCGCGCCAAGGAGCCCGGGAAGGACCTGCTCGCGCCCCCGGGCGGATTCATTGATCTGGGCGAAACTGCGGAGGTCGCTGTGGAACGCGAATTCCGCGAGGAGGTCAACGTGCGCCTGACCGGGGTGGTCTTCCTCTGTTCTCAAGTGAACCAGTACTGCTACCGGGGCGTGCAGTATCCGGTCCTCGACCTCTTTTTCACCGCCCGCGCGGCCGACCCGGGTGCGGCCGAAGCCCTCGATGACGTCTCCGGGTTTGAATGGCGGGATCCGCTGGGGGTGTCGGTGGATGAACTGGCCTTTCCGTCGATGAAGGAGGCGTTGAAGGTCCTCCAGAGCCGGCTCCGTGCCGGCCTCACCGATGGGGCATCTTGACACTGCCCCCGCCCG
>Ga0105048_10006427_pt1 | contig 18955 bp, 19 predicted proteins | sample MAT05_FD_78382 | JGI IMG/M metagenome (GOLD analysis project Ga0105048, IMG submission 78382) | Freshwater microbial communities from Lake Fryxell liftoff mats and glacier meltwater in Antarctica - MAT-05 | ecosystem: Environmental > Aquatic > Freshwater > Ice > Liftoff microbial mat | place... | reverse complement strand
GCCGCCATCGCCATCAGCGCCGAGAAACTGCGCCGCCCGCTCAGCCGGTTGCAGGCGCATCTGGTGGCGGATGACTGGCTGGTGGGCGACAGGTTCACCGTGGCCGACATCAACACCGCCGAGTGTGTGCGCTATGCACAGGGCCACGCGACGCTGCTGGCCGAATTCCCTGCGGTGACGGCGTGGCTTGACCGCTGTCAGGCCCGCCCGGCGTTTCAGGCGATGTGGGCGGCGCGAATGGCCGAGCCTGCGTAAACGGCGGATTGATCTTTCGGCCAGTCACGCCGCCCCGCAGCGGCCGTGTCATGCCATCGGGTCATCCACATAGCGCCGCCAGTTGTGCTGTTCCTTGAACCCCAGCATCTCGCGGATCTTGCGGTTCGACAGCAGGCTTTCATGCGGGCCGACCTCGCGCGACACCGGCACGTTGGGGAAGAACTGCGCCAGCAGGTCGGCATTCGTCTGGCAGACCGAATTGGTGTCGTTGGTGGCGTTGAACACCTGAAACCCCAGCCCATCGGTCGTCAGGCACAGATCGACGATCTGCCCCAGATCGCGCGCGTCGATGTAGCAAAAGATGTTGCGACGGCGCTGGCCAGGGTCGGCAAAGAACCCCGGAAAACGGTGGTATTCATCCGGCTCGATGACGTTGCCGATCCGCAAGGCATAGATATCGGCACCCGAACGGCGCTGAAAGCTGCGGGCGGTCACCTCGTTGATCTTCTTGGACATGCCATAGCTGTCCATCGGATCAATGTCGTAATCTTCGTCGAGCGGCAGCACCTTGGGGTCGACCACGCCGTCACTGAAGCAAACTCCGTAGGTCGTTTCCGAACTGGCAACAATCACCTTGCGGATGCCCATCTTGATGGCCGCTTCCAGCACGTTGTAGGTGCCCATGACGTTGACCCGGTAGGTCTCGGTATCGGGGGCCAGCAGCAGCCGCGGGATGGCGGCGAAATGCACGACAGCGTCAAAGGTCGCGGCACCGGTGCCCGGCTCCATCTCGTCAAAGCCCGCATAGGTCTGCATTGCGGAATACATCTGGCCCGCATCGGTGATGTCGGCGATCAGATCATGCACGCCGGGATGGTTCATCGGCACCCGGTCGACGTTCATGACCTTGTGTCCCCTGTCGGCCAGATAGGCCACCACATGCCGCCCCGCCTTGCCCGACCCGCCGGTGAATAGGATACGCATCATCGCCTCGCTTGAGATTTGGGTATGTCAGTGCAAGTTTTAGCGCACATCAGCCGCAGACAACCGGTGACGCGCCTCGCCACACTTCAGATCGCCACCATGACCGAACTGCGCGACCCGCAACAGGTGTTTGACCGCAGCAATGGAAACCCTGTCGCCATCCGCAACACCTCGGCGCTGGTCGGCTCTGGTGCCCGCCAAAGATGGAGGACATGAGCCAGCATCGTCATGCAGCGGTGGCAGAAGTTACGACAAGCCGGGAGCGGACACGTAAGGCGGCGCAGCCGGTTCTCGATGGCCTCAAAGTCAAACGCTTGATGTTCTGTTCTGCGATCAACACGTCGCTGGCAAGGGCTTTGGGCCGCGTCGACCACAGGCTTGCCTGCGGGATGGTCGATGATGTGTTGACCTTGATGCCGCCTGCGCTGCCCGCCACCGCGCGGGGGCTTTGCTTGGACGATTGCAGCAAACGCACGGCATTGCGCAGTGAATGCTGTATTGGCGCTGACCGCGGTGCAGGTCAGATGGCAGGCCGGGGGCACCGGTCCCGTCATCAATCGCGCCGCGCAGCGCCTGCCGGACGAGGGCGAGCAGGCAAAATGGTTGCGGCAATGCCGCTGACCCGCACCTTGCGCCCGTGCCCCCGGCAGTGGTCTACTGCTCTCCCGACACCACAGCATCCAGAATCGAGCATCCATGGCCGCCGACCTGCTTTCTTCCGCGCCCGAGACCTATGACGCCTCGTCGATCGAAGTGCTCGAGGGGCTGGAGCCGGTTCGCAAACGCCCTGGAATGTATATCGGCGGCACGGATGAGCGGGCGCTGCACCATCTGGTGGCCGAAATCCTCGACAACGCCATGGACGAGGCGGTGGGCGGCCACGCCAACCGGATCGAGGTCGAGTTGCACGCCGATTATTCCATTACCATCCGCGACAACGGCCGGGGCATCCCGGTGGACCCGCACCCCAAATTCCCCGGCAAGTCGGCGCTTGAAGTCATCCTTTGCACCCTGCATGCGGGCGGCAAGTTCAGTGGCAAGGCCTACGAGACCTCGGGCGGGTTGAACGGCGTCGGATCGTCGGTGGTCAACGCGCTGTCGGACGTGATGAAGGTCGAAGTGGCGCGCAACAAAGAGCTATACGTGCAGTCCTTTTCGCGCGGCATCCCTCTGGGACCGGTGCAGAAAGTCGGCCCCGCCCCCAACCGGCGCGGCACCTCGGTGATGTTCCACCCCGATGCCGAGATCTTCGGTTCGCTGCAGTTCAAGCCTGCGCGGGTGATGAAGATGGTCCGCTCGAAGGCCTATCTGTTTTCGGGCGTCGAGATTCGCTGGAAATGCGCCATCCCCGATGCCGACACGCCCTCCGAGGCGGTGTTCCACTTTCCCGGCGGACTTTCCGACTATCTGTCGGATACGCTTGAGAAAACCACCACCTATGCCGACAAGCCCTTTGCCGGAAAAGTCGGCTTTCAGGAAAAATACGGCGTGCCGGGCCGTGTGGAATGGGCCATCAACTGGACCCCTGCCCGCGACGGATTTCTGCAATCCTATTGCAACACGGTGCCCACCCCCGAAGGCGGCACGCATGAGACCGGCTTCTGGAATGCCATTCTCAAAGGCGTTCGGGCCTATGGCGAGTTGACCCGCAACCGCAAGGCAGAGCTGATTGCGCGTGACGACATGCTGGCAGGGGGCTGTGCGCTGATCTCGGTGTTCATCCGCGACCCGCAGTTCGTGGGGCAGACCAAGGATCGCCTGTCAACCGAAGAGGCCCAACGCTATGTCGAAGGGGCGGTGCGCGACCATTTCGACACCTGGTTGGCCAATGACCCCAAATCGGCCGGCGCGATCCTCGATTTCCTGATCCTGCGCGCAGAAGAGCGGCTGAAACGCCGGGCTGAAAAGGAAACGCAGCGCAAGACGGCGACGAAAAAACTGCGGCTGCCGGGCAAGCTGACCGACTGCTCGGCCAAATCCCGCGAGGGGACGGAGTTGTTCATCGTCGAAGGCGACAGCGCCGGAGGCTCGGCCAAGGGCGCGCGCAGCCGCGAGACGCAGGCGCTGTTGCCGCTGAAGGGCAAGATCCTGAACGTCCTTGGCGCCGCCTCGGCCAAGCTCAACGAAAACTCCGAGATTCGCGACATCTGCGAGGCGTTGGGCGTGTCGATGGGCAGCCGGTTCAACCTTGATGACCTGCGCTATGAAAAGATCATCATCATGACCGACGCCGACGTCGACGGCGCGCATATCGCCAGTCTGCTGATGACGTTCTTCTTTACCCAGATGCGCCCGCTGATCGACAAGGGGCACCTCTACCTTGCCTGCCCGCCGCTTTACCGCCTGACCCAAGGCGCGCGGCGGCTTTATGTGGCCGACGATGCCGAAAAGGCGATATGGCTGGCCAAAGGGTTGGGCGGCAAGGGAAAAATCGACGTTCAGCGGTTCAAGGGTCTGGGCGAGATGGATGCAAAAGACCTAAAGGACACCACGATGAACCCTTTGACGCGCAAGTTGATCCGGGTGTCGATCGACGAGGAGGCGGCAGGCGAAACCAGCGATCTGGTCGAGCGGCTGATGGGCAAGAAACCAGAACTGCGGTTCCAGTATATTCAGGAAAACGCCCGGTTCGTCGACGAACTCGACGTCTAGACCCTGCCTGATTTCTGTCCCACGCCATCGTGATCCTGCCCAGCGATAATCCACGCTAGCGTTTTCCCATGCGCCATCTGCTTGCCCTGCTGGTCCTCGCCTCGCCCCTGCATGCGCAGGAAGTCGACCTTGAACTGGTTCTGCTGGCCGATGCGTCGGGCTCGATCACGCAGGCCGAGATCGACTTTCAGCGGCAGGGCTATGCCGAGGCGATCTCCGATCCGGCGGTGCTGCTGGCGATCCGCAGCAACATGACCGGCAGCATTGCGGTGACCTATGTCGAATGGGCGGCCAATCAGGTGGTGGTGGTGGACTGGACCATCATCGACAGCGCCGAGGCAGCGGCGGAGTTTGCTGCGGCGCTGCTGGAACCGCCCCGGCTGGCGGTCGGGCGCAACGCGATTGGTGCAGCACTGCTGGAAGGCCGCCGGCTGATCGAGGCCAACCAATACACCGGCCTGCGCGCGGTGATCGACTTTTCCGGCGACAGCACGGGCAATTTCAGCGGCCCCTCGATTGCCGACGCGCGAAATGCCGTGCTGGCCGCCGGGATCACCATCAACGGCCTGCCGATCATCCGCGACAGCGAGGATGACGGCCTGGAACAGGCCTATGCCGATGTCATCATCGGCGGGCCGGGGGCGTTCGTGATGCCTGCAAGGGGGCGGGTCAACTTTGCCGATGCGGTGCGCCGGAAGCTTATTCTGGAAATCGCCGGTCTGCCCGGGCCGCAGCTTGCCGACCTAGCCCCCTAGCGATTTCACGTAGTCCGCCAGTTGCACCAGCCGCAGCGGTGTCGGCGTCTCGATGCCGTCGCCACCGTCATAGGGCACCGTCTCGCCCGCCAGCAGCGGCCCGAAATTCGGCATCACCGCAGTGCCATTCTGGCCGCCGGTATAGCCCCAGATCTTCGCCATGACGCGGGTGGCCGGAAACTCTCCGTCCTTGCGGCGGGCAAGCCGTGTCAGGTCGGCCGGACGCCGGTCCAGCATCGCTGCCATCTCGCCATCGCCCCGGCCGCCGGCGCCGTGGCAGACGGCGCAATAGGCGGCAAAATCCTCGGCCCCCGTCGGGGTCTTGGGCATCGGTGCCAGACAGGCGGCAAGTCCGGCCATCCCGACCACGGACAGCAGAACAGTCATGCGCAGTTTCATCGCAGTCTCCTTTCAGGAGGTATGGTAGCCTTGCACGGCGCACGTCTGCCCGCGTTGATCCATCGCAATTCATCAAAGATCGCCCGGCGCGGTTCAGCCGACCACCCGGCCCTTGTCCAGCCGCACCACCCGGTCCATCCGGGCGGCAAGGTCAAGGTTGTGGGTCGCGATCAGGGCCGAAAGCCCGGTTTCCCGCACAACCTGCATCAGCGTCGCAAACACCTGATCCGACGTGCCGGGGTCGAGGTTGCCGGTCGGCTCATCCGCCAGCAACAGCCGTGGCGCGTTGGCCAAGGCGCGGCAGAACGCCACCCGCTGCTGCTCGCCACCCGACAGGGCCGCAGGCCGATGGTCGCTGCGCGGCGCAATTCCGGTGCGGGTCAGCAGATCCATCGCGCGGGCCTCGGCATCGCGTGCAGAGATGCCGTTGGCCAGTTGGGGAATGACGATATTCTCGAGCGCCGAGAATTCCGGCAGCAGATGGTGAAACTGATAGATGAACCCGATACGGTCACGGCGCAGGTCGGTGCGCGCCCGGTCGGTCAGTCCGGAAATTGACTGGCCATCAAGGCTGACGGCGCCGGCATCCGACGTGTCCAACAGCCCCGCAATGTGCAGCAGCGTCGATTTTCCCGCCCCCGAAGGTGCGACCAACGCCACCACCTCGCCCGCCGCCACCCGCAGGCTGGCCCCGCGCAACACCATGACTTCCGACGGTTTTCCGCGGTTGTAGCCCTTTTCGATCGCGTCCAGCACCAGCGCGTCACTCATAGCGCAACGCCTCGACCGGGTTCATCCGCGCCGCCCGCCGCGCCGGAAAGATCGTGACCACAAACGACAGTCCGAGCGACAGCGTCACCGCCGACAGCACGTCGTTCAACTGCAGTTTGGCCGGCAGCGCATAGATGCCGCGAATGGCCGGATCCCACACCCCGCCCCCCGCCAGATAGTTGACCATGCTGAAGATCGGGTCGATGTAAAGCGCGAACAGGCAGCCCAGAATGACGCCCGCCGCCGTGCCGACGATGCCGGTAAACGCCCCGCACATGAAGAAGATCCGCAGGACCGAGCCTTCGGTCAGCCCCATGGTGCGCAGGATGCCGATGTCGCGGCCCTTGTTCTTCACCAGCATGATCAGGCCCGAGACGATGTTCATCGCCGCCACCAGCACGATGATCGACATGATGATGAACATCACGTTGTCCTCGATCTGCAGCGCCCGCAGAAACCCGCCCGCACTGTCCTGCCATGTCCACAGCATCGCCTGCGCCCCGCCCGCCTGCAGCAGCGCCGGCCCATAGCTGTCGATGGCCTCGGGGTCGGTCACCATCACCTCGAACTCGTCGGCATAGCCCTCGCGGTTGAAGTAGCTCTGCGCCTCGGCGAACGGCATGTAGATGCGGGTGCGATCAATTTCGTAACGACCGGCGGTGAAGATATAGACGATTTCATAGGCGTTGACCCGGGGGCTGGTGCCAAAGGCCGTCTTGACCCCGGTGGGCGAGATCAGCCGCAGCTTGTCGCCCACCGTCAGCCCCAGTTCCCGCGCGATGCCGGACCCAATGGCGATGCCGCTGTCAAACCGCTCGATATCGCCATAGGCGTCGGCGCCGATGCCGACGCGGGGAATGGTTTTCAGATCATCGAGACTTAGCCCATACACCTCGGCCCCGTTCGACCCGTCGCCCGCGGTGACCATCACCTGCCCCTTGATAAGCGGTGCCGCCCGCGTCACGCCGGGCACGCCGGCCAGCCGCGCCGCTAGGGTATCGTAATCGCCAAAGCCCTTGACCAGCACGCCGTTGCTGTCCAGCACCCCCGAGCTGTAGACGGTGACATGGGCGTTGGCCCCAAGGATGGTGTCCACGAACTCGGCCCGGAACCCCGACCGCACCGCAAGCGTCGCAATCAGCGCAAAGACCGCCAACGTGATCCCGATCAGGCTGATCCAGGTCATCGCCGAAACTCCGCCCTCGGCACGGCGCGCGCGCAGGTAGCGCCAGGCGATCAGGCGTTCAAAGCGGGAAAACGGGGCGGTCTGGGCCAAGGGTGATCTTTCTCTTTTCGCGCAACGTGGCGGGTGGCGGTGGCCGGGTCAAGCCAACTGCCGGTGGCTCAGGCCCGCCGGCGAAACGGCCAGGCCAGCATCGACAGCACCGCAGCCATCACCCCCCACCCCGAGATATAGCCGATCCCCGCCGTGATCGCACCATCCATTGTGGCAGGAACCGCAGGGCGGTAGTCTGCCCAGGCAGCTTGCAGCGTGTCGAGATCGCCCATCCGCTGCGGCATGGTCAGACGCTGCAGCGGCGTCGCCGCCCGAAGCTGGGCCAGATCGGCCGACAGCCGGGTATGGTCGGCAAAGCTGCGCCGCAGGTCCTGCTGGCGGTCGTTCAGAAAGGGCGTGCCTGAAACCTCGGCCAAGGCGGCCTCGCGCGTCAGGCCGTTCTTGTCTGCCGATGCGTCGAAATCGGCGACCACGGCCGACAGCGCATCGACCTTGCCCGCCAACCGCTGCAGATATTGTTGTGAGAATTCAGGGAATTGCGACAGGCCCGCAGCCCCCGATACCCCCCCGATCACCGCCAGAATCCGCAACATCGCAGCCTCCACTGTTTACGACTGTGCCGCCCAGATCAGGCCACGCCGCACCATCTCTCGCGCCGGGCCGTGGTCGATGACATTGGCCTGATGCCCCAACGCGTTGTAGTAAACCCGGCCGTTACCCCAACCCTTGGTATAGCCGACCGGCATGGCCACCGGGCCATTCACGGTATGCGGCCCTTCGACCACCGGAAAGTCGCACACCGCATGGACCCGGACAGCCGGATCGACATGCAGGTAGTATTGCTCGGTCGAGACGTCGAAATCGCCGATGCCCGCGATCAGGGGGTCGTCGCCCAGCATCCGCACGCGGTAGTTGACGCCGTCATTGCCCGGATGGGCAACCCATTGCGACCCCGTCAGGAACTGCCAGATGACCTCGGTGCGGAACGCGTCGCACATGCCGCCATGACATCCCGCCAGCCCGACGCCGCCCGCCACCGCATCGGCCACGTTCTGCGCCTGATCCTTGGTGATCGTGCTCATGGTCCAGACGGGGACGATCAGCGAAAGGTTTGACAACGCAGCGGAATCGTCGAAGCACGCGAGGCTGTCGGTCACGGTGACCTCCATCCCCTCGGCCTGCAGCATATCGGCGAACAGCGCCGCGACCTTGTCGGGTTCGTGCCCCGGCCACCCGCCCCAGGTGATCAATGCCCGCGTCATGCCGATCTCCTAAATGTTGGCGTAAATCTCTACGATCCGTGCAACCACCTGATCCGACGTCATTTCTTCGGAAACGCCCGTGCGGCGCGACGTCAGTTCGACAGCCCCTTTGGCCAGACCCCGCGGGCCGACGGTGATCCGCCAAGGCAGGCCGATCAGGTCCATCGTGGCGAACTTGGCCCCCGCGCGTTCGTCGCGGTCGTCATAAAGCGCATCCAGACCCCGGGCTTTCAGCGACGCATGCAGCGCTTCGCAGGCGGCATCGGTGCCCGGATCGCCCTGCTTGAGATTGACAATGCCCACCGGGAACGGCGTGACGCCTTCGGGCCAGATAATGCCCTTGTCATCATGATTTGCCTCGATGATCGCGCCAAGCAGCCGGCTGACGCCAATGCCGTGCGAGCCCATCTCGACCGGCACTTTCGACCCGTCCGCCGTCACCACCGTGGCCCCCATCGACGCCGAATACTTGGTGCCAAAGTAGAAGATTTGCCCAACCTCGATGCCGCGGGCGGTCTTGCGGCGGTCGTCGGGAATGGCGTCGAACAGGGCGGGGTCGTGGGTTTCATCGGTCCGGGCGTAAAGGCTGGTGAATTCCCGGCAGATCGCCTCGACCTGCGCGCGGTCGTCGTAGTCCACATCGCGGTTGCCAAGGCGCAGGTCGGTGACTGCGCTGTCGAAGAAAACCTCGGATTCCCCGGTCGTCGCCAGCACCAGAAACTCGTGCGTGTTATCGCCGCCGATGGGGCCAGAGGCGGCGCGCATCGGAATGGCGGTCAGGCCCATGCGTTCGTAGCTGCGCAGATACGACACCATGTGCCGGTTGTAGGCATGAAGCGCCGCGTCGCGGTCAACGTCAAAGTTGTAGCCGTCCTTCATCAGAAACTCGCGGCCGCGCATCACGCCGAACCGCGGCCGCATCTCGTCGCGGAACTTCCACTGGATATGGTAGAGCGTCAGCGGCAGGTCCTTGTAGGAATTGACATGGGCGCGGAAGATGTCGGTGATCATCTCTTCGTTGGTGGGGCCATACAGCAGGTCGCGTTTCTGGCGGTCGGTGATGCGCAGCATCTCTTGGCCATAGTCGTCATACCGGCCGGATTCGCGCCACAGATCAGCGGGTTGCAGCGTCGGCATCAGCAGGGGAATATGCCCTGCCCGCTCTTGCTCCTCATTCACGATGCTCTCGATCCGGCGCAGGACGCGCAGGCCGAGCGGCAGCCACGAATAGATGCCCGCCGCCTGCTGCTTGATCATGCCCGCACGCAACATGTAGCGGTGCGAGACGATCTGCGCCTCGGCGGGATTTTCCTTCAGCACGGGCAGAAAATAGCGGGTCAGACGCATGGCGGGCCTCGAAAACAACGGTTGCGACGTTCCTATCGTTTACCCCCCTGCCCTGCAAGCGGCACAGGCCTGGCCCTGCGCGCCCCACGGGCACCGCCGACGGCAGCCATCACGGCAGATCACATGCGCGTCAGCCACAAGGCCAAACCCCGCGCCGCTGCGTAAATCGGTCGCATGCACACACGACATGCGTTCAACAGGGAGTGACCCCCATGAAGATTCTTGCCGCCGCCGCCCTCGCCTTTGGCTTGGCCTCTGGCGCCCAAGCCGCCTCGATCACCGAAATCGCCGCTGGCGATGACCGGTTCACCACACTGGTTGCCGCGGTGACGGCGGCCGGACTTGCCGAAACCCTGGCCGGTCCAGGCAACTTCACGGTCTATGCGCCCGTCAACGATGCCTTTGCGGCCCTGCCCGCAGGCACCGTCGACACCCTGTTGAAGCCCGAGAACAAGGGGCAACTCACCGATGTGCTGCTGTATCACGTCGATGACCGCGTCCTGACCGCCGCCGCGATTCCGGCCGGGTCGAACTATTTCAAACCCTTGCTCACCTCGCAGCGGCTTTGCATTACCCGCGCAGGCAGCGCTGTGACGATCGCCGATGGCACCGGAGAGGTGGCGACGGTGATCGTCGCCGATATCCGGGCCGACAATGGCGTGATCCATGTGATCGACAAGGTGCTGCTGCCGGGGAAGCGGCCTGCCTGCCATTGAGGCATTTGCCCCCACCCGGTGACCGGGTGGGGGCATTCCCCCTTGCATCATGACCCGGTCGCGGCAATATCGCACCTGACATGCAAGGGACGCTGATGATGGCTTTGCCGATCCGGGAACAGGCGAAATACTGGGGGATCGCGGCGGCGCTGTTTTTCGTGCTTCTGTGGCTGCTGGGCGATGTGATGCTGCCGTTCATCGTCGGCGGCGCCCTCGCCTATTTCCTGGACCCGGTGGCCGACCGGATGGAGAGGCTGGGCATCAGCCGCATCTGGGCCACGGTGATCATCACGCTGGTGGCGTTCATGATCGTGCTGCTGCTGGTGCTGTCGGTGTTTCCGTTGCTGTTTCAGCAGCTGGCGGCGCTGATCAACGCGGCCCCAGACATTGCGCGCCAGTTGCAGACCTTTCTGGTCGAACGGTTTCCCGATCTGGCGGACGAAACCTCGACCATGCGCACCACGCTCGCCTCGATTGCCGAGACAATCCAGTCGCGGGGAGGCGAGTTGGCCCAAAGCGTGATCACCTCGGCACTCGGGGTGATTTCGGCGGTGGTGTTCATCGTCGTGGTGCCGGTGGTGGCATTCTATCTGCTGATGGACTGGGACCGCATGACGGCGCGGATCGACGCGCTCTTGCCGCGCGACCATGCCCCGGCGATCCGCAAGATTGCCGCCGACGTGAACACGGTGATGGCGGGGTTCGTGCGGGGGCAACTGACGGTCTGCGTGCTGCTCGGCACGTTCTATTCGGTCGCGCTGATGCTGGCGGGGTTGCAGTTCGGGCTGGTGGTGGGGGCGATTGCCGGGGCCATCACCTTTATCCCTTATGTCGGGTCGCTGGTCGGGGGGCTGCTGGCGCTTGGGCTGGCGCTGTTCCAGTTCTGGGGCGACTGGGTGTCGATCGGAATCATCGCCGCGATCTTTTTCATCGGCCAGTTCATCGAAGGCAACATCCTGACGCCGAAACTTGTTGGCGAATCGGTGGGCCTGCATCCGGTCTGGCTGCTGTTCGCGCTGTCGGCCTTCGGGTCGATCTTTGGCTTCGTGGGGCTTCTGGTGGCGGTGCCGGTGGCGGCATCGATTGGTGTGCTGCTGCGGTTCGCGATTGACCAGTATCAAAATAGCCAACTGTATCGTGGCGTCCAGCCGCCCGGGCTGGACGACCACGACCGCGCATGACGACGCCGGGGCCTCGACAGCTGCCCCTTGATCTGCCGGTTCACGAAGCTCAGGGGCGGGATCAGTTCTTTGTGTCGGGGGTCAACCGGCTGGCGCTGGCGGCGGTGGATGGCTGGCGCGACTGGCCCGGCGGCAAGATGCTGCTGGTCGGGCCACGCGGGGCCGGCAAGACGCATCTGGCGGCGATATGGGCGGCAGACAGCGGCGCGGCGGTGGTCGAGGCGCGCGATCTGGCCGGGGTCGACCTGCGATCGCTGCCCGCGCGGGTGGTGGTCGAAAACGCCGATGCCGGCGGCCCCGCCGCGCAAGAGCCGCTGTTTCATCTGCACAACCTGATCCTGCCCGAGGGTCGGCTGCTGATCACCGCCGCCATGCCGCCGCGCGACTGGGGGCTGACGCTGCCCGATCTGACAAGCCGGATGCAGGCCACGCCGCTGACCCGGCTCGAGGCGCCGGACGACGCACTGCTGTTTGCCGTGCTGATCAAGCTGTTCGCCGACCGGCAGATGACGGTGCCGCCGACGCTGATCGCCTGGCTTCTTGTGCGGATGGACCGCTCCATCGGGGCGGCACGCGATCTTGTGGCGCGGCTGGATGCCGAGGCGATGGCGCAATGCCGCCCGATTGGTCGCGCGCTGGCTGCCGAGGTTCTCGACAAGTCTTGACGGGGGTGGAAGGATGCCGCATCACCAACGGCCCTTTGCCAAAGGAATGCCCCCGCCCCAATGACCCAAGCCGATTTCCTGAAGGCCGCCTTTCCCGCCGCAACCACCCTGCCTGCCGCCGAGATCAGCAGTCCGCAGCGGTTCTTCAACCGCGAACTGTCGTGGCTGGCCTTCAACTGGCGGGTGCTCGAAGAGGCGTCGAACCCCGGCGTGCCGTTGCTGGAGCGGCTGCGGTTCCTGTCGATTTCGGCCACCAATCTGGATGAATTCTATACCGTGCGGGTGGCGGGCCTGCGGCAGTTGCAGCGCACCGACAACGCGCGGCTGTCCGAAGATGGCCGAACCCCGGCGGATCAGCTGAAGCTGATCCACGCCGACGCGCGCAAGCTGATGCAGACGCAGCAAAGCGTGTTCAACAAGCTGAAGCGCGAGATGGAGGCGCAGAGGATCGTGATCCTGACGCGGTCGAAACTGACCTCGCGCGATCTGCGGTTTCTGGAAGACCACTTTCTGAACAAGGTCTTTCCGGTGCTGTCGCCCCTGGCCATCGACCCGGCGCATCCGTTTCCGTTCATCCCGAACACCGGATTTTCGCTGGCGCTGGAATTGGAGCGCGCGTCGGACAACCGCCCGCTGCAGGCGCTGTTGCCTATTCCTCAGCAGATCGCGCGGTTTGTGCCGCTGCCCGGCAAACCCGGCGAGCATCGGTTCCTGCCGCTGGAGGAATTGCTGCTGTTGCATCTGAACATGCTGTTTCCGGGCTATACCGACCGGGGGCACTGCATTTTCCGGGTGCTGCGCGACAGCGATCTGGAGGTCGAGGACGAGGCCGAGGATCTGGTCCGCGAATTCGAGACCGCGCTGAAACGGCGGCGGCGGGGCGAGGTGATCCGGCTGAAACTGTCATCGGGGGCGCCGCCGCAGTTGCGGGCGCTGATCATGGCCGAACTGGCGGTGACCGAGGCAGAGGTGGTCGAGGTGCGGGGTCTGCTGGGGGTTGCCGACCTCAGGGAACTGGTGCTGTCACAGCGGCCCGACCTGCTGTGGCCCGTATTCACCCCGCGCGTGCCCGAACGGGTGCAGGATCATGACGGCGACATGTTCGCCGCGATCGGGCAAAAGGACATGCTGCTGCATCACCCCTACGAGACGTTCGACATGGTGATCCAGTTCCTGCAACAGGCCGCGCGCGACCCCAACGTGCTGGCCATCAAGCAGACGCTTTATCGCACGTCGCAGGACAGCCCGATCGTGGCCGCGCTGTGCGAGGCGGCCGAGGCGGGAAAATCGGTGACCGCGCTGGTCGAGCTGAAGGCGCGGTTCGACGAGGCCGCCAACATCCGGCAAAGCCGGCGGCTGGAGCGGGCCGGCGCGCATGTCGTCTACGGCTTCATCCATTACAAGACCCACGCCAAGATCAGCACCGTGGTCCGTCGCGAGGGCGATCAGCTGGTGACCTATACGCATTACGGCACCGGCAACTATCACCCGATCACCGCGCGGATCTATACCGACCTGTCGTTCTTCACCTGCGATGCGGCGCTTGGGCGGGATGCGACCAAGGTGTTCAACTATCTGTCGGGCTACGTGCAGCCCGAAGGGCTCGAGAATCTCGCCATCTCGCCGATCAGCCTCAAGTCGCGCCTGCTGGAGCAGATCGCGGCAGAGGCCGACCATGCCCGCGCCGGACGCCCCGCCGAGATCTGGGGCAAGGTGAACAGCCTGATCGACCCCGACATGATCGACGCCTTCTACGCCGCCTCGCAGGCGGGGGTGAAGATCAGCCTTGTCGTGCGCGGCATCTGTGGCGTGCGGCCGGGGGTGCGGGGGCTGTCGGAAAACATCCGCGTCAAATCGGTGGTCGGGCGGTTTCTGGAACACAGCCGGATCATCTGTTTTGGCAACGGGGCAGGGCTGCCTTCGGTCAAGGCGCGGGTGTTCATCTCGTCGGCCGACTGGATGGGGCGCAACCTGACGCGGCGGGTGGAAACGCTGGTCGAGATGCACAACCCGACAGTGAAGGCCCAGATCGTCAGCCAGATCATGGCGGCAAACCTGGCCGACGAGGCGCAAAGCTGGGTTCTGCATGCCGATGGCAGCTATAGCCGCGATCTGGCACCGGGCGTGATCAACCGCTTCAATTGTCACAGATTCTTCATGGAAAACCCCTCTCTGTCGGGGCGTGGCACCGCCGGAGCCAAGGACGTGCCGAAACTGGCCTGACGCTTGACCCCGCCCCGGGCTTGGCCCAAGACCATGGCAGACAGACCGCATGACTGGGGAATCGGATGAGGGCCGCGGACATCGAAACGCCTGCGGGCGACGAGGATTGGGGCCCGTTTGGCCGCCCGTTGTTCGATGACCCCTCGGCCCGGGCGTTGCGCCGTGTCGGGGTGGTGGATGTGGGCTCCAACTCGGTCCGGATGGTGGTGTTCGACGGGGCCGCCCGCAGCCCGGCCTATTTCTACAACGAAAAGATCATGTGCGGTCTGGGCAAGGGGCTGGCCGAAACCGGACGGCTGAACCCCGAAGGGCGCAAACGGGCGCTGGCGGCGCTGAAACGATTTGCCCTGCTGGCCAAGGGGATGGAGATCGAGACGCTGACCGTGGTCGCCACCGCCGCCACGCGCGAAGCCGAGGATGGCCCGGCATTTCAGGCCGATGTGCTGCGCGAAACCGGCCTGCGGCTGTGGGTGGTGGACGGCGACGACGAGGCGCGGCTGTCGGCGCAGGGGGTTCTGCTCGGCTGGCCGGAAGCCAGAGGAATCGTCTGCGACATCGGCGGCAATTCGATGGAACTGGCCCGGATAGGCGGCGGCAAGGTGGGCACGCGCCTGTCGACCCCGCTCGGGCCCTTCCGGTTGCAGCAGATCGACGGCGGCATCAAGAAACGCACCGCCCATATCGCCCGCATTCTGAACGAGGCGCAGGCGGTGCTGAAATCGGAAGGCGAGCGGATTTATCTGGTGGGCGGATCGTGGCGGGTGATCGCGCGCATGGACATGGAGCGGAAGAACTATCCGCTGACCGTGCTGCATGAATACCGCATGACGACGGATTCGGTGCTCGACACGCTGGACTGGATCGTCAACTCCGATCCGGCCGTGCTGCGGGCGCGCACCGGCACCAGTGGCGAGCGGATGGAACTGTTGCCATTGGCCTGCGAGGTGCTGGCGCAACTGGTGCAGGTGCTCCAGCCGTCCGAAATCGACATCTCGGCCTATGGCATCCGCGAGGGGCTGCTGTTCGAACAGATGCCGGACCGCCTGCGCGAACGTGACCCGCTGATCGAGGCTGCGCGCATGGCGGAAATGACCCAAGGCCGCATCCCCGGCTTTGGCCGCAAGCTGTTCGATTTTCTGGAGCCGCTGTTCACCGAAGCCGCCAAGGAACGGGTGCGGCTGATCAAGGCTGCCTGCCTGTTGCACGACACGACATGGCGCGCGCACCCCGATTACCGCGCCGAGGCCTGCTTTGACAACGCGACGCGGGCCAATCTCGGGGGGCTCGATCATCCGGGGCGGGTGTTTCTGGGGCTGGCGTTGCTGCACCGCTACAAGAATTCGCGGGCGGGGTCGCGGATGGAGCCGCTGTTCCGGCTGCTGACCGAAGAGGCCATGCAGGAGGCCGAGGTTCTGGGCAAGGCGATGCGATTCGGCGCGATGTTCGCGGTGGGCGATCCGTCGCAGGCGGGGCGGCTCTATTGGCATCCGCGCAAACGGTTGCTGGAACTGGAGTTGACCGACATGGGCCGCGATCTGTTTGGCGAGGTGGCGCAGGCTCGCTTTGCCTCGCTGGCGGTGTCGATGCGGGCACAGACCCGGCTGATCGGGGCCGCGTGATGCTGGTGGTCGACCATCTTGCGGTGGCGGCGGCTTCGCTGGACGAGGGCGTGGCGGCGGTCGAGGCGGCGTTGGGCGTGACGCTGGCCGGAGGGGGCAGCCATGCGCACATGGGCACGCACAACCGGTTGCTGGGGTTGGGCGATCTGTATCTCGAGGTGATCGCGGTCGATCCCCGGGCGGTCGCGCCGGCCTGGCCCCGGTGGTTTGATCTTGACCGGTTCGCAGGTGTGCCCCGGCTGACCAACTGGGTGGCGCGGTGCGACGATATCGGCGCAGAGGTGGCGATGGGTCCGGCGGGCGTGGGCGTGCCGGTCCGTCTGGCGCGGGGCGACTACCGCTGGCAGATGGCTGTGCCGACGAATGGCATTCTGCCGTTCGACGGCTGCTTTCCGGCGCTGATCCAATGGGCGGGCGATCTGCACCCGGCGCGGGCCTTGCCCGATGCCGGGGCGCGGCTGATCCGGCTGACGCTGCGCCATCCGCGGGGCGATGCGCTGCGCGACAGTCTGGCACGGCGCATGTGCGACGACAGGATCGCCGTGGAAACCGGGCCGCTGGCGCTGCACGCCGCCTTTCGCACGGCGCGGGGGGAACGGGCGCTGTGATCTGGGCCGCGGGTCAATGGCGAAAACCCTGAAGGCCGGGCGATTCACGCCGCCATGGGCTGTGCCGAGGTCGCCACCCTGCACGAGGTGGGGCGCAAGTTCGACCGTTGGCTTGACCTTGTGCTGATGCAGAAATTCCTGTCCTGACACTTCGCCGCGACGCGGCTATAGTCGGCCCATGTCGATCTGGACCCGCATCAGCGCCGCCCTGTCTGCCCTAGCCACAGGTGAAGGGTTGTCGGTGGTGTTTGACCGTCTGCGGCGCAGTCCGGACCCCGAACGCTCGGTCGGGTTCACCATCGCCATCATCGCGCTTGGGGCCAAGATGGCCAAGGCCGATGGCAACGTCACCCGGCTGGAGGTGCAGGCCTTCCGCCGCATCTTCACCATCCCGCCCGAGGAAGAGGCCAACGCCGCCCGCGTCTTCAACCTCGCCCGGCAGGATGTGACCGGATTCGATGCCTATGCCCGCAACATTGCCGCAATGTTTCGCCGCCACCCGGACAACCGCGCGCTGTTCATCGACCTGATCGAGGGCCTGTTCCAGGTCGCCCTGGCCGACGATGAACTGCACGACGCCGAAGATGCGTTTCTGGCGCATGTGGCCAGGGTGTTCGGGCTGGACGAGGTCTGTTACCGCGCCATCCGGGCGCGGTTGGTGGCGGGGTCGGACCGCGACCCGTTCGATCTGCTGGGCGTGGCGCACGACGCGCCGCTCGATCAGATCCGCATCGCCTGGCGCGAGGCCGTGAAGAACAGCCATCCCGATATCATGATCGCCCGTGGAGTTCCGCCCGAGGCTGTTGCGCTGGCGACCAGGCGGTTGATCGCGATCAATCAGGCCTGGGACGAGATCAGCGCGCGGCACGCCGCATGATCCGGCTGGCCACCTACAACATCGAATGGTTCAACGCGCTGTTCGATGATGACGGCCAGCCGCTGCCCGATGACCAACCTTCGGCCCGCTACAAGGTGACACGCGGGCAACAACTGGCGGCGCTGGCATTGGTGTTTCGGGCGCTGGACGCCGACGGGGTGATGATCATCGAGGGGCCGGATACCGGCAGCCGCCGGTCCACTGTGCGGGCGCTCGAGGGTTTTGCCGCGCTGAATGGGCTGCGCACCAGCCGGGCCGTGCATGGCTATCCATCTGACAGTGAACAGGAAATCGGGTTTCTGTATGATCCGGCTCGGCTGTCTGTGCGCCACGATCCGCAATCCAGCCCGGATGTGGCACGGTTTGACGGCAGCTATCGTCATGATCTTGACGCCGACGGCGTCAGCGAGATGATCACCTTTTCCAAACCGCCGCTGGAGTTGGCCGTCGTCACCGACACCGGGGTCGACCTGCGGCTGATCGGTGTGCATGCCAAATCCAAGGCCCCGCATGGCACCCGGTCAGAAGCCGAGTTTGCCCGCATCTCGATTGCGAACCGCCGCAAGCAGTTGGCGCAGTGCCTGTGGATCAGGGCGCGCGCCGAGGCGCATCTGGCGGCCGGCGACCGGTTGGTGGTGCTTGGCGATTTCAACGACGGACCGGGTCTGGACAACTACGAGCGGCTGTTTGGCCATTCGGGGGTCGAAATCGTGATGGGGCTGGCGGTTGGCCAGCGCCTGACCGATCCCCACGCCGAAATGGCGCTGGCGAGCCGCGTCGGGCTGACCCCGACGACAGCGCGGTTCTGGCTTGCGCCGCAAAAACGGTATTTCGAGGCGCTGCTGGATTTCATCATGGTGTCGCCCGATCTGGCCCGGTCGGACTGGCGCATCTGGCATCCGTTCAACGACCCCCAGATCTCGCGGGACCTGTCGGAGGCGCTGCTTGCCGCCTCGGACCATTTTCCGGTGACAGTTGATTTGAAACTGTAATCGAATCTGCCCATATTGGCACGATGAAGATCGCAGCCCCCCTTGCCCTGATCCTGTCGCTGACGCCCGCCCTGGCGCAGGACGTGGTGCCGCCGGCACCCGAGGACGACGGATTCAGCCTGATGGAAGAGGGGGCGAAGCTGCTGTTTCGCGGTCTGATGACCGAAATGCAACCGGCGCTTGACGAGATGGGCCGCGCGCTGTCCAAGATCGAGCCGGCGCTGCGCGACCTTGAACCTGCGATGCGCGACCTGTTCGCGATGATTGACGATCTGCGGAATTATCATCCGCCGGTCAAGCTGGACAACGGCGATATCCTGATCCGCCGCAAGACGCCCGAAGAGTTGCGGCTGGACGCGCCGGAAATCGAGTTGTAGCGGACGCCCCGGCGCAGGCCGGAGTTTTCAGCGCGCGGCGCGGATCAGCCGCAGAATATCCCGCGCCGCGTCGG
>Ga0105048_10006426_pt1 | contig 18960 bp, 16 predicted proteins | sample MAT05_FD_78382 | JGI IMG/M metagenome (GOLD analysis project Ga0105048, IMG submission 78382) | Freshwater microbial communities from Lake Fryxell liftoff mats and glacier meltwater in Antarctica - MAT-05 | ecosystem: Environmental > Aquatic > Freshwater > Ice > Liftoff microbial mat | place... | reverse complement strand
TGCTACATCGTGCTGCCCCTCGACTTGCATGTGTTAAGCCTGCCGCTAGCGTTCATCCTGAGCCAGGATCAAACTCTCCATTGTAAATGTTCGTTCGATCTGGTTCGTTGACGTGGTCTCTCTTGTTGATCATTCGATCACAAGGACACCTGCTGTTCTCAATTTGGACAATAAGTCAAAGAACTGTATCTGATTGAGGCCGAAACCTCCATCGATCATGTTCAATCTTTCAACTCCCCTGGAGTTTTTCGCGAAACGTTTTTCGCGATTGGGACGGCAAAAGTAGGTTCTTTCCTGTTACGTGCAAGTCTTTGTTGAAATTTCTTTTCAACCTCTCGCTGAACCTACCAATACCTCCTCCTCCAAGGGCGCTTCAAAGAACGTTTTTCCGAAAGCGGCTGCAAATGTAGGGAGCTTGAGCACAGATGCAACACAGGAGAAAGAAAAAATTCACCTGCGCTGCTCAAGGGGTGGTCGATGCCACCGGCAACACCTTGCCGTTGAAGAGCTTATGTCCATTCAAACTAAATTCAGCAATGAACGTACCCATCTCTTCGGCCGTGGTCGGTGCTTGGAATCCGGGGAATGCAACGCGCAGCATGGCGGTATCCACCGCGCCTAGCGCTAAGCAATTGCTCCGGATACCGCGGCCCTTGAACTCTTCGGCCAGACATTGCGCCACACAGGCCAATGCAGCCTTACTGGCACTGTAGCCCACAAGCCCTGGAAATTTGGCACTGTCCTGGAAGCCCCCCATGCTCCCTATGTGTACGATATGCCCCGGCGGGTCACCTGCCAATGCATCCGCCAATGCTTGTGATAAAAGCAGTGGAGCCACTACGTTCACATGGAACACATGGTCAAGGTCCTTCGCCGTATGCGCTCCTACAGGACGGCTGAGCAGATGGCCTGCGTTGTGCACGAGCGCCCGCACGACGCGCCCTGACACTGCACCGATGACCTCTTCCACGTAAGTAGGCGTAGAAAGATCGATGTCAGCGATCTCCACAGCGCCTGGAGCGCTGCTGCATTCTTCCTTTAGTGACCGTAGTGAAGCAGCATCACGCGAAATTGCGAGAACGTGCGCCCCATGCTGGCCCACAAGCGCTTTTACCGTGGCCCTTCCAATTCCTTTGGACGCACCGGTGACTATGACCAGGTCGTTGGCGCGTAAGTCCTTCATGGTTCTGGTCTTTTGTAACCTCAGCCTTTCTTGCTCCGCGATCTTCGCCGCTCCTCCCGCAGGGCCTTTCGTTCCTCTTCCTTCTCTATGGCGATCCTGCGGCGGGCCAAAACTTCGGGATCCAGGACATCACCCACGTTGCGCATCTGGCGTAGGACCCATTGCTGTCGACCTTTCACATAAGCGGACGGCCTTGCGCAGTTGTACCGTCTGGGTGATGGCAGCGTTGCCGTTATAAGCGCGCATTGCTCTTTCGTAAGTTTTGATGCCGGCCTATTGAAACAGCGCTGCGCTGCGGCTTCTGCACCAAAGACCCCCTCCCCCATTTCGGCGATGTTGAGATAGACCTCCAAGATGCGCTCCTTGGTCCATAGGGTTTCGATCAGGACCGTGAACCACGCTTCCAATCCTTTACGCACGTAGGTGCGGCCAGGCCAGAGGAAGGCATTCTTGGCAGTCTGCTGACTGATGGTGCTACCGCCTTTGATGCGCTTGGCGGTCTTGTTGCGTTCCAACGCCCTCTTCATGGCATCCCAAGAGAAGCCGTTGTGGGTCATGAACCGCTGGTCCTCGGAAGCGATAATGCTCAAGGGCAGGTTCCGCGAAATGTCTTTTAGATCGACCCTTGTGCGGGTGAATTGCTCCTGCTGACCCGCTTGTTCGGCCATGACCCAGGTGACGGGTGGGTCCACAATACCGAGGAGGCCGACCCACAACACCGACACGATCACGCACCAGAACAGGCTGGCGAGCATCATCCTCAGGGTAGACCGAACGTGGTGCATGGGTACGGCTGGCGAATATAGGTGGCCGTACATGCAGGTAGCGGGGCAATGCCCCGCTACCCTTCCATCGTACGCGTCCTCCTACCCCTGTTGCTTGCGACGTGCGATGAAATAATGGAGTACCAACGCCAGACCGCCGCACAGCATTACCATGATAAAATACGGGAGAGGTGTATCGTCCATATCGCCGTTCATACCGTACTGGGGCATCGTGCTATCCATGAGATAGCCCAGGTACAAACCCAGACCAACGGCCATCAAAAGCATCCCGTTGCGCAATCCCTTCAAGGGGATCTCTTTCCTATTCATCCCAGTGGGATCCATGCCCTTCTCGATCATGGCCATGCGTTGTCGGTGACTGGCCGTGATGGTGACGTAAACAATGCCGAAGATCATGGCAAAGAGCGCGATCGGGACGAGGGTTTCGGTGGGATTCATGGCTTTCCGTTCTTCGTGTTGTTGATCCATACGACGCAGGTGGTGGAATGCCGGTTACAACCGCTCATACGTTCACTACGGACCCGTTCCGTCCGTAGTGAGCCGCTCGTGTGATCGGCAATGGGTGTGGACCCGGTTCAATACAACTTCGTAACCAAGAAGATCGATAGCGCGTCCTATCCGCCGCCGGTGCATGAAACCCACGCCATAGCCCTTGCCGCCACCGGCGATCATCGCGCGTTCGCTTGGCTCGTTGGTGAATACAAGCACATGGTCTACACGGCATCATTCAGGATCCTTCGTGATGCACAGGAAGCCGAAGAGGCTACACAGGACACGTTCGTTAAAGCTTACCAGAACTTGAGCGGCTATCAGGGTGGAAGCAAGTTCAGTACGTGGTTGTTCAGCATCGCCTATCGCACAGCGATCTCGGAACTGCGGAAGCGTAAAGTCAAAAGTACCTCGTTGGAGGACCTTGGGCGTGCAGAGCCATTCGTCGCAAGCGCCGATGGAATGGAACGAACGGATCGTCGTGCAGCTTTGACCAGGGCAATGGGCCAACTATCCGCAGAGGACGCGGCCATCATCAACTTCTACTACCAGGAAGACCTCAGCGTGGAGGAGATCGTAACCGTTACCGGTCTTGGAGCATCCAATGTGAAGGTCAAATTGCATCGAAGTCGCAAGCGGTTGATGGAGTTGTTGCAGAACGACCTAAAACAAGAGGCATGGACGCTGATCGAAAACTGAGTGAACGCGAGGCGGAACAAGCCCTGAAGGATTTGTTCCGGTCCAACGGTGTGGCCAACGCCCCGGAAGGGTTGGAAGCACGGATCATGCAGCGCATTATGTTGAGCACGAAACCTGCGATGATACCGGAGCAAGGGTTGATCCCTACCTGGGTATGGGTCGTGGGTGGTTTGGGATCGCTTGGACTGGTCGTCTATCTAAACACCGTTCCTACCGGTTCGACCGGTACCGGGCCGGTGGAGCATGTTCTCTCTTTGCTTCCCCTGCATTCGCTCGGGGCGGTGCTCACCTCGCAGTGGATACTGATGGGGGCGACGAGCCTTGGTCTTCTTTTGGCCTTGGATCTCACACTCCGTCGAACATGGGGGTCGGCCGTGCGATCAGGTAAATAGTGTGATGAGTTCCTAGAGCAAGCCTTTCGCCGCATTGAGCGCGGCTTCGTAATCCGGTTCTGCACCGAGCTCGGGAGCCACTTCCATGTAACGTATCACGCCTTTGCGATCGATCACCCACGTGATACGGCCCAACGTTCCCGCCAAATTCCCATCCATAAGGGCCGCACCCCACACATGGGCGGCATCACGGTACCGGAAATCGCTAGCGGCTTCGACCTTGTCGATGCCTTCAGCTGCACAGAAACGCTTCAGTGCCGACGGTAGGTCCATGGAGATGGAAATAACGACCGCACCCAGTCCTGTTGCTTGCTGATTGAAAGTGCGTGTTTCCAGTGCACAGGTCATTGTATCCACACTTGGAAAAGCAATCAGGACGACCACCTCGCCCTTGTGATCGGCAAGTCGGCCTTCTTGGCGGTCTGCATTGACGTAACGAAGCGTTGGGGCGACCGTGCCAACAACAGGTAACGGGCCGTGGAATGCGGGTTGGGGCATTGAAGGAACTCTTGTAGTAAACGAATGAGGAAAGGTGTAGATGTGATGCGGCATGTTCACACCTCGGCACCGGAGTCTCTGAACAAAGATCGAGACCTACTGTTCGGCCATTGCTTTGGGAATAGCCTCTTCGTAGATCTTGCGCGCATCCTCGATGAAGCCGAACGGTTCATCATCGACCATGAGCTTGCCTTTGGTGACGTGGCCCAGGAGGATGCATGGAACACGGCTTGCCTGCATCAGGTCCAGGAATTCGATCTCGCTGTCCTCGTTAACTGCAACGACGGCACGTCCCTGGCCTTCGCCGAACATGAAGGCATCGGGACGGATCTCGCTATCGGTGATCACATCGAAGCCCAGGCTACGCGGCAGGCCCATTTCCACAAGTGTGGTCCACAGGCCGCCATCGCTGATGTCGTGTGCCGCATTGATCAAGCCTTTGCGGATGAGTATGAGCAGCATAGTGTGCAAGCGCCGCTCTTCTTCCAGATCGAAGTACGGCGCTGGTGAACGATCTATCTTGTGGTGGCGTACCAGATATTCGCTGCACGCGATATCCTCCGTGGACTTGCCGACCAAGAAGATCAGGTCTCCCTTCAATTTGAAGTCCATGCTCATACGCTTGCTGATGTCGTTCAACACGCCCACCATGCCGATCGTTGGTGTTGGGAAAACGGGGATGTTGCGACCCTCGGTAACGGTGTGGTTGTAGAAGCTCACGTTGCCACCAGTGACAGGTGTTTCGAAAGCGCGGCAGGCATCACCCATGCCTTTGATCACTTGTGCGAACTGCCAATAGACCTCGGGGTCATATGGGTTACCGAAGTTGAGGCAGTTGGTGACGCCACATGGTTCAGCGCCTGTACAGGCGATGTTGCGCGCTGCTTCGCTCACGGCGATCATGGCGCCTTTATATGGGTCCGCATGCACATAGCGTCCGTTGCAGTCCACCGTCATGGCCAAGGCCTTGCCGGTCTCCTTCACGAGCACGAGCCCGGCATCGCTGGGCGCATTGGTACTCATGTTGTTGGTGCGGACCATGCTATCGTACTGTTCGCTGATCCAACGTTTGCTTGCGATGTTGGGGCTGGCTAGCAGGTCCAAGGCCACGGCCTTCAGGTCATCAGGCTCGCGAACGTCAGCGATCTTGAATCGTGCATTCTCCTTGATGTAGGCGGGCTCACGCGTCTCGCGCTCGTACACAGGCGCACCGCCACCAAGCACCAAACTTTCGGCAGGTACCTCGGCCACGAGTTCGTCACCATGGTAGAATCGGATCGCACCGCCCTTGGTCACGTTCCCGATCTCCATACAATTGAGGTCCCACTTGTCGAAGATGGCCTTCACCTCCTTCTCTCGCCCTTTCTTCACCACTACGAGCATACGCTCCTGGGATTCGCTCAGGAGTATCTCCCAAGCACGCATACCCTGTTGGCGGGTCGGCACCTTGTCCAAGTTGATATCCATACCGGCGCCGCCTTTCGCACTCATCTCGCTGGTGCTACAGGTGATACCCGCCGCGCCCATGTCCTGCATGCCGATGATGGCATCGGTCTGGGCCAATTCGAGCGAAGCTTCGAGCAGCAACTTCTCCATAAAAGGATCGCCCACCTGCACGGCCGGCAGATCATCCATGCTGGTCTCGGTGATGTCCTTGCTGGCGAAGGAGGCCCCATGGATCCCATCCTTGCCCGTGGCGCTTCCTACGATGAAGACCGGGTTCCCCACGCCGTGTGAAGTGGCGCTGATCACCTTGTCCGTACGCACAATGCCAACGCTCATGGCGTTCACCAGCGGATTTGTGGTGTAACAGGGGTCGAAGTAGACCTCGCCACCGAGCACGGGAACACCGAACGCATTGCCGTAATCGCCGATGCCTTTCACAACACCGCGCATGTGCCAGCGGCTGCTCTTCTCTTTGGTGATATCTCCGAAGCGCAACGAATTGAGCTGTGCGATCGGGCGCGCTCCCATGGTGAAGATGTCGCGGTTGATACCGCCAACACCCGTCGCCGCACCTTGATAGGGCTCGATCGCACTAGGGTGATTGTGGCTTTCGATCTTGAATGCACAAGCCCAACCGTCACCGATGTCCACCAGCCCAGCGTTCTCGGCCCCTGCTTCGGCCAGCAATTTGGGGCCATTGCGTGGTAGCGTCTTCAGTTGCTTGATGGAGTTCTTGTACGAGCAATGTTCGCTCCACATGGCACTGTAGATGCTCAGCTCCGTGAAGTTCGGCGTGCGCCCAAGAACCTCCTGGATCTTCTCGAACTCCTCGGGCAGTAGGCCCAGTTTCTTGGCGGTCTCCACACCGGCGGGAGCGGTGTCGGGGTTGGTGGTCATTGTGCTCATCGGGGTGGCAAAGGTAGCCTTGGACGGTAGCACGAACCAGCCCATCGGCTGCCGTTTTGAAGACCTTGCGTCTACCTTGCGCCCCCTCCTACCGGATAGGGCGGAAAACATGTCCGGCGTACTACTGGCCCTTGGATACACAGCCTTGCTGTTGCTGCTGATGCGGCGCATACATTTCTTCACGGAAGTGCCGGGATTACCGGCGTACTGGATCTCTTGGGTCTTCGTGTTGAAGATCGCCTTCGGCATGGGACTGTGGGCAGTTTACACCTACATCTATCCGGACCGTGCCACGGCTGATGTGTTCAAGTATTTCGATGACAGTGCGCACATGTTCAAGGCACTTCCCGACCACCCTGGGGACTATCTGCGAATGGTCTTCGGGATCGGTAACGACACTCCGGAATTCCGGGACGCGTACTACAAGGACATGAGCAACTGGGTGCGGCACTACGAGAGCAACATCTACAACGACGCGCACACCATCATCCGGTTCAATGCGGTGGTCCGGTTGGTCAGTTTCGGCGAGTTCCATGTGCATACGGTGCTTGCCGCATTCCTTTCCCTGACGGGAATGGTAGGCTTGTACAGGGCTTTCGTAGTATCACTTCCGGGAATGGAACGAGTGCTGATGGCCGTTGTTTTCCTGCTTCCCTCGGTGCTGTTCTGGGCGAGCGGTGTGCTCAAGGAAAGCCTGTTGTTCTTCGGATTCGGCCTGCTCGTCCATCTCGTATTCCGGATGCTTACTGGTCGCATACGACCGCAGGACCCATTGATCATCGCCTTCATCGCCGTGATGCTTTTCTTCCTGAAATTCTACGTGCTGATGAGCCTGCTCCCCGCGCTGGCTCTGCTGATCTGGGCGCGTCGTGCGGTACGGCCCGCACTTTGGACGAAAGCATTGGTCGTCTATGGTGTGTTCGCGTTGATCGGGCTCAACCTGCAACGTATCGTACCGGGAATGGACATCCTCAGCGTGATCATTATGAAGCAACGCGACTTCATCGGCCTCGCACTCCAAGTGGGGTCCGGCAGTTTCGTGATGCCAACAGCACTCCTGACCCCGGATATCGGATCGTTCATATCACAAATGCCATACGCATTGTACATCACGTTCCTAGGTCCGTTGGTCCATTTGGGCAGCGGCATATTCGGGATCATCGCTGCCACTGAGAACCTTTTCGTTCTGGCATTTCTTGTCCTTTGCGTCGCACATCATCGACCCTGGAAGGACGTTGATGGAACGTTACTTACCGTGATCCTTTTTTACGTGATCGTATTGGCGTTGGTGATCGGCTGGACCACTCCTGTCATGGGTGCGGTGGTCCGTTACAGAACACCACTACTCCCCTTTCTGATGATCGCAGGGCTGCTCGTATTGGACCGCGATCGCGTGATTAACAAATGGCCTTGGACCCGTTTATGGCTTTCCCCATGAAGAATCGTTGGATCGTGCTGATCACCGCCTTTACCCTCACCGGTTGCTACCATTCCGAGGAAGCGGACCTTGTGATCCACAACGCGATCATCCATAGCATGGACGAGGCGAACACCACCTACCAAGCCATGGCCGTACGCGATGGCCGCATCGTGGAGCTGGGTCCTGAACGGCAGATCATGAACCGGTACGCGTCGAAGGAGACCTTCGATGCCCAAGGCCGACCGGTGTATCCGGGTTTCATAGATGGGCATTGCCATTTCCTCGGATACGGTTTGAACAAACAGAAGATCGACCTGCAAGGCGCCATGAGTTGGAACGAGGTGGTCGAACGGACAGCACGATTCGCCAAGGCACATCCGAACAGCGATTGGATCTTGGGTCGCGGTTGGGACCAGAACCTCTGGTCAGCGCAAGCGCTCCCTGACAATTCCTCGCTCAATACGTTGTTCCCGGACCGTCCGGTGTTGTTGCAAAGGATCGATGGGCACGCCGCAGTGGTGAACCAAGCAGCAATGGACAGGGTCGGTCTGGATGCGAGCAGGACGATCGAAGGTGGATTGATGGTGATGCGCGATGGAAGGCCCACCGGCCTGTTGGTGGATAACGCCGTGGCGGTATTCCAGAAGATCTTCGATGACGCGGACGAAGCTACCAAACGCAAAGCACTGCTGGACGCCCAAGGCGATTGCTTTGCCGTTGGACTGACCACGGTCTGCGATGCGGGGTTGGACGTAGGCACTATCGAACTGATCCGGACCATGCAGGCTGAGGGTGCTTTGAAGATGCGTGTCTATGCCATGGTGGCTGATGCACCGGAGAACCTTGCCCATTTCGCCAAGAGCGGCCAGATCCTGGAGGATCGGCTGGTGGTGCGCAGTGTGAAGGTCTACGCCGATGGTGCGTTAGGTTCACGCGGTGCATTGCTCAAACAACCGTACAGCGACCAAGCCGGACACCACGGCCTGCAATTGGCATCACGCGAACATTTCGCTGAGGTCGCGGCTTGGTGCAAGAAGCACGGTTTCCAGATGAATACGCATTGCATCGGCGACTCGGCCAACGCATTACTTCTCGATGTATATGGCCAAGTGCTCGAAGGAACGAACGACCTCCGGTGGCGCATCGAACATGCACAAGTGCTCTCGCCGGAAGACCGGCAGAAATTCAAACAGTTCAGCGTGATCCCAAGTGTGCAGCCCACCCACGCGACCAGTGATGGACCTTGGGCTGGGGACCGCATAGGCGCGGAACGGATCATGCACGCCTACGCCTATGAGGACCTGCGCAAGACCATGGGCATGTTGGCCTTGGGCACGGACTTCCCAGTAGAGGGCATCGACCCGCTACAGACCTTTCGCTCCGCGGTCTTCCGTACGAACGGTCTGAACGAACCAGCCGATGGCTATCACATGGAGAATGCACTATCGCCCATTGACGCCCTGCGCGGCATGACGATCTGGAACGCCATAGCGACCTTCACGGAGAATGAGCTTGGATCGCTCGAGGAAGGGAAACGCGCGGACATCGTGGTATTGAACGGTGATCCGTTGAAGGTGGATGCGACCGTGGTGGGTAAACTGAAAGTGAAGGCCACGTTCGTGAACGGCGAGCAGGTACATTAAGCCTTCTGGACCTTTGCTGCGAATTCAGTGATCGACCGGACCTGCCGGAAGAATTTCATGAACCGCGCCCCTGCCAACACCCATCCTATAGTTCAAATGGTCCGCTGATCCGTCCATTCGGCCCGCTTGGTACCGCAAACACCCTCGCTCATCGCCGGACTATCCCGACCTGGCTAAGGTGCGCCATTGGGAACTTTAGTTGGTGGCCACCTCCTTCAGCGTCCGCTCGATCTGCAGCAGATGTCTTTCTTGATGGGCAATGGGAAACCGGAAGGCATCACCGGCCTTGAACCGAAGTATCGGACCCAGCGTGCTGACCACCTTCTCCCCTTCCAGTCCTCGTGTGCGTGCACGTTCCAGCATGCCGATCAACCCGTTCAGCACGGCTGAGAATTCATCAAGAGGCCGCAGCACTTCACTTTCCGCCACATGCGGCTCGAACTTGCCTATGGTCGGCATCTTCCAAGGGATGGTGCCGTCAACCTTCGGCTGCATGGTACCCACCATACGGTGACCCCAGAAGCCCGGAGTGAACGACGTGCGGAATCGTAATCGGTTGTTCTCATCCCCATAGATCCGTTGCAATCGGTCGTGGTAGTGCCCACTGCTCAGGTTCATGTGTTCGATCACCTCCAACACGCTCCATCGCTTGGGATGCGGTCGGCGTTGTAGCAGGTCGATCGGGAGAAGGCGCAGTTCATCGCAACGTTGCAATTGCTTGCGCAGGGTGGACTGCAAATGGCTGATCAGGGTGCGGGTGTCGAGTTGTTCCATTACGGCAGCGAAACTATCTCGACCATTGGCCAAAGCCACTTGATGTGGATCAAGAACCGCTAGAGCACCTTGGCGCGCAGACGGCTGAACGTCTCAGGCGTCATACGCAAGTAGGAGGCGATGTCCTTCTGAGACACGAGCTGCAACAGACCGGGACTGCGCTGGACAAGTCTTCGGTACCGCTCCTCAGCGCTCAATGAAAGCTGCTCAATCTCACGTGTCGCACGACCGATAATGAGTTCTTCCAGGATCAACCTACCGAAGCGTTCCATGGCCGGGATGCGATCGTACAACTTCAACAGTTCGGGGTGTTTGATGCCGATGAGCATGCTCTCTGTTACTGCTTGCACGAAGAACCGTCCCGGACGCTGGCGCACGAACGAATCGTAGTCGCCGCTCCAACTCCCGCCGTACGAGAATCCGAGGCAATGCTCGCTGCCGTCGTGTTGGAAGTACAAACGCTGCACACCCACTTCCACGATATAGAACCATGGTTCCACCAGACCAGCTTTGGATATGAACTCTGCTTTCGCGAACGATCTTCCCTGCCAGCATGGAGCCACCTCGACCCATTCCAAGTCGGTGAGCTTCACATAGCGTTCTATGGTGGAACGCACCAGTTCCATGCCCGGTGATGCTGGCATCAGAGCGGGGTCAAGGCATCTTCACGAAGCGCTGCGACCAGCGTTCCTCGCCCATTTGGGCTTGTAGCATGTACGTACCCGCGGCCAGACCGGTCAGTGAGAGGTTCATGGGAGACCCAGCCGTAGCGCGTTCGGCACGCACGACCCTACCATCACTAGCGATGACCGTAAGCACCGTTGCGCCCGTTGCACCAACTGGAAGTTGCAGGTGAATTCGATCGTGTGCCGGACTTGGCCAAACAACGAACGCTTGTTCGTGCCCTTCCGAAAGCGCGAGGATGATGACACCGGCCTCAGCGCTGAACGAGCTACAACCATTCGCCCCGATCACTTCGACCCTGTAGACGCCAGCTAACGGTGCATCTAAGACCTGTTCCAAAGCGCCCTCCAAAGCGGAACCATTCCAGTACCATTGGTATGCTGGTCCAACAGAGCTGGTCAAGGTGGACCCATCGACATCGATCGTTGGCACTGGTGGCGGTGGTAGAGTAACGAATATGATCGTGTCGGTATAGGCCATGCATCCGGACGGTGTGTGCAGGATCGCGCTCAGGTCACCGGCTTCGGTGAGTTCCAACGGATCTGCCGTGGAACCATTGCTCCATTCCACGTCCGAGAAACCCTCCGGCACCTCCACTGTCAAGGAATCTCCTTCGCAGAATTCCGTGGGATCCGCCGTCAATGCCGCTTTGTGGACCACGGTAGCGAAGGCATCCAATTTACCCATGCCCCAGCGATTGTTGGGAACGGCACCGGTGAATTCGTCGGTACGGGCGTTCGCTTGCATGGCTTGCAACACTTCCATGGCCGTTGCGTCGGGGCACTTTTGCAAGTACAGCGCCGCCACGCCAGCTACGACCGGTGATGCCATGGATGTTCCTCCATTACGCACGTGCATGCCACCGGGGTCGACCTTCCAACCATTCTGGAGATCGATGATGGCTTGGATCCCCTCGAGTGGCCCGGCGGTGAAGGTGATATCGCCTGTTGATGCAATATCCGGTTTCACGCGTTCATCACGGGTAGGACCGGCACTGCTATTGAGTGCTATGTCCTGCTCCACGCCCGGCACGGTCTGTGGATTTCCCGCGTAATCGATGTACGCTACTTCGTTGCAATAATTCCCGACGGTGATCACATTGGGCAGGCAGGTCCACGAATCCACGATGTGCTTGCGATTATCTGGTTCCACGTAGTTCGCCATTGCCGGATACTCTGCTGCTGTGGGGAAAGGCAGGCCGAGCGGCGCCGCGAGGACCGGACCGATGATATTCGATGTGGAGGTCACTGTGGTCAAGGTCCACACATCGAAGACACCACTCCCTGTGGTCATGAAGCGCCACATGTAGTCCAAGGAATCGGGTGAAGCCATCAAGACCTGAAGTAGGATCTGCTCCCCGCGTTGTTCGGCATAATACTGCACCGTACCCAGTGCATTCCCGCTGCTGCTGACCAAGGGTTCGGTGAACACGGTCCCCGCGTTCCCGGCGATAGATCGAAATGCCGTACGACCACGATATGCCAGAGTGGGCAGTACCCGATCCGCCCCGATAGCGAACTGCACGTTGGCGAAGTCCTCGGCATCGGCCCAGATCTCGAAGTACAGGTTCGGGTAGTTGAAGATGTTATACTGCGGTCCGTTCTGGTTGGTGGTGAACCACGTGAACGTCGTGTCCGCTCCTACTTCCGTGCGCATGTGGAAAGGGAACTGCGAGTTGGCATTTCCTGCAGCACAGGCCATGACACGGCCGCCCTGCTCATTGAGCAGTTCTTCTATGAAAAGCGCTGCGGCATCCTTGCCATCGTGTGAGCCACTGTAGGAGCCCAAGCTGGCATTGATGACGGCCGGTTTACCAACTGCCTCCGCCTCTCTGATGATGTATGCCACGGCGTCGGCCACGGACGCGCGCCAGTTCGCTAAGCCGAAGTTGGTGCCTACAATGATGATATCCGCACCGGAAGCGACCCCTTTGTGCCGACCATTGGCCAGGCCATTCCCAACGGCAGTACCCGCAACGGTGGTGCCATGTCCGTTCAAGCTCGGTGGTTCAACGGCCGTTGACTGTCCTGCGTTGATCTGTTCTTGGGTCCATTCGGTGCCATAACCGAACGGCTCCGGGGACTGCGCGTTGGGTGCAGGCACTTGATCCCAATAGCGGTATACGCGCGACCCATCGTTCGCATCGCGGAAATCGGGATGGGTCATATCAAGGCCCGAATCGATGATCCCGACCACCACGCCTGTGCCATCATAGCCTTGCACCAACGGATACGCCCCTTGCTGCACTTGGTCAACGCGGTTCTTCACGCGCATGCTGTCGTTCATCAACTCGCCTTTGTCCATGCTGAACTCAAAGTGATGCACCGCCTGTTCATTGGAAAGGTCCTTCACGTTAGCCACCGGCACTCGTGCGCTTACCAAGCGGGGCAAGGCCATTTTCACGAAGCCGCCATGGGCGCGAACCGCCACGCCTATCGCTTCGCGTTCGCCATGGATGAACAGATCAACGAACTCACCCGCCGGGTGGGGCTGCGCGAGATGATGACGCAGGTGGAAGTCCATTTTCTCCGCACGCTGCGCTTGGGCAGCGGAACCGAAGAATGCGGCGGACAGCAACGCAAGTAGGTAAAGCGTCTTCATGGCTTCAAAAGTACTGTGATCACGCACCCTTCATGGTGTCGTATGCAGGCAAATGCGGTAAGAACTCCACGGCCCCGCGTTGATGGTCCACCGAACAACAAAAATGTAGGAGGCCGTTGGTGACCATGAGGTAGCGGACGTGCAACACGCTATTGTAACGCGCAGCCTGCTCGAACGTTCGCTGGCCCACCGGAACGCCCGGGGCCTTGCACTCCACCAGGGCCACGGGTTGGCCACGCTCGCCGAACACGACGATATCGGCCCGTTTGGCAAGGCCGTTCAGCGCCAGCGGCGTTTCCACCCCGATCAACGATAGCGGGCATCGCAGGTCATTCAGGAAGTAGTTCAACACATGCTGACGCACCCATTCCTCCGGGGTCAACGCCACCCAACGCTTGCGGACGGGATCAAAGACCTGCGGTCCATTGATCCCGTGCTTAGTTTTGACGCCATGGTCCGGTAGGTCCAACACCTGCAATTCGGGCTGTATCACCACACAAAAGTGCGAACCAAGCAAGAGATCGTCAGCAACTGGCTGCCACGTTACACCGGATTACCCTTGGATGGCTTCCGGCCGTATGTGCTATTGACCAACTTCGATAACTACCTGGACATCTTCTGCCAGCAGACCGGCGCCGTGATACCGGTGCCGAACAAAGCAATGAAGGTGGCGGTGGCCGAGGACATGATCATGATCAACTTCGGCATGGGTAGCCCCATGGCCGCCACCACGATGGACCTGTTGAGCGCCATTGACCCGAAAGCCGTGCTTTTTTTGGGCAAATGCGGTGGCTTGAAGAAGAAGAACCAGCTGGGCGACTTGATCCTGCCGATCGCAGCCGTTCGAGGGGAAGGAACGAGCAACGACTATTTCCCACCGGAAGTGCCGGCACTGCCCAGTTTCATGATACACCGCGCGGTAAGTGGTGTGATCCGCGATATGGAGCTGGACTATTGGAGCGGCACCGTGTACACCACCAACCGCAGGGTATGGGAGCACGACGAGGAGTTCAAGATGAAGCTCCGCGACATCCGGGCGATGGGCATCGACATGGAAACCGCGACCCTGTTCATGACCGGCTTCTCCAACGGCATTCCCACTGGAGCGCTGCTGCTCGTGAGTGATCAGCCCATGGTACCCGAAGGTGTGAAGACCAGTGCGAGTGATGCAAAAGTGACCGGATCGTTCGCTGAAACACACGTGCGAGTGGGCATCGCGTCACTCCGCGAGATCATCAACGAGGGCCGCTCGGTGAAGCATTTACGCTTCGAATGAGCATGCTTGACGACTATAAGAAAGTGATGGCCGATCTGCGGAGCGGCAAATTCAAGCCCGTCTACATGCTGCATGGTGAAGAGGGCTTCTTCATCGATCGCATCGCATCGGAGATCGAACAGCTGGCACTGGAAGAGCACGAGCGCGATTTCAACCAGACCATACTTTACGGACGTGATGCGGATGCCGATGTGGTGAAAGACACCTGCCTCCGCTTCCCGATGATGGCCGAACGGCAGTTGGTGGTGATCCGCGAATTGCAGAATTGGCGGATCGATGCCATTGAGAAGCTCGAGACCTATTTCCAGAAACCTACACCCACGACGGTACTTGTTCTCTGCTACAAGCACAAGAAGATCGACGGTCGAAAGTCCATCCTGAGATCGATCCAGAAAGGTGGTGGATATGTATTCCTGAGCGACAAGGTGCGCGAGGATAAATTACCGGACCTGTTGATCAGCTTCGCGAAGAAACAGAAGCGTCGGCTTGGCGGGGCCGAGGCCTCTTTGCTGGCAACGCACTTGGGCAGCGACCTGTCCAAAGCGATGAAGGAAGTGGAAAAGCTGTGTTTGGTGACCGAAGAAGGGGGCTCCATCACCAGCGAGATCATCCAGCGTTTCGTGGGCATCAGCAAGGACTACAACGTGTTCGAACTGCAGAACGCCATCGGGACGCGCAATGCATTGAAGGCACAGCAGATCGCCAACCACTTCGCGGCGGACCCGAAAGAGAATCCGTTGGTGCTCACCCTCGGTTTCCTGAACACCTATTTCGCCAAGCTGGCCTTGGTACACGGCGCAGCGGGCAAGAGCCAAGCGGAACTGGCCGGTGAGCTGAAGGTGAATCCCTTCTTCGTGAAGGATTATGTGGCGCATGCCCAGAACTATCCATTGGGTAAGTTGGTGGAGATACAACGGCATTTGCGCCAGTTCGATCTGCGTAGCAAGGGTTTGGGAGGCGATGGCTCGGACCAAGGCGAACTTCTGCGCGAACTGGTTGCCAAGGTGATGGCCTGAGCTGAAGACGTTCCCGTGATCGAAGAGCCGCTGGATGTGACCATCGATCCAAGTAACGGAAGCGATCGTGAGCCCAGCCTTCCGTTACCTTAGCCGCCCCCCCGATGGCCGGGACGAAACGCCTGCAAGGAAAACAACTCATGTTCCGCGTCCTCAAGACCCTACTGCTCTGCCTTATTCTGCTGCCTACCGCCTTGTTCGCACAAACCGGTACCGTTCGTGGCTTCGTCTACGACAAACAGAGCGGTGAGCCGATCCTCTTCACCCCGGTGGTGCTGAAGGGCACCACCACGGGTGCACAAACAGATGTGAACGGCTATTACTCCATCAGCAAGGTCGCGCCCGGCAAGTATGTGCTGCAGGTGATCTACTTGGGTTACGACACGCTGCAGCAACCCATCACCATTACAAAGGACCAGATCCTTTTGGAGAAGCTCTACTTGAACAAGAGCGCCATCCAGATCAAGGAGTTCGAAGTCACCGGGACGAAGCAGGAGGCACAGACCCAAGTGCGCATGGGCCTCACAAAGCTCACTCCGCGACAGATCGAGCGCCTTCCTTCCATTGGTGGGCAGCCGGATCTTGCACAGTACCTGCAGGTGGTACCCGGCGTGATCTTCACCGGTGACCAAGGCGGCCAGCTCTACATCCGGGGTGGTTCACCCATCATGAACAAGACCATGCTCGATGGCATGGTGCTGTACAACCCGTTCCACAGCATCGGCTTGTTCAGTGTGTTCGACAACGACATCATCCGCAACGCGGACATCTACACCGCAGGCTTCAATGCGGAACATGGCGGCCGCGTGAGCTCCATCATGGACATCACCACGCGCGATGGTAACAAGACCCGCTTGAGCGGCAAGGTGGCGGCGAGCACGTTCACCGGAAAAGTATTGTTGGAAGGGCCTTTGAAGAAGCAGACCGAACCCGGCGGATCCTCCTCCTCTTTTCTGCTGAACTTCCGCCACAGCTATTTGGACAGGAGCAGCAAGGTGTTCTATGAGAACGTGCAGGAAGGCGGACTGCCCTTCAAGTTCACTGACATCTACGGCAAGATGAGCTTCAACGGGACGAACGGCAGCAAGGTGAACCTGTTCGGCTTCAACTTCAATGACGGCGTTCGGTACCAAAGCGTGAGCGACCTGAACTGGAACAACTGGGGCGCAGGTACCAACTTCGTACTGGTGCCGGCTGGCTCCGCAGTGTTGATCGATGGCACCTTCTCGGCCAGCAACTACAACATCTCGTTGAAGGAAGGGGAGCTTCCACCACGCACGAGCGAGATCGCCGGTTTCAACGGATCGCTCAACTTCAAGGTGTTCAGTGGTGTGGACGAGATCCGATACGGCATCGAGGTGCTCGGCTTCCGCACCAACTTCAAGTTCTTCAACAGCCTTGGTCGCGAATACGAGCAGGAGCAGAACACTTCGGAGATCGCGGGGTACGTCACCTACAAAAAGGTGATCAACAAGGTCATCATCGAACCGGGCTTCCGAATGCACTACTACGCGTCGCTCGGAGTGGCCAATCCGGAACCCCGCTTGGGCTTCAAGTGGAACATCACGGACGACTTCCGTTTCAAGCTCGCCGCCGGCCGTTACAGCCAGAACCTGGTGGCCGCCAACAGCGACCGCGATGTGGTGAACTTGTTCTACGGTTTCCTCTCCGCACCGGACAACCTGCCCAAGACCTTTACGGACGAGAACGGGAACACGCGCGATGTGAAAGATCCGCTGCAACGCGCGAACCACTATGTGGCCGGTGTCGAATACGACCTGACGCCCGAATTGACCGCCAACTTCGAGGTGTACCTCAAGGACTTCCGCCAGATCACCAACCTGAACCGGAACAAGCTCTTCAACGATGATCCGGAATTCGCCGACAAACCGGATGAATTGAAGAAGGACTTCATCGTGGAGACCGGCAAAGCCTACGGTGCCGACATGCAGTTGAAGTATGACAAGAACGGCTTGAACGTCTGGGCCGTTTACAGCTACACCTACGTGGACCGTTGGGATGGCACCCAGACCTACAACCCCGTATGGGACCGCCGCCACAACGTGAATTTCGTGGTCAGCTACGAATTCGGCAAGTTCGACTCCTGGCGTGTGAACGCCCGCTGGAACTTCGGCTCCGGATTCCCCTTTACCAAGACCCAAGGCTACTCCGGCTCCATCCCATTCAATGGCGATGTGAACTACGACTACACCACCAGCAACGCCGATCTCTCCATCCTCTTCGGTCCGCTGAACGCGGGTCGGCTGCCTACCTACCACCGCATGGACGTTGGTGTGACCAAGATCTGGAAGCTGGACGCGAACCAACAGATCAATCTGGACTTCAGCGTTACCAACGTATACGACCGGCAGAACATCTTCTACTTCGACCGTGTCCGGTACCAGCGTGTGGACCAGTTACCGCTGCTGCCCAGCTTCGGGGTGACTTACAAGTTCTAGGGGAGAACGAAATGTGGGAAGGAATGAATGTGGAAATGTGAGGTTCTCCTGAAGGCCGCATTTCCACCTTCCCCCATTTTCACGCACTCTCACTTCCACACCCTATCTTTACACCCCGTGATCACCTCTCCCATTCAGGGCAGGATCGCAGCGTGATGACGGGATCCACCAAGTATATTTTCGTGACCGGAGGCGTAACGTCCTCCTTGGGCAAAGGCATCATCAGTGCCAGCTTGGCCAAGCTGTTGCAAGCGCGCGGCTTCACCGTCACCATCCAGAAGCTGGACCCTTATATCAACGTTGATCCGGGCACCCTCAATCCGTACGAGCACGGCGAGTGTTTCGTGACCGAGGACGGGGCCGAGACCGACCTGGACCTGGGGCATTACGAGCGTTTCCTGGACGTACACACCAGCAAGGCGAACAACGTTACCACCGGGCGCATCTACCAGAACGTCATCAGCAAAGAGCGCCGGGGTGAATACCTAGGCAAGACCGTGCAGGTGATACCGCACATCACAGACGAGATCAAGGCGCACATCCAAGCGTTGGGCCGCAAAGGCATTTACGATTTCGTGATCACCGAAGTGGGTGGCACCGTGGGCGACATCGAAAGCCTGCCCTATGTTGAGGCCATCCGCCAACTGAAGTGGGCCAAGGGCAAGGACTGTCTGACGATCCATCTCACC
>Ga0105048_10006424_pt1 | contig 18962 bp, 20 predicted proteins | sample MAT05_FD_78382 | JGI IMG/M metagenome (GOLD analysis project Ga0105048, IMG submission 78382) | Freshwater microbial communities from Lake Fryxell liftoff mats and glacier meltwater in Antarctica - MAT-05 | ecosystem: Environmental > Aquatic > Freshwater > Ice > Liftoff microbial mat | place... | reverse complement strand
GCCCCCATCGTCGTCACAGCGTTCTCCGCGGTGCGGGGCAGATCGTGGAATACGCTCTCGTCGCCGACCACCCGCGGCGCGTCGAAGTCGAACACGTCCCCGTTGAGCACGAACGTCAGCCGCTCCCCGCGCACCTGCTGACGGAGCTCGGTGATCATCGCCGCGAGCTCGCGATCGGGGGAGAAGGCCGCCTGGCGGTAGCGCATCCACAGGCCGCTGGTGCGCTCGACCTCGCAGAGATGGATATCGGAGATAACGACCGTATGCGGCATGCACGAGTGTCGCACGCGATCGGAGAGACAGGGGTATTCGCGGGTCAGGACTCTGTCACGTGACCACCCGAAGCGATCAATCAGGGCCCGCCACTACTCGAGCTCCCGGGTCCGCTTCCGGAGCTGCCTGAGCTGCTCGAGCCAGAGCCGAGGCAGGCGGGCGTCGCCGAGCAGTCCGCGCAACCACACCCCTCGTCGAGGATGTCGCACACGCCGTCTTTGAGGCATTTACTCGAGTCGCTACACACCGCCGAGGTCTTGCAGGCGGCGCACGAGCAGGGGTCGCCGAGCGTGCAGACCGTGGGGTCTTGACAGGGGACGCACTGCGCCATGCCGAAGCAGTCAGGGCACGAGCACGGCTCTGCGGCACCGCAAATGCCATCGAGGTGCCCGCCCTTGCAGGTCGTGAGCAGCCCCGCGCAGTGCGGCTTCGCGGCGCAGTCGGTGCAGCCGCAGCCCTCGTAGAACGAGTCGCAGACCCCGTCGTTGGTGCAGTTCTTCTTCGCTGGATCGCCGCAGTAGTGCGTGTTGTCGCAGTCCGGGCAGATGCAGGAGTCGTCGAGCGGATCGCAGACCCCGTCGGTGACGCACTGATCCACGTTGCAGAACGCAGTGCCCGCGCAGTCGGAGCACGCGCAATTTTCCCCGGCCATCGAGTCGCAGACGTCGTCGACGATGTCGCAGGTGCTCACCCCGCTGTCGGCTCCGCTCGCGGTGCCCGAGCTCGGCCCCGAGTGGCTCGTGCCCGTCGAGAACGCCGTGCTGCCGCCGCTGCCGCCGCTGCTGTCCGGATCGAGCAAGGGGCCGAAGCTGCACGAGGCCGCAGCCCACATGGTGGCCACGCCGAGCGCGCCCGCGAGCGCGAGCTCCACAGCGCGGCGGGGGCTCTTCTTCGCCGTCCAGGCCTGCAATCGTCGCATCACGCTCCTCGGTGGGGCGGCCCCGAAAGTCGAGCCCGGCCGAACGCTGGATCTTGGGCCTCATTGTCGAGGGCCGTCAACCTCCGGCGTCTCCCTCCGCACGGGCCATCGTGCTAGAGCGACCGACCCATGACTACGCTCGTCGCGAAAGCCTCCGAGAACCCGCAAAGCGCCCTGATCCGCCGCACCTTCCTCGATTTCTTCGCCGCCCGTGGGCACGAGATCGTCCCGAGCGCTCCCCTCGTCCCACAGAACGATCCGACGCTGATGTTTGTGAACGCGGGCATGGCCCCCTTCAAGGACGTCTTCACGGGCAAGGACGCGCGCGCCTACAAGCGGGCCACCTCGAGCCAGAAGTGCATCCGCATCAGCGGCAAGCACAACGACCTCGAGAACGTCGGCGTCACCGCGCGGCACCACACCTTCTTCGAGATGCTCGGCAACTTCTCCTTCGGCGACTATTTTAAAGCCGACGCAATCTCGCATGCGTGGGAGCTGCTCACGAAGGTCTATGAAATCCCGCAGGATCGGCTCTGCATCACCGTTTACAACGGCGAAGGCGGCTTCCAGGCCGACGACGAAGCGGCGGAGATCTGGAAGAAGGTCACCGGCTTCGGCGACGACCGCATCATCCGCCTCGGCCTCGCTGACAACTTCTGGACGATGGGCGACACCGGCCCCTGCGGCCCTTGCTCGGAGATCCATTTCTTCCACGGCAACGAGCCTGACGTCGCGCGCTTCGGCGAAGAGCCGCGCATCGACGGCGCGGGCTGGACCGAGATCTGGAACCTGGTCTTCATGCAGTACGACCGCACCTCGAAGGACGCCGCGGCCCTCCCGCTCCCCGCGCCCAGCATCGACACCGGCATGGGCCTCGAGCGCATCACCGCCGTCCTCCAGGGCGTGACCTCGAACTACGACACCGATCTCCTCCGCGTCCTCGTCGACCGCGCCGCGCAGATCTCCGGCAAGGTCTACACGGCCGGCGAAGGCCGCGACGACGTCTCGATGCGCGTCATCGCCGACCACGCCCGCACCACCGCCTTCCTGATGGCCGAGGGCGTCATGCCCGATCGCAGCAAGCGCGAGTACGTCCTCCGCCGCGTCATGCGCCGCGCGATTCACCATGGCCAGCGCCTCGGGATCGAGCGCCCCTTCCTCCACGAGGTCGCGCTCCAGGTCGTCGACTCGATGGGCGCCGTCTACCCCGAGCTCCGCGACCGCCGCGAGCTGATCGCCCGCGTCACCGAGGACGAAGAGATCCGCTTCCGCCAGACCTTGAAGCGCGGGATGAAGATCCTCGAAGAGCGCATCGAGGCCCTGAGCACCGCGGGCGAGACGACGCTGCCCGCGGCGCAGGCCGCCGATCTCTACAGCACCTACGGCTTCCCCCTCGACCTCACCGCGGTGATCGGCCGCGAGCACGGCATCGAGGTCGACGTCGAGGCCGCCGATCGGATCGTCAAGAGCGCCGAGGCCGTCTCTGGCCCGATCGACGCCAAGGCCAAGGTCGATCCGGCCTACCACGAGGCCCTCGCCAAGCTCGGCGCGCCCGTGTCCTTCACCGGCTACGACCGCGAAGAGGGCGAGAGCCGCGTCGCGGCGATCATCAAGATCACCGTCGGCGAAGGCGAGAAGAAGCAGCGCGCCCTCGTCGATCGCGCCGAGGTCGGCGACGTCGTCGAAGTCATCGTCCCCTCCACGCCCTTCTACGGCGAGTCCGGCGGCCAGGTCGGCGACAGCGGCGTCCTCCGCGCCGAGGGCCTCCTGCTCGAGATCACCGACACCCAGAAGCCCTACTCCGGCCTCGTCGTCCACGAAGGCGTCGTCAAGGAAGGCTCGATCAACGTCGGCGAGACCATCCACCTCGCCGTCGATCACGCCGCGCGCACCGCCACGCGCCGCAACCACTCGGCGACCCACGTCCTCCACTGGGCCCTCCGCCAAGTCCTCGGCGAGCAGGCCCAGCAGAAGGGCTCGCGCGTCGGCCCCGACGTGCTCCGCTTCGACTTCACCCACAACAAATCCCTCACCCGCGAAGAGATCGCCCGCATCGAAGATCTCGCCAACGCCAAGATCCTCACCAACGCCCCGGTCCTCACCGAGGTCCTCCCGATGGCCGAAGCGAAGAAGCGCGGCGCCATGGCCATCTTCGAAGAGAAGTACGGCGACACCGTCCGGATGCTGACGATGACCAGCGAAGTCGTGGAGCTCTGCGGCGGCACCCACGCCCGCGCCCTCGGCGACATCGGCCTCTTCAAGATCGTCAGCGAAGGCGGCATCGCCGCGGGCGTCCGCCGCATCTTCGCCACCACGGGCCTCAACGCCCTCGAGCACCTCCGCGAAATCGAGAGCGAGATCGCCCGCGCCCGCGTCGCCGCCAAGGCCCAGGGCGGCGACCTCGTCGAGAAGATCACCAAGCTCACCACCCACGAGCGCGAGCTCGAGAAGAAGGTCGAAGGCCTCGAGCGCAAGCTCCTCGAAGGCGGCGGCGGCACCGGCTCCGGCGGCGCCTCCGGCACCGGCGGAGGCATCAACGCCATGCTCGCCAGCGCCCGCGATCTCAACGGCGTCAAGGTCCTCGCCTACCGCGTCGCCGACGGCACCAACGCCGGCGCCCTCCGCGAGCTCGCCGAGAAGCTCCGCGACAAGCTCGGCGAAAGCTCCGCGGTGCTGGTGGCCTCGGTCGCGGAAGGGAAGGCCCAGTTGACGGTGATGATCACCAAGTCGGCGACCGAGAAGATCAAGGCCGGGGATTTGATCAAGGTCGTAGCCGCCGTGGTCGGTGGTCGCGGCGGCGGCCGGCCGGATATGGCCCAGGCCGGCGGGCCCGACGTGGCGAAGATCGATGAAGCGATCACGGCCACGTACGTTGAGGCGGCCCGGATCCTCGGCGCCTCGTAGCGCTGGAGAGCGGTGGTGCCCTGAGAGGGGCACCACCCTCACCGCTGCTCACATCGTCCCGACGATCCCGATCCCTACGCCCATCCCGCCATAGCCCATCGTCAACGGTGTCACCCGCACGGTGGTTGTGGCGACATCGTCGCGCACCAGTACTTGCTTCTTCCCGACCAGCCCAGCGATCAACATCGCTGCCCCGGCGGTCTGCGCCACGCCGGGTTGAAATGGACCGAAAAGAGCCGGATTTCAACGCAAAGGCGCAAAGGCGCAGGGACGCAAAAAAAGAAATCCGATTTTTGCGCCTTTGCGTCTCCGCGCCTTTGCGTTGAAATCTGGGCATTTCAACCTGTTCGGTGCTCTAGGCGGCGGGGGTGAGCGTGATCAGGGCAAGAGCGGTCAGGGCCGCGCGAAGGGAGAGCATGGGCCGGCGCCTACGCAAAGGGGGCGCCCGGCGGGTGTCGAAAATCGAGCGGCGCGAGCGGTCTTGGTGCCCTCGAGGGGGGCGCGAGGATTGTCGCGAGGTTCTCGACGTCCCCTCGAGGGGGCGAGGGGATAGTGCCGACGATGTCGACGCCCCCTCGAGGGGGCGCGGGCCTTGTCCCGACGACCTCGACGCCCCCTCGAGGGGGCACGCGCCTTATGCCGATCACGTCGACGCCCCCGCGAGGGGGCGAGACGATGGTCTTGAGCCTCTCAATGCCCTTCGGGGAGCCTCCGGGGGTAGTCTCGAGCGTGCCTTCGAGGGGAAGCTCGTCCTCCAGGATCCCATGGACGAGCCCGCCTCCGTGCCGAGCGGGCGATCGCGCAGGAGGGCGATCGACGAGCTAGGAAGCTTCGGGCGGTCCGGGGTAGACTTCAGCAGGACGCCGTTCGCGGAGGGCAAGACGATGGCTGAGCACACTTTTTTCCTCGGAGGACCTGACGCGCGGGGTATCGAGCATGCGCCGCTGCTGCGCCGACGTGGGTGAGAAGGGCTCGCCGCGGGAGGAGATGTTCTCCGCGGCGCCGCCCGGTAAATCGTCGCTCGATCTGCTCGAAGACAGCCTCGAAGACGCCCTGGAAGGCCGCGCGGACAGTGATCGCTACGATCCGCCGCTGATGGCGACGCTCGAAGGGTTTGGCAGGCTGGCCCGCTACGGCGTCGAAGAGATCCAGGTGATCAACGGTCGGACGCTGCGCATCGATCGTCGTGGTATCGAGGCCATCCGCTCCCTCCGCAGCCGGACGCCCCAAGACCGGCGCGTCATGGTCGCGGGCAAGCTGGAGACGATTCGCCACAGCGATCGTGCCTTCACCCTGGTTCTTTCCTCCGGTGAAGTGCTGCGCGGGATTGCAACGGAGCAGATCGATCCCTCCGAGCTTGCCAACCTCTTCGGTAAATCCGTGCTGGTGAGCGGGTATGCCAAGCTCCGGCCTTCGGGCGGCCCGCTCCGGATCGAAGCCGAGCTGATCGCGCCTGCGTCCGCGAGCGACGTCGCGGTGTTCTCCGGTGCCCCAACTCCGCTCCTCCAGGCGCTTGACGCGCGCGATCTCCGGAGGCCCCAGGACTCGAAATCAGGAGTCGCCGCCATCTTCGGGAAGTGGCCCGGTGATGAGACCGACGAGGAGGTCCTGGCGGCGCTCGCGGAGCTCTCGTGATCCCAGCGCGCTTCGTCCTCGATACCAACGTCGTCGTCCAGCTCTTCCGCGGAAACGAGATCGGTAAGCGAATCGAGGCCGAGCTCGGTCTCCTCGCCGCGTCCGTGCCGCCGTCCCTCTCGGTCGTCTCGCTCGGCGAGGCTCGCTCCCTCGCCAGGCAATGGAGCTGGGGGGGCCCGAGAAAATCGAGCAGCTCCACGCGCTCCTGCTCAAGCTCGTGATCGTGGACATCAATCGCGAGCCCGTCGTCGCCCACGATGTCGAGATCGATCATCACTCGCGGAGGATGGGGCGCCGAATGAACCAGAACGACCTCTGGATTGCCGCGGTCTCTGCGGCAATCGGCGCGACCCTGCTCACGACTGATCGAGATTTTGACCACCTCGACCAATCCACGGTGCGATTTGTCTGGATCGATCCTCAAGGCCCATTCCCTTCATGAGCAACGCCTCTTCTCGGATTGTCCAGAAGCTCTGGTCATAAAGCTCTGGTCGTAGGGCAACGTCCTGCGCGACGACAGGCCTCCTGTCGGGGGATTATGTCGAGCAGCTCACCCTTACTTCCCGGTGCCGGGGGGTGGGTCCGCCGCGGGAGTCGCCGCGGGAGTCGCCGGCGCCGCCTTCTTGGGCTGCGCGGCCACCGCGGCGGCACGCATCTTATCCAGCTCGTCGAAGTAGCCGAATACCTGCGCTTCGAGATCCTTTGGCAGGGCCGGGTTGACGCTCAGCTCGTCGCCCAGCGCCCCGCGGAAGCGGCCCAGCACCGCCACGGAGCTGGCGCGGATTTTCCCCGCCTCGCTGCGCGAGCCGCTCCCCGCGTCAGCGCGCTGGCTGAGCAGCGTCCCCAGGAGATCTCCCCCGGCGACGAAGCCAGCGCCCCAGTCGTAGAGCGACAGGCCCCCTGCGATCGGGATGAGCCGGAGGTCGGCCTCCAGCCTCTGGAGATCTTCCCTGTGCTTGATCGCGGCGTGGGCCTCGAGGGCATAGCTCGCCTTGAGCTCGTCGAGCTCGGGGATGAGCGCCGCCTGGATGCGCTTGACGGCCGCCAGAACCTCGGGCGGTACCTGAGGCCAGCGCTCATACGCCTGGACGAGATACCAGATGGCCCCGCCGAAGCCGTCATGGCTCTCGTCAGCCAGGGTGATCTCGTCCGTGAGGGGCTTACCGCCGGTGAGCGCGGCGGGCAACGCGTCGATGAGGGCCTTCTTCTCCAGCAGGACAGGCTCGTAGGTTTTGCCTGCGCTGGAGAGGACGAGGGCCGAATGGCGCTTGGTGAAGAGATCTGCGAACGCGACCTTGAGGGCGGCGAGGGAGAGGAACCTCATGGATTGGAACGGTAGAAGAAGGGCGGTGGGATTTGCAAGAGAGATCTCGAGGTGCCGAACACGATTTGTCGATGAGCGCTGGAGGCTAATCGCACGCGCAGACGCCGCCGTGATGCGAGCAGCAGCCGCGGTGCACGGTGGTGCAGGTCGGCGAAAGCGTGCCGTCACAGCAGCAAACGTGGCCGCCGGTGTCCCGGGGCGCGGGGGTCGCGGGCGCGACCGGCGTTGAGCGAGGCGCCGAAGCTGCGGCGGCGGCATCGGCGTCTCGATCGGCCTTCTCGCGCGCGGCGCGCTCCGACCGAGCCCGCGCGGCTGCCTCTTCGCGCTCTTCGCGCCGCCGCCGCTCGGTCTCCTCTCCCTCCGCTCGTTGCCGCGCCTGCTCCGCGTCCCAGCGCGCCCTCTCTTCCCCGCGTCGGACCGCGTCTTGCTGCGCCGCCCAGGCTGCCTGCCTCTCTCGCTCTTGGGCGAACCCGTCGAGCTGCGCGCACTCCATCTCGGAGCGGCAGCCCTGCGCGAGCCGGGTCCGGAAGCCATCGTCAGCAGCGCAGCCGGGGATCGCGATGGCGACAGTGACGGCGAAGAAGAGGAGCGAGCTCGGGCGCATGGCGGCGAGAGTACACGACATTCGAATGTGATACGAGCGCCCGAGGCGGCCTCCACGAGAGAGGTGCGGCCGCCTCGGGCTAGCGACTACTGCGCTCCAAAGCGCTGGCGGTACTCGGGAGAGGTGATGAAGCCGCTGATGACACCATCGTAGTCACCCGTCGTGTTCAAGACGTTCAGCCAGAACGCGTAGCCCCCCGCCTCCGGCTGGCGCTGCAGGAAATTCGTGAAGCAATGGGTGACGTAGGCCGACTTGTCGCCGGGCGAGGCCGGGTTCAGATCCGGGTCTTGCAGGCGGTTCTCCGGCGATTCGAGGATCCCGCGCGCGATGGCGATACGGGTCGAGGCCAGGCAGGCCGCAGCCCCGTTGCACGCCAGCAGAGCATTCGTATTGAAGGTGAGCCCGCCGGCGTCAGGCTCGCGCTGGAGCACATCGAGATAGACCCGCCGGACGAAGAGCTTCGCGTCGTCGATGGGCCGGGTGATCCAGCTAGCGAGCAGGTCGACCCGCGCGAGATACTCGGTCGACGTCGTCTTGGCGGAGTTGACAGCCACGATCGTGGGCGTGCCGAGGAGGAAATCCGGCCCGCCAGAGTCGCCCCCCTCGAGCACGTTGGCGGTGGTGTAGTCAAACGGGTAGCCGACGTTCGCCCCGTCGAAGAGGTTGGTCGTGACCGCGCCCCAGAGCGTGTTCGTGATGCCGTTGTGGACGCGGCCGACGTTCATCACCTGCGAGCTCGCGGGCGCCATGGCTTGCGCGATCGTCGGGTAGACCGCGAGCGTGATGGCCTGATTCAGGAACACGAGCCCGATGTCGTGGTGTGCCGGGTTGACCGACGTCTCGTTCTTCCAGTCGAACGTCGCCGCCCGGGTCGCCACGCGCGACTGCGCCCCGACGTTCACCTGCCACGTCGTCGGCCCATCGACGCAATGGCCCGCGGTGAGGAGGACCTTGGGCGAGATCAGCGTCGCGCTGCAATAAGAACCATACCCGCTCGGCACAGTCCCGCCCGAGCCCTCGATCGTCGCAGCTTCGGGGTACCTCGCGGTGACGCTCTCGCCGTTGAGGATCGACTCCGACGCGGTCGAGATGTCCTCCTCCGACGAGTCCTCAGAGACCGACGAGTCCTCCGGCGCACAAGCGCCGAGGGCGAGGCACAGCATCGGGAGCAGAGCAGAGGAAAGCCGAATGGATGCAGACTTCATTGGGTTACCTTGTTTTCAGGTGTGAATCGTTTGTAACGATAATGTTCACGAGCGCTCGAGCTCCCTTGCAAGGGGCCGAGTCAGGGCGTGAATTGGACTGCCGGAGAGGCGCGCAGGAAGGCCGGCGCAACCACGGTTGCACGCTCCCTCTCACCCTCACTCGGGCACTGTCTCCCGCCCGAGTGGGTCTACGCGACATCTACTCTGTATCTGACAGGCGAGGACGAATTCTCCTTCGCCGCCTTCGCGGGGCGCGGGGCGCCGCGGATCAAGCCATCACGACAGCTCGGCGCTGAACGCCGTAGCGTCGGGGGACGACAGTCGGTAACCCTCTTCGCGGTCGGCGTCCCCGAGCTCGAACATGCTTGAACGCATCCTCATCACCCTCGCGGGGCAGCTCCTCGCGCCCACGGGGCTTTATACGCGACGTCTTCTCCGTATCTGACAACCCGGGAGAATCTTCCTGCGCTACCGTTATGGAACCAGGACGCGGAAGGCCGCCCAGTCCGTCTCCGGGCTCTCTTTTCGCACCGCGAGCTCCGCCTCCCGCAGCGACGCGGCGAGATCAATGCCCCCGTTTTTGCTGAGCGCGCGGTAGAGCGCGGTCATCACCCGCTCGGCGAGGGCGTCGTCGACCGGCCGCGGGGAGGCCACCACGGCGCGCGAGCCGGCCACGATGAAGGCCTGCGCGAGGCCGAGGCCCGAGGCGCTCGAGCCCGACGGCGCGCGGGCGGTCTCGCAGCCCGAGAGGAGCACCCGATCCGGCGCTCGCCGCAGCACGAGCACGTCGCCCACCGACAGCCAGCCCCCGGCCGCGAGCGGGAAGCCGCTCTCCCAGCCGTCGCGGCCCTCGAAGATGCCGTGGCCGGCGTAGTGGAACAGGCCGGTGCGCGTGAGCTCGAGCGCGTCGCAGACGGCTCGATGCGTCGCCTCGCGGCCCTGCAGCACCAGGGGCTCGAAGCCGCCCCGCTCTCGCAACAGGCCGGCGATCCGCTGGGCTTCGGCGCGCGCCGACGGCAGATCGCCGCGGGGATCGGCCACCACCAGCGCCGACATCGGGGATCCTTCGGCCGGCGCCGAAGGCTGCGCGGCCAGGTCGACGCCGTACTCCACCGGCGCGTGACGACTCGCCTCGTCGAGGAGACGCTCGGCCTCGGTGTAGGCGTCGCGCGCTGGATCCATCCGCCCGAGCGCCTCGAGCGCCTGCGCGCGCCCGAGCGCCGCTTGCCAGCGCGCGTTCGCGAGCAGCGCCCACTCGGCGATCACGCTGAGCTGCTCGTAGAAATCGAGCGCGCGTCGAGCCTGGTTCCGGCGCATGGCAATGCGGCCTTCGAGCGCGATCCAGTCCGCTTCGAGCACGACGTCCCGAGGCGGCTTCGCGCGTCGCGCCTCGCTGAGGTGGGCGCCCGCGCGCTCGACGTCGCCGAGCGCGAGCCTGGCCACGGCGAGGTTGGTGAGCGCGTTGGCGAGCGGCGCGGGCTCCGGGCAGCCGCTGCGGTAGACCGCGATCGCCTTCTCCAGAAGCGGAATCGGCGCAGCGGCGTGCTCCGGATCCTCTCCGTCGTCGAAGAGAACCAAGCTGCTGTTGGTGAGGTGCGCCGCCCGGCGACAAGCGTCGGCGTTCGCTCCCAGCGCGTCGCGCGCCGCGAGGAGGGTCGCCTCCGCGTCTGCCCGACGGCCAAGCAGGCGCAGGACCTCGGCCTCGAGCTCGAGCACGTCGGCGAGCTGCGCCGCGCGCAGATCGCCGGTCTCGAAGGCGATCCGCGCGGCGTAATAAGGCACGAGCGCGCGCGCCTCCGGGACCTCGGCCCTGATCGCCGCGAGCGGCTCGATCGCCGCCCGAGCCTCGGTGAACTGCCGGCTCCCGTAGGTGAGCGTGAACGTGAGCGCGAGCCGATTCCTTGGAGATCGCCCGCTGCTCGTGACCAGGATCGGCGGGGTTGAGCTCGGCCAGATCCGCGACCTCGGTCGGCTCTTCCCCCCAGGGGCTCCGCCGCCGGCTGCGGAGGATCGAGGCGATTTCGTGTTCGGCGATCATTCCAACGAAGTTGACGAGCGAGGCGCCGCCCTCGGGATCCTAGCGGAGCAGCGCGCGCCCGTCCTCGGCGAAGAGGATCATCAGCACGTGTTGGGTGAGGTCGTTGATCTCCTGGCGCGCGTCGCGGCCCCCCGCCGCGCTGCGCCGCCGCAGGAGCGCCCGCGCGGCGCGCGCCTGGATGATCGGCGAGAGCTGTCCCACGAGGTCGCGGGTGGCCTCCCGATCGCGGGCCACGGCTCTGCGGATCAGCGCGACGGACATCCGCACCCCTTATCAGGCCCGTCGTGCCGAAGTAAGACGTGCACAGGTCGAAGGCTCATCTCTGCTGGATGTCTGCGCTCACGATCAGCCTGCGCCAAACACCCGGCTGACGAACCAGACCACGCCGGCCACCGCGATGGCGGCGCTGATCACCTTCACGCCCTTATCCCGGAAGACCTCCCGCTTTCGCGCCAGGTAGATCAGCGGCAAGACCAGCGCCAGCACCGCGAGCTGCCCCGCCTCGACCCCCACGTTGAACAGCACCAGCGCATAGGGCACATCGGCCTTCGGCATCGCTACCTCCTGCAAGGCGCCGGCGAAGCCGAAGCCATGAATCAGGCCGAAGGGGAAGGTGATGCGCCAGCGCTTCTCGGCGTTCTTGACGAAGAAGTTCTCCACCCCGACGTAGGCGATCGAGAGGGCGATCGCCGGCTCGACGACGCTCGGGCTGGGCGCCCAGACGCCGAGCGCGGCGAGGGCCAAGGTGATCGAGTGAGCGAGGGTGAAGGCCGTCACCACCATCAGGAGCGAGCGGAGCCGGCCGCCGACGATCACCAGGCCGAGCAGGAAGACCAGGTGATCATACCCGGTGAGGATGTGCTCGATCCCCATCGGAAAGAACGAGAGCTTGCCTCGGTAAGAGGCCTTGGGGGCCTCGGTGGTGGCCTGTCCCGGCGTCGCCTGGAGCGAGAAGCTGCGGTTGCGCTGGAAGAGCACGGCGTCCGAAGGGCCGCTCTCCCCCGCGAAGTGCGCGAGGTGACGGTGGCCAAACGGTAGATCTTCGAGCAGGTCAACCGCGATGTCGACCGAGCGCGGGGGCGCCGGGCAATGATAGGTCGCGCGCAGCGTCACCCCGTCTTCCTCGGCGAGCCGCGCCTCGTCGAGCGCGCCGGGGCACGCCGCGCCGTCGCCGCGGACCTTGATCCGCCCCACGATCGCGCCCGCGAAGGCGTCGCGGTCGCGCTCGATCTCCGCGGCGGTGAGGGTGCCATCGTGATCGGCGTCGAGCCCGGCGACGAGCGCGAGGATGTCGCGCCGGGCGAAGGTGAGCTGCGCCGTCACGCTCGCCCCCGCCGCGGCGTATTCACCGCGGGAGAGGCCGACCTCGTGCGCCTGCGCCGGGCGCGCGGCGAGGATCACGACGAGGAAGGCGAACGCCGCGAGGGCGAGCTGGGGGACGGGATCGAGCGCTCGATTCATGGCTAGCCCGGTCCCTTACTCCAGGTGGCTGAAGGAGACATCAGGGAGGGTTGTCGGCGAAGGCCCGCCTGCGTCAGCCGATTGACGGTCGCAGGCAACGATTTTCCCCTTTGTTTCTTTTTTTGCCGTGCGCTGCTGAACAAGCACTCCATCCGGAGTGCTGTGAACCCCCACCAAGGAGACCCCATGACCGACGTAGAGAAGCAGATCCAGGATCGTCTTGAGCAGGAAGCCGATGCTGATTTCGAGGGCGCCCAGGACCTCATCGACGCGCACATCGATGAGGTGGCCGGCGGCTTCAGCCTGCACGTCCAGTTCAGCAAGCCGAACCTGGCGTAGCCAGACCGAGCCTTGCGGTGGTTGATGCGCCGCTCTCCGGGGCACGCATCAACCTTTTTTCGCCTTGCAAGCAGAGGAACGGATGCAACCCGCATTGAACTCGATGGAAAACTTGAACATCGTTTTCAAGATCAGCGAGCGCTGCAATCTGAAATGCGATTATTGCTATTTCTTCTTCGGCGGGGACGACACCTGGAAAAAGCACCCACCTCTGGTGCCATCCCAGGTCATCGAGGACCTCGGCGCGTTCTCGGCGCGCGCGGCGCGCGCGCACGATATCAAGAAGATCACGCTGATCTTTCACGGCGGTGAGCCGATGCTCATGCCTTACGCGCAGTTCGCGAGCATGTGCGAGACGCTGCGCAGCCACGAGGACGGCTTCGAGTTCGACCTGGGGCTGCAAACGAACGGCGTGCTCGTGACCGATCCGTGGATCGATCTCTTCGAGAAGCACAATGTCTCGGTGGGGGTCTCTCTGGACGGGCCGGCGGCCGCGAACAATCTTCACCGGCTGGATCTCAAGGGCCGCAGCTCCTACGACCGGACGGTGGCCGGGTTACGCCGCCTGCAGGCGGCCGCGGCGCAGGGGAGGATGGGCTACCCCGGCCTGCTCGCGGTCATCAATCCCCAGGTGGACGGCGGCGCTGTTTACCGGCACTTCGCGCACGATCTCGGCGTGACCCAGATGAGCTTCCTCACCCCGGACTATACGTGGGACTCCGGCGCGCACGACCTCATCGTGCGCGGCGTCGAGAAATTTCTGCTCTCCGCCCTGCGCGCCTGGCTGCGGGACAAGAACCCGAAGATCCGGATCCGCGTCTTCTCGGAGCTGCTCTCCGCCATGATCGATCCGCGCGCGATGGAGCTTGTGCAGACGTACCGTGACGACTATCGAAACATCATCTCGGTCTCCTCGAACGGTGACATGGGCCCGGAAGACACCCTGAGGGTCGTTGATCCACGATTCGCCTCGATGGGTCTGAACATCGCGAAGAACAACCTCAGCGATCTGCTCGACTCCGACGCGTGGCGCGAGCAGGCCGAGGCGGCCACCGTGAAGCCGGCCAACTGCAAGGAGTGTGGCTGGTGGAAGGTCTGCAAAGCTGGCCGGCCGATCAACCGCTTCTCCAGGGAGCGCAGATTTGACAATCACTCGCTCTACTGCGACGGCCTGAAGAGCATCTACACTGAAATTGCGACGTTCCTGGTGCGTAACGGTACCCCGTTGACCGAGATCACCTCCAGGCTAGCCCTTCAGCAGGAATAGGATGGCGGATCTCACCTCCTACGCGAAATTGTTCGCGAGCCCGACCGGTGGGAGCGCCGCAGGTGCGGTCCGCAAGCTCGCGGCGGGGCGCCTGGACGCGACGCGACGCCGGCTGGCAGGCGCGCTGGCGCGGGCCGGCCACAACGCCACGGCAGAGTCGTTGCTGGCCCTCGTCGCCGGCGCGGGCAACGCGTGGCGGCCGGAGACCGGGCTTGCGCTGCTGGCTCATCGCCACGATTCCCACGCGCTCGCGGCGTTGCAGATGGGAGCTGCGTACGGGGGGACGGGCGGCACCGGCGCTGTCGAGGCGGTGCTCGAGGAGGCCAAGTGGCTGTACCTGGACGGCTGGTTGCAGCCTGTCCAGGGCCAGTGCAGCCTGGTGGCCGGGGGCGGCTCGATCTCCGTTCGCTCGGATCTTGGCCTGGCGACGTACTCTCTCTCTCCGCGACGGGCATCTTTACGCCTGCCGAGGCGCCGGACGGCCCCTGGAGCTCCTATCCAAGCGGTGGTCTGGCGCCGCGGTACATCACGGTGAGCGGGCTTCATCACGCGATCGAGGGCTTCCCCTGGATTTCGACCGCTCCCCCTGGAGGGCCCGCTCCTGTGGTCGCGTCCGTCCCTCGGGTTGCGTCCATTCACGGCGGCTGGCAGCTCATCGTGGAGAAGGCGCCGATCTTCGGGGCGTGGGTCGCCAGCACCGCCGCGGGATGCCTGTTGCTCGAGCCGAGCGGCAGCCATGAGGCCCAGTCCGGGAGTTGCTATGATCACCCGGGGCTCATCGCCATCGAGCCGCCGAGCTGCCCTGTCTTTTGCGGTGAGCTCCTCGTCCACGAGTGCTCCCATCAACACATGCTGGTCTACACGATGGTCGCGCCGCTCGTGGCGCCCGGGAGCGATGAATCCTACTATTCTCCGATCAAGCGCGCTCACCGGACGATCGATAGAGTCCTGTCCGGCGCGCACGCCGTCGGAAACATGATCCTCTATTACGAGGAGCTCCGCCGGACCACGACGCTCGACGCGCGGTCGCAAGAGCGGTTCGACCAGCACCGTTCGTGGTTCGCCGAAGACTATCGTTCGGCCCTCGATCAGAGCAAGAGCCTCACCCCGGCCGGCTGGAATTTCTGGCATAGCCTACGTGATGCCGTCGACTCCGCGGCCCAGAGATGAGCTCTGCCGAAGCAAAGCCCGGCGCGAACGCCGGGCGCCCGGCGTCCCGCCAGGACAACTACCAGGTTTATCGGTCGGAGGCGGTCAAGGCCTACGCCTTGCGGCGGGTGGGGGAGCCGTGGGAAGCCCGGCTTCGTTTCGAGGGATGGCTCATCGTCGGTCTGACGCTGGTCGCGATCCTCGCCGGTGGTGCCCTGCTCTTCGGAGGGCGCTGAGTCGATGACGACCGCCGCGCTCGCCCAGGCGCCTCGCCCTCGCGCCGCCTCGCGCGTACCGGTGATCCTCCAGGGCCACGTGAGCGAATGCGGGCTGGCGGGTCTGGCGATGATTGCCTCTTTCTGGGGGCTCAAGATCGAGCTCGCCGCCTTTCGCTTGAAGATCACGGCGGCGCCCCGCGGGCTCAAGCTGCGAACGCTCCTCAACCTGGCTTCCTCGATCGGCCTGGCAGGGCGTCCCGTCAGGATCGGCCTTCAGCGCCTCGGCGATTTGAAGGTGCCTGCGATCCTCCACTGGGACCTGGACCATTTCGTCGTCCTGGAGCGGGTGGTGGGCGATGTCGTCTGGATCGTCGACCCGGCGCGCGGTCGCCTGCGCCTGACGCTCGAGGCCGCCTCTCCGAGCTTTACTGGAATCGCGGTCGAATTCACGCCTACAGACAGCTTCTCGCCCGGAGTGATGCTTCTGTCGCGCAGCTTCAGGCGGGCCTGGGTCGATGATCCGGCGCTGCGCTCCGCGGCGCTCCGCGTGCTGTGGTTGACCGTCGTGCTCCAGACCTCGATCGTCGCGCTCCCTTTTGCCTACCGCCGGATCATCGAGCACAGCACCTTCACCAGCCCATCCGATCCGCGCCTTCTGGCTGTCATCGGCGGCATCGTGCTGATGATCCTGGTCCAGGCGGGGACGGCGTGGACCCGAGGGCTGGTGGTCACCCGGCTGGGAAATATCTTCGTCCATCGGGTCTCGACGCACATCGTCGCCCGCCTGTTCTCGCTCCCTGTCGCGTTCTTCCATCAACAGATCCTGGGCGATCTGCTGGCGCGCGTGCGCTCGGTCGACGCGATTCGCCGCTTCGTCACCGATCAAGCGATCCCTCTGGTGATCGACCTCGCGGTGGGCCTGGTGACCGCTGCGCTGATGATCCAGTTCAGCCCGAAGCTGGCGGCGATCGTGCTCACCGGCCTGTCGCTTGATGTGCTCGTGCGTCTCTCCGCGCTGCGCAGGCAGCGTGACCTGTCCGAGGATTTGCTCCAGGCAGAAGGGAAGGAGCTCTCCCGCTTGCTGGAGTCGATGCGAGCGGTTCAGGCGATCAAGCTCGCGGGGCGAGAAGCCCAGCGCTTCGCAGTGTGGGAGAACGAGCTGGTCCGGGTCCTCAACGTCACGATGCGTCTGAGCCGCCTCAACACCGGCGTGGCGACCATCGTCTCGGCGATCAGCGCCGTCGAGTGGGCCTCCATCCTCGCGATCGGCGTGCTCGCCGTGGGCTCTACACCGGTCTCGATGGGTGTGTTGTTTGGATTCCTCGCCTACCGGGGGGTGTTTCGCGATCGGCTCAGCTCCGTGACGGAGAACCTCTGGTCCCTGCAGATGGTCGGCGTTCATCTGCGCCGACTGGACGATCTGATGCTGGCAGAGCCCGAGCCTCAGGGAGGCGAATCCTTGCCCGTGGAAGGGCCGGGCGCCCTCGAGCTGAAGAATGTCAGCTTTCGCTATGCCGCGACAGAGCCGCTGGTGCTCGACGACGTCTCCCTGGATATCCCGGCCGGGAGCTGCGTGGCCATCGTGGGCCCGTCCGGCAGCGGCAAATCAACCTTGATCAAGCTCCTCCTCGGCATCGAGAGGCCAAGCGCTGGCCAGATCCTCCTCGACGGCGTCCCGATGGAGAGCATTCATCTCCAGTCCTGGAGGGAGCGATTCGGGACGGTCATGCAGGACGACACGCTGCTGGCCGGAACGATCAGCGAGAACATCGCGTTCTTCGACGCCCAGATTGACATGGACAAGGTCCGCGACGCGGCCCGCGCCGCCTCGATTCACGACGAGATCACGGCGATGCCGCTGGACTACGGGACGCTGGTGGGAGATATGGGGGCTCAGCTCTCGGGTGGGCAGCGTCAGCGCCTCTTGATCGCGCGCGCCCTCTACCGTGAGGCGGGGATCATCGTCTTCGACGAGGGTACAGCGAACCTCGACGCCGACAATGAAACGCACATCTCGGAAATCCTGGCCACCCTGGCGCCGACCCGGATGATCGTCGCCCATCGCTCTCACTTGCTCTCGGTGGCCAACATCGTTTACGAGATCCGTGGGGGGCGCGTCTCCCGCATACGCTGAAGGGGCTGAATCGAGAGGCGTCGCGCGGCGACGCCCCCGGATCCGCGCTACTTCCCGTTGGTGTGCGAGTTCCAGAGCGCGGTGCCGGCCGACGAGTACACCACGAGATTGCCGTCGTCCTGGATCTTGAGGTACGCCCCGCTGTGGCCCGAGGTCGTGCTCGACCAGAGCGCCTTGTTCGCGGCGTTGTAGAGGACGAAGTTGCCGTCACTCTGCATGATCGCGGACTTGCCGCCCTTGCCGCTGGTCGTCGTGGACCAGATCGCGCCGACGCCGTTGTGATAGAGCACGAGGTTGCCGTCGGACTGCATCGCGAGCGCGTACTTGCCGCTGCACGACGCGGTCGCGGTGTTGGAGGCGAGGTCTTCGCCCGCGCTGATGATGCCGCACCCGGTGGGGGCCGGCGGCGGGGTCGAGGGCGGGGGCGCGCTGACGCTGCTGTTCCAGTAGCTGGCGCCAAAGGCGTCGACGAGCTTTTGCACGCCTGCGCGGTAGTTGGCGCGCATCGGCTCATGGCAGCTCCACCCGGGCTTGCAGCCGTTGTAGCAGTACGCCATCGCCGTGAGGAACGTCTCGAACTTGGCGGTGCCCGGCTTCGCCGCGTTGATGAAGGCCACGACCTCGGCCTCGTTTTCGAAGTGCGGGGTGTTGGGGCAATGCCACACCTTCTGGACGATGACATTGACGCCCTCGTCAATCTGCCCGTCGAGCTCGACGACGTCGCTGCCATAGGAGGCGAGGGTCTGGGAGTAGGTCCCAGCGTCGAGCTGGTACATCCCGAGCCCGCCCTGCTTGTTTGCGCAAGGGCCGTCGCCGGAGCCGGCGATCACCGGGCCACCGCAGTAGTCGGAGCTCGGCCCTTTGCAGGCCCAGGTGGCGTCCTTCCAGCACTGCACGAGGCCGCTCTCGTGGTTGGGGACGCCGGCGAAGAGCAGAGGATTGGTGACGCCGTGGCCCGCCGCGACGCTCTTGATGTGGTCGCAGACAGGCTTCTTCTGCGCGTTGGTCAGCGCGTCATCGAAGTTGGCCGAGATCTCCTCTTCGCTCATCTCATCGATGGACGACGCGGCAGGCGCGCACCCGAGGGCGAAGAGGCCAGCGATGCCGGGGAGGAGCCAGAGCTGCGAAAGGCCGCGCGCCGCGCGAAGGATGCTGTTGGACATGGTCAAGTTCCTCTTCCAAGGCGAAAGGCCGAGGCACCTCGGCGCTGCGCAGGGCAACGAACAACGCTTGAGCACTCGGCGTGCCAGGCGTCGCGCTCGCCCTCTCAACGCGACAAAGCCGGGGATATCGCGCTGTTTTTGACCGCCGATACAGCCTCCGGCGCGGCCGGGGTCGCTGCCCGGATCCATGGAGACCCATCAACCTGGATCAACGATTATCCACCGCGGCCCCAGGCGCTCTGATGTCGCCGCTTCAGTCGCCGCGTCGCCGCGCTCGCACCGGCGGCCTTGGCGCGCGCGGAGGCCCGCCCCCGTCGTTGGCGGCGGTC
>Ga0105048_10006418_pt1 | contig 18970 bp, 22 predicted proteins | sample MAT05_FD_78382 | JGI IMG/M metagenome (GOLD analysis project Ga0105048, IMG submission 78382) | Freshwater microbial communities from Lake Fryxell liftoff mats and glacier meltwater in Antarctica - MAT-05 | ecosystem: Environmental > Aquatic > Freshwater > Ice > Liftoff microbial mat | place... | reverse complement strand
CTTACCCCCAGCATAAATACCTGTGCTGAAGCACTTGGCAAACAACTGGGGCAATAGTAACAGCCAGTTGGGAGTTTTTCAGTTGGCAGTTGGCAATGGAATAAAAACAGGCTAAACCAGCTACCAGCTATGGGCTATTTTCAACGTGTTTAAAATCTTTTAAGCTCCCACTTTTTAAACCAGAACTGTGGTGTGTAAATGGTGGTGGCGGTATCGTTTAGTTCGTACCACGGGGAGCTGGGCCGCATCGGGTTGTTGAGTACATGTATATCCTGTGCGGGCATATACCCTTGTGCCAGCATATACATTCGTTTGCCTGTGGGGCGGTGTTCGGCCATATCCACTACCAGCACTGCATGGCCGGGAAACCCGCCACGGATAAGCACATCGCCGCATTGCATCTCCTTTATATTTACGGGTTTTAATTGCTGTGCAAGGCTGTAGCTGCCGCACATGCCAAAAACTTTTGCCAAAAATCTATCGAACTGCGGGCGGGTAGTATTGGGTTTAAGGCGGTATGTTTTACGGTTATTGTCAGTAAACGAAATCATTTTTGTATCTCCCCTACCCCACCAATATTCGGCCCACAACCGCATTACAGCATCTGCACATTGCTGTAGGTTTTCTTTACCAACACTCATATTAATTACAGCAAATTGGGCGGTTTGTATTGGCTTCTTTTCACCATTAAACAGGTACACAGTATTGTCCTTTTTAAGGGACAGGCTTTGCAGAAAATACCCAAACGAACCCTTGGCACAGTGCATTCTTTGATACCCGTCCGGTGGGGGTATCTCAGCAATTATTTTATAGATAACGGGCTTGGTAATGAACGAGCCAAGTTCCTTTTTTTCGAAAGGCTTTTTTAAATGCAGGGCAAAAATGATAGCCCAAATAAGCAGCCCCCAAACAGTGGCCACAATAAAAAACGGCAGGAGTTTTCTAAGCATAGCGATTGGATGCCATGCGTGTTTAATTCCACAAACGTGGTAAGACTAAATATTTATTGGTTCATTTATCAGTGATCATTCGGTGATTGACTGCCTTTATACTGATGTGAATAACGTAATGCCCCGATTGGAGGGGCAAATTCTAAGAGGATAATGACTTAATAAATACGCTCAATTATTAGCCTGGCAATGCATAAACCAGCTTACCGAAAACGGGCACTGGCCAACTGTAAACTGGCTTGCTGCAATTTGGAAGCTCGCCTACTGCTAACTGAAAACTGGATTACTGCTAACTGGAAACAGGATTACTGCCAACTAGAAACTGGCATCTATTCATCCATCCCATCGCTATTATTAACGCTGCCTACTTTGCTGCTGGCGGCCACCAATGCATTGAGTGTATTTATTTCCTCTGTGGTAAAATATCGCCACTTACCCGGCTCCAGCCCCTTTAAATTCATGGCCATTATTCGTGTACGTTTCAGTGTTTCTACACTATAGCCGAGGGCTTCGCACATACGCCGTATTTGCCTGTTAAGACCCTGTGTAAGTATAATGCGGAAACGGTTAGGGCCTTCCTGCTGCACAAAACATTTTTGTGTAGTAGTCCCTAGTATTCTAACCCCGGTCCGCATGGCTTTTATAAAATCCAGATGCAATGGCTTATCTACAGTAACCACATATTCTTTTTCGTGTTGGTTACCTGCCCTTAAAATTTTGTTTACGATATCGCCATCGTTGGTCAAAAAAATAAGCCCTTCCGAACGCTTGTCAAGCCTGCCTATCGGAAAAATTCTCAATGAGAAATTGACGTATTCAATAATGTTAGTCTTGTCTTTCACATCGGTGGTGCAGGTGATGCCTTTGGGCTTGTTAAGGGCAATATAAACGGTCGCCTTTTTCTTTTTCAAAGGCTCGCCGTCCACTTCCACCACATCGTTTTCCAGTACACGGTTACCCTTATTAGCCACATTGTCGTTGATGGTTACACGACCTTGTTCTATGTACTTATCGGCTTCACGGCGGCTGCAGAAACCCGTTTCGCTAATGTATTTGTTTAGGCTTTTATCCATGCTGCATTGTTGCAAAGTGCAAGATTACCATTTGCAGCCCATTTTATTCTGTTTGGCTTTTGGCGGCTGGTTATAGTACGTTGCAAGCCTTAAGATTATACATAGTCAATAGGTCATAAATTGAATGGTAATTGCATTTTATGGTCACTCAAGTTGACTTAATAAAAAAAGCCCGGCAATAAAATGCCGGACTCCGATTTGCTATGCCAAAACCAATACCAAGTTTGCGTTTTTTTTAGGCTTCCACCACCTCATGTAAATCCCTGTATTTCTTTATCATATCGTGGGCATTTTTTAGATCAGCTTTTTGGCTGGTCACCATCTGCCTTACTTCTGCGGTCATTTCGGCATCCGATTCCAATGCATCGTCATAAGCACGTTGTGCGGCATCTTCGCCAAACTCGCAGGAAGCTAAAATGGCCGTCCTATCTTTCCCTGTAAAGGCTGATTTAATATCCATCCATACCCGGAAAATTTTACCCCTGTTAGTTGTTCCGTCTGCGGGGTCGCCACCTAATTTTACCACTTCTGCGGTAAGCTCGGTCGAAAACTTTGCACTATCTGCTGCCATCTTGTGGAATATCGCCTGCAAGTCAACATCAATAGTATCAGTTTCCGCTGCCGCTTTTTGATACCCTTCTACACGGTCATTATTAATTTCTATAAGACCGTTTAATGCATCTGCTAATTTTTCGTTTGTTGCCATGATTATGTTTGTTTTAATGTTTGACCTACATCAAACAAAAAACTGTGCCATGAACGCTTTAGCTTGCTGGCACAAAAAAAGGCATCTACTTTGGGTAAATGCCTTCCCATATCGGGTAAGGAGATTTTAAAATTGTGGAAAAACTACACTCCAAATTGCTGCAGGTGATGGTCAAGATGTTTCCACGTAAGTGTGCCCCATTCATCGGCCGTCATCTTACCAAAAAAAGGATGGATTTTTTTTGAAAAAACAGTTGATTCTGCATTGGTAAAACGATGTATGATTGTTACCAATTGGTGCTTTTCTATTTCAAAGTTTTTTGCATCGGCCATTATAAACGACTTATCGGTAGGCAGATTTTTTTGAAATGGCTTTCCTTTTAAAAATTGCCGTTTTATCATGCCTCCAAATAACAAACCAATGAGCGTCCTTTTTACACTGACATCGCCAAGCCCCACCTTAATGGGCACCTGGCAATGCGCCAACATTTGCGCTGCATCCATTTTGCCCCATAGGGGTTTACTACCAGCTTGTAAGGTGCCTATCCGCCTGATAATTTTTTCGGCAGAGGATGACGAAAATAAATTTTCCATACTCACTCTTTAAGAAATATCGAGAAAATAAAGCGAAGATAATTAATGTATCATCCCTTGAAAACTATTACGACTTGGGTTCTTTAAGTTCTGAAAGTTTGGTAAAATCTGTTCCGTGAAAAATTTTTGCCAGATTGTTATCCTTTGTTTTTTTCCATTGATCCACATTTGGTTCTACTACCACCCGCCAGTAATTTTTCGACTTGAGGTCTTCGTAATCATTAGATTTTAAAAACATTCCTACCAGTGCATTACGTTTTTTGAAATCAATCTTTACACTGTTAATAGCCAGGTGCTTGTCTTCTAAAAACTTGGCAATTGCATCATTAATCATATTTCGAATTTTGCGGAAGGTAATGGTTTTGCGCAAAATGGATAAAAACACCTTTTACAACGCTAATCTGCCTGTCTTTTTAAGTGGATTACTACAGATTGCTTTACACCGTCCGACTTAGTTCTATTGAATTGTAACAGTTCCATCTATCTTAAATTAGCCGTGGTGCTTATGCCAGTTTTTGGTATTTAATTCGCCTAATGCAACTGCATAAGTGCCGCTGGCAATATTGGCCAGGCCAATAGAAGTAGTATGGCCGCCACTTGCCTTCTTGTAGATTCCCATGACTACAGCTGAGCTACATGTGGCTTTAAACTCAAAGCCAATTGCTGCGGCATAATCGCCTTTAGCTTTAAAATTATAGACGCTGGCAAGAGAAACGCAACGGAACTGATAAAAATTACAACTGATACAGTTTGCCGCTTACCCTATCAGGCTGCCGCTTTATATTGCAGTACAATTTTTTTAAACCATTTGTATGAAAAACCGATTGCTATTTGCCCTCCTATTTGTTTCGATGTACGGCTTTTGCCAGGATGTACATCTATTTATTGGCACCTACACCGGCACGGGCAGCAAGGGCATTTATGTATATCGTTTTAATACTTCTACAGGCAAAGCCACATGGGTAAGTAATACCGATAGCCTGGTTAATCCATCTTTTCTTAGCACATCTGCCAACGGAAAATTTCTATACTCCGTTTCTGAAAGTGGTGGCAAATTCCCCGGCAAAATCAATGCGTTTTCTTTTGATAAAAAAAAGGGGCAGTTAACATTTATTAATGCGCAAACAAGTGGTGGCGATAATCCCTGCTATGTATCCATAACTAAAGATGGCAAATGGGTGGCCGTAGGCAACTACAGTGGCGGCAACCTGTCGGTTTTTAAAACCAATACAAACGGCTCGCTGAAACCATCAGCACAGTTTATTCAACACCGGGGTATTGGCCCCAATACGGGCAGGCAGGAGCAGGCACATGTGCATTCAACCGTATTTTCCCCCGACGAAAAATATCTTTTTGTACCCGACCTGGGCATAGATAAAGTGATGGTGTACAAATTCAATGGCAGTTCCAACCTCCCTCTGGAACCAGCTACTGTTCCTTATGTGGAGACCCAGCCAGGCAGTGGTCCAAGGCATTTTACTTTTCATCCAAACAAACGGTTTGCCTACCTCATACAAGAGCTTACCGGGCAGGTAGAAGTATTTAAATATGACAAAGGAAGCCTTACAAGTGTACAACTGATAGCCACCCATGGTATAGATTTTAAAGGCCAGCCTGGCAGTGCAGATATACACCTTTCACCCGACGGAAAATTTCTGTATGCCAGCAACCGGGGCGAAGAAAACAACATTGCCATTTTTGCAGTAAACCAGTCCACGGGCATGTTGGAGGCAAAGGGCTACCAGTCCACATTGGGCAGAAAGCCAAGAAATTTTTGCATTGATCCTACCGGAAATTTTTTGTTGGTGGCCAACCAGGATAGCGGCAATATTGTGATTTTTAAACGAGACCAGGAAACGGGTATGCTCTCCCCTACCGGCGAAGAAATAAAAATACCGAAGCCGGTTTGTTTGCAAATGATGAAGTGAGATTTCGACAACACCCCTACACCAATTCTATATGCCTGAAGCAAATAAATTTTTATTATACGGAGCCAATGGCTATACCGGAAAACTAATTACCAGGCTGGCTGACCAATATGGCTTATCGCCCATATTAGCCGGCAGAAATGAGTCGCTGATTAAAACACTTGCTACTGAAACCGGCTTGCCCTACATCATTTTCGATCTTACCGATGATAAGAAACTTTGTGCTGCTTTAGCCCAGGTGAAATTGGTGCTTCATGCAGCCGGGCCTTTTATACATACTGCAAAACCTATGGTGGAAGCCTGCCTTAAAACCGGCACGCATTACCTGGATATAACCGGAGAAATAGCCGTGTTTGAAATGTGCAAAAGCTACAATGCCAAAGCACTTGAAGCTGGTATTATAATAATGCCCGGGGTTGGTTTTGATGTGGTGCCAACAGATTGCATGGCATTATTTCTAAAAAAACAAATGCCGGATGCCACTACTTTAAAACTTGCATTTGCCACTGTTGGCGGAGGCTTATCTCATGGCACAGCTACCACTATGGCCGAAGGACTTGGGCAGGGAGGAGTTGTACGCATTAATGGAAAAATGGCAAAAAAACCATTAGGCCATAAGGGCATGTGGGTTGATTTTGGTATCAAAAAATTGTTTGTAATGACTATTCCCTGGGGTGATATTTCAACCGCATACCACACTACCGGAATTGAGAACATTGAAACATACACAGGCATTTCGCCCAAAGCTTTTTATTGGCTAAAATACCAGTGGATGCTTAACTGGTTGCTGCGAACTAATTTTATAAAGAACACCATAAAAAGGCGTATTAATAAAAGACCGGCAGGCCCAGCCGACGCTGAAAGGGCTAAGGCTATAAGCCTGGTATGGGGCCAGGTAACCAATGCATCGGGCAAAGAGATTTCGGCTAAAATGCAAGGGCCGGAAGGATACACGATGACGGCACATACAGCGCTGCTTATTATAAAAAAAATATTCGAAGGCACCGTAAGCACTGGCTACCACACCCCTGCCGAAGTATTTGGCGAAGACCTGATATTACAAATTACAGGGGTAAAGAGATGGCAATAAAATAGGGAGCAAAGTATGAACTTAGACCAGATAAAAGAAAACGAACAAGACCGGCCAAGCCGTAAAAAAATTATTTTTCCGGTGAACCTGGCACTGCGCAGTTATTTGCGGCACCATGGCAGAGAGGTGAAGCTTCCGGTGGCTTATAAAGATTTATTGAATTTCACCTACTCCGTACCGGTTAAAGACAAATACGGCAAACCCACCTTGTGGGAAACAGTAAGCTACGACTTGCACCAGTGGGATTTTGTAAAAGAAGGGCTGCTAAAAATATATGCCATCCTTAAAACCGAAGGCGACCTGAGTTTTAGTAAACACCTGGATGTGGCCCGTATAGATTACTGTACGTTTGGCAACAGTAACCCGTTCCGCATACGGATTGTAAACAAGTTCAACGATAACTACGACCACTATTACATTAAAATAGCCGATGCTTCCCGTATTTACGGTCTGGAACTGGAACACATTCTTTCGCCTAAACGCATCACCTATCTTACCTATCAGCATTCGTTGGTAGAAGAACATATACCCGGCATACCTGGCGATGTATTTATTACTGAACACTTGCACCTGCCCCTCACCAATAAAATACGCCTGGCAAAGGAGTTTGTAAAGTTTAATGAACGGTGTTTTGTACGCCTGCTGGGCGACATGCGATCGTACAATTTTGTGTTTGAAGTGCTGCCCGACATAGAAGATTTTCAGTACCGGATACGAGCCATAGATTTTGACCAGCAGAGCTACGAGGGCCGAAAAAACCTATACCTGCCCCAATTTTTTAAAGAGAACATTGCCCTGGTAGAAATGACCCTTAGCCTGCTGAACCGCGAATCTATAGAACAGTACCAAACGGAAGAGCGAACGATAATGGCATTTAGGGTCGCCAGCACCCGGTACCGGATTATGGAACTGCTTAAAATTATGGCCAACGACATTATTTCCACACCAGAAAAAACTTACCGGCTTAAACACGAACTGGCCGACCTGCACCACAATAACCATTTTACCAAATGCTATTCTATGGGGCAAATTGTAAAGCTAAACCTGAAGCAAACGCTTCGCAAAAACCTTATCAGCATACAGCAGATGCTGGGCAAAATACAGGATTGATGCTTGCCACTAATGGCAAAAAAAATGCGATGAATGAACACCAAAGACTATTATCAAATACTAGATATTGCCTACACCGCCACCGGCGAAGACATCCGGAGGGCTTTTAGAAAACTGGCTTTTCAATTTCACCCCGATAAAAACGATGGCGATAAAATAGCCGAAGAAAAATTTAAATCCATACAGGAGGCGTACTTTATACTAAGCGATGCCGAAAGGCGTGAAATCTATCATTTAAAAAGCCGGTATCCGCTTATTGCCCGGCGCCATACGGTTAAGCCCGTTACTGCTTTCAGTATATTAAACCAATGCCAAAAGCTGAACGATAAAATTGCAGAAATGGATATTTTCAGGATGAGCCAGCAAGCCTTGTGCGAACAGGTGATGCTGCTGCTTAGCAATAAAAACATAGCCATAGTACAGCAAGCAGGGGATGAAAAAGTACAGCAACAAATAATAGATGAACTGCTGAAATGCAGCAGGCTACTGGCTTATACCCACGTGGAGCAAATAAATAACCGGCTGGCATTATTGGCAGGCTCCAATAACGAACATATCAGCTACATCTACCATCAAACAAAAAAACGGCTGCGTTTGAGTTATTGGGAAAAGTACAATGGCTTGTTTATTCTTTTTGCTACGCTTCTATTATGCTGGCTTATTTGGGTAGCAAACAAAGCCTGAAAAATGATGGAAAACCAACGAGGTTCGTAGTTGCTGTAGCACACAACATTACACATCGCTTTGTTGGTGTCAGTCAGCAAATTCCACCTGTGCCCTTTCAAAATCTTCGGGTATGCCAATGTCTATAAAATAGGCATTCTGCTCCACAGCATACATGCTTCTGTAAGCATACAATGCTTCGAGATAATCTTTCTCAAACGAAAACTTTTCTGCAAAATCTTCTTTTAAAAAGGATTCGATACCCAGCAAATAAACGCCGCCGTTGATAAGGCCTTCCTGGTAAAATTGCTTCTCTTTAAATGCAATGATTTTGTTTTGGTCGTTTACCTGCACTACACCATACCGTTCAAAATTTTGCATCGGTTTCAGCACCAGGGTGCAGTCGGCCTCTTGTTTAGCAAATGCCGCAGCGGCCTGTTGTACATCCACTTTGTACAGCGTATCTCCGTTGGTTACCAGGGCTGCAGTTCCATCCACTAAACCACAGGCTTTTTTTATAGCCCCGCCCGTGCCGAGTGGCTCTATTTCTATAGAATATTTTACATCCAAGTGAGGGTAACGATCCTGTATATGGCCAATGACCACTTCGGCTTTATAGCCCAAAGCGAGGATAAATTTTTCGATGCCTTGCGATATAAAATAATCAATCACATACTCAATAAAAGGCCGCCCTGCAACGGGGGCCATACACTTGGGTAAATCGGCAACTACTGTTCTAAGCCGTGTGCCCAGGCCACCCGCAAGTATGATGCACTCGTTTATTTTCTCAACCATAATTTGAGTGGATTAGATGGTTTATAGGGATGATTTTGAAATTTTTAATCTGGGTTTTATAATGATACAGGCAAAACTACTTACCACCATTTTAGCCGCCTTAGCAATGCCCTCACAATCCGGCTAATCCACTCACATTATGGTTTATGCGAAATAGTATTCTTCTACCAACTGGCAAATAATATGGCCAATGAGCATGTGGGCTTCCTGTATTCTTGGCGTGTCTGTTGATGGCACATTAAACAGATGGTCGCTCAGGTCTTTCATATAGCCGCCGGTGTGGCCGGTAAGGCCAATGGTAATAATATTTTTTTCCCGGGCTGTTTTCATTGCCCCTATAATGTTCTTTGAATTGCCCGACGTGGAAAGGCTAATGAGAACATCGCCGGCATTGCCAATGCCCTGCAACAAGCGGCTATAAATAACATCGTAACTGTAATCGTTAGCTACGGCGGTGAGGTACGATGTATTGCAATGCAAAGCCTCTGCAGGTAAAGCCGGGCGGTCAATATAAAAGCGTCCGCTAAACTCTGCTGCGAGGTGTTGCGCATCGGCAGCACTACCGCCATTGCCGCAAAACAAAACCTTATTGCCAGCACGTAGCTGTGTTGTAATCAGTTGTGATACTGATTCTATTAACGATACAAAATGGTCGCTTTCCAGCACCTGCTGTTTTACTGTTATTGACGATTGGATGATGGCTCTTATCTTTTCCATTTAAAAAGTTGCGATTTATTATTTACGATTTACGATTTACGATTTACGATTTCGTGTGAACGATTTATTTGTGTAGCGGTTTGTAGGGTTATGCTGGTTTGTTTGATTGGTAATTTGTAGAAACGCCATGCTGGCGACTGACTATAACCGATAAAACTGTTATAAAAAGAGCAGGGTTTTAGATGGGTTCAATAGTAGCAATTTGTTGAACGGAGCGTCGCCAATGTCGTCTAATCAGGGAACGGCTTTCGCCTGGCCAAAATAAAAATATCCCATTGACAAAGTGTTCTTCACATCCTACATAACAAAACCTCTACACACTCCAACTCGTTAACCCATTTTTGGTAAATGAAAAATTGCGCACTTCGCCGCCAAATTTATTGAGGGCATTGATAACGCTGTATCGGGTATTGGCAGGACAATAAAAGAACATAAAACCGCCACCGCCTGCACCACTTATTTTGCCACCGCTTGCCCCTGCAGCTTTTGCAGCGTCGTAAATAGCTTCAATGCTTTGGTTACTAATGTTGGCCGCCATCAGCCGCTTTTGTGCAAAACCAAAATCAAGTATTTCGCCAATCTCATGAAGCCTGCCTTTTAGCAAAGCCTCCTTCATGCGGCGGGCCTGTTCTTTTAGCTGGTGCATGGCCGCTATACTAACTGCATTTTTATTGGTCACGTTTTTTTGCTGCTCCTTTATAATGGTGGCACTTTCGCGGCTGGTGCTGGTAAAATACAGTACCAGGTTGTGTTCCAGTTCATGCAGGTATTCGCTTCTAATGCGCAATGGGTTTACGATTACATTGTCGTCCTTTAAAAATTCCATGAAATTCATGCCGCCAAAAGTGGCTGCGTATTGGTCTTGCTTTCCACCGGCCAGTTGCAAATCTTCCCGTTCTATCTGGTAAGCGTAATGGGCAATATCATAGTCGCCCAGGGGTAATTTTAGCATTTCTACAAAGGCACCTATTATAGCTACTACAAGGGTGGACGAAGTACCCAATCCGTTACCAGCGGGGGCATCTACAAAAGTGCTGAGTTTAATGGGCGTTAAGGGTAGCCCATAGTCTTTTTGAATACGGTTATATACGCCTTTCAGCAAATCTAGTGTGCCATCAATGGGTAGCTGGCTGGTCCAGTTGTAACGCAATTCTTTTTTTTGGTCAATGGAATCGAGGATAATGCCATTTTCGGCAATGGGTTCAATGGAGGCGTGGGCATAGAGGTTGATGGTTGCGTTCATGATGGCACCACCATATTCGTCGCTGTAGGGGCTTACATCAGTTCCGCCCCCGGCCAGGCCAATACGTAAGGGTGCTTTACTACGGTAAATCATGGGGGCAAATATAGGCGAAAGGGTACGTGTTGGTCATGGGGTCGTTGGTGCGTAGATAATTGATGAGTGGGTGATTGTTTTAGAATTATAAAATGGCAACATTTGTAACTGAAATGAATAAAAAGACACAGCAGGAGGGCATCAATTTTTCTATTAAAAATGCTACAAACAGCATTGAAGGCAAAGGTGCTTTTGCGGCTGAAAATATTGCGGCACGAAAAAAGATTGGCAACCTTGGTGGCGAAATTATTGCGCTGAAAGAAGCCAGGAAAAGGGCTGCAGCCACCAAACGGGTGGCTATGGTAGAGTTTGGTAATGGCAAGGCATTAGACGGATCGGTAAACCCAAATGCGTTGCGGTATATGAACCATAGTTGCGAGCCGAATTGTTATATGCGGGTTCGTTTTCCTTTGGTAGAATTTTATACCCTTCGGGCAATAGCGGCTGGAGAAGAGCTAAGCTGCAATTACGGCGAAACGCACCACGACGGCAAGCTGCCTTGCAGGTGTGGGAGTAGTAAATGCAAGGGATTTATATGAGGAAGTAAAAAAATTTTACCGCAACAAATAGCTTTTTTACCATTATTCATTACAGCCTGTGGCGGAGAATACGGCTGAAATTTGGGTAGCCAGTTGGAGCAAAAAAGCCGCCCCGAACACTAATAAAAATATTGGAATAGCGGACAGACGATAAGGAAGTAAAACCAAACCCGGGCAATACTTGCGCATGGCCGGGGTTTGGTAATTGAAGCCTCAAATATGTTTATGCGGAAGCTGTAAAGCTTGCAGCAATAATTATTTCGGTTTATGTTTTTCTATTAGTTCGGCACTAGGTTGCCAAAATTCAAAGCCATGCCGTTGGGCTAACTGAGGGCCATCTATATGCAGGGGGTCGGCGCGGTTCCAAGGTTGCACAGCGGCATGAACAGTTAAGAACCGAAGCGAAGGCACTGCTTTTTTGAGGTGCTGGAGCAGTTCTTGTAAAGCCACTATCTGCTTATCAGTGTAAGGCTCCGGGTTAATGCGCCGTTGAATATTAGCCAGCGAAATACCGATGGAAGATTTATTTATGCCGAGCCCTGCGGGTGCAGGTATTGTAGAGCCCACATGAAAGGCATGGCCACTATTGGGTACACACTGGTGAATGATTGGCTCCGTATTATCTGCATTTACGGTTTTGGAAGAATCCCTTGCATCACGGGTAATAATGTAGTGATAGCTGAGCCCTACCCCCCTTAAATGGCTGATACTGCTACTAGCGGTAGAACCCGCTGTAGCATGAAGTACAATTAACCCGGGCAAATTGTTTCTTTGGCGAAAAGCCAATGCCGGCGTTAGTTTCTGGATGTTCATGATGTTTTAAATTTTTAGGGTTTTAGAAAAAGGGGGGGGTATTATTGTTTCAAGTACTTGAAGCTGTAGGGTATTCCGTTTACGGGGGTTTGATTAATTACCCGGTTGTTCATGCTTAAAGTATTGCTGCATGCGATGATAGATTCGCCTTTACTAACGCAATTAATTTCCACTTTGGCAGCATTTAAAGTTGGCAAACCTGGTAATAATTCAAACATGAGATCCTTGCATTGTAACGTTACATTGCCACAAAAGATAAAACTTGTAACGGCGGCTTTGATTGTAATTTTTTTTGCTTTGATAGTGATTCTTCCCAAATCTATAACACCACCCACAAAAATTAAATCTCCGCTAGTTTCTATTATGCCGTCGTGTAAATCAGCTGCGGATACAATTTGGATGTTTTGTGCAACACTGACTACCTCGCCTTTTGCAATAGTGGCAATTGAAATGGTTTGGCCACGCAGCCCAGTGAGCAAAAACGAGATAACCGATAATACTAAAATTGTCTTTTTCATAATGTATTGTTTAGGGGGTTATTTAATAACAAGTTTGTTGGTTAGGTTATAAGAAATTGAAAGAAAGCCTGAACTTTTGAAAACCTTTTCAGTAACATTTGCGATGCTTGTGCTGGAGGTTAGGTACTCTTTATCAAGCGTGTATTCTTTATCCTTTAACCTTTCCACCCGCAAAAAGCTCCACCCTGCACTTAGCATTACCCTTTCTCTTTTACCACAAACTACACTGGCACCTACATACATACTCAGGTTAACGTCTTGCATTGTTTGAAAACCTGCGCCTACACCAAACATTAGTGCCGGCCGCCACTCTGTACCATTTCTGGGGCCTACGTGCATAGTGGCTGCAATACCAGGGCTTATTGTATTGTTGTTGGGTCTTTGTTTTAAAACACTTGTATCTTTTTTTGATGTTGGTTCAAAAAAGTAAATATTATCCCTTGAATTGTCGCCGAACGAAAAGGCTGGGCCTACACCAAAGTCCACCTTTAACCCTCCTCTTGCGGGTATTTCTATAGGAAACTCCTGTGCCGTTTCAAAAGGCATCAACGAGTTTACCTGTACAGGAGCAATCTTAAATGTAAACCCTACATAGTCGCCGTCCACCTGTATGGGTGCCGATTTCACTTCAAAATTTGCTGAGTTCTCCAAGGCATTTTGAAGTGTTACCACATCTTCTATTAGTTTTATAAAGTTGTCCTGGTAAAATAAATCATGTCCTTCTTCTATCTTCTCGTCCGCTTGTTTAATGGCCTTAATATAGCTTTTGGCTCCGGGTACTTTTGCTTCATCGGCGGCTTCGGCGGCTAGCAGGGCGTTGGTGTATAACGAATAAGCCTTTGCGTAATACACTGTAAAGAGGTCGTAATTGGCTTTCATCTGCTCTTCAGTAAGCAAGGCAGGCAAGGCTGCCAGCATTTCGCCATGGTTTTTCCAAAGCTGTTTAGATAAATTTACCAACTGCATACGGGTAAATTTAATGTTGGCCACTTTTTGGGCTATTACTACAAATTGTTCGCAGGCAGCTACCAGCTTTTGCATTTCCTTTTCCAATTTTTCGGCTGCATCTTTTATTTTATTGGCTGCTTTTGCGTCGTCCGCTGCTACAGTATCATCGCTGAATTGTATGGCTTTTAAGGCAGCCGTATCAGCATCAGATCCTGCTGCTTTAGCCACGTCCCTTGTTTGTTCTTCCACCTCTTCCATCTCTGTGGCAGATTCCTTTGTCAGCCCCAATGCTTTCACCAAATTTTGGTCGCTAAAGTTTTCGCCGCTTAGCCTAAATACCCGCTGTAGTTCGGAGGGTATAGGTGTCATATAATTTACCGATGTGCCCTGTAGCTCTACCTTGTACCTAAAGGTGTTTATGTTGATGATTTTAAATTTTGCAAAACCGCCGTAGGTAAGTGGCGCTACTTTGCCTTTAGCACTATTGTAAGCAGCGTTTTGCACAAATGCACCTTTGCTAAAATCGTAGATAATGGGGTCGTCTTTTTGTGCCTGGGTAAAAAAAGCCGACATAACGTAAGCGACAGAAAGCAGTAATTGTTTCATGGTGGGTAGTTTTTTTGTGAGATAAAATGGTTTTTCATTCAAGGCAGAGATCATCCGCATCTGATAATATTCACAGGTTACTATAACCAATATTTTAGGGTCTGAAGAAAGAAATCTGCTGTTTGATGGTGTAAAAGTAATTTCCGTTAATGGTGCTGCCCATAGTAAAAACACCCTTTTTTACACCGTAAAAACACGGTGAAAAAAGGGTGAAAACACCGTTGGTATAATTAAACGAAAAGAATTGAGGGAGATAAAAAGGGGCACTACAAATGAAAGCAAGGCTTACATTATATCCATTTAAAACCAGGGAAATGGAAAAAAATCACATCCCAATAATAACCTTCCTTAGCGAAATATATTTTCATGGGGCCTTCAAAATGGATTGCTTCGCCGGTTTCCATAATGCCATCGTATTTAATGCCCCCTTCGGCGTAGGCCATACCCGTGTCTTCATCCGGATCAAGGTCGTAACTTAATTGGCCAATTATGTAGTCACAATTTTGAAAAGATGAAAACGAATCAAAAAGCTGAATTATCTTTTTTAGTACTTCATCCTTATCTATGATGGTATGTTGATCAAGGGGAATTTTTTTGGTTAAAAGATTACCAATTGCCGCCAAATCTTTTTGGAACCAAGCTGATATAAAACCTACTGCTTGTTCTTCGAGATCGTAACCATGATTTGGGTGAAATTCTTCGTAGATATAATTACATGTCATGCCTGGCATTGCGAAGTTGGTATCAGATTCATGGTCTAAAAGTTCTTGTGTCATAAACTCGTACTTGACCATGTCAGGGTAATCGCTTATAAAATTTACCTGAAGATTGTACACGGCGTATAATTCGTGCACCTTTTTTAAAGCGATGCCTAAGTCGTTTGGTGCCAAATCTTTGCCAGGGGTAAAGGCCGGTTTGCCAAGAATTTCGTTTACAGTTTTGTAAGCAAGAGGTTCAGCGGCGGCATGGTTCTCAAAATTGAGTACATTTTTTAAAAACTGGTTCTCAATGTCGGGTGGAAGCCCACCCGACATCGTACCGAAATCGCCACCAAATTGGGCGGCTATTTTCATTCTCAAGAACTCATTTTCCATACAATAGTTTTCAGTGGGATCATCGCTGAACTTTTGTAAGTCTTCGGCCATAGTAGTTGGTTTTTTTAAATGTAAAAACCTTTCGGCTAATACCGAAAGGTTTTTACATTTCTATTTTTAAAAAAAACAACTCTTGAAAAATTCGTTACAAGAAACTGCATTTTGGTCGCATTATCAAATGCTTCATAGTAGCACAAAGACGAACGGAGCGTCGCCACAAAAGTTCAATCAGGGAACGGCTTTCGATGACATCTAAATAAAAAACTGCGTAAATGGATAGGAGTATATTAAGCCTCTATGGCTCACATCAATAGCCGGAATATAAGTAAGGGTTCGCAGCTTCAGCAGCTTCTATTGCCATAAACGAACTTAGAACATCAGCCTTCCCTTTTTGTATGCACACATTGTGTTCGTAATGCACCGAAGGTTTGCCATCTTTTGTTTTTATTGTCCAGCCATCCTCATCGGTGTACACTTCTTTTTTGCCAAGGTTTATCATGGGTTCTATTGCCAAAACAAGTCCTTCTTTTAATTTGGTGCCCTGCCCACGTTTACCAAAGTTGGGCACCTGTGGATCTTCGTGCAGTTCGCGGCCAAGGCCGTGGCCTACCAAATCTCTCACAATGCCATACCGATGTTGCTTCTCAGTATAATCTTGTATGGCGTAAGCTATATCGCCTATACGCTGACCAGAAACAGCTTTTTCTATTGCCTTGTACAATGACTCTTTGGTCACTTTCATTAGTTTTTTCACATCGTCCGAAACGGTATTGAGCGCAAAGGTATAAGCACTGTCGCCGTGGTATCCATTTTTAAAAATACCAACATCCACACTTACCACGTCACCCTCCATTAAGGCTTTATCATTTGGAAAACCATGAACTACTGCATCATTAACACTAATACAGGCAGCGAATGGAAAACCTCGGTATCCCAAAAAACTAGGAATACCACCGTTATCACGAATGAATTCATGTGCTACTGTATCCAACTGCATGGTAGTTACGCCTGGCTTAATAATAGCAGCGACTACAGCGAGGGCTTCGCCTACTAATAATGCACTGTGCCGCATTATTTCTATTTCATCTTTTGTTTTGTAAAAAAGCATATTTGTTTGCATGTCGTTTCTAAAAAGTAAAGTATCAATAAGCAAAAAACCTGTCAATAGATACTGACAGGTTTGAAATATTATACACAGAATTCTAATCTACTTATCTACACCCGATCAATGGTCTATACTTAAATGGGTGAACTAGTGGTTGCCTGACGACCCTGTATTCTACCTCCGCTCATTAATCCATCGTATTGGCGCATCAGCAATTGTGTTTCTATTTGTTGCAAGGTATCGAGTACCACACCTACCATAATAAGCAAACTGGTACCGCCAAAGAAACTACTGAAACCGGAGGTTACACCAAAGGTTTGTGCTACGCCTGGCAAAATACCCACAAAAGCAAGTAGTATGGCACCTGGCAAAGTTATCTTGTCCATTACCGAACCAATATAATCTGCAGTGGGCTGACCCGGCTTTACACCAGGTATAAAGCCATTGTTTCTTTTAAGGTCTTCGGCTATTTGCTTGGGGTTAAAAATTAAGGCAGTATAGAGGAATGTAAAACCAATAACCAATACCGAGTAGATAACCATGTACCAGATATTACTATGGTCGTTTAATATTTTCATTAAGCCACCACTAGTATCGAACTTGGCAAAAATGGTAGGGATAAAAATAATAGCCTGTGCAAAGATAATGGGCATTACACCGCTGCTATTTACTTTCAATGGCAAAAACTGCCTGGCACCACCAATCTGTCTGTTACCTACGATTTGCTTGGCATAGTTAATTGTAATTTTTCGTACCCCTTGCACCAATACTATCAATCCCATAATAATAGCAATCAAAGCAGCAATCTCAACCAAAAATATAAGGATACCACGGCCACCTTTTGCCATTGATGTAGAAAATTCCTGAACTATAGATTGTGGCAAACGAGCCAGAATTCCCACCATTATTATCATGGAAGTACCATTTCCTAAACCCTTGTCAGTGATTCTTTCGCCGAGCCACATTACGAATAAGGTACCTGCAGTTAAAATAATAACCGTACTAAACCAGAAGTATGGAGAATAGGAAAGTATTTGTGCCTCTTTATAACCCGGTGAATTAAGATATGCGACATAAGCTCCAGCCTGAAATGCTGTAACTACAACTGTGAGGTAACGTGTCCACTGGTTAATTTTTTTTCTGCCGCTATCGCCTTCTTTCTGAATTTTTTGCAACTGCGGAACCAGAATGGTCATCAACTGCATAAAGATAGATGCAGAGATATAGGGCATAATGCCGAGTGCCAAAATGGATGCCTGCGAGAAAGCACCACCTGCAAACTGATCAAACAAACCGAGCAAACCACCAGCCTGGCCTTTCACGGCATCGAGTTTATTAGGGTCTATTCCGGGGAGTACAATGTAGGTACCAAAACGGTAAACAAGCAATAGCAACAAAGTCACCATTATTTTTTTCCGCAATTCTTCAATGCTCCAAATATTCTTAAGTGTCTGAATTAATTTTTTCACAGCGTTCCCCTATTTTTCTTTGAGATTCAAATGTAATTAAAAACACAAACCCTTCTGTGTTTGCCAGTAAGGGTTTGCAAGGAGCTTTATAATTTTACTATTTCAAGTGTTCCGCCTGCTGCTTCTATTGCTGCTTTGGCTTTTTCGCTGGCAGCATTTACTTTAAAAGTAAGTTTAGCTTTCAGCTCGCCGTTTGCCAAAATCTTTACATTGTCTGTTTGGCTTATAAGACCATTTACATAAAGATTCTCCAATGTAAAATCAGTGATTGCATATTTTTCGGCCAACTGGTCTATTTGACCAAGGTTGAAAACCTTATACTCTACACGTGTATAGTTCTTAAAACCACGCTTGGGTGTACGGCGCTGTATAGGCATCTGGCCACCTTCGTGGGCCATTTTACTTTTGTAGCCTGCCCGGCTTTGTCCGCCTTTATTACCTTTTGTGGAAGTACCACCTTTACCGGATGCTTCACCACGGCCAATTCTTTTTTCTTTGTGCGTAGCCCCTTTTGCGGGCCTTAACTCATGTAGTTTCATTTGTAGTATTTGATTTTGAACTTACGGGGTATCACCCCTCGCTGTGTATTTATTAATTTTTAATGGATAATGGATAATTTCTAAGATGGACTAAATTCTAATTATCCATTGAACCGTTATCAATTACCCATTATCAACTTATGCGTCCACAACAGTTACCAGGTGGTTCACCTTAGTAATCATTCCAAGAATTTGTGGAGTTGCATCTACTTCTACTGAACCGTTCATCTTTTTGATGCCTAGAGCGATCATGGTTCTCTTCTGCCGTTCGGGACGGTCTATGACGCTTTTTACTTGTGTTATTTTTACCTTTTTCATATTGTATTCATTGGGTCAAAAGGTTTAAAAGTTAACAATGAGGCAAACCTCAACGACCCT
>Ga0105048_10006417_pt1 | contig 18973 bp, 22 predicted proteins | sample MAT05_FD_78382 | JGI IMG/M metagenome (GOLD analysis project Ga0105048, IMG submission 78382) | Freshwater microbial communities from Lake Fryxell liftoff mats and glacier meltwater in Antarctica - MAT-05 | ecosystem: Environmental > Aquatic > Freshwater > Ice > Liftoff microbial mat | place... | reverse complement strand
CTCACAATCCTCATCGTACTGCTCCGCGACCGAGATGCCTCGGGAGCATTTTAGATGAGGCAACACCTCAAACTTCAGGAGCAGTTCTAGTGAGGCAATGCGCGTATCCGGGAAACGTGTCGCGCAGATCGAAATTGACGTGGTCCGCGGTGGCCAGCGCCCGGTAACGTCCTACCGCATCATACTGAAGAACGCCCTGATCACTTCGATCAACGTAGCCGCCGGAACAAACAACGCACCCGAGGAAACGTTCACCGTCGCGTATGAGGAGATCAGCTGGTCGTTCTCGCCGCAGCTTCCGAACGGACAGACCGTCGATGAATTGAAATGGGGATGGAACATCGCCAAGGGCGCGAGACAGTAGATATGCCCTGGGCGAGATCCCCTCGCCCTCTCGTCTGGATCTATCAGGAAGGGCGGCGTGTGCCAGCGCCGCCCTTTCGTTTTCAGTCGTGCGCACTGCGGCAGGAAATCAGAGATTAGGTCGCGGTAAACGGCTGCTGCCGGTCCGCCCGGCGCGTGGCTTTCGCCTCACGCTTTTCCAGGTCGCGGATCAGCAAGCGAAGATTCTTGGTGTTTGATTTCCACGCAAGGTCGAACAGGTCGCCCACGATCGGAATGGCCCCCACCGTCACGTCGATGCCCCAGTTGGAATACATGCGCGCCGTCGTCCAGCGCGATGCGCCAAGGCGCTTGGCCTCCTGGATCAGGTAGAAGCCCATCGCGCCGCTCACCAGGTCGCCCACCACGGGCACAAGACCGATCAGGCTGTCGATGCCGAACTGGATGCCGCCAACCGAGAACTGCCGGTCCAGCAACTTCTCGAACCGCTTCAGGCGCTCAAGCGCCTCGAAAGCGCCGGGCGCTGGCTCAACGGTCGCGTAGGGGGCGGCATGAGGGCTTGTCATCGGCAACTTCTACGCGGAGCACGGCAAAAAGTTCAAAGCAGGCCCCTGCTCGGCCCAATCGCCACACAGATGGCCCCGATGTCCGCTATGCCAAGACCCCGGGCTGCGCCAACCTGGCGTTTGTCCGCGGCACGGGAGGCAGGGATGGACTTACGCGAGCAGCTGGCGATGGACCTGCTGGGCCATCCCTATGGCCACCTCACCAGCCAGAAGAAGAGCGTGATCGACCTCATCGCCGATCAGAAACCCAGCGGCGTCGGCCCCCTCGCCAAGCTGGACCAGCGCAACGGCTGGGCGAAGCTGGCTGACAGCGTCGCCAGGGTCGGCGGCTCGTGGGGCTTCATCATCACCTTCGTGGTCGCACTGGCGGCGTGGGTCACGCTGAACGTCCTGCTCGCCACGCGCGCGTTCGACCCCTACCCCTTCATCTTCCTCAACCTCGTGCTCTCGATGGTCGCAGCCTTGCAGGCCCCCATCATCATGATGAGCCAGAACCGCCAGGGCATCATCGACCGCGCCGCCGCCGAACACGACTACGTCGTCAACCTGCGCGCTGAACTCGAGATCATGCTCCTGCACGATAAGCTCGACGCCCTCCGCACCGACGCCATCGGCGCACAGCTGCAGCAGCTGTGCGCCGACGTGGCGGAGCTGAAGGCCCGGCGCTAGCCGAAACCCGCAGCCTACTTCCAGGCCGCCGCCTGCTTGCGGGCGATGCGGATCAGGTCGCCCATCGAATGGTCGACGTCGATCAGGTGCAGGCCCCAGTTCAGGTCCGGCCCCGTCGGGCGCATAATCTCGCCGGCGAGTTCGTCCGTGCGGGGGTCCGCCGGATCAGGCGTCACCGTCATCTCGAGATAGGTGTAATCGCCCCTGTTCACGCAGGCGGTGGAGACGAGCCCCGGCACCTTCACGAACGGCGTCGTGATCGTCGGCTCAGGCTTGGCCCACGCCGGCTGGTTCGGCCCGGCCGAGCCATTCAGGAAGCCCTTCGCCATGAAGTAGGAATCCGGCACGCCCTTCCCGCTCGCGAGGTTCGCAGGGTTGGTGCATGCGGCCGCATTGCCGCCCGAGCCTTTGGCGAAGCGCGCCGTATCCGGCGGCGGCAGCGTGTTGCGGAACGAGGCGTAAGTGATGACGCAACCGGTCTGGTCTTCCGCCTTGCACAGCGGGATCGACTTGTACGTGCCGCCCGTATCCTTGCCCGGCGGCGCCATCACGGTCGAGCCAAGCAGGATCGCGGAGACGAACTGCTTCTCCGCCGGCTTGCCTTCGATCTCAGTTGCGATCAGGCGCGCGAGCACGCCCGCGCCCTGGCTGTGGCCGATCAGGATCACGCCGCGGCCGTTGTTCTCGTTGGCCATGTACCAGTTCCACGCGTCCACCACGTCGGCATACCCGCCCACGCCCTGCGGCAGGCGCTCGCCTTCCGGCTGCGGCCCGCCCGAAGCGATGCGCAGCGCGGTCAGCGTCGTCTGGCGATAGATCGGCGCATACTGCCGGCACACAGACCCGAAGCGCGCGAACTGCAGCTTGATGTCGTCGATCTCCATCTTGTCGACGGTCCAGTCCGACGCCCACGTCTTGTCGTCCGAAACGGTGGGATAGACGAAGAAGCAATCGACCTTCGGATCGCTCGCCGCCCGGTAGGTCTCGATCGTGGTCTTGCCGTCCTTGCCGATGATCGTCGCATCGAGGTTGACCTTGCACTTGTCGTCCGCGAGGCCCGGCCGGCACAGCCACAGCGACGGGTTGCTGAAGTCAGCGTGCGCCACATCCACTGCGGGCAAGGGCTGAAGCGCGAGCGGCGGCGGCGCTGTGGCGCAACTGGCGGCCAGAACCGCGGCCAATGTCAGGCCAGCAAAAGCTGCACGCATGTCGTCTCTCCCTCGCTGGCGGTCATCGCCGCCTTGGACGGGAGCTAAGTCCTAAGCGGCCCCTCACGCAAGCGCGGCATCGCGCGCGCGGAACACCTTCCGGTCATCGCCCGCCCCTGCTGCCCCCGGCGCGCCAAAACAAAAGGCCCGGCTGTTTCCAGCCGGGCCTCTCGATCTGTCCGCAGCTTTCGCCGCGATTACTTCGCGATCGCGATCCACGAGCGGGCAAGCCATGCCGCGCCGTTCGTCGCCTTGATCGACTGCCACGTCTTCACGGCGTCAGCTTTCTTGCCACCGCGGAACTGGGCGATGCCCAGGCGCAGCTTCACAAGGTCAACAGTGCCAGCGTCCATCTGGCCCTTGGCCAGCGACTTCTGCAGCATGTCGATCACCTTGGCGTAGTTGCCGGCGCCGAGATAGGCCGTGCCGACCTGGGCAAACTGCACGCCAGCCGGCGCCGAAGCAGCAACGACCTCGTCCTTCGCCATCTCGCCGTCGCGGTCCTTCTTCGCTTCGGCCTGAGCCGTCGCGTAGGAGCGGAGGTTCGCGTCTTTCTGCTTGTCGCTCGCGCCGCCATAGGTGCCGGCCTTGAACAGCGGCGCCCAGACTTTCTCGGCCTCTATGGAGTAGCCCTGGCTCTGCGCCTGCTTGCCCCAGTCAAACTTCTCGCTGTCGGAGAGCTTCACGCCAGCCGCGTCGAGCGTGCGGTAGACGTCAATGCCCGCGTCGCCCGACCGGAAATTCGGCTCCGACTTGGCGCGCTCGATGAACGGACGCCAGTAGGTGTCCGACTTGAACGCTTTGGCGGCGCTTTCCAGCGTGTTGTAGAACTCGGCCTTGTTGCCCTGCGCGTCGTATGCGTTGAGCAGGATGTTGTAGGGAACCGGCTTCGCAGACTTCGAGATCGACTGCTTCGCAAGGCGGATCGCCTCGGCATAGTTCTTCGAGGCCAGCTCGGCCTTGGCGAGAACCGAAAGCTCGTCGCCCGTGCCGCCGTACTTGGTGATGTTGGCTTTCAGCTGGGCCGAGGCCTTCGCAGACTGGCCCAGTTTCTCGTAGGCCGTGTACAGCTGCTTGTCGTAGTTCTGGTTGACCTGAGCAGGAATGCTTCCGGCCGCACGGGCTTTCTCGATCGCGCTGATGCACTGGGCGTAGTTGTTCATCGCGCAGTAGGAGCCAGCACGGATCTGCTCGACCGCGCCTTTTTGCGTGCCGCCTGAAGCGTGAGGAGCTGCAGCGTCTGCTTTCTGGATCGCCTCGGCGTACCGACGCGCAGAGAACGCGGCGCTCGCCGCGTTGATGTTTTCAGCGAACTCCTTGGTCGCCTTCTGCGCCATCGCCGGCGGAGCCTGGACGACCGCAACGCTGAACGCGCCAAACGAGGCGATGAGACCCAGTCCAATTGCGGGCAGTGAGTTTCTCATGGCTTGGCCGAACGACTTCATATTTATACCTCCACCTTACCAACCCGATATAGTTCATCAGCTACAGCCCTCAACACGTCGCGAGCAGCTGCTGCTGTAAACATACTGTGCTGCCGCGTGACGCGTTCGCCAGTTGGCATGCACATTTCGGGCTGAACTATATCGCTAAAATCAGGTTCCGCCGATCACGCCCATCTTCTTGAGGCCATTCCGCTGCACGGAAGCCATAACGTGCGCAATCACGCCATATTTCGCCCGACGATTGGGCTCGATATGGATTTCGGCCTGCTCTGAACGCGCGCCTTCAACCTTGAGACGGCGATCCAGTTCGGAGCGCGCAACCTCTTCGCCCATCCACATGATCACGCCAGACTGTTCGATCTGGATACGGATCGGCTCGATCTCGCTCGGCGGCGGAGGCGGTGCATCCGGCGGCGGCGGAATCGGCGTGTCGAGGTTAACCGCGTGACGTTCGGGCGGCAGGGTGATGAGCAACATCACCAGCAGCACCAGCATCACGTCGATCAGCGGCGTTGTGTTGATTTCTGAGACGGGATCGCCTTCCTCACCGCCTCCAACTGCCATTGACATAGAAAGCTACTCCTGTTGGTGGCGCCGCGGCGCCTTTCCCGTCCTCGGACGGAAGGGCGCCGCTTCACCTGACTTAAGACCGCGGCGGCGGCGCCTTGGTGATGAAGCCGATCTTGAGAACGCCTGCCCGCTGAGCGAGTTCGACGATCCTGCCGACGTGATAGTACTCGGTCAGCAAGTCCCCGCGGATGTGAACCTCGGGTTGAATGTCAGGCCGGATGCGGGCGATGCGCGAAAATTCTCGCGTAAGGTCTGCGTCGGTTGCGGCTGCCGTGTTCACGAACACGAGGCCGTCCGAGTCGACGATGACGTTCAGGTTCTCAGGCTTGGACTCAACAACTTTGTTGGCTTCTTCTGGTAGCTCGACTTCCTTGGCGCTCACCACGACCGGCACGGTGATCAAGAAGATGATCAGCAGCACCAGCATGATGTCGACGAGCGGTGTCGTGTTGATGGTGGAGTTGAGGGCGGCGTCGTCCTCTTCCACCAGCTGGATACCGCTGGCGCTCCCGCCTGGATTATCAGCCATGTTGGCCTCCTCCTATGAGAGCTGGCCTTAGGCCTTGGCCGACGAAGCCATCAGCTTGTCGACGTCGAACGCGAAGTGGCGTGCGCTGTCGTAGATGACTTTGTTGCGACGTCCGAGCAGGTTGTAGAAGATAACGGCGGGAACGGCGACCGCGAGACCGATGGCGGTCATGTTGAGCGCCTCGCCGACCGGGCCGGCCACGACGGTGATCGCAGCGTTACCGGTGCGCGAGATCTCGGTCAGAGCGTACACGATACCGACGACGGTTCCGAACAGACCCACGAACGGGCAGATAGCGCCGACCGTCGCGAGGAAGGCCATGCCGCCCTGGAGACGCGAGTTGACGCGCTCGAGTTCGATGCCGACCTGGTGAGCCATACGATCCGAGCGCGTGATGCGGGCGCCGAGACCAGCCTGGGCCGAGTTCGCCTGGGCGATGGCGCCTTCAGCGATGTTGCGGAACGCCGAGTTGCGGCCGAGAATTTCGAGGCCTTCGTCGAGCGTGTTGGCGTCCCAGAAGGCAGCGATCTTCTTGGCGTGGTTCTGCAGCATGATCTGGTCGATCGCCTTGGTGGCGGCGATGTAGATCGTGCCGACGAGCATGATCATCATCGTGCCGAAGGTGATCAGGGTAACCCAGTTCTGGGTTTCCCATGCGTGCTTCAGCATGCCCATGATCGAGTAGTCGGCGGCTTCTTCTACTTCTTCGCCTTCGGCGGGGGCAGCAGCGTCGGCAGGAGCAGTCTCCGGCACAACCGGAGCTTCCGGCGTCGTCGGCTCTTCCATCGAGAAGCCACCGGCGGGCGGCGGTGTTTCCGGCTGCTGCGCGCTCGCCATCATGGGCGAGAACATCACGGCCAGTACGGCCAGCAACATACTCAGTGCCGACATCCTGCGCATGGATCCCCGGCCGCGATACGCCATTGTCATCGTCGTTCTCTCCTCATTCGGGTTTCCCCGAGACCACGATCCAGCAGGCCAAGCTATCCCTTCGCCTGCCGGAACTAGCTGCTCCTCGTATTTTTGACCGAGTCCCTCACCCCTGCCCGGCCGGTCGCCAGGCTGCAATCAAAGGGCGCCTACCTCTCCGGAAGTCTCCACACGTAGGTGAATTCATAGGGAGGATTGCACATCGCGATCGGCTTGCCGTCGGTTCCGACTGCCGGATCGAGACGGTTGCCGTTCAGCGCCTTGATCGCTGCATCGTCGAGGCGCTGCGAACCCGAAGATCCGATAATCTTGGCGTTCGACATGCGACCTTCGACGTCGACGCAAACGGAGACGCGGGTCTCGCCGCTTTCCTTGGCGCGCAGGGCGGCAGGTGGGAATTCCGGTTCCTTGAAGCGACGGCCGATCTTCGGCTTCGAACGCAGCGTGATGGCCGGCGGCGGCGGCGCAGGCTTGGCGGCAGGCTGCACAGGAGCCGGAGCCGGACGATCCACAGCCGCTTGAACTTGCTGGATCGCAGCGGGCGGCGGCGGAATGTCGAATTCAAACTGGGGCACGATCACCATCGGCGGGGGCGGCGGCAGTTCAACATCAACCGGCGGCGGCGGTGGTGGCGGCTCTTCAATCTCTTCTGCGACGTCGATGATCGCGACTTCGCCCTTTTCCTCTTTCTCTGGAACGATGGTCTTCCAGGTGAGGAGGACGATGCCCAGGCCGCCGATGATCGCAAGCGACGTGGCCATACCCGCCATACGCGTCGACGTGTCCGCCTGCTTTGTACCGTAGTTGTACATGTCTCTCTCGCTCTGACGCCCCAATGTTCCTAACCCCAGCCTTTGGCCATCGGTACCGGAACGATAAATTTATGCCTTCCTTTTGCCGCAAGCGCCAGACGGGCAATGCCGTTTTTTGCAGAGCGGCTCAGTGCGTTGTCGTCGCATTTCTGTCGAAATACGGTTCGCGGCCGGGGTCTTGGGAACGGCTGTTGTTAGGCTTTTTGCCACTCCGCCGGGGGGAAGCCGGCGACCCTCTATGAGGCGCATATGCCCTGTGCGTCAGCCTGCGTCAACGCAGCGTAACGTTCCGCTGTTCAACTTTCCGCGGGAAACCGCGCGGTGCGCGAAAACTGCGCCGTGGGCGCTCCTAATTCCACCACTGCCGCCCGTCCGGGCGACGCGCGTGAGGAACTGCTGGACCCCGCGCCGCGGTGCGGCGTAGATCAGTTCCATGAATTCAAAGACGTCCCCTCTGTCACGCAGCTGGAATCACAGCTGCGCCGGTCGGGAAATAGAAGCGAAAACCTCAACCGCAATTCGTGCGCTGCGGTTCCTTGTGAAACTGCCGATAGTTGGTCAGCGCAACAGACTGGGCTCGGAGATCAGATGACAACGGCTGCTCGCAAGGGCCCAGCCCTTCACGTTCTCATGCTCATTGGATTCGCGCTGGGCCTCGGGCTCGGGCTGTGGGTGAATATCGCGGTCGGACCAGACGCCGAATGGGTCCAGACTGTCACGGGGATCACCGGCGTTGTCGGCCAGATTTTCCTGCGCCTGCTGTTCATGCTGGTCATCCCGCTCCTCTTCTCCGCCATCGTCATGGGCGTGGCCGAGATGGGCGACCTTGGATCGCTCGGCCGCGTTGGCCTCAAGACCCTGCTGTTCACGATCCTGATCTCGGCGATGGCCGTGATCATCGGCCTCATCATGGTCAACGTGTTCAAGCCCGGCGTCGGCATCGACCCCGCGATCGCACAGGAGATGCTCGCCCAGGGCTCCGGCCGCGCAGCGTCCATCGTCGAAAGCTCGCCCGAGAGCGTTGACCTCGGACAGTTCTTCCTCGGCCTCGTTCCCGACAACGCCTTCGCCGCCGCCGCCGGCAACCAGATCCTGCCGCTGATGGTGTTCGCCATCATCTTCGGCGTTGGCCTCGTGCTGGCGAAAAGCCCGGCGACCGACAAGCTTCAGGAAGTGATCGGCGGCCTGTTCGAGGTGATGATGAAGCTCATCAACCTGGTGATCAAACTCGCGCCCATCGCGGTCGCGTGCCTGATGTTCAACCTGTCGGCCCTGTTCGGCTGGGCGTTGCTGGAAAAGCTGGCGGGCTTTGTTGCGGTCGCCATCGGCGCGATGGCGATCCACATGTTCGTCGTCTACCCGGCGCTGATCGCCATCTTCGCCCGCATGTCGCCGCTGTCATTCTTCAAGAAGATCCGCGAGCCGATGGTAATGGCGTTCTCCACCGCCTCGTCCAACGCCACGCTTCCCGTCGCCCTGCGTTGCGCCCAGGACGAACTCCAGTTGCCACGCAAGATCAGCCGTTTCGTGCTGACCGTGGGCGCGACTGCCAACCAGAACGGGACCGCCCTGTTCGAAGGCGTGGCCGTGCTGTTCCTCGCCCAGTTCTTCGGCGTCGAGCTCGACCTGATGCAGCAGCTCACTGTCATGCTGGTCTGCATTCTTGGCGGCATCGGAACAGCCGGCGTGCCGGCCGGCTCGCTGCCCGTTGTGGCGATGATCCTTGGCATGGTGGGTGTGCCGCCGGCAGGCATCGCGCTTATCCTCGGCGTAGACCGCTTTCTCGACATGTGCCGCACAACGCTGAACGTCGCGGGCGATCTCGTCGCCGCCACGGTCGTCTCGCGTGGCGAAGTCGACCCGGTTGTCGATCCGCCGGAACCGCTCAGGGCCATTGTCTGACAGGTCGTATTCGGCTGCGTCCGTTCCGGGCGCCAGGAGACACTCCATGGACGATGGCGCAATCGACCGCGAGGCCATGGGCAAGATGGCCAAGGCCCTCATCTTCATCAAAGGCGCAAGCGACCCCACCGCCCTCGCCCTCAAACTCGCCAGCGACACCGGCAAACCCGCCGACATCAAGAAAGCCCGCACCCTCTTCCTTAAGCTCAAGCCGAGCGAACGCAAAGGCGCCATGGCAATGATCTCTGACGACTGACGGACCGCCGGGCGCCTGCCCGGCATCTTCGTCACGCAGTCCCACTGGCTTCCTGAAGGCTCTCCGGCATTCTACACCTCGTAGATTGAAAGAGCCGGGCAGGCGCCCGGCGGTCCCGTACATCATGCCAGGCAGCCAGGACTTCGCTATCGACCCGCGCAACGCCAGCCTCAAGGTCTGGCTCAACGGCGCACTCGTCCCGAAGGACGAAGCGAAGGTCTCGATCTTCGACGCCGGCTTCGTGCTTGGTGATGGCGTATGGGAAGGCCTGCGCCTTCACAAAGGCGCCCTGCTCTTCCTCGATGCCCATCTCGACCGTCTCTATCAGGGCGCAAAAGACATCGCGCTCGATCTCGGCTTGACGCGCGAGCAGATGGTCGCCGCGCTCCACACCACCTGCGCCGCCAACGCAATGCAGACCGGCGCACATCTCCGCCTCATGGCGACGCGCGGCGTGAAGAAAGCCGTGAACCAGGACCCGCGCAACGCACTGGGAACGGCCACAATCGTCATTGTCGCCGAGTACAAGGAGCCAAGCCCCGAGATCGTCACCACGGGCCTCAACATCATCACCAGCTCAATCCGCTGCACACCGGCAGACATGTTCGACATGCGCCTCAACTCGCATTCGCGCCTGCCCCTGATCCGCGCGCTTCTTGATGTGATCCCCCGAGGAGGAGACGAAGCCCTGATGCTCGATCCCGGCGGCAATGTCTCAAGCTGCAACGCCACCAACTTCTTCTGGGTGAAGGATGGCGAAGTGCGCACCAGCACCGGCGAGTTCTGCTTCAACGGCGTCACGCGCGGCAACGTTATCCGCCTGTGCGACGCGAACGGCATTCCCGTGAAGCTCGACTTCTTCTCCCTCCGCGATGTCCACGCCGCCGACGAAGCCTTCGTCACCGGCACCTTCGGAGGCCTAACGCCCGTGCGCGCCGTGGACGATCACGCAATGCCGGCAGGCACGCCGGGACCTGTCACTCAAAGGCTGCGCGAACGGTATGAAGCACTGAAGGACGAACAGGCTCTCTACGCGAAGCTGAGAGCTGGGCCGTGAGTGTCGCACGATGAAGCTTCAGTACGTAACACGGGGAAGATGCATCTGGTACGCGGCGATGGCTGTCGCTGCACTAGTCGTGAAAGTTGCCGCCGAGTTACTGATCGGCGAAAGCGGGACTGCGGCAGCGCTTGTGCTCTTGAGCTGGTTGCTGCTCGTAGTCGACGTCAAGCTGCTCCCTCGAACGGTCAGCCTCATCCAGCCGTTCCTGCCCGGCATCGGGTGGCTGGATCTGGGAGTCGCGCTTTTGGCGTATGCTGGTTTGGCGCTTTTTATCTTCTACGCAGATGCGGCGGCGGATTCGCGCGCGGTCATTCTGTTGTGGCTATGCATGATGGCGGTCTCCGCGGTGCTGGGCGTCTTGGGACTGTTTCGCTGGCAACGCTGGCGGGGCACGAAGCGGGAGACATGACCCCCTCCCATCAGCACGGTCATGTGATCGGCCGCGCGCAGTGAATGACAAGAAGGCCGCACATGATCAGCGATCCCGACACTCAACGCCCATGACTGCGCCAACCCTCGAAGAACTGTTGCAGCTCGACTCCCTGTGTCTGCGCGAGCCATCCGGCGGACCGCTTGATGTCGACGCACACCGCGCGCGCCTCGCGCAATCCATTAAGCAGGCACGCTTCGCTTCGGTGCGTCGCTCAGGCGCTTTGGTCGCCTATGGCTACATGTGGCCCCGCGACGCCGAACGCTGGTTTGTGGGCGATCTCGCTATCCATCCCGCTCATCGCAAGGCCGGAGTAACAGCCGAACTCTTCGGCAGCTTCATGCGTCTTGTGCGCGAAAGCGGCGCGCGCGAACTGCACAGCCATGTCCTTGCCGGCAATGCCGCGTCGGTGAAGCTGCATCGTCGGCTTGGCTTCACCGAAGCACACCGCGAGGACAAGGCCATCGCATTCGTCAGCCAAGTCGCAAATCTTGCCATGCATGTCATCTCGCTTCGCGCGCGCGATCGATAGCGTGCGCTGCAAAATTCGACAGCACGCCTCTGCGGAAGCCCGCGAGCTTCTTAGTATAGGATGCGAAGTTCCCTATCCTCATAGCGCGCGAGCATTCGCGACTAGCACGCCGCATCTTCCATCCGGGCGCCGCCTTCTGCATAACGACGCGATGTCTGACGCCGTGCACGCCCCGAATTTCCAAGCGCCCATCCGCATCGCCATGTGGTCAGGTCCACGCAACATCTCGACAGCGATGATGCGTTCGTTCGAAGCGCGCAGCGATTGTCATGTCGTTGATGAACCCTTCTACGCGGCGTTCCTTCGCGAGTCCGGCATCGTGCATCCGATGCAGGAGGAAACGCTCGCTTCGCAACCGAACGACTGGCGCTATGTGGTGCCGCAACTGCTTGCCGCTACGCCGAACGGCGAGCCGATCTTCTACCAGAAGCACATGACGCATCACATGCTGCCGGGCTTCGGCCTTCACTGGATCAACCAGTGCCGCAGCGCTTTCCTGATCCGCGATCCCGCGCGCGTTCTCGCCTCCTACACCCAGAAGCGCGAAGAGGTGACGCTCGCAGACATCGGCTTCGTGCAGCAATCCGAAATCTTCGCGCGCGAGGCTGACCGCCTCGGCCACGCGCCACCCGTCGTCGAAGGCGTGGATGTGTTGCGCGATCCTGCCGCCGTGCTGTCGAAGCTCTGTGCGGCCCTCGATATTCCGTGGACGGCCGAAATGCTGAGCTGGCCTGCCGGCCGCCGCGAGACCGACGGCGCCTGGGCGCCCGCCTGGTACGACGCCGTCGAGCGCTCGACCGGGTTCGGGGCCCCGCCGGAAGAAAAGCCGGTCACACTCGCGCCGTATCTGCAGCGCATCGCAGACGAAGCCCGCCCGCACTATGAAGCGCTGGCAAAGTGGAAGCTCACATGATTGGTGATGGCGCGCCGAATGGAGCCTACAGCGCGCGCGGCTTGGGACACGGCTACGCCCACATGACGCCCGGCAAGCGCTATCGCGTCATCAAGCCGTTCAAGGATTTCGACGGACAGGTCCACCCGGTCGGAGAGGAGTGGACCTATGTCGGCACGGCCTTCCTGCCCTACGACGATGGCCGCTCGATCTTCGTCTCACTCGACGGCGAGAAGGAATGGCACATCCGCATGCAGGACCGCGCGGAGGAGCAAGGCCCCATCCTCGACAACCTCAAGGACTATGTCGCGGCGTTATGAGCTCATCATAATGTCATAACACTATGATGGGCGATCACCCCTCGTCCCGGTCGCCCTTCTCCGAGATATTGCGCCCGTCCCGATCCGCCGCACGCCCGCCCTCCAGGATGCCCAGCAGCCCGTGATTGCCCTCGTGGCAGGCGTACTCGTAGACGCTGTCCTCCACCTTGTTCATCCCCACCTCCCCCTTCCACACCTGACTGTACAATGTGGGGTCATGCACCTCGAACTCGTACAGCACCTGCGTGTCCGAATACCTTGTAAACCGCTCGATTATCTTCCCCCCCGCCGTCAACTGAACCTGACTCCCCCCCTCCGGATTCATGTTGATCGTCTCCACCACCAACGTATCCCCCTCCCACCACCCAATCGAATCCCCCAACCACCTGTTCGTCACCCGCGGCTTGTGCTCGGCGTTGAGGGGGATGATGCGCGCGTCATGGTTCATCTCGACCAGGATCACGACGTGGTCTGGCGCCTGGATGATCTGGTAGTTGTTGTTGTACAGGACGTTCATCATCGGCGGGCCGCCGGTGCCGCCGAAGCCGACGATGCAGCGCTCGCCGGCGCCGCGCTCTTCGGGGTTGTCATAGCCCGTGCCGCGTCCGCGTCCGCCGCGCAGGGAGGGCAGGAGTTTGCGGCCCTCTTCCGAGAACGGGACCTGGCCACTGGGCGGGTCGACGATCCAAGAGGAGCGCCATGTGCCCTTCACGTTAGCGTAAGTTGAACCTGGATCGATCCAGAACGAGTTGTAGCCGCGGCCGGAGGCAAGGTCCTTGCCGTCGAGCAGGCCGTCGCCGATGCCCTGGTTGTCGTCGGTCGCCTGCCGGATGTTGGAGGGGTTGGCGGCGCGGGCCTTGGCCTCCTCCTCGTCCGACATCACCAACGCCTTCATGTTGGCGGGGCGCGTCATACGCGTGTTGGAGGCGTTGGACCAGACGCCGGAAAGATCCGGCTGCCCGAACGACAGGCGGGGCGCAACGTAGCCAGCGGCAACCCGCTCACCCTCCTTCGCCGGTTTCAGGTTTGGAACCATGACACGCGCGCCGGTCTGGGCAGCGGCCTGCGCAGATGCGGTTCCCGCGCCAGCGAGCACCAGAACAGCGGCCATCGCGGCCAGCGAGATGTGGCGTAGCTTCGACATGAACAATCCTCCCGGGCTATCGCCGGCTTTGCGCCAGTCTCAGCCATGTTGTGGACGGATAGTTGCCGAACCGCAGCCGCGCGACAAGCGCCGCGTGAGGCGACCGCGACCGGGCTCGCGCGTAATTGAGGCTACCGGCGCCCCGACCCCCAAACAAAAACGCCGCTGTCTTCCGACAGCGGCGCTCTCATTTTGCAGTAACCGTAAGCCCTACTCCTCGCGGTCGCCGTCTTCCTGGATGTTGCGGCCTTCGCGGTCGGCGACGCGGCCACCCTCGAGAATGCCGAGCAGGCCATGATTGCCCTCGTGGCAGGCATATTCGTACATGCCATCCTGCGCGTTCAGCGCCATCTGGCCCTTCCACGGCTGGCTGTAGATGCTGTCGTCGATCACCTCGAACTCGTAGAACACCTGCTTGTCGTTGTAGCGAGAGAAGCGCTCGATGATCTTGCCGGAGGGCGAGATCATCACGCCCGATCCGCCGCGCGTCATGTTGATGGTCTCGACCACCAGCGTGTCGCCTTCCCACCAGCCGATGGAATCGCCCATCCAGGGCGTCAGCACCTTCGGCTTGTGTTCTGCATTGAGCGGGATGATGCGCGCGTCGTGGATCATCTCGGATTCGATCACCACATGGTTGGGCGACTGAATGATCCGCAGGTTGTTGTTGTACAGATAGTTTCCGATCGGCGGGCCCGACGTGCCGAGGATGATGCAGCGCTCGTTGAGGTTGCGTTCTTCGGGGTTGTCATAGCCGGTGCCAAGTCGCGGGCCATAGGGGCTGCCGCCCACGCCGCGCTTCATCGGCACCTGGCCGTTCGCCGGTTCGACGATCCACGATGTGCGCCACGTCCCCTTCACGTTGGCGTAGCTTGAACCCGGATCGATCCAGAATGCGTTGTAGCCGCGCCCGCCCTCAAGGTCCTTGCCATCGCCCAGACCATCGGACTGTTTCTGGTTGTCATCGGTCGCCTGACGGATGTTAGAGGGGTTGGCGGCGCGCGCCTTGTCGTTCTCCGCGTCCGTCATGACGAGGTTCGGCGTGCTGCTGGGACGACGCAGCGGGGTGTTGGAGGCGTTGGTCCACACGCCCTGCAGGTCTGGCTGGCCGATCTTGAGGCGCGGAACCTGATAGCCCGGCTCGACCATCGGCGCACTGATCGCGGCCTTGTCGACTTCGGGGCCCGTTGCGGGGGCTATCTGGGCGGAAGCGAAACCAGCGCCGCCAATGGACATGGCAAGTGCCAGGCCAGCAAGCGATGCACGCCGCGCGTTTTTCATGACGGTTCTCCCGAGTGGCCGGTGTGTCCCGGCTTGTAATTGATCTTACGGCGAGTGATGCCGAATCCCTGCCCCACCGGCAAGCGAGCGGAACGGCTGCAGGGCCGTTCTCGCGGTGAAGTTACCCCGTTTTGATGCCGCAGGACCGCACGCTGGCCGCCTCAGGGGCGACTTCCTCAGCTTTTGCCGTCAAGCACGGCCTGGACAAGGGCCACAGCCTCGGGCGAGTCCCACTCGGCCGGGACCGTCAGGCGGGCGACTTCCTTGCCGTCCTTGTCGTAGATCAGGGTCGCAGGCAGCGCGCCGGTTTCGGCTTCGGACTGCAGGACCAGTTCGCCATCGAAGAAGAACGGGAGGTCCGTACCCACCAGTTCGCGGAACTTTACGAGGGTCGAGTCCCGCGTCACGCCTTTGCCGAAGCCATAAGCGACGGGAACCACGGCCACATCCTTGCCTGCGAAAGCCTTCTGGAGGCGCGCCAGGCTGGGCATTTCCTTGACGCAGGGCCCGCACCATTCGGCCCAGATGTTGTAGACCAGCACCTTGCCCTTGAACTCCGCGAACGAGTGGCTGGCGCCTGCCTCGTCCACGAACGAGGAGGTCGGCGCGGCAAGGTCGATATCGACGTCCAGGCATTTTAGCGGCCCGGCGCGGTGGTCCGCGAGCGCGGAGGTCGTCGCCGGCGGCTGGTAGTCCTTGTGGCTGCAGGACAGGATCACGCCCGGTTCAGCGGCTGGCGGGACAGCCTCAGCCACTGGAGCCGGCGTTTCTGCCGGTTGGCAGGCAACCGCAAAGAGTGCGAGAAGCGCGGCGGAAAAGGCGGGTCTGAACGTCATGACGAAGAATCCCGAATCTAACACCATGTGGGGCGGCCGGTTCTCGGCCATGCCCGATCAGGTCATGGAGGCGATAAACGCGTCCATCGACGTGGACAAGCGCCTCGCCGAGCAGGACATCGCCGGATCGAAAGCCCATGCCGCCATGCTGGTGAAGGTCGGCGTCATCACGGCCGCCGACGAAGCGGCCATCCAGAACGGCCTCGACCAGGTGCTTTCTGAAATCCGCGAAGGAAAGTTCCAGTTTTCCAAGGCGCTGGAAGACATTCATCTGAATGTGGAATCCCGGCTCAAGGAAATCATCGGCGAACCTGCGGGCCGCCTGCACACCGCCAGGTCGCGCAATGATCAGGTTGCTGTCGATTTCCGCCTCTGGGTCAAATCCGCGTGTGAGACGCGCCGCGAGCAGATCAGCGCGCTGATGAAGGCGCTGCTGGCGCAGGCCGGGACGCACGCCGACACGGTGATGCCCGGCTTCACGCACCTGCAGACGGCGCAGCCGGTCACCTTTGGCCACCATCTGATGGCTTATGTGGAGATGTTCGACCGCGATCGCGGCCGCTTCGCCGACGCGATCGTGCGCATGAACGAATCTCCGCTGGGCGCGGCCGCGCTCGCTGGCACCGGCTTCCCCATCGATCGCCACATGACGGCGAAGGCGCTGGGCTTTGATCGTCCAATGGCGAATTCGCTCGATTGTGTATCGGCGCGCGACTTCGCGCTCGAAGCACTCGCTGCTGTTGCGATCTGCGCACAGCACCTCTCGCGCCTCGCCGAAGAGATCGTGATCTGGTCGTCGGCGCAGTTCGGCTTCGTGCGCATGTCGGATGCGTGGTCGACCGGCTCCAGCATCATGCCGCAGAAGCGCAACCCGGACGCGGCTGAACTCGTGCGCGCTAAGTCTGGACGCGCAATGGGCTCGCTGGTGCAACTGTTCACGATCATGAAGGGCCTGCCGCTCGCCTATTCGAAGGACATGCAGGACGACAAGCTGACAACATTCGAGGCGTTCGACTCCCTTGATCTCAGCCTGCAGGCGATGGCCGGAATGATCGCCACCATGACGCCGAACAAGGAGCGCATGCGCGCCTCGGCCTCGTCCGGCTTCTCGACCGCGACCGACCTTGCGGACTGGCTGGTGCGCGAACTCAACATCCCGTTCCGCGAAGCCCACCACATCACCGGCGCTGCCGTGAAAGCTGCCGAGACTGCAGGCATCGCCCTGCCCGATCTTCCGCTCGGCGTGCTGCAAAAGCTTGAGCCGCGCATCACGGACAAGGTGTTTGCGGTGCTGACCGTCGATGCCTCCGTCGCCAGTCGCCAGAGCTATGGCGGCACGGCTCCCACTCGCGTGCGCGAGCAGGTGGCGGCGTGGAAGGCGAAGGTAGGCTGACACCGTACAGTTTCGCTCGCGCATCCCCCGTGGGTAACGACCCACGCACGCAAGAGCGTCTCACGTGCAGTCTCATCATCCGGGAAGTTGACACACATCAAGCGCCTCTGGCGCTCAATGCCGTGTGCTCCATCCCGACAGGAGTTTCCCATGAGAGATGCGGCCGCACCAAAGCGATATCCCGACAGCGCCATTCTTCTGCACTGGCTTGTCCTGCTGCTGGTGATTTCGGCCTACGCCTGCATCCTCCTGCGCGTGAACTTCGAACGCGGCAGCGATGTTCGCGAAGGCCTCAAGACGTGGCACTTCATGCTGGGCCTCAGCGTACTTGCCGCCACCTTCCTGCGCACAGGCCTTCGTACGCTCGTGTGGAAGACACCGCCGATCACGCCTCCGCCGCCGCGCATGCTTCACCTGCTGTCGATCGTGGCCCACCTCGCGATCTATGCTTGGCTGATTGCGATGCCGTTTGCCGGTTGGGCTACTCTCAGCGCCGAGGGCGATGCGATCCCGTTCTGGGGCCTGAACCTGCCGCCGCTTACGGGCCCGGACAAGGCGTTGGCCGACCTGATCAAGGAATTGCACGAGACAGGAGGAACAGTCGGTTATTTCCTGTTGGGCCTGCACGCAGCCGCAGCTTTGTTCCACCACCACTTCATGAAAGACGACACCCTGCGCAGGATGCTGCCCCGCCGCGGACGGTAAGGCGCGTCTGGGGTATTTTCTCCGACTTGCGCCGCCCCTGATTGCTGGCGCATGATGTACGGCAGGGAGAACCGCGCTTGATTGCCGTGTTTCACATGACCCGTCTGTCCGGCCGCTGGCGCGCTGTCCGCTAGCGACTTCCGAGCGCCGTTGCTTATGCAGCCCGCTACAATTCTCTCATGTCAAAAATGGACAGACACTCATGTCATTCCTTATTCGTGCCTATGCGCCAGCCGACCTTCCGGCTCTCCACGCCGTTCGCACCGCCGCCTTCGCACCGGTGTTCGCATCCTTCCGCAACATTGTCGGGCCGGAGATCGCCGCACTCGGCCTTGCCACTGCCGAGCAGGAGCAGGCCGACCTGCTCGATGCCATCGCCCGGCCCGATAGCGGGCATGCGATCGCCGTCGCCACGACCGGCGACGCCCTCGCCGGCTTCGTCTCGTGGAAGCCGAACATCGCGCCCGGCATCGGCGAGATCACGCTGAACGCCGTTCACCCGGACCATGGCCGCAGGGGCATCGGCACAGCATTGCATGAGCACGCGCTCGCCGCACTCAAATCCGCGGGGATGCAGCTTGCCACTGTCGGCGCCGGCGGCGATCCCAGCCACGCGCCCGCGCGCCGCGCCTATGAAAAGGCCGGCTTCAGCACGCACTTGCCGTCGATCTATATGTATCGAAAACTCTAGAGCCGGGCGAGCAGCGGAAGGGCGCAGCGATGAAACTGACAGCTTCCCTCAGGGGGACACGAAGACATTCGTTCCGCTGCTCTGCCCTACCTGGCTCTGCGAGAACGTAGCCTCGCTGCGGGATTTGCTCGACGTGATGGATACGAAAGCGGCGGAGCATCCCGGCGCGAGCATGCTCGCCACGCTCGACGATGTCGGTCAGGCTTTCTACACGTCGAGCCACACCATTGACGCCAACGAGCTTGATCCGTCGGATGATGGCTCTGTTGACGCGCCGCCTCTGCCGGATTTCGCTGCACGGCGGGAACGCCTTCTGCAGGCGGCGGCAGACGTTACGCGAGCTATGCGCGAAAGTTGGTGACGACGTGAGAGGTTGAAGCGGCGTATCGTGGTGGTGTTCAACGCCTCCACTTTTCCATTGAAGGAATGATACGCCGTGTTGAAAGATAATGTAGTCGCG
>Ga0105048_10006416_pt1 | contig 18973 bp, 19 predicted proteins | sample MAT05_FD_78382 | JGI IMG/M metagenome (GOLD analysis project Ga0105048, IMG submission 78382) | Freshwater microbial communities from Lake Fryxell liftoff mats and glacier meltwater in Antarctica - MAT-05 | ecosystem: Environmental > Aquatic > Freshwater > Ice > Liftoff microbial mat | place... | reverse complement strand
TCGCCGCCGGGCCGTCCCAAGGCGATCGCCCCCTGGGGGGAGCGGCGCGCAGCGCCGTTCGGGGGGAACCTTCATGATCGCCGACACCGCCCTGCCAGCGCCTAACCAGTTCGCCTTGATGCGGCAACGCCGGTTCGCGCCGTTCTTCTGGACCCAGTTCCTCGGCGCGGGCAACGACAACATCTACAAGAACGCGCTGGTGATCTTCGTGGCCTTCCACGCGGTCGGCATGTCGTCGCTCGATACCAACACACTGGTCAACCTGGCCGCCGGCATCTTCATCCTGCCGTTCGTGCTGTTCTCCGCCACGGCGGGCCAGCTTGCCGACAAGTACGACAAGGCGCTCCTCATCCGCTGGATCAAGCTGCTCGAAATCGCGATCATGCTGATCGGCCTCGCCGGATTCTGGCAGCGCAACCTCACGTTGCTGTTCGTGGCGCTGGGACTGATGGGCATGCACTCCACGCTGTTCGGTCCCGTCAAGTACGCGATCCTGCCGCAGACGCTTCAACCGCGGGAACTGATCGGCGGCAACGGACTCGTGGAAATGGGCACGTTCGTCGCGATCCTTCTGGGTACCATTCTCGGCGGCCTGCTGGTGGCGGTGCAGCCCAATGGCCCGGTGATGGCCGGTACAGCCGCGGTCATTGTGGCGGTGGCGGGGTGGGTGATCAGCCGTGCGATTCCGCCCACGCCGGCCGTGGCACCAGACCTCAAGATCAACTGGAATCCGGTCACCGAATCGTGGCAGAACCTGCGCTTCGCCTATGGCAATCGCGTGGTCTGGCTGTCGATGCTCGGCATCTCGTGGTTCTGGTTCTACGGCGCCACCTTCCTGACGCAATTCCCCAACTTCGCAAAGGACATCCTGGGGGGCGACGAACACGTCGTGACGTTGCTGCTCGCGTTGTTCTCCGTCGGTATCGGCACCGGGTCGCTGCTGTGCGAGCGGTTGTCGGGACACAAGGTGGAATTGGGCCTCGTGCCATTTGGCTCGATCGGCCTCACCGTATTTGCGGTGGACCTATGGCTGGCCACGCGCGGCATGCACGCCACCGGTGTCACCGGCGTCGGTGCGTTTCTGGTGGCACCCGGCCACTGGCGCGTCGTGGCTGACCTGGTGTTGATTGGATTGTTCGCGGGGTTCTACATCGTGCCGCTGTATGCGCTGATCCAGGAGCGCTCGGCGGCCTCGCACCGGTCGCGGATCATCGCAGCCAACAACATTCTGAACGCATTATTCATGGTGGCTTCGGCCGGCGTGGCCATTGCACTGCTGGGTGCGGGCGTATCGATCCCCGGGCTCTTCCTCGTCACCGGCATCCTGAACGCGGTCGTCGCGATCTACATTTACACGCTGGTGCCCGAATTCCTGATGCGCTTCCTGGCGTGGCTCTTGATCCACACCGTCTATCGCGTGACGGAGGAGGGCCTCGACAACGTGCCGGAGACCGGACCATGCATCGTCGTCTGCAACCACGTGAGTTACGTGGATGCCCTCGTGATCGCGGCATCGGTGCGACGGCCGATGCGCTTCATCATGGATCACCGCATCTTCCAGGTGCCCGTACTCAACTGGCTGTTCCGCACGTTGCGCGCCATTCCCGTGGCGTCAGTCAAGGAAGATCCCGCGCTGAAGGAATCGGCCTTCAAGACCGCGGCGGATGCACTTCGCAACGGCGAGATCGTCGCCATCTTTCCGGAAGGGCGCCTGACCGAGGACGGCGAGATGGGCCAGTTCCGCGCGGGTATCGAGCGAATGCTGGCCGACACGCCCGTGCCGGTGGTGCCGATGGCCCTGCGGGGGTTGTGGGGCAGCTTCTTCAGCCGTTCGCATCATGGCCGCGCGATGCAGCGCTTGCGCGGCATCTTCTCGCGCATTGCCATCGTGGTCGGGCCACCGGTGCTGCCCGCCGAAGCCACACCGGATGCGCTGCATGCACGCGTGCTGGCGATGCGCGGGCCTCGCCGCTGAACACGCCGCCATTCCACTCACGGACCGACGTCAGGACACCTTCATGCTCATCGCTATCGGCATCGTCGCCGGACTGATCCTGGGTGCCGCAGCCGCGGGCTTCCAGGGTGCCCTCGCCGGGGGCTTCACCGGCCTCATCGTCGCACTCGCGTTGCGCTCGCGGCAACAATTGAAGGCCCGCGAGTCCCGCGTGTTCGACATGCAGGACAGCGCACCGGTGGATGTCGCGACCGGCGTCGCAGGGGACTCGGTCCGTATCGCGCCTGCCGCGCTACCGGCGGCGGTCATGGCCCGGCCGACATCGTTGACCGTGTCCGAACGTCTCGTGGCGATCGAGGCACGTCTTGCGCGCATCGAGACGCGGCTTGCATCAACATCGCCTCTACCGAGCGCGGAATCTTCGGCACTGCGCCAGCAGGTCGACGTTCTGGCGGCAGACATGGCCTCAGAGCAGCCGGTCGCGACGAGCCTGCCTGCTTACGTGCCCGCGGCGGCGATGCCGGACCCCGCAAGTTTGCGCACGGAAGACATCGCCGCCGCCGCACCCGCCGGGTTCGAGCGCACGCCGGATGGCACCTATGCGCCTGCATCGCCTTCTGCTGCAGCGCCGCGCGCGGCTGCCGCAGCGTCGTCACGCACGGCCAGCGTTCCGCCGGTCCCGCCCGCCGGCAATCCCGTCTGGGCATGGATCACCGGCGGCAATCTGCTGACGCGCGTCGGCGTGCTCATCCTGTTCTTCGGCGTGGCGTTCCTGCTGCGCTACTTCGCTGAGCTGGTCACGATTCCCATCGAGGTCAAGCTGGCCGGCGTCGCGGTAGTGGGCATCGGCCTCACGTTCCTCGGCCTGTGGCTGGCGCGTACGCGCCCCGGCTACGGCATCTCGCTGGCGGGTGCCGGCGCGGGCATCCTGTACCTCACCACCTACGCCGCGCTGCGGCTCTACGCGGTATTGCCGCCGACAGTGGCGCTGGCGCTGTTCGTCGCCATCGCGCTGTTGACGGTGTGGCTCGCGATGCGCACCGACGCGCAGCCACTGGCCGGTCTGGCGATCGCCGGCGGATTCCTGGCGCCGTTCCTCGTGGCCTCGTCCGCGCCATCGCCGTTGCTGCTCTTCAGCTACTTCGCGGTGCTGAACGGCGCGATCTTCGTGCTGGCGTGGTTCAAGGCGTGGCGCGCGCTCAACGTGCTGGGCTTCATCTTCACGTTCATGCTCGGCCTCTTCTGGGGCCATCGCTACTACCAGCCGCAGTACTTCGCCACGGTGCAGCCCTTCCTGCTGCTGTTCTTCGTGTTCTATGTCGCCATAGCTGTGTTGTATGCGGCGCGCTCGCCGCTGCGCACGCGCGCGCCGGTGGATGGACTGCTGGTGTTCGGCGTGCCGCTGATCGGCTTCGCGCTGCAGATGGGCCTGGTACGCGATCACCGCTATGGCGCCGCGATCAGCGCGGTGGTGCTGGCCGTGGTGTACGGCGTGCTGTCCGCGGGCCTGTGGCGGCGGCGCGAACCAGGACTGTCGTTGCTCGCGCGCGCCTTCGTGGTGCTCGCGATCATCTTCGCGACGGTGGCCATTCCGAACGCGGTGGACGCGCGCTGGACCTCAGCCTGGTGGGCGCTGGAGGCGGCGGGCCTCTACTGGATCGGCTGCCGGCAACGGCAGCCGCTGACCCGAGCATTTGCGCTGTTGCTGCAATTGGGTGCTGCCGTCGCGTTCGGCAGCGACCTCTGGCGCGAATCCGATCGCATGTTCCTGAACGCGAATTTCCTGGGTGCCGCACTGATTGCGGTCGCGGCGGTGGCCACCGCGTGGCTCACCGATCGACATCGCGAACAAGTGTCGGCGTTCGAGCGCGGGCTGGTGCCGTTCCTGCTGCTCTGGGGGCTCATGTGGTGGTATGGCGCTGCGGCGCGCGAGTTCGTGTCCGAGCTGCCTGCGCGCGCGGCACCCAATGCGATGCTGGCCTTTGTCACCGGCACCGTGGCATTGGCGTTGCTGGTGCACCGCTGGTGGCGGTGGCCGCGGCTCGCCGCGTTTGGCATTGCGTTGCTGCCCGCGATGGTGCTGGTGGGCTTCCTCGACTGGGACCGCATGCACACGACATTGCGCGCATGGGGTTTCATCGTGTGGCCGCTCGCGTGGATCGTGCACTGGTGGGCGTTGTACGCAGCGGATGGGTGGCGCGCGGACCGCGCGCCGGAGGATAGGCCGCCGGGGAAGGTCGCCGTCTGGCAGAAACACGCCCACACGGCATCGGCGCTCGCGCTGATCGCGTGGATTTCGTGGGAGGCCAGCGAATGGGTCGGCCACTGGTTCGATGACGGAACGGTATGGATGGCCTGTGCCGCGGCATGGCCTGCCATCGCCTACCTCGCGTTGGCGCCACGCTGCCCGGCGTGGTCCGGTTGGCCGTGGCGCGCGCATACCGACGCGTATGCGATCAGTGCCGCCACCGCGATCGCCGCATTCCTGGCGGTGTGGTTCGTGCTAGTCAATGTGGTGTCACCCGGCAGTGCCGCGCCGCTGCCCTATGTACCGCTCGCCAATCCGCTCGACTTCACGCTGATCGCGGCGCTGGTGGTGCTGTTTGCGTGGACGCGCGCCACCAACATACTCGACGAGACGGATGCGTGGCGGTTGCTGGGCGTGGCCGTGTTCGTGCTGGTCAACGCGATCGTGTTCCGCACCGTGCATCAGTGGCTGGACGTGCCGTGGCGCTGGAGCGCGCTCCTGCGTTCGACGGAGTTACAGGCGGCGCTGACGCTGATGTGGACCACGACGGCGCTGCCGTTGATGGTCATCGCCAACAAGCGCGCGATCCGACCGCTGTGGATGGTCGGCGCAGTGCTTCTGGCCGTCGTCGTCGGTAAGCTGTTCCTGCTTGACCTCGCGGCATTGTCGGGGCTGTCTCGTGTCGTGGCGTTCCTTGGCGTGGGCGTGCTGCTGCTGATCATCGGGTACCTGGCGCCGCTGCCGCCGGCGACGCGGCGCAATCCCGCGTAGCGTGGCCTCGGGCGTGGCCACGCTGCATGCTAGACTCGTTCGCGCTTTCGTCACGTAGGCAACGTCATGTCGGGTAATACGCTGGGCACGCTGTTCTGTGTCACCTCGTTCGGCGAGTCGCATGGTCCCGCCATCGGCTGCGTCGTCGACGGATGCCCGCCGGGCCTGCCGCTGACCGAAGCCGACATTCAGCATGAGCTCGACCGCCGGCGCCCCGGGACGTCGCGCCATGTGACCCAGCGCCGCGAACCTGATACGGTCGAGATCCTCTCTGGCGTATTCGAGGGCACGACCACCGGCACCCCGATTGCGCTGCTGATTCGCAACGAGGACCAACGCAGCAAGGATTACGCGAACATCGCCGACACGTTCCGGCCCGGACACGCCGACTACACGTACTGGCAGAAATACGGCATCCGCGATTATCGCGGCGGTGGGCGCCAGTCGGCGCGTGAGACTGCGGTGCGCGTGGCGGCGGGCGCCATTGCCCGCAAGTGGTTGCAGGCGCGCTACGGGGTCGAGATTCGCGGCCACCTGACGCAGCTCGGCCCCAATGTCGTGCCGTTCGAGGGTTGGGAACACGTCGACGCGAATCCGTTCTTCGTGGCCAACGCGACGCTGGTACCGGAACTCGAATCGTTCATGGATCGGCTGCGCAAGTCCGGCGACTCGGTGGGCGCGCGGATAGAAGTCGTGGCCTCCGGCGTACCGGTGGGATGGGGCGAGCCGGTCTACGGCAAGCTCGACGCCGACCTTGCGGGTGCGTTGATGGGCATCAATGCGGTCAAGGGTGTGGAAATCGGCGCGGGCTTCGCGGCGGTGGCACAGCGCGGCACCGAGCATTCTGACGAAATGACGCCGCAGGGCTACCTGTCCAATCACGCGGGCGGCATCCTGGGGGGCATCTCCAGCGGGCAGGACGTGCGGGTGGCCATTGCTGTCAAACCGACGTCGTCCATCCGGCTCGATCGGAATTCGATCGACAAAGAGGGCAACGCGGTGATCGTCAACACGCACGGGCGGCATGATCCGTGTGTCGGGATTCGCGCCACGCCCATTGCCGAGGCAATGGTCGCGCTGGTGCTGATGGACCACGCGCTGCGGCATCGGGCGCAGAACGCGGATGTCGTCGTGACCACACCACGCATCACCGCGCAGGCGCCGGCCAGCGTGGCGGGGCAAGTGAAGCGCAGCGCTACGGTCGACGATCCCGATCCGGATGAGGCGTAAACCCCGGCTACAGCGTTTCGGGGTTCACCTGCGCGATCACGGCGTCGGCGCTGTCGTGTGCAAACGTGATCGACACGGTGTCGTCCTTGGCCAACAGCGCAGCGCGTTGCACGACGCGGCCCTGCGCATCGCGCACCAGCGCATAGCCGCGATCGAGGACACCTTGCGGATTGAGGTGCGCCAGGTTCTGATCCAGTGCCGCAACGCGATCGCGCGCCCGCGCGATGCGCAACCGCGCGAGGCGCGACCACGCTGCCAGCAACACCTGCAATCGTGCGTGCGCAGGAATGGGCGCGCGCAGCTCGCGCCATAGCCGCGCCTTCAAGCTGCGCGTCTGCGCGGTGCGCGCCAGCGCATCCACCTGCCACGCGCGCTGCAGACGGCGGGCCAGCGTCACGGTGCGCTCGCGCTGTGCCGCGATCCGTTGCGCCGGATGAACGAGGCGCCGCGTTGCCTGGTCGAGTCGCTGCGCGCGTGCCTCCTGTCCTTGCCGCACGGCGCGCGCCAGGCGCGCCGCCAGCGCCGCAACCTGGGCCGCCACCGCGGCGCGATCCGGCACCACCAGCGTCGCGGCGGCTGTGGGTGTCGGCGCGCGCACGTCGGCGACGAAATCGCTGATCGTGAAATCGGTTTCGTGGCCCACGCCGGAGATTGTGGGCAGTCGCGACGCGTAGAGCGCCTTGGCCACGACTTCCTCGTTGAACGACCAGAGATCCTCGATCGATCCACCGCCGCGCCCGACGATCAGCACGTCCACTTCGGCCCGAGCATTCGCGGTGGCGATGGCGGCGGCGATCTCGCTGGCGGCGCCGGTGCCCTGCACTGCAGTGGGATAGAGGATCACGCGCACGTGCGGCCATCGGCGTGCGAGCGTGGTCAGGATGTCGCGCAAGGCGGCGGCGCGCGGCGACGTGACAATGCCCACCGCACGCGGCCACGCGGGCAGTGGCCGCTTCCGTTCCGCGGCAAACCAGCCGGCCGCTTCGAGCTTGGCCTTCAGCCGCTCGAACTGTTCATACAACGCGCCCACGCCGGCCAGCCGGATCGTGTCGGCGTTCAACTGAAATTCGCCGCGGGCCTCGTAGATGGAGGGCGTGGCGCGTACCTCGACGGCCAGGCCATCGCGCAGCGGGAAACCGACGAACTGCGCCTTCTGCCGGAACATCACGCAGCGCACCTGCGCCTGCGCATCTTTCAGGTTGAAATAGCAATGGCCGGAGGCAGCCCGCATGAAATTGGAGATCTCCCCACTGACCCACACCAGTCCCAGGTGCCTTTCGATGAGCAATCGCGCCGAGGAAACGAGCAACGACACCGGCATCACGGCCGGGGAACCGGAGGAGATTTCAGTGGGCATGGGGCGGTTGTGTAGCGGGTATCACCGCCGGGATCAGGATCGACAATGGCGGCGCAACATGGCAATTGTCCTGGACAAACAAAACGCGCATCGATGTCACGTCAACGTCATCATCACGATTTCGGGGCTGGATTTTTCGCCTTTTCGCGCCTACGTGACAACCGGCAAGGGCCTGAAATCGTTAGAGAAAAAGGAGGCGTGATTTTGGGCATCGCAACCTTTTTCCGTGCCGGGGCGCTACTTAGCGAAGAAATTTACAAGATATGCACACTTCTATCCACAGTAATTGTGGAAAACGTCCGTGGCGACGATCGGCAGACTGCCCGCAAAGCCTTGCCAGACGTGGTGTTCCGGGGTGTTCCCCCGGCGCGCGACGCAGACCGCCGATGACGGGCATCCCGGTGCCGGTTAGAATGGCTCTTCGAAGACTATTGTTCATGAACAAAACACGATGAGTGTTGCGTTGCATCAAGTGTCAAATGCGCCTGCCGCGGCGGCAGGCAAGACGGCGCACGCGTCCGCGGCAACGCCGGCACCTGCGGCCAACTTCCTGCGGACAATCATCAGCGATGATCACCGCTCCGGCAAGTACGACGGACGTGTGGTCACGCGCTTTCCGCCCGAGCCCAACGGCTATCTGCATTTCGGCCATGCCAAGTCGATCATCCTCAACTTCGGGTTGGCCGCCGAGAATGACGGCACCTGCCACCTGCGCTACGACGACACCAATCCGCTGAAGGAGGACGTCGAGTTCGAGGATTCGATCGCCGACGCGGTGCGCTGGCTGGGCTACGACTGGGGCGGCCATCGCTATCACGCGTCGGATTACTACGCTGATCTCTATCGCTTTGCCGAATGGTTCGTCGAGCAGGACTTGGCGTACGTCGACAGCCAATCGCCCGAGGCCATGCGCGCCACGCGCGGCACGTTGACGCAACCCGGACGCGACGGCCCTTATCGCAATCGATCCGTCGCCGAGAACCTCGACCTGCTGCGCCGGATGAAGGCAGGCGAGTTTCCGGATGGCACCCATGTGCTGCGCCTGAAGATCGACATGGCCTCCGCGAACATGAATTTGCGCGACCCGGCCATCTACCGCATCCGCCATGCGCGGCATCACCGCACCGGTGACGCATGGTGTATTTATCCGCTCTACGATTACACGCATTGCATCTCCGATGCGCTCGAACGCATCACGCATTCGATCTGCACGCTCGAGTTCCAGGATCATCGCCCGCTCTATGACTGGGTGATCGGCAAGCTGGCCGAAGGCGGGCTGCTCGAGCGGCCGCTGCCGCAGCAATATGAGTTTGCGCGCCTCAATCTCACCTATGTCGTGCTGTCGAAGCGCCGGCTGATCGATCTGGTGACGGGCGGGCATGTCGATGGCTGGGACGATCCGCGGATGCCCACGCTGGTCGGTGCGCGCCGCCGCGGCTTCACACCGGAGGGGTTCAGATTGCTCGCCGAGCGCACCGGTGTGTCGAAGTCCGATTCGTGGATCGACATGAGCGTCCTCGAGGACTGCATGCGGGACGATCTCAACGAGAGCGCGCCGCGCCGCATTGCCGTGCTCGATCCCGTCAAGCTCGTGATCGACAATTTTCCGGTGGCCGCCAGCGAGGACTGCTTCGCGCCCAATCATCCGCAACAGCCCGATCTCGGCAAGCGGGCGCTGCCACTGACGCGTGAACTATGGATCGAGCGCGACGATTACGCAGAGAATCCGCCCAAGGGCTATTTCCGGCTTTCACCGGGCGCCGAGGTGCGGTTGCGCTACGGCTACATCATCCGCTGCACCGGGGCCGACAAGGATACGGACGGCAATGTCACCGTCGTCCATTGCACGTACGACCCGGATACCCGCAGCGGCACGCCCGGCGCCGACGCGCGCAAGGTGAAGGGCAACGTCCACTGGCTGTCGGCCGCGCACGCCGTGCCGGCCGAAGTACGGATCTACGATCGACTGTTTCGCGTGCCGTTTCCCGGAGCGCGCAATCCGTGGGGTGCCCGCGGCGACGCCGTGGCGGCGGAAGCGCCCGTGGCGCCCGAAGCGCATCTGGTGGTTGCCGGTGACGACGAGCCCCTGGCCGAGGTTGCCGAGCGCAACTATCTCGACGACCTGAACCCGGAGTCGAAACGCGTGTTGCGGTCATGGGTCGAGCCGGCATTGGGTACCGCGGCAGCCGAGGCCCGCTATCAGTTCGAACGCCACGGCTACTTTGTCGCCGACCTGATCGACCACGTGCCCGGCCGCGCTGTCTTCAATCGCGCGGTGACACTGCGCGACTCGTGGTCGAAGGCCACCGCCGGTTGAACCTGTCCGCCGCCGCGCCGTCGCGCGGCCCCTTGTATCGGTTCCGGCCACCCCCATTGTTGTTTCACGCATCAGTCCTTTCGCGCGCGCGCGCCGCGCGCGTTAAGATGTCGCCGCACTTCCCACTACGAGGCCGCAGATGAAACGAATCCTGCTGTTTGTTGCGACCAACATCGCGGTGATGGTCGTCCTGTCCATCGTTATCAAGCTCTTCGGGCTCGACCGCATGGCCGGTGCTGGCTACGGCGGTCTCCTCCTGATGTCCGCCGTGGTGGGCTTCGCCGGCGCCATCATTTCGTTGCTGATGTCGAAGTGGATGGCCAAACGCTCCACTGGCGCCCACGTGATCGAGCAACCGGCCAACGAAACGGAGGCGTGGCTCGTCGAGACCGTGCGCAAGCTCGCCACCGCCGCAGGTATCGGCATGCCGGAGGTGGCGGTATACGAAGGTGAGCCCAACGCCTTTGCGACGGGTGCTTTCCGCAACTCGGCGCTGGTGGCGGTTTCCACCGGACTCCTGCAGTCGATGAACAAGGAAGAGGTCGAGGCCGTCCTTGCCCACGAGGTCGCCCACATCGCCAACGGCGACATGGTGACGATGACGCTGGTGCAAGGCGTGGTCAACACGTTCGTGTTCTTCCTGGCGCGTGTGATTGGCTCGATTGTCGATCGCGCCGTATTCAAAAGTGAACGCGGCAACGGTCCGGGCTACTTCATCACGGTGCTCGTGCTGCAGGTGGTGCTGGGTGTGCTCGCCCAGATCATCGTCGCGTGGTTTTCGCGGCACCGCGAGTTCCGTGCCGACGCGGGCTCGGCGCAGTACCTTGGCTCTCCTGTGCCGATGGTCAACGCGTTGCGTCGCCTGGGAGGGGTTGAGCCAGGCGCGTTGCCCGAGGCCATCAAGGCCTTCGGCATCACTGACAAGGCCGGTTTCATGGCGCTCTTCTCCACCCATCCGCCGATCGAAGTGCGTATCGCCGCGCTGCAGTCGAACCGTTAGGCGCCCATGCAGTTCAAGATCGAGGTGCAGGACGACAAGGGTATCTGGAGCGATGTCTTCGGCGACGATGGCAAACTGCTGACGTTCGGCGACGAGGCCGCGGCGCGCGCGGCGCTGGCGCAGCGCTATCCGATCCTCGTGCAGATGGAGCAATTCGCGGGCGGCAAGCGCACCCGCGTCATTCGCATCCTTGAGGACGAGGATGACTCGCCGAAGCCGAAGTCCGGCAAGACCTGAGGCCGCCGCACCACCCGTTGCGGCGGGCGACGGGTGCATCCAACCGACCTTTGCAAGTGATTCGGCCGGCTCGCGCGTTACCGCGGGGCCGGCCGAGACTCGCTCCGTGGGCAACGCGCATGACGCGCTGCCCGCGGCGAAAGTTGCTTACTTCAAATGATTGGATACCAGCTTGGTCATTTCGAACATCGAGACCTTGCCTTTGCCACCGAACACGGCCTTCAGTTTTTCGTCGGCATTGATGAGCCGACGATTGACCGCGTCCTGCAGTTTGTTCTTCTTGATGTAGTCCCAAATCTTCTTGGTGACTTCAGTGCGCGGCATCGGCGAGTTGCCAACGACCGCTGCCAGCACTGCCGATGGCGTCATCGGCTTCATGAACGCTGCGTTGGGCTTGCGCTTGGCGGCAGCGGGCTTCTTTGCGTCGGGTTTCTTTGTCGCCGGTGCTGCTGCTTTCTTGGCGGGCGCGGCTTTCTTTGCAGCGGGTTTTTTGGCGGCCGGTTTTTTCGCCGCAGGCTTCTTCGCGGCGGTCTTCTTGGCGGCGGGCTTCTTCGCAGCTTTCTTGGCAGTAGCCATAAGTCTCCTTCCTATCGTTTAGTGCGAGCGGACAATGCCGATCGTTCTGAAGCAGGCCCTCCTGTCTCGGGTTACCACTCCATCGGCGCCGACTATACCGCATTTTCCCTGCAAGGGAAGGGCATCCCATAGGGAAGGCGCCCGGTGTCGCGATCAGTGTTGCGCGGCGCGCACGCGGCTTCCCAGCAGCGACTAGGGCCGGCCCAGCCACTGGATGAAGCCTTGCAGCACGAACGCGTTGGCAATGTCGACGAAAAACGCACCGACCAGCGGCACCACGAGAAAGGATCGCGGCGAAGCGCCATGCGCCTTGGTGATGGCGGTCATGATCGCGATGGCGGTGGGAGTGGCGCCCAGCGCCAGACCGAAAGGGCCCCCGGTCATTGCCGCAGCGTCGTTGCTGCGGCCAAGCAACCGGTCCGCGACCAGCGACAGCAGCGCCCATAGCCCGAGGCCGCGATGGCGATCGCGATCACCAGCAGGCACTTCAACACGCCATCGGCATCGATCCGCAGCTCCTTCTCCTGCGCGAAGGGCATGCCCACCGACAATGCCGCCACGTCGCTGGCGTCGAGGCGGTGGCGCTTGATCAGCCGCTCGTCCAGCGGGCCGCCGAGCACGCCACCCGCGATGAGGCCGATGGTGGCGGCGGCCGCACCCAGCGCGGGCGCCGCCGGGTAGTTGAAGCGCTCCGCGATGATGGGTGCCCACGCCAGCACCGTTCCATGCCCGCCCGACAGCGAAGCCGAGCCCGCCAGCAACCCGGTGGCCGGTGGCAGTCCGAGCAGCGCCTTCAACCCGACACCGATGGTGTTCTGCAGCACGAGGTTGACCACGGCGACAAGGGTCAGCCCGACCAGCGTGATCCATCGAGCGACATGGCGATGAAGTTGGCCTGGACGGGGCGTCGAGTGTAGCGCGCGGTTTTGGGTTGGCGCATGCTTGGTGCCTTGTCCGGTGGCAACAACCGGCCACCCGCGCGAGAATGTGTCGTCCCTGGGTTCATTCCACGTTGACCGCTGCACGACGCCGATGCCGACCACCTGCCCATCCGCCGCCCTGCGTGCCACGACTATCCTGCTGCTGGCCGCGGCATTCGCGCTGCCGGCGCGCGCGCTGACGCTGCTCACCGAGGAAAACCCGCCGTTCAACTACTCCGAGAACGGCAAGCTCACCGGGCTCGTGGCCGAGCTGGTGCTGGAGACGATGAAGCGCGCCAACGTGCCGTTCACCGTGGAGGTGTTGCCGTGGACGCGTGCGTACATGCGCACGCAGGCGGAGAAGGACACCTGCCTCTTCGCCACCGCTCGACTTGAGAACCGCGAGAAGCTGTTCACGTGGGTGGGGCCCTTCGCCAGCAACCTCTGGGGCGTCTACGGGCGCGGGGACTTTGCCGGCAGCGTGCGGCTGCTCGTCGACCTGAAGCCCTTTCGCATCGGCGGTGTGGTCAATGATGCCAAGGTCGAGTACCTGAAAGAAAACGGAATCACCAACATCAGGCAAGCGCTGGAGGACCGGGCCAATCCGCCACGGCTCTTCCTGCCGGCGGAGGATCCCAACCGCATCGATCTGTGGGTGACGGGCTTTTTCGGCGCCCGCGACGTCGCGAAGGCCGCCAAGGTTTCCGACATCAAGTTGGTCTTCGTCGTGCGCGACATTCCGCTCTATCTCGCGTGCAGCCCGCAGACGTCGCCGGCGGCGCTGAAGGCGCTGAACGAGGCGCTGGAGAAGGTGCGTGCCGACGGGTTGCCGGCCAAGCTTGCGGCGGCCTATGAGAAGAAATTCGCCCGATAGCCCGGTGCGCTGGCCAACGAGCATCGTCGCGATGCCGACCGCGAAGCCGAACTGGCATGTCCTGTCCCATCCATGCGAGCGCCGGGCAGCGACGGCAACGGCCCGCCGCCAACGGAGTAGAATCGAGTGTGCGATGCTGGTCGCCCCATTCTTGGCGGTGCGTCGCACTCCCGCATGAACGACACCAACGTTTCCTTAGCCGACCTCCGCACCGACTACAAGCGTGCCGCGCTCGACGAGCGCGACGTGGATCGCGACCCGTTCGTGCAGTTCAGGCACTGGTTCGACGCCGCCGTGGCGGCGAAGGTGCCCGAACCCAATGCGATGACGCTGGCCACCGTCGATGCCGACGGCAAACCTGCTGCACGCATCGTGCTGCTGAAGGATGCCGACGCGCAAGGCTTCACGTTCTTCACCAACTACCAGAGCCGCAAGGGTCGCGAGCTGGCGGCGCGTCCGGCGGCGGCGCTGCTCTTCTTCTGGCCCGAGCTCGAGCGGCAGGTCCGCATCGAGGGCGCCATCACCAAGGTCGAACCCACGATCGCCGACGACTATTTCGCCAAGCGCCCGCGGCTGTCACGCATCGGGGCGTGGGCCTCGCCACAGAGCGAGGCCCTGCCCGATCGCGAGGCGCTCGAATCGCGCTTCGCGGATGCGGAGCAACGCTTTCCCGGCGACGTGGTCGCGCGGCCTCCGCACTGGGGCGGCTACCGGCTGACGCCGGACAGCTTCGAGTTCTGGCAGGGCCGGCGGTCGCGGTTGCACGACCGCATCGTGTTCGCGCGGGACGGCGCGGGATGGTGCATCGGGCGCCTGGCCCCGTGAGGGATCGTCGGCGCCAGGGCACGACTTGAACAGGCTGTTGCGCGGCGCCAACCCGACACTGGTCGCGCTGATTGCGTTGGCGATTGCCAATCACGTCGTCATGGCGGGCAACCGCGTGGCGGTGTCGCTGTATGCGTTGCATCTTGGCGTCTCCACCGCGGTCGTGGGTGTGCTGCTGGCGCTGTATGCGTTCCTGCCGATGCTGTGCGCCGTGGCGGCCGGGCGGTTTTCTGATCGCATCGGCGTGCGCCGGCCGATGGTCCTGGGTTCGTTGGCGCTGGCTGTTGGCGCATTGCTGCCCGCGCTGATGCCGGGCTTGCCAGCGCTCTTCGCCAGCGCCACGATCGTCGGGGTTTCGTTCATGCTGTTCCAGGTGGCGACTCAGAACGCCACCGGCGAAATGGGCAGCCCGACGGAGCGTGCACACAACTTCAGCCTGCTGGCACTGGGCTATTCGGTGTCCGGATTCCTGGGGCCGCTCATCACCGGGTTTACGATCGACCATGGCAGCTTCACGCTGGCCTTCGCGGTCCTGGCGTTGATTCCACTGGTACCTGCCGCCATCCTCGGCAGCGGGCAGCTTGCGTTGCCCGGCCCCCACGCGGCGCGGGTCAACATGCCCGTGGGCGGCGCGCTGGAATTGCTGATGCATCGCAAGTTGCGGCGCGTGTTCTTCGTCAACGTGCTGATGGCGATGGGCTGGGACCTGCACACGATCGTGATCCCGATCTATGGTGCAAGCCTCGGGCTCTCAGCATCGCAGATCGGGATGATCCTGGCCGCGTTCGCGGCCGCCACGTTCATCGTCCGCTTCTCGATGCGCTGGATCGTGCGGCGCTTCACCGAGCACCAGGTGCTGACGATCGCGATGATGATGGCGGGCGTCGTCTACCTCGTGTTTCCGTTCTCGACCACCGCCGGGACGCTGACGGCATTGTCGTTCGCGCTGGGCCTGGCCCTCGGGATGAGCCAGCCGATGGTGATGTCGCTGCTGCACAGCCATGCGCCGCCGGGACGGATGGGCGAAGCGGCCGGCGTGCGAATGTCGCTGGTGCAGTCAATGGCGGTGGCGGTGCCGCTGACCTTCGGCGCGCTCGGCGCCACCGTGGGGCTCACCCCGGTGTTCTGGTCGGTGGGCCTGTGCCTCGCGACCGGCGGGTGGCTCACCAAGCGCAGCCGCTGACCGGCATCAGGCCCGGCGCTTCGTGACGGGGCGGTCTGCGATAATCGCGCGCCCTGTCCTCACCCTTTAGGCAACCTTGATCGGCCCCATCACCTTCATTCGCAGCGTCCGGGGATGCCTGCACAACGTCGGGTGGGCGCGCACCGCCGGCAGCCTGTCGTTCACGACGTTGCTCGGCCTCGTGCCGCTCGCCACCGTTGCGTTTGCCTTCGTCGCGCAGTTTCCGGTATTCCAGGATTTCCTGCGCGTGCTGGAGTCTTTCCTGCTGCGCTACATGCTGCCGGAAAGTGCATCAGCGGTCGTGCATCGGTACGTCCTTGGCCTCGCGTCGGAAGCTGCCTCGGTCAAGGGCCTCTGGATCGTGTTCGTGATCATCACCACGACGCTGCTGGTGGCCACCGTCGAGGACGAGATCAACGTGATCTGGGGCATTCGGAAGAAGCGGCCGGCACTCCGGCGGGTGTTGGTCTACGTGGTCGGGATGACGGCGGGTCCGGCGCTCGTGGGTGCCGCGATCACCTTCATCATGTGGGGGCTGCAGCACACCGTCGTCGCGGCGCCACTGAAGGACAAGACGATCAACGCGATCCTTGCGCCGGTGCCGTTCCTGCTCACCGTGGCCGGTTTCACGGCGCTCTATGCGCTGGCGCCGGCGCGAAAGGTGCCGTTGCAGTGGGCGCTGGTCAGTGGCGTCGTCGCGGCGGCAGCCCTCGAAGTGGCGAAAGAGGGCTTTGGCTGGTACGTGGACAACGTGGCCGGCTACGAGTTGATGTACGGCGCGCTGGCGGCGTTTCCAGTGTTCCTGCTGTGGATCTTCCTGTTCTGGATGATCGTGCTGGCAGGGGCGGCCATCACCGCCGCGTTGACGGAGACCGGCACGGGCAGGCGCGGGTAACACGGGGCCGCGGGCGGGGTTTGGCGTTACCGGTTTACAATGGCCGGGATTATTCGCTGAGGAGTTTGTTCACGTGTGGTCCATCATTCTGGCAGCCGGCTGGCCGATCTGGCCGCTGATCCTCACGTCGGTGATTGCACTGGCGCTGATTTTTGAACGCCTCTGGTCGCTGCGCACGTCGGCGGTGGCGCCGCCCGGGCTCGTCGACCGCGTGCTGGGCGAATACCGCCAGCACGGGGCCACGCCGGAACTGATCGCGAAGACGGCGGCAGCGGGTCCCCTGGGCCGCATCCTTGCCGCCGGACTCGTCAACGTAAAGTCTCCGCGGCCGGTGATGAAGGAGTCGATCGAGGAAGTGGGGCAGGTGGTCACCCATGACCTCGACCGCTTCCTGACCACGCTGGGCACCATCGCCGCGGCGGCGCCCCTGCTCGGACTGCTTGGCACCGTCATCGGCATGATCGAGATCTTCGGCTCGCAAACGGCGTCGGGCTCCAACCCGATACAGCTCGCCAACGGCATCTCCATCGCGCTGTACAACACGGCGATGGGGATCATCGTGGCGGTCCCCGCGCTCATCTTCTATCGCCACTTCCGCGGCAAGGTCGACGGCCTGGTCGTCGAGATGCAGCAGCAGGCGATCAAGATCGTCGACTACGCGCACGGCGAACGCCAATGAACTTTCGCGGCACGCGCCCGCGCGACGAGCCGGAGATCAACTTCATTCCGTTGATCGACGTGCTGCTGGTGGTGCTGATCTTCCTGATGGTCACCACCACGTACCAGCGGGTGGCGGAACTGCAGATCACGCTGCCCGAAGCCGAGGCCGACGCGGCCAAGCAACGGCCGAAGGAAGTCAACGTGGGCATCGACGCGCAGGGCCGCTACGTGATCGACAAGTCCGTCTTCACGTTCACCACGGTCGGCGCGCTCGCGGACATGCTGAAGCGCACCGTTGCCGACGCCAAGGATCCGGTGATCGTAATCAACGCCGATGCCAACGCCACGCACCAATCGGTCATCCATGTGATGGAGGCCGCGCGGCAGGCGGGGTTGGTGCACATCACGTTCGCGACGCAGGCGCCGGCCAAGTGAACCGGCGATCCTCGCGCAGCTCGCGCGGCGGATCGTGTCTCTCGCGCTTCCCTGTGGGCATGCTCGCGCTGCCGTCGGCGGGGTCGGCACTGCTGGGCACGCACCCGTGAGCGCGGCCGCAACCCTCGTCAAGTCCTGGTACATGCCGCGTATGACGCTGCTGGCGGCGCTGCTGTGGCCGCTGTCGCTTGTCTATGGCGTCGTGGTGGCGGCGCGGCGGGCACTCTTTCGCGGCGGTTGGCTGCGAGCGGAACGGTTGCCGGTGCCGGTGGTGATCGTCGGCAACATCACCGCAGGCGGCGCCGGCAAGACGCCGTTGACCTGCGCGTTGGCCGAAGCATTGCGCGAGCGGGGCATGAACCCCGGCATCGTCAGCCGCGGCTACGGAGGCAATGCTGCCACCGAACGCGAAGTCACCATCGGCGACGACCCACGCACGGTCGGCGACGAGCCGCTCATCTTCGCGGCGCTCCGCCTGCCAGTGTGGATCGGCCGCGATCGTGCCGCGGCCGCACGCGGGCTCCTCGCCGCGCATCCGGGATGCGATGTCATCCTGGCCGACGATGGCCTGCAGCACTACCGGCTGGCGCGCACGATGGAAATCGCGGTCATCGACGCCGACCGCGAATTGGGCAATGGCCTGATGCTGCCGGCGGGACCACTGCGCGAACCGGTATCCCGGCTGCAGTCGGTGGATGCAGTGGTGAGGCTGGTGGCGCCGGACGCGCCGATCGTACCGGCGGAGCGCGAGGGCCGGGCCACGCAGATGCACCATGTCGCACTGCCGTGGCGCAACCTGGTGGACGCGGCGCGCCTGGCCGATCCCGCGTCGTGGCACGGGCAGTCCGTGCACGCTGTATGCGGGACCGGCAATCCTGCCCGCTTTTTCGCGATGCTGCGGGCGATGGGCATCACCGCTTACGAGCATCCCTTTCCCGATCATCATTACTACGCGCCGGCCGATCTGGCCTTCCCGGGCGCGGCGGCTATCCTGATGACGCAGAAGGACGCGGTAAAATGCGGGGGCCTGGCCGACGCGCGATGCTGGTACCTGCCGGTGCGCGCGCAGCTCGATCCTGCGTTGACGGCGTTCGTGGAGGAGACGATTCGTGGATTCAAAGCTGCTTGAGATGCTCGTGTGCCCGGTCACCAAGGGGTCGTTGCGGTACGACCGGGAGCGGCAGGAGCTGGTGTCGAAATCCGCGCGGCTTGCCTATCCGATCCGCGATGGCATCCCGGTGATGCTCGAGGAAGAAGCGCGCAAGCTCACGCCCGCCGAGTACGAGTAGCGCGATGCCACCGGTGCCGCGAGCCCTCGGCCGCGCGGCGGGCGTGTACCCGAAGTTCTGACCGCAAGGCCCGCCCCGTGTCCTTCATCATCCTGATTCCCGCGCGGCATGCGTCGACGCGATTGCCCGGCAAGCCGCTGGCCGACATCGCTGGCAAGCCGATGGTGGTGCGCGTGGCCGAGCGCGCGATGCAAAGTGGCGC
>Ga0105048_10006413_pt1 | contig 18975 bp, 17 predicted proteins | sample MAT05_FD_78382 | JGI IMG/M metagenome (GOLD analysis project Ga0105048, IMG submission 78382) | Freshwater microbial communities from Lake Fryxell liftoff mats and glacier meltwater in Antarctica - MAT-05 | ecosystem: Environmental > Aquatic > Freshwater > Ice > Liftoff microbial mat | place... | reverse complement strand
TTTACAGTGCTCGCAGATGCACCTGATAATATCAAATGTCCAGTCTGCGGAGCCAAAATGCTTTTGAAATTGGGTAGATTTGGTAGGTTTTACAGCTGCAGTAGATTCCCCGAGTGCAAGGGGATACTCAGTGAGTCTGGTGAAACTAAGGAGGAGATTGAAGCTGAGGCGGACGCAGAAGAGTTCAAGTCGACCTATGAGACTGCGCCACTTAGCGAAGAGGGGAAACCTTATTTGCTGAAACGTGGTAAATTCGGTAAATTCTGGGCGCATCCGGATTACCCCAAAGTAAAGGATGCTAAGCCACTAGTCTTACTGCCACATAAGTTGAGAGAATTGTATGGCGCTCCACCGCTTACAAAAGACGGCAGAGACTTCCTGTTTCGTGCAGGCAAGTTTGGTAAATTCTGGGCGCACCCAGACTATCCCACTGTAAAAGAAACTGTGCCAATCAAGGAAAAGAAAGTAGAGCCAGAAACTGATATTGTACTGCAAACATTGTCCGATACAGAAGTAGATAGCTAACATCGGTATAGATAATTATTTGACAGTAGCGCAAATCTAACCTATAATTTAGCATCCCAATCAGAAAATTGGTTCTAAATTCTCTCATTTTCCAGCGCAGCCAAATTAAATTCATTTATTTAACGTTTAACTTAACCCCCCCCCTTATCCCATGACCGCCCTTAAAGAGACTAAAACTAGTAAAGTAGCTACCGTGCGTAAATCTACTAAATCAGCATCTGCATTAAAACCTGTTTCTATTCCCAAAGCTGCATCTGAAGCGATACAACCGTTAGAAATAGTGAACGCCACCGAAGTAATCAAGCCCATTGAGACTCCAATTGAGACTCCCATTGAGACTCCAATTGAGACTCCAATTGAGACCAGAACCGAGACTAATCCGATAGTTTCTATTCCAGTTGTAGAAGCCCCTGTTTCTGCATCAGCGCCAAGACCTTTTGCGGCTAGTGGGGGATTGAAAAGAGTGACAAATCTTAAAGTCAATAACTCTCTTTCAACACCAAGATCAACGAATTACTCTGCCTCTAAGTATAGAAATACAGATAACAATAAAAGTGGTAATAGTAACAGTAACGCCAATAACAATCCTAATAACATCGCTAACAATAATGCAGCAACATCAGCAGCAAATACAGGGTTGCCTAGAAAGAATGATTACCAAGACAGGGCAGTAAATACAATGTCCTTAAAAGAATTAGATGAAAAGTCTCTGGCAGAACTACGTAAACTCGCATTAGATCTGAGTATTGAGAATGGAAGCGACTATCAAAAAAAAGAATTGATTATCAAGATCTTAGAGAAACAAACCAAGCTTGGCGGCAATATTTTTACTGAAGGCGTACTGGAGATTATCAATGATGGCGCCCATGGAGTGCTTAGAAGTACTAAGCTTTTGCCAGGCGAGAACGATGTGTATGTTTCTGGTTCCCAAATCAAAAGATTCAACTTGCGTGGTGGAGACTTTATCTCCGGGCAAGCTCGGCCTCCAAAGGAAGGCGAACGTTACCTCTCAATGTTGAAAATTGAGGCCATTAATAGCCAATCGCCCGATACCGCAGTAGCCAGAGGTACTTTTAGTAAATTTATCCCAATTTTTCCAAACCAGCAAATTAAATTGGAAACAGACCCTGGAATTATTTCGACGCGTTTGATCGATTTGATTGCTCCAATTGGTAAAGGTCAAAGAGGTATGATTGTAGCTCCACCAAAGGCTGGGAAGACCTGGCTGATGAAGGATATTGCTGCTGGAGTGGCCAAGAATCACCCTGACATCCACTTGATGGTGCTATTAATTGGTGAGAGACCAGAAGAAGTGACAGATATGGAAGAGTCAGTAATAGGCGAGGTGATTGCCTCTAATTTCGATGAACCGCCAGAGAATCACACCCGCGTGGCTGAGTTGGCAATTGAAAGAGCTAAAAGAATCGTAGAGCAGGGCAAAGATGTGATGATTCTGATGGATTCCATCACCAGATTAGCCAGAGCTTACAATATTGTGGCTCCACCTTCAGGTAGAACTCTCTCAGGGGGTTTTGACCCAGTGGCTATTTACCCACCTAAGAAATTCTTTGGTGCAGCACGTAACTTTAGGCATGGGTCTAGTCTGACAGTGATTGCTACCGCTTTAGTCGAGACTGGTAGTCGCATGGACGAGGTCATCTTCGAAGAATTCAAAGGTACCGGTAATATGGAGCTCAAGCTGGACAGAAGAGCAGCCAATCGCCGCTTATTCCCTGCTATTGACGTACTCAATTCTGGAACTAGAAATGAAGAGTTATTGCTCAAACCTGAAGTAATGCAGTCTATTTGGCGTGTGCGCAGAATGTTGGAAACTATTCAAGATTCTGAGTCTCTGGAAATTTTGATCGAGAGAATCAAAAAAACTAAGAGCAACGCTGAGTTCTTACAAACTCTGCATGAGAGTATGTAGTATCTCTAGGATATGACTAGAATTCTTTCGAGATTAGGTTTAGCTTTTCACCGTCGTCATGATGCAGGCCAGAATTTTGTGATTCTGGTCATTAGTTTTGCATTTAGCGTGTTAGCAACTCGTATTTACCTCGATGTGGCGAATTATCCCAAGCTTGGAGTGAATGGTATACATGTCGCACACTTACTTTGGGGTGGTTTGTTGCTGTTGATTGGTGCCACAGTGGCTATAATTTACCGAGGCAAACTGAATCTGCAAGTAGCTGCAGTGTTGATAGGTTTGGGTTGGGGGCTATTCATAGATGAAATTGGTAAATTCGTGACTGCCAATAACGACTACTTTTTCAGACCTGCTGCGCCAATTATTTATCTCTGCTTTCTGTTATTTTGCCTAATCGCAGTATATTTTAGACGTAAACGTAAACCCAGTGTAGAAGAAAGAATTTTCTCAGTACTGGAGGGGATGGAGGAAGTAGTAGGCTCAGACTTGCAGGAAGATGAAAAAGAATACATGCTAGGGCAGTTGGATACTGTAATTCACGCAAAGCATCCTGCCAATCAAAATTATTTAGAATTGGCAAAAGCGCTGAGAAAGATTGTAAAGTCCAGTCAGGTGAGGGCTGCCAAAGATAGTATCATTCCCAAAAGTGTTTTAAGAATTTACCAGCAAATTAAGTATCGCTTCCTGGCCTTGGTCGAATCACCAGCGGCCTTGGTAATCTTGGGTGTCATCACACTTGTTAGGGCCATCTCAGCATTCTTTGATGCGCTTTCCTGGCTAAATCTTATACTGGCACAAAATTCGGATTTACAATTGATAAACACCTTGCAAATATTTCCAGATTTAAACAGCCGCACGGAGCTGATACTATTTTTGGTTAATATTGTCATTAAGATCTGTGTAGGAATCATCATCTTGCTGGGACTAGCGTCACTTAAGCTCCATAGGAAGTTGGCAGTGCGCTCAATTGTCTTGGGGCTTATACTCTCAGTAGCTTTTAGCGATATCTTTGACTTCTATTTCAATCAATTTGTAGCAGCTGTCTCAACTTGTTTTGACATCGCATTACTTTATGCTTGGCAGTATTTCCTGGTAAATAGACCCAGCAAAACACTCAAGAGGGTTACTAAGACGTCAATTGTCTAGCTAAATAGCGGTTAGATATTATCGTTTTCTCCCAGTTTGAGGTAAAATATCTCAGGCCTATTGTGTAGTTAAAGCCGGGATGGCGGAACTGGTAGACGCGCTGGACTCAAAATCCAGTTTCTTCACAGGAGTAAGAGTTCGATTCTCTTTCCCGGCATGTTTTGCTCTCAAGCCCTGAGTGTGAAATAATCCATTTGTATAATATTAATAATCAAAACTATGGCAATGCTAGCCTCAACTGAACTTAAGGTCGGAGAAGTATTTAATGATGACAATCACACTTTCGTAGTTTTAAAGTATCAATTCATCAAGAAGGGCAGGGGGCAAGCCACTATTCGGGTGAAGGTGCGCAATATTGAGTCCAATTCCATCACCGAAAAGACCTATAGCAACGAGCAAAAAGTAGAAGTCGCTGATGTGGAGAAACGCACTACTCAATATCTCTATTCCGACGAGAAATTGGCTTATTTCATGGATAATGCAGATTATTCTCAATTTGAACTATTCAAAGATGATATTAGTTATGAATTGAACTTTTTGCGAGAAGGTGACGCGGTTGTGACTACATTTTTGAACGGAAAGTCTTTGGCAATTGAAATTACGAAATCAGTAGAATTAAAAGTACAAGACACTTCTTCAGCTGTTGCAGGCAACACGGCCACTGGTGCTACCAAAGAGGCGATTATGGAGACTGGTTATAAAATCCAGGTGCCTTTATTTATTAATGTTGGCGACATGTTAAGGATTAATACCGAAGAGGGTAGTTATACAGGTCGAGTTAATAGTTAAAAAATAGTTGCAGCCGCTTTAATTATTCTTTAAGATAAATCTATGCAATCAAATCCGCTACTAGATTCATTTGATTTTTTAAAGAATATTCAGTTCGAATATGTAGCCATAATTGTCGCAGGCTATATTTTCGCAATTTGGCTGATGGTGACTGCTTGGGCAGCGAGGGATGCATCTAGAAGATATAGTGGCAGATTTACTGCTGCGCTTTGGGCGATCGCAATCTTGGTGTTAGGCTTTCCAGCGTTGATGTTTTATTTCGTAATTCGTCCAGAGGTCGGCGAAGAACAGGAAACTGGTTACGCTTCAGGCGGTTTACAAGTACCATTGATCAACTTTATTGGCAAAAACAATGAAATGTTGTTCAATTTGCAGATAAAGATTAATCCTGATGAACTCACTCAGGCAGTTCAGGACATGAAAGTGGATATTGAATGGCTCAGCAAAGACAAAAATAAAGAGATCAGTATCAGTACAATTGAAGCCGAAGCCAAAGCTGTAAGCGCTAAGGCTAATTATCTACAATCATTACTCAATAAGTTCCGCGCCCAAGTTGGCAATTCTAAGATTAATATTAAAGATCTGACTACTTCATTACGCAAAATCAGGCCGCAATCGCAGCCCACTGCTGCTGAGGTGGTGATAGAAGTGTTTGAAAATAGTAGCCCAATCATTCCCGAAAGCGTTACAATAGCTGATAAGGAAGAGAAACCAGCGGTCGCTGACGCAGAGTTGCCTTTAAGTGCGGCTAAGGAAGCAGAGCCAGTTATTAAAGGCCATGATAATAAGCATTCCAAAGCAAATAAAGAAGTCTAGCCAGAGGATTGAGCTTAGAGCTTCAAAGGCTCACACAAACTTTATATTAATTGTACCCAAGCAATGCAAATTATTCGTCAGACATACCCCAATGGGCTTAAAAGTTTAAGTGTGTTATCTAAGGATACACAAGCCGTGACTATCATGTTCTTGGTAAAGGTTGGTTCACGTTATGAGGCTGTTTCTGAGCAAGGCCTCGCACATTTCTTGGAGCACACTCTATTTAAAGGAACAAGCGAGCGTCCCAGTAGCAAGCAGATTGGCATGGAGATTGAGTCCTTGGGCGGATCTACCAATGCCTTTACGTCATATGATTACACTGGATATTATATCAAGGCCCCGGCCATCAACTTTAAACCTACTTTCGCAATTTTAGCCGACATGTTCCGCAATTCGATTTTTGCTGAAAAGGAGCTGGAACGTGAGCGCGGAGTAATTATTGAAGAAATTCGCATGTACGAAGATCGTCCACCATCGAAGGTAGCGCAAAGCTGGCTGTCTAACTTTTTCCGTGAAAACCCTCTGGCAGGTGATATTGCAGGTACGATTGAGTCAGTCCGTGAAATCAAGCGCGAACAATTTTTAGGATTTATGGAAAAGCACTACTACGCAGAAAATGTCTTAATTGTCGTATCTGGCAATATAGAGCAAGGCAGTATCGAGGAAGAAATTAGTAAATATTGCCTAGGAATTCCAAGTCGTGGAGAAAAACTGGTATCACAATACCAGCAGTTTGAATTTGCTGAGCACTCAGGGCGCGCCAGAAATATTGAGATTATAAAAGAAGTTGAGCAAACCCATGTGGTGTTGGGTGGTTTAGCTTTGCCGCGCGATCACTCGCAAAGATTTGCCCTGCAAGTGGCTAACGCAATCTTAGGTGCAGGCTTTGGTTCTAGACTCTTCCAGGTCATCCGCGATGAATTGGGACTGGCTTATTATGTATATTCACGAATCTCCAGTTTTACTGACGTAGGTATATTCCAAATTGGAATGGGAGTCGATGCCAAAAGGGTAGATGAAGCAATCGCTGCCACAAAGAAGGAATTAACTGCTGTGGTAGAGGGACAATTCACCAATGATGAATTCAATCGGGCCAAGAATTATCTTTTAGGCAATATTGTCACTGAACTAGAAACTTCCGAAGACGTGGCCTCCTTCTATGGAATGCAAGAGATTTTGGAGAAAGAACAACTCACTATCGACCAGTTGCGCGAGCAAATCCTGGCAGTCACCTTGGACGATGTCCACGAAGTCGCAGGTCAAATATTCAAGGAGGAGAATTATTACACCGCCAAACTGTCGAGAGGGTAACAAGTTGCCAATGGTCAGCTGTCAATAATCTGTTCTAGATACATTCCGATTCATTTTAGATACAAACTGAAAACTCCCGATTTTAGGTAGCCGGAAAAGAAAGCCTATTCGAGGGGGACCACAAGATCATTTATCAAGTCTCCGGATTGCGCATTTTATATATACAATTTCCTATATTATATGAGGATGAAATTAAGGGGAAAAGACTGCTAATGGCCAAGAGATGTTAAAATTTAGCGATGTCAAATCCAATTATCGAAAAATTCTGGGAATTAATCACACATGATGTCGGTATCGATTTAGGTACTGCTAATACGCGTGTATCTATAAAAGGCTTGGGAGAGATCATTTGCGAGCCTTCCGTGGTGGCGATCAACCAGCGCACTAAAGAGGTTTTGGCGGTGGGAGTAGAGGCACGCAGAATGATAGGGCGCACTCCGGGATCGATCGTGGCTATCAGACCATTGAAAGATGGTGTGATTTCCGATTTTGACTCCACAGAAGCCATGATTCGCTATTTCGTGCGTAAAGTTCACAAACAATACCCCAAGTTCTTGGGGATAATCCGCCCCCGAGTGGTGATTGGGATTCCGTCAGGGATTACTGAGGTAGAGTCACGCGCGGTAATGGACGCAGCTATGTCTGCAGGCGCGCGCAAAGCCTATATCATTGAAGAGCCCATGGCAGCGGCGATTGGTGCCAGACTGCCCATCGAAGACGCCTCTGGCAGTATGATAGTAGATATCGGCGGCGGTACCACCGACGTAGCCGTGATTTCCTTGGGAGGCATTGTAATCGACAATACCATTAAAGTGGCAGGCGATGAGATGGATCAAGAGTTGGTCAATTATGTGCGCGCCAAGTACGGACTATTAATTGGCGAAAAACAGGCCGAGGATTTGAAAATTGCTATTGGTACAGCAATTGAAATTCCAGAATTTGAAGGGGAAACCCGCGAAATTAAAGGTCGAGATATCAATACTGGCCTGCCTAAGAAAATTAAAATTACTGTGAAAGAAGTGCGCGAAGCGCTCTTGATAGTCTTACGTCAAATCCTCGATGCCTTGAAAGACGCAGTAGAAAAGACCCCGCCTGAGATTCTCTCAGATCTCTTGGACCGCGGGATTGTCATAGCAGGAGGGGGCGCTTTGATTCGTGGTATTGATAAGTACTTCGAGCAAAACCTCGATACACCTGTGATTATAGCCGATGACCCAATCATGGCAGTGGTGCGAGGTACTGAAATCCTCCTAGATGAGATCGAATTGCTGGAGAAGATCCAAGTCAAAGATCATGAACTGATTTAGTTTTAATAGAATAATTACTAGATGAGCAACAAAATCACTCTGGGCCGAGCCACCACTAGCTCGTTTGCCGATGCCATCTTCGAATTCACTTGGTTGGATTGGTTCTTGGTCAGTGCTTTTGGTATCTTACTAATAGTATTCAATGCCATTGGTATTTTAGACCCCTTAAAGAACTTTGTGAGTGCCGTTACACTCCCTGCAAGGACTAGTGTATTTGAACGTAGTCAAAACCTAGAGAAATCTTGGACAGCATTGGGTAATTTAGAAAGACTGGTGAATGCCAATGAATCATTAGCCAGTAAGAATCTAGAGCTAGAATCGCAACTAGCCAAGTCTGAAGCGCTGTTTTCCGAGAACCAACGCTTGTTGGCACAAACTGGCATTCGCTACGAGCGCAATCTCAAAGCGATTGGCAGTCAAGTAATAGGCTATAGCAATACTGAGTCCGGGATAATTACTATCAACAAAGGGAGAGTAGATGGAGTTGATTTGAGCTCAAGCGTTGTGGTAGAGGAGATTGCAGTAGGAGAGGTTGTGCAGGTGGCAGAATTTAGCGCGCAAGTGCGTCTCATAAATCACAATAATACCAACCTCGCAGTGCGCACTACTGATAATAATCTGGGTCTGTTACGGAGTCGTAACGCTACCGAGCTGCTAGTAGCAGATGTCTTGCAGAGCAGGCAGGTGAGCGTGGGCGAGAAGATCTTTACTGGAGGGCTAAATTCTAACCTGCCGGCCAATATGTATTTGGGGACAGTTCAAGAAATAGTTTCAGATCCGAGAGCTCCAACTAAGCAATTAATCATCGACTACCCGATAGACCTTCGCAATTTGACTAGACTGATCGTACTTACCCCAGCGATCTAGAAACAAATACCCAGCTGGTCTAACCCTGGTTAAAAACGAAGTGCATATACCTAGATTGCGCTGGCCGTGTGCGCCTGGAAACACTCCTCAAAGAAGGTAGAAAGCAAAGCTACATATCAACATACCTTAATCAGCTGAGAAATCAATCAATCCCCCCCCCTCCGACCACCCCGGTGGAGTGATAGCAAAAGTTAGCTATAGCTTATGTCCAGTGTATAAATTCGATATAAATTGCTTAGTCGGATATATACCCTGAGTAAGCCTGTAGGGCAATGGGTCTGGACGCCAACATTTCTCTCCGATACTCGGGAGCGCTAGTCTAAGTAGGTTGCCCTCTATGCATAAATATATACACTAAAATAGATAATTTAGATATTTAGGTATTTGCTTTAGCTAAACAATTGGCCTACTTTCTGTATGGGGCGTAAATATGCATAGCCGTATAAAATCTTAGCCAGCCAGTTAGCCAGTTAGTCAGCCTGTTTAGCTGTTTGTTTGCTTGCTTGCCCGTTTGCTTGTCTGGCTGTTTTTGGTTGAATTAGAAGTGCTCTGAATAAAAGAGCTATAATAGAATCATGGGAATCCGCGATCTATTTTATATTGGATTATTGATACTAGCAGCCATAATTGGCGCGCTACTCAATTCTGTCTGGCTTTTCAATCAATTACATTTACCAGTGCTAGTGAGCATAGTGTTGTATTTGAATTATCGACGGCCTGAATTTTTAGCCTTAGTCTTGGCTTTGTTGTTTATTACCAGTTTAATCATGGGCACTAATCCAGGCTTAGCGATTTTATCTCTAGGCTTAGCGGCTTTGTTAACTACTGCAGTAAGCAGGGTATTACCTGTTGCCAAACAGCAACCATTTATCTGGGCTCGGAATCTATGGCTCACCTCGGCATTGATATTGTTGGAGGTTTTTTTATTCAATTTCAATCTCGGTGCTAGTTTCCAAGCATTACCAATAATTATCGTATTGAATTTAGCGTTATTAAATCTGCTAACATTATTTATTGAGCCCGGTTTTCACACCCAGCGCTCAGCAGAAATTATTATTTAGTGACAATTTAGTATCAATTTAGTACTTTTAGCCTTGTCTGTTTATGTCGGATCCAAAATTGCCAATACACAATAAAATTATTCTAGCCACTTGTGTGTGGGTGCTGATCGCTTTCTTTATGCTAGCAAGTTCGTTTAGATTGCAGTTGCTGGATGGCCAGAAATTCTTGAAGCAAGCCAGTGCAATAAATAGAGCAGTAGACAGGATTTCAGCCTCCCGAGGGCTGATTTATGATGTTAATGGTGTGCGATTGGTCAATAACGACCCACAGTTCAATCTCTATGTGTTGCCGGCTGAGCTAAATACCAAAGATTTAGAGAAGCTTTGGCAGGAGCTATCCGATAAGTTTGGTAGCGACGCTCAAAGCTTAGCTAGCAATTATCAAAAGCGCGCATTCACCAACGATGGCAAGCTGGTGGGAGAGCGAGTGACTTTAATCAACGACGTGGCCTATGATAAATTTCTCGCACATATCGGAGATTTGGATAAATTCCCTGGAGTGTATATTTCTAGTGAACCTAAACGTACGTACAGCTCTAGCAAGACCTTTGCACACGTCTTGGGATATTTAGGTGATGTGAACCTGCAGGAAAAGACTGAATTTGCCCTGGACAGTCGCGCTAGGATAGGAAAAGAGGGGGTAGAAAAAACATTCGACCAGGCTTTGCGCGGGCAAGATGGTAAAAGCATAAGAGAGACTAGTGTTGGGGAGCAAGCAACTAGATCCTGGGTGGTGACTGACTCTCGAGCGGGTGACAATATTTACCTGACAATTGACAAAGATTGGCAAGACAATCTGTATCGCTATCTGGAGAAATATACTGAGGCCCAAGACTACGCCCTGGGTGGGGCCGCGGTGATTATGGAAGCTGATAGTGGCAAGCTCAAGGCATTGGTAAATTATCCCACATTTGATGTGAACGCTTTTAGTCAGGGTATCAGTGTCAATGATTTTAATAATTTGCTTAATGATGAGCGCTATCCATTATTAAATCGTGCAATTGCCATGCAGATTCCCGCCGGCTCAATATTCAAGATTTTTATGGCGGCGCCATTGTTAGAAGAAGGAGTGATCGGAAAGAGTAGTGTTTTCAAGTCAGGCTGCTTTGAATTACCTGGTGGATATAAGATCTGTGAAGCAGACAAACGCGACTACGGCAATTTGAACCTAACCCAAGCAATTGCCCGCTCAAGCAACCCGTATTTCTGCCAAGCCAGTGTAGCTATGGCTGGTAAACTTGGTGATGATGACGCAGCTATTAGAAAGCTAGATGAATATTTCGCTCAATTAGGGATAGGTAAGCAAACTAAATTGCAGTTGCCTGGTGAACAGAAGGGCACAGTTCCATCCCCAGAGCTTAAGCTGAAGCTTCAGAACGAGCCTTGGTATTTGGCTGATCTATGCAATACCGCCATTGGACAAGGATTGGTGACAGCTACGCCCGTGCAAATGGCAGTGGCGACAGCAGCGATTATCAATGGCGGCAATGTCCTTAAGCCTCAAATTTTGGCCAAGACTGAAGATGAGAACCTGAATGTCCGTATTCCAGAATTCCCAGAAATCGTGAGTAAATTGGCGGTAAGTCCTCAGAATTTGAATATAATCAAAGAAGGTATGTTAGGTGCTGTAGAATACGGGAGTGCTGCTGGGCTCAAAGACAGTCCAGGTAATCCTAGAGCCAAAACTGGCTCTTCTGAGGCGGGTAAACAAAAAGTCAAAGGTCAAAGTCAAGCAATCGAATTGGCGCATTCTTGGGTAGTTGGTAGTTTCAGTTATAATAATAAAGACTATGTATTTGTAGTAGCAATTCAATTTGGAGGAAGAGGGTTTCGCTCAGTCCCGGTAGTTGTTGATTTCATAGATTGTGTCTATAAAAAGTTTCAGGATTGTAAATAATTTATTAATATTGTCACTTGCCACAACTCGTCACGATCTTAGCGATAATCTTGGGCTTAATTGTCGTATTTGCCGGCTTGGGCTTCCTAAGTCGCGAGGGCAATAAGCAGAGCATTTTTCGCAGCCTTGATATCATTTTATTAAGCTGGGGGCTGTTTTTCTTTCTTAGCAGAATAATGGGTCTTATCTTGTTTAATTCCCAGCGAGTTTACACTGGCTTCAGTTTGTTGCCTGTGACACAGCCTGAGTCTGAAATCTTACTATTGGCCAACTGGCCTTGGTCATTCTTTAGAATAACTGATGGAGCTTTCTTATTCTTAGAATTAGGTACAGGCTTTATCCTAGCAATCTTGATTTTGGGGTTCTTTCACCGCGAGAGAGGTTTATTGGATCCATATACAATTAAACGCTCGGTAATTATCTATGCATTATCTGCTTTGCCTTTGGCTTTAGCAGGCTTAGTCAACAATTATCTTACAGCTGATTTTCAATCCAGCCCGGCGCTGGTAATGCTTGTGCTGTCAGTAATAGCGCTGATATTAGTAAATTTTATAGAGATTACAATAATTAAAGTGCATATCTTTACTTTACTAATGCAGTTAGTAGCCTTAGTTTATTTAAATGCTAGTTATAGCGGCGGCGGCACTGCCACCGCCACTGGCGCCAGTAGTGCTGTCACAGTAGACTTATCAGGAGTAAATACTATTTACGCACTACTTATTGCGCTCAATGGTTTAATATTGGTGATTAAATTATCTAAATCTAAATCTGATGTTCCTATCCCCAATCAACCAGAGTCAGCCAATTCTGTCAGGCGTCCAGCAAATTACCGCCAACGTACAAATTATGTCACTAATTCTTACCAACCACGCAATTATTAACTAAAATGCAAAAACATATACCTAAAATTGAATTAACCACAATCCCTGCAAATATAGGGAAGCGCTTAGATCTTTTTTTGGCTCTGGGAATACCCAAATATTCACGTAGCTTTCTGAAAAATTTGATTAACACCGATCAGGTCTTGGTAAATGGTGAGATATGCTTTTATCCACAGTATAGGTTGCAAGCAGGGGATAAGGTTGAAGTAGATTTTAGTGAGGCTGACGCCAAAGTAGAGGCCCAGTCTGTGATTAAGCCAGTAAAGATTGCTTTGGATGTGATATACGAAGACGAATTGGTAATGGTAGTGAATAAAGCTGCTGGTATGACAGTACATCCAGGCTCTGGACATTGGCGAGATACTTTGGCTAATGCAGTCAAATTCTATTTGCAAGCAAAAGGTGAGGACTTTTTTGGGCTGGAGAGAGCAGGGCTAGTACATCGCCTCGATAAACCAACATCCGGAGTAATTATCATAGCCAAAAAACCAGAGAGTCTATGGTTTATTTCTCAGCAATTCGCGCAACGCGAAGTGAGCAAGACTTATCTGGCCTTGGTGAAAGGAAAGTTCCCTGAGAAACTCACACTGAGAAGTGCTTTAGGACGAGATCCTTTCAATCGGCAGAAGTTTTCCAGCCGGGGCAGTACACTCAAACAGGCCCAGACTGACGTAGAGACCCTAGACACAGTAGGCAATTACTCTTTGGTGATCGCCAAGCCACTTACTGGTAGAACTCATCAGATCCGAGTACATTTAAGCGAAGCTGGCTTTCCCTTGGTTGGCGATATTAAATATAAAGGTGAGTTGTCCACAAGACTGATGTTACATTCCTGGAAACTAAAATTGAAATTGACTCCAGAGGGAGTAACTAAAACTTTCATTGCAGCAATTCCCAGCGACTTCCAAGAATTATTGGCAAGCAAAGGCTTCAATCTGCATGAGTAGAACTGCCCGATCTAAGCCTAAAAAATCTCAAGTCAACAAGCGCGATCCCCTAGTCAATCGGCTCTTGGGACGTATACTCATCTCCGGTAGTGTGCTTTTAGTAATTTTATTAGCCCTGGGAACAGCTGTTAGTGTGGGACGCATCAATACTTGGCGCTTCAATTATACTCCGCTCAGTGCTGATTCCAAGCCTCAGTGGAATGGACGAGATAATTTCCTGATAATGTTGGCGCGCCTGGATGACTCACAACCAGGCTTAGCTTACGTTCAAAGCTTGCAAGTATTAGCAGTATTTCCTAGTACTTCAGCAGTAGTGCTATTAAATGTACCGACTGAGCTAAGTGTCAACATTTCAGAAGACAATGTTGTAGATGCAACAGTCAAAACCACCTATACAATTAAACAGTTATATAACTATTACCAGGGACAGAAAGATTTGAATTTGCTCAAAGATCCTGAATTGGCATTTCGAGATCAGGTGGAAATTGAACTGGGGATTAGTTTTGACCGATTTGTAATGGTAAATAATACTGACTGGTATAACTGGCGGCAAGATACAGGGTTACCGCAGTTTAGGGCCGATTCGACCGCCAGCAGCAACGCTAGTATTCCTGACCTAGATATTGAACAGCGGCAGCAAGTTCAGTATCTAAAGCAATTGTTGCTGAACGCTAATGACTTAACTAAAGTAGCAGCTGTTGGACTATATAATTGGCTCAATCCCAATGTTATCGAAACTAAAGTTTCTACTGATCTTGCCGGTGAGGAACTTTGGCGATTATTCCTTTTTGTTAGGAATTTGCCCGATTACAAAATTAGCACCAAAATCATTCCTCTCTCACAATCTAGCTACATTGGTAATTTCCGCTACTTGAATAAAGATGAATTTGATCAAGAAGTGCGTAAACTATTTAAAAATCAAGATCTGCAATTAGAGCAAGCTAGAATAGATGTAATTAATGGTACCGGACGCAATGGTCTAGCGACTCGTACTAGAAGACTATTGCTCAATCAGGGTCTGAATGTGGTGCGTTTAGACAATGCTGCTGAGCCAGTGGCACAAACACAGCTATACGTACTTGAAGGGCAAAAGTACCTAAAAACGATTGAAAAATTGCAGCAGATCTATCCTGATCTGAAAGTAATTACTGAGGAATATCCCTTACGCAGTACAGGCGATTTAATCCTGGTAGTAATTTAGGTAGTAATTTAGGTAGTGATCTAGATAACAATATAGATGCTAGATGTTAAAATGTATTACTAATTATCAACTTCTTTAGTAATGTCAGGACATTCAAAGTGGGCAAAAATAAAAAGGGCTAAAGGAGTCACCGATCAAAAGCGTGGAGCTTTGTTTACTAAGTTAGCTCGAGCAATAACTCAGGCAGCTCAAGACGGCGGAGGTGATGCGGGGATGAACTTTAGTTTGCGCTTAGCAGTGGACAAGGCTAAGTCTGCAAATATGCCCTTAGATAATATTGAGCGGGCGATCAAAAAGGGGACTGGTGAATTGCAGCCCGACGCAGTCTTCCGCATGACGTACGAGGCGATAATGCAATCTGGGGCTATGGTACTGATTGATTGTGTAACCGATAACTCTAACCGTACTTACTCTGAGATTCGCAATATTATCGAACGTGCTGGTGAAAAGCTGGGTGCTGCTGGTAGTGTCTCTTGGCAATTTGCAGAAGAAGGCCAAATCGAAGCAGTTGCGGCAAAGCTGCAGAAGTCCACTAAATATGGTGAGAAAGACAATTATAGCCCTGCGAATGGCAGTCAGTTGGAAGATAGTTTGCTAGAGATTGAGGGGATTATTGACTACTTGCGGGAGGAATACGACCCAGCAGAGCCATTTGTGGATGATTTAGGCAATCCGATCAACGCAGATTTCTTTACAATTCGAGCTGAAAAGAGCAAATTGAAAGAGATAGCTGACAAGCTTAATAAAGCTGAGTGGCAGCTAATAAGCACTGCTGTGGTGAAAAATACCAGCAACAAAGTCAATATTACACCTGCTCAAGAAGATAAATTGCAAGGAGTGCTGGAGCAACTAGAGGAGCGAGATGACGTAGATAATGTCTGGACAAATGTTGCCTAAAAGATGCGCATATTAGGAATCGATTGCGGTACTGCAATTACTGGTTGGTCTATTGTGGATGTCCCTATTGGTCAGCAATCCTCGAGTCAAGGAGTACCAAAGTTGATCGAGCTAGGAATTGTCGAAACTCACAAACTTACCCCTGAGCAGTATCGCCTCCAAGAACTTGGTATAGGAATTCGCGAGCTAATTGCAGAATTCAAGCCACAGCAGATTGCAGTGGAAGATATATTTTTCTTTAAGAATGCTAAGACTGTCATCAAAGTGAGTCAAGCCAGAGGGGTAGTCATTTACGAAGCTATGTTGGCAGGCCTGGAGTATTTTAGCTATACCCCTCCACAAGTCAAACAGGCCTTAACTGGTTATGGTCGAGCAGAAAAGACACAGATAATGTCAATGCTCAAAGTAATCTTTAAGCTTAATGTAGAGCGCTTACAAGACGATGCCGCTGACGCAGTTGCTATAGCATACTGCCATTGGTTAACATTGAAATAAGAGATCGTATAACTCTATTGCGCATTAGATTCATATTCTACGAATAGTAGATGACTAGATAAGAAGAGTTTGATGTAGATACGTACAATTTCATTGTACGTTATTAGCAGAATTACGACGATTAATCCGAATATTTTATATCTGTTATCATTAGATATGATTACACAATTAACTGGCAAAATTACTGAAATGCAGTCCGATTACTTAATCTTGGATGTGAATGGGGTGGGTTACAAGGTCGAGTCTTTTGCACCATTTAGATTAGGATTGGAGGGGACTGAAGTGCAGATTAGAACATACACCCATGTGCGTGAAACTGAGTTGAGGCTGTTTGGGTTTGCCAACGCAGCAGAATTGGAATTATTTGAAAGGCTTCTACAGGTCTCAGGAGTGGGACCTAAAACTGCAATGCTACTAGTTTCTAACTTCTCTGTGAAATATATTATTCAAGCGGTGCAGATTGAAGACCCTAAAGCACTTGCTGTTAAGGGCGTGGGTACTAAAACCTTAGCCAAAGTGGTGATTGAGCTGAAGGGCAAATTAACTGATCTGGCTTCGAGATTGGGCACTGATAATGGCGAAAGTTACAGCACTGGAAACTCACAGTTGACCTTGGAAGCTAAACACTCAGATCTCAGTGCAGCCCTGGATTCACTTGGCTATAAACCACTAGATTATAAGGATATCCTAGAGAAAATCGATTCAGATGGTACCTTGGCCAATCAAGTCAAACAGGCTTTGCAGCTACTGCGTTAAGTTAGTGTAGAATGGATTTATGTCTATAAGTCGTTTTGCCAATACCTATCAAGCCCAGGAATCCGAGCCAGAGGAAGAAATCTTCGAAGCTACGCTTAGACCACAGAATTTCAACCAGGTAATTGGGCGTCAGCGCGAGAAACAAGCCCTGCAAATGATGATTAAAGCTGTAAATACTCGCAGTGAGCCGCTGGATCACATCCTATTTCATGGCCCACCAGGTTTAGGGAAGACTTCCCTAGCACATGTGGTGGCCAAAGAAATGGGGACGACTATTCAGATTACTTCTGGTCCAGCTATTGAGAAACAAGGCGACTTGGCAGCGATTCTTACCAGTTTGCCCCGAAACGCGATTCTTTTTATTGATGAAATTCATCGCCTCAACCGCACTGTGGAAGAGATTTTGTATCCTGCCATGGAGGATAGAGTACTAGATATTATTGTGGGCAAAGGAGCTGGCGCTAAAACCTTACGCGTAGACCTGGAGCCCTTTACCATCATTGCTGCCACCACACGTGTGGGCCTGATTTCCAAACCACTGCTAGATAGATTTGGCGTTGACTTTAGGTTAGATTTTTATTCTATTAGTGAAATGACGGAGCTGGTCTTGCAAAAAGCCAAATGGTTAAAGGCTGAGATTGATCTTGACGCAGCACTGATGATTGCAGAACGTTCCAGACGTACACCCAGAATTGCCTTGAAGATATTAAAACGTGTGCGGGAGAACGCTTTAGCTAATAATCGACCAATATTGACTAGCGCCTTGGTAGAAGATACTTTACAACTTTTAGAGATCGACAACCAAGGCTTGGACTACTTGGATCGTAAAATCTTACAGACCATAATCGAGAAGTTCCAGGGGGGGCCAGTGGGACTTAATTCTCTAGCAGCTTCATTATCAGAAGAGATCGACACTATTAGTAGTGTTTACGAACCCTACCTTTTGCAAGAGGGTTTTCTGGTACGTACTGCTCGGGGCAGAAGAGTCACCCTCAAGACCTTTTCGCATTTTAATATTGCAATACCTGAGGACTGGCAAACTCATAATATTTATTAGCTTTAACATATGTCGACTAGAGTCAGAATTATTATTACCACTATCACAGTTCCTGTTGTATTTATTCTAATTAGCTTGGCCTCACCGCAATTGGCTGGACTGGGTAATAGCAGTGCTCTGATACCTCCATTAGCACTGATGATTATTGAGATGTTTCTCATGGCCTGGGTGGTCAATTTCAAGTTGAAAGGTGAACGTTTGTTCTCTGTGTTAATGTTCCCTGCATTGTCATTAGCCATTCTAGTTGGTTTTATAGATATCCTAATTCTGAGTTACGAAAAGACATTAGATAAATTGACAATTATTCTCCTGGCAGCTGCCATTATTGCCGCACTGACATATATCTTGACTGCCAGTATGAATATTCTGAATCTGGCGGCAATCCGGAATGTGCCACTAGGGCAGGCGGGTAGAGCGGCCCACTATGTACTGACGATGATCTTCAGCTACCTCACTTTTGTACTATTAGTGAGCTTTGAGGCTGGCCTGGCAATTAAATTAGCTCTGACATTTGCCTTTATTTTCACTTATACATTTGCAGCGCTTTGGACTATTGGCCTGCAGTACTCACAGCGCGTGGTTAGTTCCTTAGGAATAAGCTTCTTACTAGTCTTCGTGTTTTTCATTCTGAGTATTTGGCCCCTACAGACTTTCTTTTTTGCACTGTTTATGACTTTTCTTTATTATATGTGCCTAGGTGTGGCCCTGGAATTGAGGGAAATTATTCGCAACTGGATCTGGTATGAATATTTAGCAATATTTGTAGTAATGATTTTAATCCTGCTAACTACAGCCAGTTGGGGTATTAACGGCACAATAATATAAGTACTTGGCATGTTTGGCCTCTAAGAATTTTGCCCAGCACAAGCCTGGGTAGAGAAGGGGAGTGGGCTCTCCGGGGTATCCCTGCATTATAGATAAATTAACTGTTGTAATACTATAGGACATATCACGTCCTATAGTATCTTGGCAAAATATTCTCCCGGTTGCAACAAATAGAATGTGTGACGAGAATGATATGTAGAAGGGTGTGTGTGGATAAGTCATGTAAAGTATTTATTACAACACTTAATATAAGCTAGGTTGAAACTT
>Ga0105048_10006411_pt1 | contig 18976 bp, 18 predicted proteins | sample MAT05_FD_78382 | JGI IMG/M metagenome (GOLD analysis project Ga0105048, IMG submission 78382) | Freshwater microbial communities from Lake Fryxell liftoff mats and glacier meltwater in Antarctica - MAT-05 | ecosystem: Environmental > Aquatic > Freshwater > Ice > Liftoff microbial mat | place... | reverse complement strand
GCGGGAACGTGCTGCTGGTCGGCCATAGTTTTGGCGGCCACGCGCTGGCGCTGCTGCCCAACCAGGAGCGCGTGCGGGCGGTATTCACCTTTGGCGTGGGCGCGGGCAGCATGCGCTATATGCCGTTTAGCGAATGGCCGCGCGTGTGGTTGTTGTGGAACGTATTGGGGCCGATTTTCACCCGGATGTATGGCTATCTGCCCGGCCGCATGCTCGGTTTAGGCGAGGATTTGCCGCTGGGCGTGTATCAACAGTGGAAGCGCTGGTGCGCCAATGCGCGCTATTGGTTCGACGATTCACGCTACCAAATGGCCACCCGCGCGGCGGCGTTCCGGGCCCCAATCACCGCGCTGTCTGCCGATGACGATCGTTGGGCACCCCACGCATCGGTCGATCTGTTCCATGCGTTTTTCAGCGGCAGCCTGCTCGACCGCGTGCACTTAAGCCCGCACGAGCATGGCCTCAAACGCATCACCCATATGGGCTTTTTTCGCCGGGAACACGCGGTGCTGTGGCCCAAATTGACCGCTTGGATCGACAGCTACCTGACGCTACAGCCGCGCGCGCGCGCCGCGCAGCGTGCGTAAAGTCTGCTGCCGTTCGCGCGCCAGCCTGTTAGCTTACTGGTGACTACTTTTGGAGCTTTCCATGCGCCTTGCCTTTGTCTTATTAGCCTCGCTTTTGCTGTGCCAGCAGGTTGACGCGGCCGCGGTTGAGCTCCCCAACGATGAGCTGACGGCGAGCTGCATCGACGCCAATTCAACGACCGCAGGGATGATCCAATGCTCATATGAAGAATATGAGCGCTGGGATCAAGCGCTGAACGCGGCTTACAAAGCGCTGCTCGCCGGAATAACCTCCCCCGAAAAACAGGCGTTTCGCGTGGCGCAGCGCCAGTGGATCGTGTTTCGCGATGCGGAGTTCAAGGCGATCGACGCAATCTACAGCCGCATGCAAGGCACGATGTATCTGCCGATGCGCGTGGCCGAACGCGTGGAACTGGTTAAGGCACGAGCGCTACAGCTCAACGGCTATGCGACGTTGCAAGACGAGTAAATTGGCCCGATGAAACCCACCAATATCGTTCTCCACCAAGCCTCGAACGTGCTCGAAATCAGCTTCGAGTCGGGCGAGACCTTCAAGCTTAGCTGTGAATATTTGCGCGTCAACTCGCCGTCAGCGGAGGTGCAAGGACACGGGCCATCGCAGCGCATATTGCAGCTCGACAAGCACCTCGTGCGCATTCTCGCGATTCGACCAATGGGCAACTACGCAATCCTGCTCGAGTTCGACGATGGCCATCGCACCGGCATTTATTCGTGGCCGACGCTTTACGATTTGGGCCGCAATCACGCCCACAACTGGGCCGCCTATCAGGCCGAAGTGGCGCACTTTCGCGCAAGCAAGCCCGCGCCCTAGCCGCTGGCTTTCTAATTCGCGCAGCGCTAGCGTTGCCTCACAACCTGCTTAAGAGATTCCCATGGCCTACCAAAATATCCTGCTCGAGATCACTGATGGCATTGCGCGCGTCACGGTCAACCGCCCTGAAAAACTCAACGCGCTCAATCAACAAACCTTGATCGAACTCGGGCTTGCCTTTGCTGCGCTGAAAGCCGACGAAGCGGTGCGCGTGGTCGTGCTAACGGGCGCCGGGCCCAAAGCGTTTGTCGCAGGGGCCGATATTGCTGAGCTGCGTGAGCTCAATGCGATTCAGGCGCGCGACGCCTCGCTGCTCGGCTCGCGAGTCATGCTATCGATTGAAAACCTAGGCAAGCCGGTGATCGCGCGGATCAATGGCTTCGCCCTCGGCGGCGGCCTGGAGCTGGCGATGTGCTGCTCGCTAAGGCTTGCGTCCGACAAAGCCAAACTCGGCCTGCCCGAAGTGAGCCTGGGCTTGATGCCGGGTTTCGGCGGCACACAGCGCGCACGGCGCCTGGTCGGCAAATCCGCAGCGCTTGAGATGATGCTGCTCGGCGCGCCAATCGACGCTGCGCGCGCCTATGCCCTGGGCTTGGTCAGCCAGGTGCACCCAGCCGACCAGCTCGACGCCCAAGTCGACGCCCTCGCAAGCAAACTCGCACGCTCAGCCCCATTGGCGCTCCGCGCCATCCTGGACGCACTCAACGGCGCCGCCGACCTGAGTATCGAGCAAGGCATCGAATACGAATCCACCGCCTTCGGCCTGCTCTTTTCCAGCGCCGATATGCGCGAAGGAACCAGCGCATTCCTAGAAAAGCGTGCGGCTGAGTTTTTGGGGCGATAGTGCAAACATCGAGAAATATAGAGGTGCCGGAACATCTGCAACCCGCGTTTGAAAAACCTACTTCGCAAGCCGATGGCGACGTTGATCCGTGCTCGAGATCCTCACAGACTCAATGACCGTTGCGGTTCCTTAACCCCTGCACTTTGAATCGCAGTGATTAATTCAGTCAGCGCACTAACTGGGGCGGTCCCCATATCAATAATCGTGGCTCCTTTCGTTCCAATCCATTCAGGGTCAGAAATAAAATGAACGCAACCGAACAAAGGCGACAGAGTGTCGTCCTCATGATCGAACCAGTAGTTAAACCAATTGAGCAAAGCGCCTTCAACCACTGACACACTCTGGGCAATCATAGAAATTCTGAGGCAGTTCCATTGAAAATCGTAAACCTGAACTGCCTGGCCAGCACACTGCACAAACACCCCACCAAAATTCAGCATTGACTCGGTGTCAACATTCATGGAGCGAATAGGGTTGTCGTTAGAGAAAATAACAATGTCTATCTTGACACCTGTTTCAAGGCGGCCCTCGGTTTTAATATTACCGTTGTCATCGCATAATGACATTTCGAGCTCAGCGTCACCAAATTTAAGAGCTTCTTCCCGAGCACTCATAAATCTTGTGATGTAGTAGTCTCGAGCCTGCGGCACAATTACTGAAAGATCTTTCATTTATTACCGCCATCAAGGGCTCACAACGGCTTAAGCAGGCTAAACTGAGTCAATCCGTTCTTTTCATCCAATTGACCAATGAGTATGCGCTTTCTGCCTCGTTCAATATCTCACTTAAAGATGAAATCGGCGAAATCGCCGGTGCACGTCACAAGCTCATTCTGCGCAAGTTCGACAAACGACTCAATGCTATCAGCGATTAAGATTGGACTCTCAAACTCTGGCGCAATACTTAGAAAGATGCGCCCGCTGGGGCAGTTTGGAAAACCTACTGCGCGAGCCGATGGCGGCGTTGCTCCGTGCTCGGAATCCTCACGGACTTCATGTCCGCTGCGGTTCCTGCGCGCGGGGCGCCTAGCCCTCGACTCGCTCGCTACGGTTTTTCAAACTGCCCGCTGGTGTCAATAAGTAACGATGAATAGCCTGAGCGCACGCTTAGAGCAAAAGGTAAATGGGTAGACCAGAAGGCCTTGATCGTTGACGTCCAAAAAGCATCGCCCTGCGCTGCCTGCAAGCAAATCGCTTGCTCCAAGAATCTCCAACCCTGGTCAGAATCATCAGAGAAATCCTCCCAGCCATATAGCCAAACCTTCTCATCTGGCGATACGCAGGTTCTGAACTGACTCGCAAAACGCTCAATTTCAGGATATCGAGCGAGAAATTTGAAAACTACGGGCGTCCGTTCAGAATGAAGGAGCCAACCCATTCGCCCAAGCGCTAAGGCGATTTCGTCTAGATGCCCAGTTTGCATTTAATCTTCAAGCAACTAACAAAACGATTGCAGCGGAATTGACTGGGACGAGCAAGATGCTCGCCATTCTTTTGTGAACGCTCAGGATCAACTTTAAAAAACCTAACGGCTCAAAGCCTTGTCCAGCCAGCGCAATAGCGGGGGCAAGGCAGTGGGGTCGATGTCGGTGTCGAGGGAGGCTTTGGCGCCGGTGGCGCCGCACTGATTTTTGCGTTCGCGCGGTGGCAGGTATTTGTTGACTGGCTGATAGCCGAGTTCGGGCATTAGATCGTAGCCGCCGCGGGCGGCGACCACTTTGGAGACGGCGGAATTGGGATCGCCCAGATCACCAAAATGGCGCGCGCTGGTGGGACAGGCTTGCACGCAGGCGGGCACTCGGTCTTCAACTTCAAACGACTCGTTATAGATGCGATCGACGCACAGCGTGCATTTCTGCATGACGCCGCGCACTTGCGAATACTCGCGCGCGCCATACGGGCAGGCCCAAGAGCACAGTTTGCAGCCGATGCATTTGTCGGGGTCGACCAGCACGATGCCGTCTTCAGCGCGCTTGTAGCTGGCACCGGTCGGGCACACGGTGACGCATTCGGGCTTTTCGCAATGCAGGCAGGAGCGCGGAAAATGCACGGTTGCGTGGCCTTGCGCGCTGCTCGATTCATAGGTGTGGACGCGGTTAAACCACACGCCGAGCGGATCGCGACCATACGGATTTTCATCCGGCAGCGGACCAAATTGGCCGCCTTCATTCCACTGTTTGCACGCCACCGCGCACGCGTGACAGCCCACACAAATATCCAAATCGATCACCAGGCCGAGCTTTTTCGCGCTTGGCTGGGTGGGCAGCATGGTCACACGGCGTCCTCGTTGAGCTCGCCGGTGCGGATGCGCACGACGGAGTTCAAATCGTAGACAAAAATTTTGCCGTCGCCGATGCGACCGGAGTTGGCGGTGGCGATGATCGCTTCGACCACGCGCTCGACTAGATCATCGGTGACGGCAATTTCGAGCTTAATTTTTGGCAGAAAATCCACCACGTATTCGGCCCCGCGATACAGCTCGGTGTGGCCTTTCTGACGACCAAAGCCCTTGACCTCAGTGACCGTCACGCCTTGCACGCCGACCTCGTTAAGTGCCTCGCGCACGTCGTCGAGCTTGAAGGGCTTAATCACGGCGGTAACCATTTTCATACGGGCATCGTTCCGGGCGCACTTTGATGGGTCAGAGAATGGCAGCGCCGCTGGCCGATGACAAGCAAGGCGCCGCAATTTGCTAGCCTGCTGGATCCCAATTGAGACGCTCTCCATGATCGATTTTCGCGTTGTAGAAGAACTCGCCCTGCGAATTGAGGCGTTAATTCCTGGCTCGTTGAAAGAAGCCGGCGCTGATTTCCGCAACAACCTCAAGCCCGCGCTGCAGGCCGGATTGAGCAAGCTCGATTTGGTCACGCGCGAGGAATTTGAGGTGCAAAGCGCGCTGCTAGCGCGTGCGCAGGGCAAGTTGAAGGAACTGGAAGCGCGTCTAAAAGCCCTCGAGTAGGAAATTTCTTACAGCCAAGCGCGGCATTTGCCGATGGCTGCGCGGTAACCCAAGGCCGCAGCATCGCCAAATGAGCTTGGCTACCTGCTATTCCCGCGCCCAAATTGGGCTAAACGCACCGCTGGTGACCGTTGAGGTGCACCTGTCTGGCGGCTTGCCGTCGTTCAATATCGTGGGCCTGCCTGAGGCTGAGGTCAAAGAGGCACGCGACCGCGTGCGTGCCGCGCTGATCAACGCCAGTTTGGAGTTTCCGCCGTCGCGGGTGACGGTCAATTTAGCGCCCGCTGAGCTGCCCAAAGAGGGCGGGCGTTTTGATTTGGCAATTGCGATTGGCATTTTGGCGGCGTCCCACCAGCTGCCCGGGGCGAAGCTTGAGGACTACGAATTTGCCGGTGAGCTTGCGCTGTCTGGCGCCATTCGACCGATTCGCGGCGCACTGAATTTTGCGCGCGCCAGCGATAGCGCGCGGCGCACGCTGGTATTGCCGGAAGCCAATGGCGCGGAAGCGGCGCTGGTCGATGACATTGATGCCCTGACCGCGCGCCATCTGCTGGAGGTGGTCGCGCATTTTCGCGGGCGCAGCAAGCTTGCCAACGCGATTGCTGATGTGTGTGTGGAGTCCCCGGCACTGTTGGATTTGAGCGACGTCAAAGGCCAGGCGCACGCCAAACGCGCGCTCGAAATCGCTGCCGCCGGTGGGCACAATTTGCTGATGATTGGTCCGCCGGGAACCGGCAAGAGCATGCTCGCCGCGCGCCTGCCCGGCCTGCTGCCACCGATGCCCAAGGCCGCTGCGCTCGAGGCGGCCGCAGTGCAATCGATCTCGACCGCGGGTTTGGATCTCAAGCGCTTTGGCGAGCGCCCGTATCGCGCACCGCACCACACCGCCTCGGCGGTTGCGCTGGTCGGCGGCGGCTCGGATCCGAAACCGGGCGAAATCTCGCTGGCGCACGAGGGCGTGCTGTTTTTAGACGAGCTGCCTGAGTTTCAGCGAGCGGTACTCGAAAGCCTGCGCGAGCCGCTGGAATCAGGCCGCGTGATGATTTCCCGCGCCGCCCGCCAAGCGGAATTTCCCGCAAGATTTATGCTGATCGCCGCGATGAATCCGTGCCAAATCGGCTGCCCCGGCGCGGGTCCGTGCCGCTGCAATCCAGAAGCCGCCGCGCGCTACCGCAACCGTTTGTCCGGCCCGCTGCTAGACCGCATCGATATCCAAATCAACGTGCCGCGCCTGCCTCTGGAAGACCTCCGTTCAAAAGCGCTGATCGGCGAAAGCTCCGCGGTGGTACGCGAGCGCACCAGCGCCGCACGAGTGCGCCAATTAAAGCGCGCCAATGTGGAAAACGCGCGCATGTCAACCAAACAAACCGAGCAATATTGCGTGCTGCAAGAGAGCGACGGCGTTTGGTTAACCCAGGCCATCACCAAGCTGGGCCTGTCCGCCCGCGCCTATCACCGCGTCCTAAAACTAGCCCGAACGATCGCCGATTTAGCCGCAACCGACCCAATCAACCGCGCCCATCTGCTTGAAGCCTTAAGCCTGCGGCGTGGGCTTGAGCAGGGCTTTAGCTAAGCACCTTTTTCCCTTTAAAGCTGAGCTTGGTCTTATGTTGGGCGTTAAATTTTCTCATCCTCTCGTTCTAGCGGCGAATGGATTTAGCAACCGGCTCAATGACCCGCTTGCTGCGCGTCTGGACTCAAGTATCGCCAATAGCAGTGCTGTCTAGGTGTTGAGATTCATGTGATCACATTCCAATCATGAATGGCTTTATGAAGAGGGAGGGTCTTGGCACCTAATGCCTAGCCCTCAATTCGCTCGCTACGATTTTTCAAACTGCCCCTGAGGTTTTTCAAACTGTTCTGAGGCTTGATCGATTAGATATACCGGGCGCTGTTTGACTTCCAGCATCAGGCGGCCGAGGTATTCGCCGATCAGGCCCAAGGCCATCAGTTGAATACCGCCAAGAAACAGTACGACCACCATCAAGGAGGGGAAACCGCGCACGGGGTCACCGATCAGCAGGGTTTTAAGCAAGATAAACAGGCCGAATAAAAACGCCATCAGGCTGGTGAAGACGCCGACGTAGGTGGCGAGCTTGAGGGGGCCGGTTGAGAACGACGTGACGCCGTCGAGGGCGAAATTCCACAGTCGCCAATAGTTCCATTTGGTCACGCCCGCGGCGCGTGCGGCGCGCTGATAGGGCACCGCTTTGGATGGAAATCCGACCCACGCGAACAGGCCTTTCATAAAGCGATTGCGTTCGCGCAGCGTGCGAATCGCGCCGACCGCGCGCCGCGACAGCAGGCGAAAATCGCCGGTGTCGCGCGGGATCGGCGTATCGGACACGTGGCTCATGACCCAGTAAAACAGCGAGGCTGTGGTTTTTTTGAACCAGCTCTCGCCTTCGCGCTCGCTGCGCACGCCGTAGACCACATCGGCCCCCGCGCGCCAGTGGTGGACGAACTCTTTGATCAGCTCGGGTGGATCTTGCAGGTCCGCATCGATGACCACCACCGCGTCGGCGTCGGCGTGATCGAGCGCGCAGGTGAGTGCGGCTTCTTTGCCAAAGTTGCGGCTTAAATGCAGACCGCGCACGCGCGGCTCGAGCACGGCTAGCTCGTTGATCAACTGCCAGGTGCGATCGGTCGAGCCGTCATCGACAAACAGCACGCGCCAATCAATGTCCAAGCCGTTTAAGACCTCCTGCAAACGAGTAAAACACAGGGCCAGCACGGCTTCCTCGTTGAAGGCAGGAACCAGCACGTCGAGGGTTTGGGTCATGGGGTCAGCACCAGTCGGTAACGCGTTTGCATCGGTAAGAACGGCATTGAATCGCCGTTTGCCCATTGGCGAAAGCCGCGTCGGTAATAAGGCGACAGCGGATGGCCGCTCTGACCACCCGGCAGCGTAAAAATGCCCTCGCTTTCGCGGCCCGGGCTCACCACGAAGCGCTCACTGGCCCCGGTTGCTGGGCTTTGCACACGCGGCATCAGATCGTCGCCGTCCAGTGGGATGCGCGGCATATCCAGCAGGCCGGCCAAAATCGGCAGGCTGCGGCTCAGCGGATGGCGCACGGCGCTTAAGTTGGCCTGGCCCCAATTGGCCGCGCGCAGCGAGCCAAAGCGCGTGATTAGGGCCAGATGTGCGTCTTGAACGCTGACCAGCAGGAGCGCGTCCCAGTCGCTGAATTTGGGGTTCAACAGGTGCGCCGGGCGCGCTTCCAACAGCTGCCATTGCAGCGCTTCGCGGTAGTGCCAGTGGCTGCCGGTAAATCGTGGGCTTAAGCGTTTTACTAAACCGACGTAAGGCTGAAAGGTATGCCGGGTGACTTGCGTGCGAAATTCGCGCAGCAGCGTATAGGCGCGCGAATCGCGTTCGGCATGCAGACGCGGCACTTGGGTCAGCGTCAAAAAATCGCGCAATTCCGGGTGTGCGCTGACCACGCGTGGCGACAAAGTTTGCGCCAGCAGCCGCTGCCACGGGCGCAGGTAGCGCGCCTCATCGTCGAGCTGCAGCGTATATAAATCGTGCTCGCTGAAGATTTTTCGGGCACGCAGGCGATCGCGAATTTGCTGCGCGCGCGCGCCATAGGCATAGCCGCCATCACCGAGCAGCGTGCCCTGCGTGCCGCCCAGCACGCGCGCGTTCGCCGTCCACAGGCGGCCGTCGCTGGGGTTGAGCACTTGCGGGACGCGCTTGGCGTCAAGCCAGCCTTTGATGGCTTGCACGGCGATTTCGGGCGGCATCGGCTGAGCGCCCGAAATGGCCGGATTGCGCGCGGGAATTTGTCCGCACAGAGTCCAGCCGATGGCGCCCAGACGATCGGCGACCATCAGGTTTTGCAAGGGCAGTCCGGCACTATTGCAGATCGCAAACGCGCCCGCGACGTCGCGCGCGCGCACCATCTGATCGAGCTTGAAGTTAGCCGCTTGCGGCTGATGCGCGCTCCAGCGCACCGCATACAGCGCGGCACCCGGCGCACCTGGCAGCAGCGGGCCAAACTCCGTCCACTCAACGGTCATCGATTGTGCTTTAGCGCCTTTGACTTCGATTGATTCAATAAAGCTGACGATTGAGCCGCGAGCTAGCGCGCCCCGGCTGTAGCGAGTGGCGTCCTGCGGATCGCGGGTGATTTCGACTAGGTCAGTGACATCCGCATAAGAATTGGTAAATCCCCAAGCGACGTGGCCGTTGGAGCCCGCCACAATGGCCGGCGAGCCTGGCAGCGTGACGCCGGTGGCATCGACCGCGTGGCCCGCTTCGCTGAAACGCAGGCGCGCGCGAAACCACAGCGGCGGCACATTCAAGCCGAGATGCATATCGTTGGCGATGATCGCGCCTAGGTGAGCGCTCAATGGGCCAGCGATTGCAAAGTTGTTGCTGCCCAGAGCAATGCTCGCCTCAGGCGTCGCACTCGGAGCAAGCGCGAGCGCGCTGACGTTGGCGTCCGTGCGCAGGTCAAATTGGTCTGCGCTGGGCAGCGCGTTTAGCGGCATGATCGAGCCATCGAGTGCGGCGTCAGCGGGGCTGCCGAGCGGCGTGAGCCAATCGGCAACCGGAGCGGGCAGCGCCGCACGCAGTTCGGCGGCTTCGCGGTCGCGACTGCCGCGCGAATCGTTCAAGTTCAAAAACATGCTGTACAGCACCAGCAGGGTATCGGCGTCGACCCAAGGCTCGGGTTTGGCGCGCAACACGCGGTACTCAAATGGCGCCGCGCCAAGCGCCTGCAAACCGCGATTGACGCCCGCTGCGTACGCGGCAATGACCGCGCGATCGCGAGTCGGCAAGGTTAGAAGCACGCGCTCGGCCAGCGCGCGAAAACGATGCAAGCGGTGCAGCCGATCACGCGTGAGCGCGGCTGCGCCAAACAGCGCGGCAAGCTCACCGGCGGCATTGCGCCTGAGCACGTCCATCTGGAAAAAACGCTCCTGAGCGTGCACAAAGCCGAGCGCTCGGCTGGCGTCCAAACGGTTGGCTGCCACAATCGTGGGTACGCCCAATTTATCGCGCGGCACATCGACCGGCGCGCTCAAGCCGAGCAAGGTGAGCTCACCTTTCAGCAGCGGCCGACTCGCGCGCAGCGTCAACCACGCAAGGCACGTCGCCAGCGCTGCTGCCAGCAGCACGATTGCAAACACCCAGCCGCCGGCGCGCTTGAAAGTCATTGTTTACGTTTGCGCGAGTGGGCGAATTTTTGACGGTACACTTTGGCGACTCACGAAGGTAGGGGCAACCATGCGCGCAATCGGATTTTCCCTGGGCTTGGCGCTTTCAGGCTGGCTATTGCCGAGCGTCGCTAACGCCGATTATCCGGTGCAGTTGGCGCTCGACACCGCTGACTTAGCGATCCCAGGCGAGCAGCGCGCGCCCCGACCGCGCTTACCGTCACCGGTTCAAGCCAACGGTGCGCTAGGCCTCTACGATACCTCACTGTTTGAAGAAGTTGAGCCAAATAACCAGTCGCTGAACGCCACTGCGCTGACTTTAAATGGCGGCCGTGCGCTGGCGCAAGGCACGCTGTTGCCGGTCGCCGATGTCGATTTTTTCAGCTTTCAGGGCACCGCGGGCGACAAGGTGTTCGCCGCCACGATGACCGCCTTCGCCGGGTCGACCAACTCGGTTTTGCAAATTCTCAGCAGCAACGGCAGCACGCTTTTGGAAGCCGATGACGACGACGGCACCTTTGCGGCCACGTCGAGCTCCATCGCCGGGGTGACGTTGCCGAGCACCGGCGTTTATTTTGCGCGGGTCGCACATTTCAGCCCCACCAGCGACATGAAGCCGTATCGGCTGTTTTTGCAACTGCGCGGCGGCAGCGCGGTGGCCGAAGTTGAAGGCAATGACGTCACGCCCGAACCGTTGCCCGCGTCGGGCTTTGTAGCCGGGGCAATCAGCTCGGCGACCGATGCCGCAGACCGCTTTAGCTTCAGCGCCCAAGCCGGCGATACGGTTTATTTGAGCCTCGACGCGGATCCCGCGCGCACGCTCGCTGCGACATGGAATCCACGGTTAGGCATCGGCTTGATCGGCGGCTTTATTTTGGTCGCCAACGATGCGAATGCCACGGGGCCCAACTCGGAAGCGCTGATGTACACCGTGAATGAAGCGGGTAACTATTTTGTGCAAGTCGATCCCGCCACGCCCGGCAGCGGCGCACCGGGTTTCACCTATCGCTTGAATGTCAGCGTCATTCCACGCGTGCAGGCGAGCGCTAGCTGCCAAACCTACACCTCGACCAGCAGCACGCCGCTAGCTGACTTTGGGCTGACCACCTCATCGATCAACGTGCCGAGCGGCGCGCGCATCGCTGATGTCAATTTGAGTTTGAACCTCAGCCACGCGGTCATGGCGGACCTAGACATCGGCTTGGCCGGCCCGAATGGCTCCTTTGCCGGGATGTTCAACGACGTCGGCAATGCAGTTGCCAACACGGCCGGTTTGACCTCGATGAATTTGACCATCGACGATGAAGCGGCGATTCCAGTGAACTCGTTTAATGTGTTGAGCAACGGCCAGTTCACGCCAGAAAACTTTAGCCGGATGGACTTTTTCGACGGCATGCCGGCGAACGGCGCGTGGACGCTTAACATCAACGACGACACTACCGGCAATACCGGCACGCTCAACGGCTGGTCGCTGCAAATTTGCTCAAGCCCAGCAGCGCCAGCGTGCGCGCCGGGCGAGTCGCCGGTGACTGTGTACAGCAGCGATTTTGAATCTGGCGCGGCGGGTTTTACCAGCGCAGGCACGCTCAACGAATGGGAGCTCGGCGCACCGACACTTGCACCACTGGTGGGCTGCGCGAGCGGCACGGCGTGCTTTAAAACCGATCTCGATGGCACCTACGAGGCGCTGTCGGCGCAAACGCTGCGCTCGCCGCTGTTGGATTTAAGCAATGCCAATTTGCGCGCGCCGATTACGGTTGAATGGGCGCAAACGTACCAGCTCGAAAACGCCGTGTTTGATAGCTATGCAGTCAGCGCGCAACCGCTCGGCGTGCCAGCGAGCGCGCGCACGCTGTACGGCTGGGCCGGGCCAACGATGACTTTTTTCGCAGGCAGCCCGGTGCAAACCCTCAATCAGGTGAGCGGCTGGGGCACCTATCGCGCTGACTTAAGCGCTCTTCTCGGCCAGACCGCGGAGCTCACGTTTAGCTTGACTACCGACAATTCGGGCCAGTTTGTGGGCGTCGGGATCGACGATGTGCGCGTGACCGCGTGCCGGCGCGCGCCCGGCGCCGACCTTGCGATCGCCATGAGCGATAGTCCTGATCCGGTAGCGATCGGCGCTCAGCTGAGCTTCGCCATCAGCGCGCTCAACGCAGGCCCCGACGCCGCCGATACGCTGCAAATTACCGACATCTTGCCAGTCGAGCTGGGCTTTGTTTCCGTGTCGAGCTCTGCCGGTGCGAGCTGCGTGACCCCAGCGGCTGGCGCGAGCGGCAGCGTCACCTGCACCTGGGCTGGGGCAACGCCTGTCGGTACGCCGCGCACGGTGAATCTCGTCACGCGGGTGCTGCCGACCGTCAAAAGCGCCTCGATTGCCAACACCGCGCGGGTCTCTAACACGGTCAATGACCCGAATCTGGAGAACAATTCCGCGCTGAGCACCACGGCGCTGTTAAGCCCGGCGGATGTCTCAATCAGCAAAACCGATAGCCGCAGCAGCGCGATAGTTGGAAGCGCTGGCAGCTACACGATTGTGGCCAGCAACTTAAGCGGCCCGGGACAAGTTTCTGCGCGCGTGACGGACACCTTCGCCGCCAACTTTCAGACGCCGACCTTCAGCGTGGTCGCAGCCGGCGCTGCGAGCTGCGGCGCAGCCGGTGCGGGCAATTTAAACCAGCTGATCACCTTGCCGGTGGCATCAAGCTGCACATTTACCGTCAACGGAACCTATCGTCTGCCGATTGGCGTGCTCAGCAATACCGCCGCTATTGAGGTCATCGCGCCGAGCACGGATCCTGTCCTGGAAAACAATAGCGCCACCGACACCACCTTGCTCACCTCACCGGCCACGCTTTCCGCCAGCAAAGCGGTCTTGGGCTTAGCCAGCTCACCTGCTGGCGAGCAACTGCTGCGCTACACGATCGTGATCCGCAACGCAGGCCCGGCCGCTCAGTTAGACAACCCGACCGATGAGTTCATTGATGTGTTGCCGGTGAGCTGGCGCATGTCCAGTTTCTCGGCGAGCTCAGGCGCGCTGAGCTACGACGGCGATGCGCTGTCGCGCACGCTGCGCTGGAACGGCCAGATTGATAGCGCAGCGCAAATCAGCATCGTGCTGGAGGGGTCCGTCAGGCGCAACGCGGGCGCGTCGGTGGTGTCAAACCAAGGCACCGTCCAATTTGACGCGGACGGCAACGGCACCAACGAGGCGAGCGCGCGCACCGATGACCCAGCGCTCGGCGGCGCGCAAGATCCGACCGATTTCAACTTGGCAGGAGTGCTGGCAATCCCGGTGAATTCGCCGTGGGCGCTGCTGTTGCTGATGCTTGTCATGGGCGGCGTGGCCGGTTGGGCGATGCGCCGTTGAGATATGCGCTAGCGCGGGTTCGACTACGAGCGCAATCGGGCGCGTGTCGGCATCCGCTACACTCCGCCGCCGCACGCCCTTTGACCGCTTCGAACAATGCCCGCAACGCTGATCGTTTGGCTGCTTGAACCGCCGCGCTTTGTGCTCGTTGATAGCGCGACGCTGGCGATTGTGGGCTCGTATCAAGATGCGACCCTCCTGCCGCCAGTCAAACCCGAGCAAACCATCGCGCTGGTGCCGGGCGAGCTGGTGTACGCAACCCAGTTAACGCTTGCCGCTAAACAGCGCAGCAAGCAGCTCAAAGCGCTGGGATTTTTGCTCGAAGAGGAGCTCGCCACGGAGCTCGACGGCCTGCATTGGAGCGCCGTGCCGAACGCAGCCTTGAGCGTCGATGTGCTGGTCACCGAGCGGCGCTTCATGGAGGCGTGGCTTCAGCGCCTCACCGATTGGGGCCTGCGCGCGGACGTGGTCATTCCGGATTATCTGGCGCTGCCACAGATCAACACGCTCTACGCGGCCGGCTCGCGCTGGCTGCTGCGCAGCGGCCCGAACAGCGGGGCGAGCGCCGAGCCCGAGCTGATTGCTGCGCTGTATCAAGAGCTCAACCAAGCCGAGCCGCTGGAGCCGCCCGTACAACTGGGCGCCAGCGATTTAGCGCAGCTGGCCGCGAAAAAGCCCACCCAAAACCTGTTGGCGCAGACCTTTGCAAGCGAGTCGAGCTTTGCCTCGCCGTTGCGCGCGTATCGCTGGGTGGCGCTGGCCGCTTGCGTCGCTGGGCTGATTGCGCTGCTGGGCTTGGGCTTGAACGTCTATCGACTCGGGCGCGCCGATGTGCAGCTCGACGCCGAAATGGAGCGCGTTTTTCGTGAGGCGCGCCCTGACGTTAAGCGGATCATCGACCCGCGCGCGCAGCTTGCGCAAGAATTCACAGCCGCCACTAACGGCGGCCAAGCGCGCGATGCGCTCGGCTTGATCAGCGCGCTTGGACGCGCCAAACAGTCGTCACCCGGATTGAAAATTAAAACCCTGAGCTTTCGCGATGGCGGCTTGCAAGTAGACATTCATGCCCGTGCGCTGGCCGATTTAGACCGCCTGATGGCCTCGCTCGGCGCCGACACGCGGGTGCGCGCGGAAGTCAAATCGGCCGCATCCGGCGCCGATGGCGTCAGCGCGCGGGTCAATGTCATTGCGGGTGCCGTCCAATGACGTATTTGAAAAACCTGTCGCCACGCGATCGCCGGGTTGGCCTGATCGGTGCCGCGATCGTGCTGGCGCTGCTGGCGTTGAGCTATGTGCTGCTGCCGTTGCAACGCGCTCACGCGCGCTTGAAAATTTCCGTCCCCGAAAAACGCTTGGCGCTGGCCGAAATGCGCGCACAGGCGCTGCAAATCAGCGCGCGCGCGCCGACGGTGGTCGCAAAACTGCCGATTAGCGGCTCGCTGCTGAGCTTTATCGACGCCCAAGCGCGCCAAGCCGGACTCGCCGAGACGCTTAAACGCTTAGAGCCGGTCGGCGATGATGCGGTGCGCCTGACCTTTGAGCGCGTCGAGTTTGAACGTCTCGCGCGCTTTCTCGATCAACTTAACCAGTCTTACGGCGTGAGTTTGAGCGAACTCAGCGTCACTGCCGATGTCAGCCCTGGACAGGTCAGCGGCCAATTGAAACTAGATCGATCCAAAGTGGGTTCAGCGCTATGAGTAAATTCTTGAAAGTCGGCTTCGCGCTGTTTTTGCTGGGCCTGTTGATTCTTGGGATTGTGCTGCTGACTTTGCCCGCGTCGGTGGCCTATCGCGTTGTATCCAGCCGCCTGCCGCCGGGCATCGCGTTGAGTGGCTTGCAAGGTTCTGTGTGGGATGGGCGTGCCGAGCAATTGCAATTCAACGGCTCAGCGCTTGGCGCGTTGAGCTGGCACATCCCCAAAGCAACGCCGATCACCGCCAAGCTGAGCTTAAGCGGCACGGACGCGTCAGGATCGGCGACCGTGGGAGTAAAGGGCAGCAGCGTTTACGCCGCCCGCGACGTGCAAGTGCAAGCACCCGCGCGCTTGCTTGAAAAAGCTCTTGGCTTGCCAGGCTTTCAATTTACCGGACAGATCGTCGGCCAATTCAAAACCCTTGATGTGCGCTTACCTAACTTGTTCCAGGCCGCGGGCGAAGTCGTCTGGACCGATGCCGGCTTGCAGCTGCCGTATGCGCTGCGCCTGGGGACCTATGTGTTGACCTTGCAGCCGACCGAGAGCGGCGCGCGCGGCGTGATCAGCGATCGCGGGGGCGATTTAGCCGTGTCTGGCGACGTTGAATGGATTGGCAGCCGCTATCGTGCGAATGTGCGCCTGCAAGCCCGCTCGGGGCCCGAAGAACTAGCCCGCGCGCTGAACTATATCGGCGCGCCGAATCTAGACGGCTCGCGCCAATTGCTGATTGAAGGCGACCTTTTATGAGTGACGATCCGTTTGAACTCGACCGCTTGTTGAGTGCCGCCGAACGCGCCGCCGAGCGCGCCAAACTGATTGCCAAACGCTATTTTGAAGCGGGCGTCGAGGTGGAGATCAAGGCCGATCAAACCCCGGTCACGCAAGCCGATCGCGAGTGCGAAGAAGCGATCCGCGCAGTGCTCAAACGCGCCACCCCAGACATCCCCATTTACGGCGAAGAGTTTGGCCACGATCCCGGTGAATCCGACAGCTTGTGGCTGGTCGATCCGATCGATGGCACCAAAGCCTTTGTGCGCGGCTACGGATTTTTTTCCACGCAAATTGCGCTGCTGCGCCACGGGCAGATTGTGCTCGGCGTCTCGGCATTGCCGCTCGGCGGTGGTGATGCGCGCGCGCGCCGCGAGCGGCCCTCGTTCGTCGCCGGGCGCCCGGCGCGGGTGTCCGCACACACCCGCATCGACGGCGCGCATGTGTCGACTGGCAACCTCAAATCGCTGGCCGTCAGCCCGGCGTGGGCGAGGTTCGGCGCGCTGATCCCGCGCTTCGGCCGGATCCGCGGCTATGGAGACTATTTGCACTACCACATGCTGGCGTTGGGCCAACTTGACGCGGTGATCGAGTCCGACGTCAACATCCTTGATATCGCCGCGCTCAGCGTGATCGTCGAGCAGGCGGGCGGCACCTTCAGCGATCTTCACGGCGCGCCGCTTACGCTTGCCACTACCAGCGTTTTAGCCGCCGCCACGCCCGAATTGCATGCAAGCCTGCTTGCCGAGATTGCCTACCCGTGATTGAGTTTCCGCGACCCTTACCGATCATCCACTCGACGATACTGCTTGAGCCGCAGGGCCGCTTTCCGGTCGAGCAGCTCGACCTCGAATTCGCCAACGGCGCGCGTCGGCGCTACGAGCGCATGCGCGGCTCCGGCCGCGGCGCAGTGCTGATTGTGCCGATGCTCGATCAAGACACCGTGCTGCTGATTCGCGAATACGCTTGCGGCCTGCATCGCTATGAACTCGGCCTGCCGAAAGGCCGCCTTGAGCGCGATGAGGATGTTCTCGAGGGTGCTAACCGTGAGATGAAGGAGGAGGTTGGCTACGGCGGACGCCGCCTGCAAACCATCCATCATCTGTCGCTCGCGCCGACCTATATGAGCCATCAAACCCACGTCGTGCTGGCCCGCGATTTATACGAGGAGCGCCTTGAAGGCGACGAACCGGAATTGCTCGAAGTGCTGCCGTGGAAGCTAAGCGAGCTCGAATCGCTGGTCGAGCGCGAGGATGTCACCGAAGGCCGCTCGATCGCGGCGCTGTTTATCGCGCGCGCCTGGCTACAGCGCAACCCGTGATCATCCAGCCGTGATCAGCTTAGACGCGTTAGCACGCGTGGCCGACGACGCAGGCGCGAAAATTTTAGAGATCTACCACGGCGCGCACGAGGTCAGCTACAAGGGCGACTCAAGCCCGCTCACCGCCGCAGATTTAGCCGCGCACTCAAGCATTAAAGCCGCACTCGAGCGCTTGACGCCCGAAATTGCGCAGCTATCAGAGGAAGGCAAACACCTGCCGTTTGCCGAGCGCGCAAGTTGGCGGCGCTATTGGCTGATCGATCCGCTCGATGGCACCAAAGAATTTATCCGCCGCAACGGCGAGTTCACGGTCAACATCGCGCTGATCGAGGACGGCGTGCCCGTGCAAAGCGTGGTGTACGCACCCGTTAGTGGCGAAATGCTGCTTGCGCAAGTGGGCACAGGCGTGTGGCGTCGCGAGGGCGAGCAGCTTAGTCGCGTGATTGCGCCAACCCGCGATCCACAAGCGCCGCTGCGCATCGCCGCTTCGCGCTCACATGCCGATCCACGCCTGAGCGCGTGGCTAGAAAACGTCGGCCCGCACACGTTAAAAGCCGCCGGCAGCTCGCTTAAATTCATGCAAATTGCCACCGGCGCGATCGACGTCTACCCGCGCTTCGGCCTCACCAGCGAATGGGACACCGCCGCAGGCCAGCTGCTGGTCGAAGAAAGCGGTGGCAGAGTGGTCGGCGCAAACCAGCAGCCCCTGAGCTACGGCCGCCGCGATTCCCTGCTAAACCCCGACTTCTGTGCCCTCGCCAACGGAATAGACCTAGCGTTTCCGTGAGCGTGGATTAAACCCCGCAAAGTTACCCGCCCGAGAAATGCCACAACCCTGCGTGGGTTTCGACGCATTGGGCACCTAAGTTTCCCGATGGGCGCGCTTAACTGCACACCGTAGCCAAGGCTTTGTAGGTGATGGGATGCGCGGTGTGGTGGTGCTTTTTGTGGCGGGTTTAAGTTCGCTTGCGGCGGCTGATGAGCCCAGCCTGGCGGCAGCGCAAATGCGCTTTGCGAGCGCGGATGGGTTTTCGATGACAGTTACCCCGGCCGCCACCGAGATTGAGCTTGATGTGAACGTAGTGGTGATCGAGGGCACCGTGCGCCAGCGCTTTCGCAATCTTTCGAGTCATTTTGTGGAGGCCACCTGGATTCAAGCGCTGCCCGCGGATGCAACCGTGCATGATTTTGAGGTGCGCATCGGCGAGCGGCGCCTCGTGGGGGAGCTTGAGGAGGGCGCGGTGATCAAATCAAGCTATTTCGACCGGCCGGTTGAGAACCACCACGCCAATCGTTTCAGCACCAGCGTGGCGCATGTCGCGCCTGGCGAATGGGTCAGCGTTGAGCTTCGCTATAGCCAGACGGTTTCCTATCAGGACGGCGTTTTCGCGCTTGAATTTCCGCTGGCGACGCAGTCAAAAAGCGCGCAGCCGCGCG